>Ga0105347_1000498_pt1 | contig 18531 bp, 15 predicted proteins | sample EasRivMeERMLT890_FD_89677 | JGI IMG/M metagenome (GOLD analysis project Ga0105347, IMG submission 89677) | Soil microbial communities from meander-bound floodplain in the East River, Colorado, USA - East River MetaG ERMLT890 | ecosystem: Environmental > Terrestrial > Soil > Floodplain | place... | reverse complement strand
TGAGCAAGTGCCTCTCGAGGTTGATATCATCGTCGTAGCAGGAGGGGAGCAGTGGATCCGGGCGGCCAACGACCCGATAGGTGGCGTTGAAGATTGAAGCTTTGAAGCTGTGTTAGTCTTCAGGGTTAGGCAGGGGCTCGTAGTTAACCAGTCCTCGGACACGCCTCTCTCGCACCCACTGAGCTATCAGGTCACGCAGAATTTCTTCAGCGTGGGCGGTGGACGAAATCTGAGAGGGATCTATAAGCATAAGTAGCTTGCCTCCCTTCTGTACGAATTTGGCGTCAATTCTTCTCATTTCCCGTCCCGGACTATGCGAGCAGTTTTTGCAAGACTTCGGTTACGCGGGTCGGCGGCAGCGAAGGACTGGAAGCGAGTTCGTGCAGGGTAGACAGCGCGTCTCCCCACAGGACGGATATGGGCGGGCGAAGGTTTTCTTTCATTTCGGTGGGTTCCGGTAGCCGGTTTTCCACGGCCAGGGCTTTTCCAGTCCAGAGGGTAGCTTCTCGCAGCGCGTCGCGGGCTTCTTCGCTGAGCCCTCCGCCTTCAAGCAAGTTTGCCATCTTGAGTTTCCGCGAAGCCTGCTGGCGATGAGCCAGAGCCTTTTGCCGCTCCTCCTCTGAAAGCACGACGGCTCCGTTCCCGTTTCCGGCCGCGGGGCAAAGGCTCCGGATGGCTCGCGTTGAGAGCGCGATCAGACCAGCCTCAGCCATTCTCCGAAGCGCCTCGTCTGTGGCTCGGTCAATGACCTCGATCTTCACAGGCGCCAGCGGGTCCCACTTTCCTTCCCCGAAAAGATCCTGGTGGAGAGACGCAAGCCTTTCACGCCAGAGCGCTGCATCTCGCTCCACCACGACGAACAAAACGGAATGAGCTCCCTCCAGCGGATAGCTTTCGTCGCAGCGAACCAGGGCGCCGTCCAATTTTTCCGCGGCAGCTTGAGCGAATGCCAGAGAGCGATCCACGGGCAAGGGTTTGGGTCCTTCAGACCGCGGGCCGGAGACCGACGGTCCCAGCAGTTGTTGGAGCCGCGACAGAAGCGTTTGCCGCCCGCTGGTGAGCGCTAACTTGTTCAGATCGCCGCGCAGATCGAGGACTCCTTCGGCCAGAGCCTGTTTGGTCTTGAGCGTCCCGATCATTCGCTGTTCGATGGTCCCTTCCGAAACGAGATGAATGACCGTGACCGGCCTTGTCTGGTGCTTGCGCCAGGCTCGGGAAATCCGTTGCTCAAGCCGCGCCGGGTTCCAGGGGAGATCGCAGTTGATAACCACGCTGGCGCTTTGAAGGTTAAGGCCTGTGCTGCCGGAATCGGTGCTCAGGAAAACCCGGCAGCCCGGATCGTTTTTGAAGCGCTGGATCTCAGCACGCCGGCGCAGTTGGGGCACGGACCCGGTATGGAGGGCGTAGCCCAGTCGCAAGCGCTTGCAGAGGCCCTGGACCAGCTCGATCATGCGCTCCCACTCCGAGAAGACAAGTACCTTGACGTCGCTGTTCTCGCGGCACTCTTCGAGGACCTTTTCTAATTCCGCCAGCTTGGGACAGGTGCGCTCCTTCGGGTCGAGGATGTAATTGGTGTCGCAAACCATGCGCATCATGGCGAGCTCCCGAAGCAACTTCTCCGACTCCTGCTGGGTCAGCGGCCGCCGCTTGGCGATGCTTGCGAGGCGTGCCGCCTGAGCCTCGTGATCCAGGTAGCGATTTTTTTGTTCGCCGCTAAGGGGAACGAGAAATGTTTGGTCCGTTCGATCGGGTAGTTCCGTTTCCACGTCGGCTTTGCGCCGGCGCAGCATAAAAGGCTGCACCCGGGCATGAAGCTGGTCGAGGTTGCGGTAGCCCACGGGCCTCCCCCGGTCGTCGAGTTCGTAGAACGCCCGGTTGAAGCGAAACAGCGGCCCCAGCACTCCTGGGTTAAGAAAATCCAGAAGAGAGTAAAGCTCGTCGATGCGGTTCTCAATGGGTGTTCCGGTGAGCACGAAGGCATAGCGGCTTTCCAGACGCTTCACCGCCTGAGCCGTTTTGGTGGTCCAGTTCTTGATACGCTGGGCCTCATCCAGGATGACCACGTCGGGTTTGAGGATTCGATTGATATCGAGACCGTCGCGCACCACCTGTTCGTAGTTGGTGACGGTGAAGAAAGCGGGCGAGCCGTAAAGCGCAAGTCTCTTCTTGCGGGAGCCGAACACAAGGCGATACTGGAGGTTCGTGAAGCGTTGAATCTGTTCTTCCCACTCGGTTTTGAGAGAGGCGGGAGCAACCACCAAAGCTCGCGATACTTTCCCCAGACGCTGTAGGAGAGCGCAGGCTGCGATGGCCTGAATGGTCTTGCCGAGTCCCATCTCGTCGGCCAGGAGAGCGCGTTCCTTGAAGGCGAGGTGCAGCATTCCTTCGCGTTGGTACGGGTAAAGAGGAGCCAGAGTTTCCTGCGCGGGCCATTCCCCGGCCTGGACTTTCTGTTCATATTCTCGGAGCAAGGTTTTGCGTTCATCGAGCTGCTGGTGCGCTTGGAGCCAGGGGGCGACTTGCTGGGAGATGCGGAGGTAAGGGATCGGGGCCTTGCGGATCTCTTCCAGGAACTGCTCGGGTTGTTTGCTTCGGAGTCGGCCATCGCTGTCGAAGATCCGGCGCAATCGATCCGGTAAATGGTTCATCGCTCGCTCAATCCGAAGGGTGTCTCCTGCCGGGTCAGGGACGATGTCGATCACGGGCGACTCGCTTTTTAGGGCGGCATCAAAGCGGCGGCCATGTCGGACCTCAAGGTAATGCAGAGTGCCCTCGACATGCTTGCAGGTGCCCAGGCCGTTGATGCGAAAATCTACACAAGTGCAGAAGCAGAGGCGCTCACGCAGACTGCGGATCTCTACGGTATAGGCCATACCGCTTCCAGAACTGACTCGGAAGTTCGCGAAGATCGGATGATCGCCGCCTATCTCGGTAATGCGGAGCGGTTCCACCCGAGCGCGGAGCCGTCGCTTATTGATCTCGTCCGTATCCGTAGTTCGCCAGTCATGCGCGGCAGGAACCTCAATTTCCGGCTGAGCTAATCGCGCGTGTTTACGATTCATAGGCGACAACCTGAGGGAATTGCTATCACCATTCAGGCAAATAAAAATCGGGTAAGCACCTCAAGTCCCGTTAAAACCTCGGAGCGAAGCTTCTGGCGAGCCTCAAAGCGGGTTTCGACACCATATTTGCCTCCCACGAGATGGAAAACCGTAATTTCTCTCCGGTGCGGGTCCACCAACCAGTATTCGTCCACACCGTTTGCTTCGTAGACCCTCTTCTTCTCAATTCGATCTCGCCGAGCAGTGGCAGGAGAGAGTATTTCGACAACTAAATTCGGCACGATCTTCAGAAACTGCCCGCGCCGCGGCTGCGGACCTTTGGACCAACGCTGCCGTGAGATGAAGGACGCATCCGGTTCAAGCGTGTCTCCGGAGGGAAGCTCATATCCGGCGCTGGACCCAAAAACCGTCCCGAGGTTATGCTTTGATACGAAATCTTCCAAAATCCGAATTACCTTCGCCTCGATCTTTGCGTGCTCCCAGGCTGCCGGAGGAGTCATAAGAATTCTCCCGCTAGCGAGCTCATACCGGTTGATATCCCCCATCGGGCGGTTCTCCACCCAGCGTTTGAAGGTCCTTTGGGTGAAGGTTTCGGTGGAGATAAATGCAGTTTCAGCAACCCTAGCTGCGCCCGATTTCATCGCTTAGACCCCAATCGTATCGACTGCCAGTCAACCACGCTTATCCATGCTGTTTTTAGCATTAGGGTATCTGCTCTGGCAAATCTTATTCTTAAAAAGGACGATTTACCACCAGCTGTAACATCTCCCATTTTCACAGCCACGTTAAGCGATCCCTGGACTTGAGACGGTCTTCTTCATTACAGCGATCACTTTTGATTTCCTGCCAGTAACCGATTGGTTATGCTTTCGTAATCAGCTCAAAATCTATTTCGCTTCGAAAAGCGTTAATGCGAACGACCTTGACGCGGAGATTGTCGCCGAGACGGAACTTGCGGCCGTGGCGGCTGCCTTTGATGACGTATTCTTTCTCATAATAGTGATAGTCATCATCTGTAAGTGTGGAGAGACGGACAAGGCCCTCGACAAAATAGGGGTCCAGCTCCACGAAGAAGCCGAAGTTCGCCAAGCTCGTGATGAATCCGGTGAACTCTTCGCCCATCTTGTCCATCATGAACTGGGCTTTCTTGAGATCGACCATCTCGCGTTCGGCATCCATGGCGTGCCGTTCTCTTTCGGAAGTGTGCTTGCCCGCTTCCACTAAATAGTCTGACAACTCTTCGCGCTTACTCGGTTTCAATTTCTCGGCGTCGAGCGCTTTGTCAAGCATGCGATGAACGATCAAGTCGGGATAGCGGCGGATCGGCGAGGTGAAATGGGTGTAGCAAGTGGACGCGAGGCCAAAATGGCCGATGTTTTCCGGTTGATATTTCGCCTGCTTCATAGTGCGCAGCAAAACGCGGTTCAAAACTCGCTCTTCGGGTTTGCCGCGGCAGGCTTCCAGCAGTTTTTGAATATCGAGTGGCGTCGGTTTTTCTTTTTTGATCGGTGTCCGATAGCCGAGGCTCAGTAGAAACGCCGCTATGGCTTCAAGGGATTCCTGATCCGGTCCTTCATGAACTCGGTAAAGCAGGGGAAGGTCTTGCTGCTTGAGGTGCCGAGCTACCGCCTCATTGGCGGCGATCATGAATTCTTCAATGATCCGGTGGGCGATGTTGCGCTCGGCGCGCACGATATTTTCAGGCATTCCCTGGATGTCGAGGATGATCTCGGCCTCAGGCAGATCGAAATCCAGGTTGCCGCGGGCCCTGCGGTTCTCGTAAATTAATAGCGCCAACTCTTCCATCAGTTGGAACTGGTCCACGAGATTGCGATAACGATCTAGACACTCGGGATCTTTGTCAACCAGGATTCTCCGCACGTTGGTGTAAGTCATACGTGCTTGGCTGCGAATCATCGAGTTGAAGAATCGGCTGCGGACGACTTCACCTTTGGCGTTGATTTCCATGCATACGGTCTTGGTGAGCCGATCCTCGTTGGGGTTCAAGCTGCAGATGCCATTGGAAAGAGCCTCAGGCAGCATCGGGATCGCTCGATCCGGAAAATAGACGCTGGTGGCGCGACCGTAGGCCTCCTGATCCAAAGCAGTTCCCGGTTGAACATAAAAGGCCACGTCGGCAATAGAGACGAAAAGCTCATAGTGTCTATTGGTTTTTTGCACGTACACAGCGTCGTCAAAATCCCGGGCTAGCTCGCCGTCGATGGTGACGATGGGCAGGTCTCTCAGATCGGTTCGCGCAGGGATCTCCCCTTCACTAATGGCGAAAGAGCCCGTTGCGATTTCACGATGAACCGGCTCCGGGAAGCTGGTCGTGAGACCGTAACGAAAGACGATCGATTGAACCTGTACTTCCGGATCATCCGGATTTCCCATGATCTCAAGAAGTTCGCCCTCAGGCGGAGACAGTGCCGTGCCGTAGCGGAAAATCTCTGCGGCGATGACCTTTCCCTTCTCTAGTTTGGCGGCGCTTGGTTTCAGCGGGATAGCCGCGGCGACCCTGGGATCCATGGGGAGCAGATAACCCTTGCCGTCGATTTCAGTGTAGGTGCCGATAAGCCGCTTTTGGCCACGTTCCAGAATCTGCACAACGTGAGCTTCGATGCCGCCCCGTCTTTTCCGATCGGTCCGGACCATGACTTGATCGCCATGCATAAGGCGCCGCATCTCGCGCCGATTGAGGTACAGGTCCGCGGTGCCTTTGTCGTCGGGAATGAGAAAGCCATAACCGTCGGGATGCGCGTGGACTCTCCCCGTGACCAAGTTCTGACCGTCGGGCAGGGCGTAATGATTCTTTTTGAGACGAACGACGCGGCCTTCTCGACTCAGATCCCTGAGGGAGTCGACGACCCATTGAAGCTCGTCACGCCCGAACCCGGCGCGCTTCTGGATTTCGGCGGGCGTCAGTCGAGTTCTCGGCTTCTTGGCAAACAAATCGAGAATCCTTTTTTGACAATTCTCGCTTGCCACAGTCTTGGGGTCGGGACGCCGTGCCATCGCGTTTTTGAGTTCGATCGTACCCGCTGGCGAGATGTTGATCCTTACGGTCGTTTGCGTGCCGATTCCGCCGCCAGTTCGGTCATGAACCAGTCGCCGCTGTTATCGAGGGGCGGTGGAATTTCTCTGACCGGCACGTCGCGTTTGAGCGAGTCCAATATGCCTCTTGCCGTGTCGGCGAAGTCGTCCATGGCCAGTAGCACGATGATGGCTTTCTTGCGGTCGATCGTGCGGATGATTCCGACCTCTTCGTAGGATTCGAAGATAAACTTTAGATAGGCAATATGCTCGGGAAGCGTCTCGAGATAAATTTCTAATAACTTCATGGCAATCAATAGATTATGGCTTGAGCAATTGTTCAAGTGTTTCCGGGAGCCACGACTTTTTTTCTTTTTTTTCCGTGTTCTGTCCTGCGGTGTCGGGCTCGCTTGTTCTTGGCGGAAAGCCGCGGCGCAGAACTTGGGCCAGCCCACGATTTTCGGGCCTCACTTTGACATTCGGAAACTTGCCTTCGGCGCGAAATGAGATGGTCAGTCGGCCGCGTCGATCGAGGAGATAGCGGATCATCTTATACTCCCGCTGCAGCTCCTGTGTGATGCGAGGCGACAAAACCATCAGCCCATTCCACTGGGTCGTTCTGTCGAAATCGATCCAGCCCGCCCCGGTGATCGTGTACTCGGGAGTGATCAGCAACAAATCTTCGGTGCGAATCCGTCTCCGCTCAACGGTAAAGTTAGCCTTGAGCGTATCAAATGGCGTATGCTGGCGATTCATCGCGGTGGCGAGGTTTGCCGGGAGGTGGGCTGACGTTTTGGATGAAGCGGCGTCGCCGCCCAGTGGGATGATGCTTCCAAGCAAATTGAAATCGCGAATGGTGCCATCATGAATGACGCCTGCCCCGGCTGCTTGCAAAGCTTCGGCAACGGTGGCGCCGTGGGGCGGCGCCGCATCGAACCGGCCACGAAAATCGAGTTGCCCCTCGATCCGCTTTCGTAGCGCTGGAAACTTTTGTTTGAGAAGGGATCCCACTGCTATCGACTCAATTTGAGAAGTCAAAGTGAAGCGCTGCGGCTGTTCAACCGGGCCAGACCAATAGCCCTCTAAGCGAAGCCTGCCGTCCAAAGCCTGGAACGACAAATTCTTAAACCGGATGCCCTTGGGCGACCAGGTCATATCTCCATGCAGCTCGCGGTAGGGAATAGCCTCCAGACTCCCTTCCGACGAAGTAATCGTCGCCGTTAGCGAAGGAGCGCCGTCCTGCCATTGAACTTCGCCGTCGGCTGCTACATTACCGATCCGGTTTGTTTTACCCCCAGGAAACGTGGGTAGATCCATGAGGTTGAATTCCGGCGACCGCAATCTGTAGCTCGCGCTCAGTTGGGAGAGGTCTCTAACCTTAGCTGTTACCGTAATCGAGGAAGATCCCAAACCAAAGGAACCGTTCTCCAGAAGCGCTTCGGTGCCTAAGAAAGAAACATCGGCGTGCAAATGATCAATTTTTCTTCCGCTTTCCTTGTGCCTGAACTCCGCGTCGGCAAGTTTCAGTTTGCCGCGGATATTCCAGCCGTCCGCCAAAGCAAGGTTCTTTGCCAGGACGATGTCCCAATGGACATTGCCGCCGAAGCCATAAAATGACAGCGATGAAACCAAGCGTCCCCACGCCGTCAACTGATTGGAATCGCTGCGCAACCTGAGTTGCAGTCGAGGCTCCGGCGTTTCTTCGGTAACGCCGGAGAGTGTCATCTTCGAATCGCCGAGATTTAGCAGCGATTCGTGAAGAATCAGACCGTTCTTGTAGCGCGAGATTTGCGCCCTAAGTTCGGCTAACGTGCCCGCAGGCTTGCGAAACCAATCCTGATAACGAAATTCACCTTTCTCCGCCTTGATCAAAGCCCCGATACGAAGATTCGCCCAGGTTCCTTCGAACTGGCTATAGGCGTCCATAGAGCCTGCCGTCGCCAGGGCGACGGGCAGATTTTGTCTGAGCAGAGGCAGGTTACGGAGTTGGGTCAAGTTGATCGAATTCAAGGTCAGCTTGCCCTTGAGCTGCGCTTCCGCCCAGGAACCGCCTTCAGGAACCTCGAGGGCGCCCTCCACGGTCGCGTTGTAGCTTGACGAGCCGAACAAAGGTACCCTTAGCGCGATGTCTTTAATTCGAGGCCGATGCAAAGTTCCTTCAAGTCTTGCCTGGAGCGAGAGCGGACCGGTTACGTCGAGCTCACGGGGAATCCTGTTTCTAAGAAAAGGTAAAGCGCGGGAAAGCAGCACAATGGACAGAGAGTCGAATCCCATGTCGAGCTCCATGGGTTGCTGTGACCAATCATGATCCGGTCGGAGGGGGCCGAGTTGTCCCTGGATCCTCACATCATGGCCCAGTCCTTCGGTCAGCGCCGCCGCGAAATTAACTTTTATCCTTTCCCAAGCCTGGATTCCGGTGACTTTCATTTCCACGTTCTTGACGCGAATCTCCGCGGGTTCTTTGACGGAACGGTCGATGAAATCAACGCGGCCGTTCTTTATTATTATCTGGGTAACCAGGAAGCTCAGGGATGGCGACTTTCTTTCCGGCGAAGCGGCCCGCGCCCTCGGAAGCGCACTGGGGTCCCGTTTTCGAATTACCAATTCCGACAGGTTCAAGAGGCCGCGTTCGTCGGTGATGATTTGAAATTCCGGAGCCTGAAAGGTCAGCGAGTTAACGACGATTCTGCCGAGCAGTAGCGGCATCAGACTGACGCCCAACTTTAATTCTTCCGCCCGCACGACCGGAGTCGCTGCAAAACGAGGATTATCGGCAACGCGAAACTCTTTCGCGGAGAAGCCGAGTCCACCCCACAAGCTCGCCTCGAGACCATCGAAAGTGGCATCCTTGCCGAGGAGCTTTTGCAAGTCTTGATGCAGCTGCTCGCGATTGCTCTCAGCCAGGGTATTGAAAAACTGAAAGAAAATAACCATCAGGGCGGCGGATGCGACCAGCAGCAGGAAAAAAAATTGGCGCGATCTTCTCATGAGAACAATAGTTGTCGGCCGGGCACCCTGTGTTCGAAAACTAGCAAATTGATCGCGAACGCTTGGCAGCATGGGTCAGGTTTGAGCCCTGTCCCTGGTAGTTGGAGCGCTGCCCTAAGGTCCCGGCGGCTTTTCTTTTGGAAGTCGTGGCTTAGTTGACGCTTTCAACGATTGTGGCAATGCCTTGCCCCACGCCGATGCACATGGTCGCGAGGCCGTAGCGGCTGCCACGCCGTTCCATTTCGTGAATGAGTGTCGTCATGATCCGTGCCCCGCTGCAGCCTAGAGGATGGCCGAGAGCGATGGCGCCACCGTTGACGTTCAGTCTCTTGGGATCAATCCCGAGTTCGCGGATACAAGCGAGAACTTGCGACGCGAAGGCTTCGTTCAACTCGACGAGATCGATTTGGTCGATGGTGAGCCCGGCCCTTTGCAGCGCTTTCTGGGTAGCAGGAATGGGCCCGATGCCCATGTAATTGGGATGGACGCCAGCGGTGGCGGACGCGACGATCCGAACCATCGGTTTGAGTTTCAGCTGTTCGGCTCTTTGAGGCGTCGTCAGCAGCAAGGCCGCCGCACCATCCGAGAGCGGCGAGGAGTTTCCCGCGGTCACGGTTCCGCCTTTCTTAAAGGACGGCTGCAGCGCCGCGAGCTGGTCCAACGAAGTATCGGCGCGCGGCCCTTCGTCTTTGAGGTAAACCAACGGCGCGCCTTTTCGCTGCGGGACCTCGAAGGGAACAATCTCATCTTTGAGGCGGCCTTCTTCCTGTGCCTTCAACGCCTTTTGATGGCTGCCGAAGGCAAACTCATCCTGGTCTTGACGGCTGACCTGGTATTTCTCCGCGACGTTTTCCGCGGTCTCGCCATTATTGATAAGAGAATAGAGCTCGCCCATGCGCCGGTTCGGAAAGCGCCATCCAAGCGAGCTGTCGTAGAGGTTGACGTCGCCGCGTTGAAAAGCATTGGCAGGTTTCCCCATCACCCAGGGGCCCCGCGTCATATTCTCTACGCCGCCGGCGACGAAGAGATCGCCATGATCGGTTTGGATGGCGCGCCCCACCTGATTGATCGCTTCGAGACCCGAACCGCAAAGGCGGTTCACGGTAGCGCCGGGGATGGTATAGGGAAGCCCCGCGAGCAGAGAAGCGTTGCGCGCGACGTTACGGGAGTCCTCCCCCGCCTGGTTCGTGCAGCCAAAGTAAACGTCTTCGATTTCGTCTTTGTTTATTCCGGTTTTCTCGACCAATTTAGCGATGATGTAAGCGGCTAGATCGTCGGTTCTAACGTCCTTTAGAATACCGCTGTGGCGGCCCACGGGGGTACGCAGAGCCTCAACAATGACTGCTTCTTTCATGACTTCACCTGACCTTCATTATAAGAATAAAAACCTTTACCGCGAGTCTCGCCGAGAAACCCTGCGATTACCAGTTTCTTTAACAGCGGCGCCGGCCGATAACGATCCTCTCCGGTCTCGCGCTGCAACCCTTCCAGAACCGCCAGCACTTCATGCAGACCGATTTGATCCGCCCAGCGGAGTGGACCTTGCGGATAGTTGACGCCGAGCCTCATGGCGATATCGATTTCCTCCGCGCTGGCGACACCTTCTTCCAGCGCCCGCGCCGCTTCATTGATGATAAGACTTAAAATCCGCGGAAAAGTGAGCCCCGCGGAATCTTTGACGCGGATCGTTTCTTTTCCCACGGAGTTAAATAGCTGTTCGGCTGCCTTCAGCGCATTGTCGCTGCTGCGCATACCGGCGGCCAACTCAATGACCTTCCTGTCTTTCAAGGGATAGAAACTGGCGAAACCGACGACGCGCTCGGGATTTTTCGTCCATGCCGCCAGCTCGGTGGTCGAGTGAGCTAGGCATGAGGTCGCGATAACCGAGGCCGGGGAAAGAAATTGGTCGAGCTTCTGTAAGACAAGCTTTTTTTTCTCGTTGTCTGCGGCGTAGGTTTCGATAACCAGCGGCGTGGTGATGGCGATGTCCCCCAAGCCCGAAAGCAGCCGCACCTCCAATCCTTTCTCTTGCGCGAGATCGCGGAGGTCTTGAGCCCATCGGCTTTCGCCAACAATAACTAGACTACTTTTTGTCATAGACGTAAAAACCGCGACCGGTCTTTCTCCCTAAATTCCCACCCATCACCATCCGATGCTGAATCGGACTCGGGCGAAACCGCGGATCTTCAAAAAACGATCGGTAGAGCGATTCCGTGGCGGCAAAGTTGACGTCGTGCCCGATCAAATCCATCAGCTCAAAAGGCCCCATGCGGAAGTTGCCCGCCGCTCGCATGATGCGATCGACGCTTTCGACAGTCGCGTCGCCGTCGCCCAGGATGCGTAGTGCCTCGTTGTAGAAAGGGCGGGCGATGCGGTTGACGATAAAACCTGGAGTGTCTTTAGCGCGAGCCGGGGTTTTCCCCATTTGACGCATCAGATTCGTTGCCTGGTCGATGGCCTCCGCGGCGGTGCGGTCGCCCTGGACGACCTCCACCAATGCCATGAGCGGCGGAGGATTGAAGAAGTGCAGGCCCAGAACTCGTTCCGGATGCTGCGTATTCGCCGCTATGGCTGTCACTGAGAATGAGGACGTGTTGGTCGCCAGAAGTGTCGCCAGGGGGCAAATGGCATCCAGTTGCTTGAAAACATCCCGCTTGAGCTCGAGCTTTTCCGGGATGGCCTCGATGATGAGGCTGCTGTCTTCGAAGGTCTCCAGTTTGGTTGTGCTGCTCAGGCGATCAAGGATTTGTTTTTCCTGCTCCGCTGTGATCTTGCTGCGCTCCCGGCTGCCTCGAAGAAAGCTGCGGATACGGCCCAATCCCGTGTCGATAAATTCTTGAGAAATGTCGTAAAGTAAAGTTGCAAAACCCGCTTGGGCTGCCACCTGGGCGATGCCTGCTCCCATGGTGCCAGCCCCCAGCACACCAATTCTCTCTTCTTTGTTAATCATTTACTTGCTTATAAAGACACAATTAATTTCGCCACTTCATCGCTCGCGAAGCGTTTTTCACCCTCACCCTTCCCTCTCCCTGGCAGGGAGAGGGTGAGAGTGAGGGTATCGGCGAGGCGGAGGTGAAGTGATTTAACAAATATTCTGAACCTTCGAGTTAATGATTGCACTGCTGTGGCAGTCTGTTTCGTGTTTTCGAATTTCAACCTGAAACCTGAAACCCGAAACCACTCTTGCCCATTCTTACTTCCCCGTAAACACCGGCGTGCGTTTTTCCAAGAACGCCCGCACTCCTTCATCGTAGTCGACGCTTCTTCCGGCGATCTCCTGCAAATAGGACTCGTAATCCAGGTCGGATTCAAGTCCCTGTAACATTGCATGGTTCAAGGCCCGCTTGATAAGACCAATGCCGCGGGGCGAGCGCGCGACTCTTGCGGCAATTTCCTTAGTCGACGCCGCGAACTCCGTCGCGGAGAAAACCTTCGCGACGAGTCCGATACGCTGAGCTTCGTGTGCATCCACGGTTTCGCCCAGCAGGAGCAATTCCATGGCTTTGCTGAAACCGACGAGACGCGGCAAGATAAAACTGCCACCCGAGTCGGGCGCCAATCCGACGCGCACAAAGGACTGGATGAACTTCGCCTCTTCCGAGGCGACCCGCAGGTCGCAGGCCAAGGCCAAATTGCAACCTGCTCCGGCCGCGACGCCGTTGACGGCGGCAATGACGATCTTTTCCATCTGCCGGATTTGCCGGATCATCGGGTTATACTTCTCCCGCAACGACGCGCCGAGGGATCCCTTCTGCTCCGGCGTCCGACCTTTGAGATCCTGCCCGGCGCAGAAGGCCCGGCCAGCGCCGGTAATCACGAAGCAGCGGACTTCTTGATCCCGCTCACCTTCTTTCAACGTCTCTAATACTTCCTTATTCATTTCCGGGACAAAGGCGTTGAGGGCTTGCGGGCGATTGAGCGTAATCGTGCCAACGCCGTTTTCCATCTCATAGATAATCGTTTCCTGGGCCACGGCGAGAAATGCTCCTTACTTGCCTTTAAACTCCGGCTTGCGCTTTTCCAGAAAAGCCTTCATGCCTTCTTTACGGTCTTCGGAGGCGAACAACAGGTAGAACGATTTGCGTTCAAACTCCAAGCCTTCGTCTAGAGCCGTGTTGGCAGATTTGAGCACCGCCTCTTTGGCCGCCTTGACAGCGAGCAGAGGTTTGGCAGCGATCTTTTTCGCCAGGTTTTTGGCTTCTTCGAGCAGCAACTCAACGGGAACCACCCGGTTCACCAAGCCGCAGCGTTCCGCATCGGCAGCGCTTAGGGCCTCGCCGGCCAGCACCATTTCCATGGCCCGGTGTTTTCCCACGGCGCGGGTGAGTCTCTGGGTACCGCCGCTCCCGGGAATGATTCCGAGATTGACTTCGGGTTGTCCGAAGCGCGCGGTCTCCGAGGCGATAATGATGTCGCAACTCATGGCCAGCTCGCAGCCGCCACCCAAGGCAAAGCCGCTTACGGCGGCGATTACCGGTTTCTTGATCTCGTTGATTCGATCCCGGTAGGCCAGTCGCTCTTGGATCCTCGGGTCGAAGGGGCCGCGCTCGGCCATTTCTTTGATATCGGCGCCGGCCGCAAACACTTTCTCGCCGCCGGTGACGATCATCACTCGGATTTCCTCGTCACCATCGATCTCTTGCATGGCCAAAGACAGATCCTTGACCAGGTCGTAAGACAGGGCATTGAGTTGCTGGGGCCGATTGAGTGTGACGACCGCAATGTTGCCGTCTTTTTCAACAATGACGTTTGCAAAAGCCATACGATCCGAGCTTTTACAAATACACCATGGACAGAGGCGATTCAAGGTAGAGTTCGAGCTTTACGCTTTAGCAAAAGCTTTGCAAAATCGTCGGACTAGAGAATAATTTGAAACCGGAATGACCTCCGGTGACGGCAAGTTGACACCCCAGGGGTGATTTGCAAATATAGGTCTCCAACCATGTCCAACCGACTTGAACCCACATCCCGTAACTACGATGAAAAACTTCAGCGCATACTGAAAGCCTCGGCAAAAATCTTTGCCGAAAAGGGGTTTCATCGCACGTCAGTGCGGGATATCTCGCGGGCCACGAAAATGAGCCTGGCGGGGTTGTACTATTACTTCACGACCAAAGAAGAATTACTTTACCTTATTCAAGAACGCTGTTTCGTTACGCTGCTGCTCGGTTGGGAGCGCGCCGCGACGGCTGACATGGACGTGCGCACCCGCATTCGCGTGTTTGCTGAAAATCATCTCAGTTTTTTCTGCCACAACATGCACGAAATGAAGGTGATGGCTCATGAAGACGAGTCTCTCACGGGCGAGTTTCAGGTCAAGATCCTGGTTCTCAAGCGGCGCTACGTAAAAGTCATCATGGATCTTATCCGGGAACTCCAAGATCGTGAAGGTAGAAAGGGCATTGATCTCCGGGTGGTGACTTTCTCTCTGTTCGGCATGATGAACTGGATCTATACCTGGTATCAGCCGAAGCGAGATTTGCCGCTCCCGCAACTGATGGAGCAGATGTTGCGCATTTACTTCTTCGGTGTGCTGCAGGGAGCAGCGGTTGACGCCCCCTGGTTCAACGCAACTTCGGGTGCCCCGAGCAAGGAGACGTTCTCTCTCTGGCAGAATAATCAGTAGCAGGCTGCTGAAAAAGACTCATATGCGTCGTTGCGCTCAATCGCATCATAACGCATTTCGTGCCAATTCATCTTTGTTTCGTCTTAGCAGATTGCTTAAAAACTCTTGCGGGCTGCTCAACACACGAGGTGAAACGTCTGTCATGAATATGCCAAGCCATGAAGAATTATATGATCGCTTCGTAGAAGGCCTGGAGTCTAAACACCGAGGAGCCTTTGCTGCCGTTCGCTCGGATGGACAAGTTATTGTTGACAGGGACGATGTCAAAGTCGTGGACCTGGCGCTTAAGCGATTTGGCCCTGGCAATTTCGTGTTGTTAAAGGTCGGCAGTAGAGGAGTGGGGAAATGGCGCAGCCAACGTGAACCCCCCTCTCATTGCGTCTCTAGCCCTGAAAGAGGCTCCGCAATAGATCTAAGTTTTCTTTGTCTTCCTTCAAATCGGGTCCCTTCGGTGTTTCCAAGCACATCGGCAGGCCCCAAAAGCGATTGTCGTTGAGCAACAGCCGAAAGGCTTCGACGCCGATGTGGCCTTTGCCGATATGTTCGTGACGATCCACGCGGGAGTTGAATTCCTTTTTTGAATCGTTCAGATGAAAAGCCGCCAGTACTTCGATGCCGATCATTTCGTCGAATTCGCTGAACGTCCTCTCATAGCCCTCTTTCGTGCGGATATCGTAACCCGCAGCAAAGGCATGTTCGGTATCGAAGCAAACACGCAGGCGGTCGCTTTCCTTGGTGGCCTCGATGATGTTGCCGATCTGTTCGAAGCGATAGCCGAGGTTTGAGCCTTGACCGGCGGTGATCTCTAAGGTGACCTTGGTGCGGTAACCGGGGCAAGCTTTATGAACTTCGTCTAAAGATCCGGCGATGGTCCTTATCCCTGCGTCTTCGCCGGCGCCCACGTGAGCGCCGGGATGGGCGACGAGATTTGAGATACCCAAGATCTCGCACCGTTCCAACTCGTCGATGAAAGCCGCTACCGAACGTTTTCGCAAAGTGCCGTCAGGCGAACCCAAATTAAGCAGATAGGAATCATGGGCGATCACCGTCGTGATGCCGGTTGCCTTACGATTTAAGTCAAACAGCTCTACTTCTTCCTTGGTGTAGGGTTTAGCTGCCCATTGGCGCGCCGACTTCGTGAAGATCTGAATCGCGTCGCAATCAACCGTCTTGCCCAGGAGCAGCGATTTATCGACTCCTCCGGCGATGGACATGTGAGCGCCTAACAACGGGCCGCGGGGGGCAACTTTTCCTGTGGATGTTTTCATAGGTCGTTCGTTACGAAGTAGGGGCGACCGGCCGGTCGCCCCTACAGGTGTTTGATGCCTATCGCCTAGGTGAAATGCCTCTTTTCTACCAGCGGCAGGGAAATGCTGCCCGCGCTCAACAGTTTGTCGTGAAACTCTCTGAGATTGAAGCGCGATCCGAGGCGGGTTCGTTCTTGATCCCGCAGCCGATTGATGATCGACCAGCCGAGCGCGTAGCCCATGGGCCCGGAAGGCGATTGGCTGTACCAGTTGAGATCGGCGCAGGCTTGTGCGCGGGGGAAGTGAAGCTCCCGTACCATGAGATCTGCGGCCTCGTCATAGGTCATCCGGCCGGTCTGTGTTTTGACGTCGATGATGATTCGCAGCGCTCGCCACAGCCGGTCCTTGAGCATGACGAAACGGTGTTCCCTGGTTTCCAAAAAACCTTCTTCCAGCATGAGTTGCTCGCAATAGAGCGCCCACCCTTCATAGAATACCGACGACTCATTCATCAGTCGCGGCAGAGTCGAGGCCGCCGGGATCGAATTGGCGATGGAAAACTGCAGGTGATGTCCCGGGTAGCTTTCATGGACCGAAGTATTCTCCAACCCGACCCAGTTGTGCTCTCGGAGCAAATCGTCGTCGCTTGCCGGCGTCACATAGTAGTAGCCGATTTGGTCAATATCTTTCGGCGAAGGGGATAAATAGGCCGCGAACGGGATTTCGTGGCGGCGAAACTCCGGCGTCGGCACGACGTGCAATTCTTCCTTCGGCGGAAACGAGACAAGCTCCTGCTTCTTCACAAACTCGCGCGCGGCCTCCACAGCCCGTTCATACACCGCGAGCAGTTCGCCTGCAGAGGGGTGGTGTTCTTGAATGCGTCGGGCGACCGCTGCGATGCCTATTCCCGGCACAATCTCCGACGCAAGCGCCGTGAGCTCTTGTTTCGTCTTGGTGAACAGGTCTTCCCCTAAGGCTAACAGACTCGCTGAGTCTTCTTTCAAGAAATGCTTTTTCTTAAGTAGCAGGTTGTAGTGCTCTTCGCCGACGGCATAAGTGCCGCGGCTTCTCGGAAAAAGATCCCGTTCGAGGAACACCGCGAAATCTCCGATGGCACTCTTCGCGTTGTCAATATTCGTCTGCAGGGTGTCAGTCTTGCGAACGGTTGCTTGCACCCTCGGATGGGCCGTCAAGTTGTCAAGGAAACGGAGGCCTCCCTTTGCGGACTCGATGGCGATCTCCGTCCACAGGCGGGGTGGATTGGCCTCGCTGCGACTGAGATTGGCAATGCCTTGGTGTATCAACGCCGGCGATCCCTCGAGGCGACTCATGAGATTGCCGGCCAGATCGTTTGTCGGACGAACCGTAAGGATGTAGATGGCGTCGATGGGCAGGTAAAGGTCGGGCCACTTCAGCCGGTAGTCTTCCTTTTCATGCTCGTATTGTTGAATGGTTAGCCGGCCCTCGAGAAGGGCGTAATCGATGGCTTCATCCCGGTCGAGGTCATCCAACGGAATCTGCCGCAGTTTGCCCAGCGATTTTTCGACAAAAATCTTCTCCGCTCCATAGTTCGCGTCGGAGTAGTCATTGAGCAGGTGGTTGTAGCCTTCAATCCCATAGTAGATCGCCTCCGTTGGGTGGAGATCGAAATAGGTTTTGAAGAAATCGACGCAAAATTCGCTGAAGACAGACATGTTCTTCCCTGAGGATTTTTTTCCTAACCTTTTGGCTTCCTACTAGGTCAAAGGCTTCGAGTCAAGAACCGCCACCAGTATGATGAAGCCCGGGCGCGCCAACTCGATGTTGAGCTTTCCCTCCTATGCCGTTGTCCTTCAAGGCTCAGCGTTTGTTCGCCGCGGGCACGAGTTTTCCTGGTGTGGAACAGCCTGGGCTAACCGGGATTTGAGAGATCTCCTTTAAGTGATCGGCCAGCCGAATGGCCAAAGCTGTGATCGTCCACGTACTTGAAGGCCGCTCCGAACCGTAAAGGTTTTTTTGCCCATACTGAGATGTTGGGCTTCAGCTGATCGTTATCGAAAAGCGCCTTCTCCGCTTGGCTCATCCCCCGTTTTAGAGTGATTTTTTCAAAGGTGTCGAAGGACAGCAACTTAAAGTATCTTCTCGGCTTTGGCGTAATAGCTTTGTAATTCGGAGTAAGCTATGGGCCAGCCACTATTTGGAACCCAGTCTCTGGTTATGAAGCTTATTTGCATCTATGATGCTCACGCCGTTTCCCTTTCAAGGATCTGGTTCACGGCTCTCTTTTTAAGCCAATCCGCGGTCGAATCCATGCTATCGGGATTGCTTGAGGAGCACAGGGTCAGGATGGAGGAAGAATAATTACTGTTTGAGCCCTTCCGCGAATCGCTCCTGCTTGAGCCGGTCAATGATAGAGCCGTCGACAAACTCTTTGGGATCGCGCCGCGGGGCATCGGGGTATTCCTTGCCAAAGTTCTCCAAAATCAGGCGAATGCCGTCCAGGGTCGGCGCCGGATAGTCGGGCATCAAAGACGTGACAAAGTCGAATTCCGTGGCGGCAAGCTTGGGATCGTTGATTTTCATGTACTTGCTAATA
>Ga0105347_1000497_pt1 | contig 18538 bp, 15 predicted proteins | sample EasRivMeERMLT890_FD_89677 | JGI IMG/M metagenome (GOLD analysis project Ga0105347, IMG submission 89677) | Soil microbial communities from meander-bound floodplain in the East River, Colorado, USA - East River MetaG ERMLT890 | ecosystem: Environmental > Terrestrial > Soil > Floodplain | place... | reverse complement strand
CGCCGCCACGCTATGCGCGGACTACGTGAACTCCTTCCAGGCCGTGGCCGTGGACGCCAGGAATGTGGTCCTCACCATTACAGTGCAGTCCGATCGACCGGACGACAAGTACACGCCAAACAACGGGTATCGCACCTACACGCAGGGTGAACGCGTGATGATGCGGAATATCACATGAAAGCAGGTGGTTCGATGAAACTGTCCCGCAACGAACGTGGCAGCGCGATTCTCCTGGCCCTCGCCCTGATCGTGATGTTTTCGGGCATCGGGCTCATGGTGCTCAATCGCGCCAACACAGACACCGATCTGTCGTTCAACCAGGTGCACTACGACCAGGCCTTCTGGCTGGCCGACGCCGGCGCCGAACGCGCCGTGGCGCAGCTGAAGGACTCGGCGATCTGGCGTACGGGCTACCCCAACACGGCTCTGGGGGAAGGCACGTACTCGGTGTCGGTGGCCGACAGTCTGACGGACACCAGCCTCGATGACCGCGTGCGTCTCGTCGCGCTGGGCAAGCGTGGCGAAGCCGCCGGCGGCGTGGAAGTGATCATGGGTCCGGCCGGGTACCACCCGCTGTACGACCATGCGATCTACGCGGGCAACTACTGGGAGCACGATTCCAAGCCCGATTCGGTGCCCTACGCGGATACCATGAAGTTCAGCGGCACGGGTGGCGACGGCGACATCATCAACGGTGACATCTTCTTCAACGGCAACGTTAAGACCACAGGCAGTGCCACGATCAATGGCTCGGCCGAGGCGGGTGGCAACTACACGGGGAATGCCCCCACGGCCGGCTCCACGACCAATGTGGACTATCTGGAACCCCCAGACTTGGCAGCCATGAACTACGAGACCATCGCCAACTACAAGGTCAATTCGTCGTCCCCGTGGGACGGCAGCGGCCGGATCGCCTCATCGGATCCGCGGCACATCTTCGTGCGGAATTTCCGTACGGACCTGAAGCCCCCGGGCGTGAGCAGTTCTTCGTACACCTTCAGCAACACCAACTACTTCTGGGGCGACCCGTGGGAGGGCTCCGACCTGGCGGAAGTGTCGGTGCCGGCTGCCGGCAACAATAAGGTGTACTTCGTGGACGGCAACCTGTGGGTCGAGCCCGACGGCACGACGTCGCAACTGAAGAACAGCCCCACCGGAGGCACCCATATCACGGTGGTGGTGAAGGGTAACATTTACTTTTCGGACAATCTGCTGTACGACAAGCCCACCCAGGACGGCATCGCCTTCGTGGCTATGACCGACAAGGAAAGCTACGACGACAAGGACAACGATGGCAAATTCGACGCTGGAGAAGCGATTCTCCACGACGACGGTGACGGTATCTACGAAGGGCCGGCGGAGGGCTCTGGCAACGTCTGCTTCGGCGACCCCAACGGCGGTCCGCTGGGTCACGTGTACGGATTCCTGTATGCCGACAACGACTTCAAGGACTACGTGCTGGCCCCGGGTGGCGAGCCGCTCGACTTCGAAGTCACCGGCACCATGTCGGCCGGAAATGACCTCGACATCCGTCGCGACCTCGTGGGCGGACATGCGCAGATGCGGGTGAATCACGACACGCGCCTGCGTGACGGCGTATTGGACCTGCCCGGACTCCCGTCCGGCACCGGCGCCGGTGCAAGCGGTCTGGTGGTACTTTCCTGGCGCGAGCTTTAGGCTTGTGCCCTGGCGCCCGGCGGTCCCAGACAGCCGCCGGGCGTCTTTGATTTTCTGCTTCGATTGAAAGAGCCTTGCGGAGAGACTGGGATTCTAACCCGGGCAAAACAAACTAGATCCGCCATCCCAGTTCAAAGTACAACTCGCTGGACTTGAGTTGCTCATCCAGATACTGCCTGAAGCTGCCTGACAGGAAGTAGCGCGTGCCAAGGGACTTCGTCGTGGCCGCTTCGACGTAGTAGTTCGTCGTGGTGACGGTGGCGCTGGTGTAGGTGTACACGCCGCCGGATGCGCTGAGGAAAAAGCCTCGCGCCACCGGGAACCTGTAGCTCAGCACGGGGCGATAGCCGGTGGTGAGTCCTGCGTCCACGATGGACAGGCTCATCCAGATGGAGTGGCGCGACCACGGGAAGCGGTTCAGACGCGCAGAGAACGAGACAAAACGGCTCTCCACCGAATCGGATTCGCGCAGTCGAATCCCCCCATCCGCACGCAGGTACAGCCGGGTCCAGGGCGAAATGCGCATGCCGGCGCGCCAGCCGCGGTGCGTATCGCTGTCGAACAGGCTGTCCGGGATGTCGCGTGTGTCGGCGTAACGGTAGTTCTGGCGTGAATCGTAGGACACGTCGAGACCGAAGGCCCGACCAAGATTGGCGGTGAACATCGAGTACAGATTCGACAGGCTGAAATTCTCACCCGTCTCCTCGTATCGCCAGTCGCGGTTGTAATCCACCTCGGCCGACTGGTAGAAGGAGAATCGGCTGCCGTAGTTGTACACCCCCTGCACGTACAGGAAGTCGCGGCTCACCGTGCCACCCTCGTATTGAGTGGACAACGCACCCGAGAGGACCAGTCGATGGGCCGCAGGTTCACCAAACTCATAGGCAGCGAACAGGCCTGCTTTGCGGCTCTCGGAATCGAACTTCGATGTCTGAGGATCGGGGGTGGCGCCCAGGGCCACGCCGGTGCGGAAGCGTCGGTTCAGGTTGTAAAGAAAGAATCCGCCGTCGATGTAGCCCATGCCGCGCACGTCATTGACCAGCACGCGGCCGATGCCCCACTGCGAGCCGCCCTCGCGGGAGCCGGACACAAGCGCGAACTCGAAGATGCGGTTGCTCCACTCTTCGGGAGCCTGGCCTGAGGCCGGAGGAGACGTGCGGTGGTAGTAACGTGTGCGGTGCCGGAACAGGAGGTGCGTGTTCCAGCCGTTGATGTTGTGCATCTCCAGGTGAGTGCGGAGGCCGGGCTGGATCCAGGAGGCCTCCGATTCGGTGAGGTCGCTGCGGCCGTAGAACTGAAACGAAATGTCGCCCTCGAAGATGTTGCGCGTCCGTGGCGGTCGCCCGGGCTCTGCCCCGCCAGGGGTGACGACCGCCGGCGCCGGTGAGGTGGGCTGCACTCTTGCAGTCACCGTGGCAGGAACAAGGACCTGGTCGCCCGACTTGAGCTGAACCCCCGGCTCGACCACGGTGGCGGCCGCCGACTTCGAGGCGGTCTGGCCGATGACTACGTGGGCCACGGTTTGGCCTGCGCGGATCACGGCCAGTGTATCACCGGATGAGAGCCCGATCGCTGAGCCGGCGTCGATGTACACACCCTCCGCAGCTACGTAGCTGATCCGTGCCGTCTGCTTCTCAGCCGGGGCGGCCTGCAGCCCGGTCGATTCTCCGATCGGCCAGGCCAGGGCGGCCAGCAGTGCGGCAGCGCCGCGACTCCACCTGTGCAGAATTGCCTGCACTAGTTCTGCCCATCCGGGTGGCAGGTGAGACAGGCCTGGCTGTCGTAACTGTACCCGTTGACGTCCTGATGCTGGCCGTTGGTGCGGGTCGCGGTGTGCTGATGACAGCCTTCGAAGCATGTGAACGCGGATCGGTCCGCCGGATTGGTGTGACAGTCGGCGCACGTGGTCCATTCATTGCGATGCCTGCCGCTGAAGATCGGGAAGAACTGGGCGTCGTGCTCGACGAACTGGCCAGCTTGTCCCGTGGGGTGACAGGTGTAGCAGTTTGCGCTCTGCCAGGCGTAGCCCGGCATCCCCTGATGCACGGGGTCCATGAGCGGCTGGTCGTGCTCGTGACAGGACAGGCAGTTGAATTCGCTGCGCGTCGCCGGGTTGGTATGGCACGTGCTGCAATCGGTCCAGGTGCCGGCGTGTCTGCCCGAGAAGATGGGGAAGAACGTGGCGTCGTGCTGCACGAACTGCCCCTTCACTCCGTTGGGGTGGCAGGTGAGGCAGGCCGTCGACTGCCAGGCATAGCCCGGCATTCCTTGGTGCACGGGGTCCATGATCGGCTGAGTGTGTTCGTGGCAAGTGAGACAGGTGACCTGCGCGCGCACGGCAGGATTGTCGTGACACATGGTGCAATCCACCCACGTGCCCGCGTGATTGCCTGTGTAGATGGGGAAGTACGTGCCGTCATGCTGAATGAACTGACCCTTGGTACCGGTGGGATGACAGTTCAGACAGGCGTTGCTCTCCCACGCGTAGCCGGGGAACCCCTGGTGCTTCGGGTCCATGGTCGGCTGGTCGTGTTCGTGACAAGACAGGCAGTTGAACTGCGCGCGGTTGGCCGGATTGTCATGACACGTGGAGCAGTCGGCCCACGTGCCGGCGTGCTTGCCTGAGTAGACCGGGAAGAACTGCGCATCGTGCTCGTTGAATCTCCCCGCCGCGCCGGTTGGGTGACAGGTGTAGCAGGCGTGACTCTCCCAGCTGTACCCCGGCATGCCCACATGGCGGGCATCCATCGGCGTCTGGTCGTGCTCGTGGCAGGAGAGGCAGGTGAAGTTGCGATTGTTGGCCGGATCGAAATGGCACGTGCTGCAGTCGTTCCATTGCCCCGCGTGCGTACCGGAGAAAATGGGAAACAGCGGGTCGTGATCGCCCATGTTCGCCGGTCGCCAGAAGTTCATCTGGTGGCAGTCCTGGCACTCCGTGGAGAATCCGGCAGAGACGTGATTGGGGCTGGTGACCCCGAGGTAGTCGGGCTGGTGGCAGTCCACGCAGCGCGTGGTCTGCGCCGCCATGTCGCCGCGCGGCATGCTGGGGTGGCAGCTCTGGCAGTCCACCTGCGCGTGCCGGCCCATCACGGGATAGCGGGTGCTCTGGTGGATGTCGTCGAGATCGAACACCGACCAGGATGCCGCGCCGTGACAGCGCGCGCAGTCGGCGCCCAACTTGGCTTCATGTACATCGAGGTGACAGGACGCGCACCGGCTCTCCGCTTTTGCAAAGTCCTTGATGTCGTGGCAGGACTTGCAGGTGACCGTCGCATGTCGCCCATCCAGCGCGAAGTCGGTGCGGCCGTGGTCGTACTCCACATCCTTGAATGACGTGGACGCGTGACACGACTCGCAGGCCTCCTTCAGCGGCCCATGCGGAGATTCCACCGACGCCTCGGCGAAGCCGACCAGGCCGAGCCACGCCAGGACTGAAATCCATCTCATGCTATTCATATCGGCACCCCTCTCAGCCTTTTTGTCCCACATCGCCAGCGGGCCGCTTGCCTCCGTGGCAGGATTCGCAGGTGTTGGGCGTCTCCCGGTACATGACCACAATTTGACCTTTGATCTGTTCGGACTTGTGACACTTCAGACAGGGCACGGCCTTGTGCGCGCCTTCGAGTTTGTACGCCGTCAGTGCGTTGTGGTCGAAGTTGGGCAGGCGCCACTGTTCCACGCCGTGACAGTGCGTGCACTGTTTGGGCGGGTCGGAGAGAACGAATTGCGCCGCATGGACATCCTGGTGACAGGCCAGGCACGCGCGGTCTTCGTAGCGATATCGCCGGTATTTGCCCCGGGCATCCGAGAGGGTCGACTCGTGGCAGGCCAGGCAGGTCTGGGCCAGGTGGGCGCCTGCCAGCGGGAAACGGGTGGCGGCATGGTCCTTCACCGTGAAGACCGCCGGCTTGAACGTATCCAGGGAGTGACAGCTCTCGCAGCGGCCCGAGTCGGGGCGTTGCGCGAACTGCCCGCGATGAATGTCGATGTGGCAATCCGCACAGCGCGCATGCGGCAGCCTGGCCTGCTTGTCCCCCGACGTGTGGCACTTCTCACACGGTGTGGCCACGTGCTTTCCGCGCAAAGGGAAATCGGTTCGGTCGTGGTCGAACCCCTTCTGCACCAGAGTGCGCCAGCCGGCGGGGCTGTGGCACTGCGTGCAATCCGGGCCGAGCCGGTTGGCGTGGGGATCCTTGTGGCAGTCGGTGCAGCGCGCATGCGGAAGGGTCGCAAGAACGTCCCCCGTCTTGTGGCACTTGTCGCACGCCACGCTCACGTGCTTTCCTCGCAGGGGAAAGTCGGTCTTGTCGTGGTACACAGACTTCTGGGCCGAGGTCTTCCAGCCGTCGGTTCCGTGGCACTGCGTGCAGTTGGGTCCCAGGCGGTTCTGGTGCGGATCCTTGTGGCAATCGGTGCAGGCGCCGAACTTCAGGTTCTTGTACTGAGTGTAGGCCGTGTCCGACCCCGAACGGTCGGCCACCTGCAGGTGGCACGCGCCGCACTTCGCGGTGACGTGCTTTCCGGTGAGCGGATACCGGGAGTGTGCATGATCAAATACCGGAGCGGGTGTCCACGTCTCTTCATTGTGACAGCCCACGCAACGTGTGCCGAGTTGCTTTCGATGTTCGTCGAAGTGGCAACCGAGGCAATCGCCCGACAGGCCGAGAAACGTGCGACGCCGGTTGAGATCGGGGCCCTTGAGGTTCTTGTCCATAAATGTGTCACTGTGGCACTGGCGACATTCCAGCTTCGCGTGGCGACCCCGCAAAGGGAAGCCCGTCTGCGCATGATCGAATCCCTTCTCACCCTGCGGCCAGTGCACCAGCTCGAAATCCCGCCCCGCGTGTTCGCTATGGCAGGTGGGGCAGCCCTGAACCTGACCCGCAGGCATGCGGCCGTGGAAGCCTCGCCCCTGCTGGATGCGTTCCTGGAGCGCCTGGTGACAAGCGAGGCACTTCTCCCGGCTGGGCCCTTTGCCCACTTCGTGGCACTGCGTGCAGTTCGCCATGCCTTCAAGCTTCTCGTGCGGCTTGGATAGATCGCCCGGGGATATCTGGGCGACTGCTGACCGACCGAACGACACAAAGAGAAGCAGCGCGAGAATCGAACTCCCCGCACTGCGTCCGGAACAGCGCATCAAAAGATCCACCGATAGCCCATGAGCACCACCACCGCGATGTGGATGAACATGATGATGACGGCAATCCAGGCGAACGGCTTGTGCACAACATGCCACAGGTCGAAGACCGAATTGACGGCATCGAGAAACGCCCGCCGGCGCAGAAGCATGGAACGCTTGTGCACCACGGCCGAAAGCTCGTGCAGCACGGCGGGCTTCAGCTGAGGCATCGCCTCATGCACCAGGCGCCGGAACAGCCAGGGCCGGTACCAGCGAGTGAGGTCGTACAACAGGATGCGCAGCCACAGCACCGGGCCACGCCTCCTGGGCTGCTCGAGGCGGCCCGCGTATTCCCGTGTGAGTTCGAGGATCTCTTCTCCGGCGATCGATTGACTGGCAACGGTCTGACCCAGCTGGTCGATCTGTTCATCGATCTCCTTCAACGACAGCACATCGCCCGTGGAGCTGTGCGGAATCTGGCTGTAAATGTATCGCCCCACGAATCCGGAGAGCATGACCGCCATCATGGAGAAATACGAAACGGACACGATGCCCTGAAACTTCATGGCCGTGTGCAGCGTGATAAACAGCGGGCCCATGAAGCCCAGCCAGATGTGCACCGACAGCCAGCGGTTCATGGGGCCGAAGCGCAGGCCGAGCCATTGTCTCTTGCGTACGGAGTACACGAAGAGCAGAAGCACCATGCTGCTGCCCAGGATGCCCACGCCGTGCCCGATGGTACCCCCGGGCTTGTAGTCGGCGTGCTGCTCGGCGTGCGGGCGCTCCTGGAGCGGCAGGCGATAGTAGTCCCAGGCCGGCCAGGCAAAGTAGATCAAGGCCGCAAAGGCTGCGGCGTACATCCCACCCAGAATGCCGTGAAAGGGGCAGCGCATCAGCGTGTTCCGAACTTGGTCTCCACCCGGACGCCCGCCTGAGCCAGAAAGGCGGTGGGCGGTTCACCACCCGCGAACACAAACACAAAGTCATTGGGGAGTTTCTCTCGTGACCCCGCCTGCTTGAGCACCACGTGGCTCTGCTCGATCGCCTCCACGTCAGACTCGAGGCGTACGTGGACTCGGCCGTTGCGTTCGGCTTCATCGAGGCGGTGACGGTTTTTCTCCTTCAGCCTGGAGAACACGGATTTTCTGTACGAGAGCGTCACGGTTGTGCCCGGCGCTTCGCTCAGCGTGAGTGCCGCTTCCACGGCGCTATCGCCGCCCCCCACTACCAGAAGGCGCTTATACGCGTATTGATCCGGTTCCAGCAAGGCGTACGCCACTTTGGCCAGGTCTTCGCCCGGCACGCCCAGCTTGCGAGGAGTCCCTCGACGTCCGATCGCCAGAAGCACTCTGGCCGGGTAATACGATCCTCTGTTTGTGCGCACTTCGAACCGATCCGAAGATTGCGTGACCGTTTCGACTTTCTCCCCGAACTGAATCTTGATGCCGGTCTCCGCCACCACCTGCTGGAAGAGTTGCAGAAGTTCTTCCTTGCTGATCTCCTTCTGCTTGTACTGTCCGTACAGGGGAATGTCCATGGGCTGCGTCATCACCAGTTTTCGGCGGGGGAAATGCAGAAGCGTGCCGCCCAGATCGGGCGCCTGGTCCAACGTGATGTAGCGCAATCCGCTTTTCACAGCCTGCAACGTGGCCGAGATCCCTGCCGGGCCGGCGCCCACAATGAGCACGTCCGGATCGTGACCTGTGGCGTTCTTCAGCGAATTGGCGATCTGCTCCATGGCCTGGCGGCCCTGGTTCACGGCATTGCGGATCAGCCCCATACCTCCCAGCTCCCCGGCAATGTACAGCCCTGGCTGATTGGTCTCAAAACTCGGTTTCACAAAGGGTATGTCCACGCCGCGCGTGGCCGTGCCAAACACCAGGTCGATGGCGCCCACGGGACAGGCCGACTGGCAGGCCCCGTGACCGATGCAGCGCGTCGGTTCGATCAGTTCGGCTTTGCCGTTGATGAGGCCGAGAATTTCGCCTTCGGGGCAGGCGTCCACGCAGGAGGCGCAGCCGATGCACTTTACCGGATCGATAATCGGGTGCAGACTGGACGGCTCGTTGAGTCCCGCGGACTCCACGGCCAACTGAGCTTCGAACGCGCGCAGTCGGCGCCTGCGCAGGCTTGCGTAATAGGCGAGCGGGAGCCCGAGAGTAAGCGCCCCCACGATTCCATACAGCAGCCACTCCAGCAATGTCTGCAGGCTCCTCCAGTTGTAACAATGAGAACCGATCCACCCCGTCGGGATCGGTGGTGGTTATTCTGTAATATCGGGAACCACCACTAGAATAGTTAGAACCCGCTCAACGCCAACCACTAGTACTGTATAAAAAATCAACGGCGGACCGTTGGACGGCCGCCGCGCGGACCCTTCGGGAGCTAGCGCTCCAGCAGGACCAGTTCCGAGGAAAACCCCGGACCCAGAGCGGTGGCCAGGCCTCGTTCACCGGCCCGCAGCTGGTCCTCGGCCAGAAGCCGATCCAGCACGAACAGCATTGACGCCGACGACATGTTGCCGTACTCGCGCAGGACGTCGCGGGCTCCCTGCATCACCCCGGGGCCCAGCGACAGCGCTTCCTCATAGGCGGCGATCACCTTGGCGCCGCCGGGATGCGCCACGAAGAACCCGATCTGATCGAGCGTGAGTTCCTGCCGGGCGAGGAAGTCGGTGATGTTCCGCTTGGACTCGCGAAGGACGATCGAGGGGATGTCCTTTGAGAATACGACCTGCATTCCATCCGCCTCAAAGTCCCAGCCCATGACATCGGTGGAGCCGGGCCACAGCGTGCTTTCCGTATCGAGGATCTCCAGCCCGTCGCCTTCCACCAGGTTTCCGCCCACGACCGCCGCCGCCGCGCCATCGCCGAAGAGAGCCGAAGCCACCAGGTTGCTCTTGCTTTTGTCCCCGAAGTGAAACGTCAGGCTACAGAGTTCCACGGCCACCAGAAGCGTGATCGACTTCGGATGCCCCAGGGCATGGTGATGCGCGTGCGAAAGCCCGGCCACACCGCCTGCGCAGCCGAGTCCCCAGATCGGCGTTCGGCGCGTGTGTTCGCCCATCCCCATGTGGCCGATCAGGCGCGCATCGATGCTCGGTGTGGCCAACCCTGTAGTGGAGACGAAAATCAGGTAGTCCACGTCGGCGGGCTTCAGGCCGGCACGGTTCAACGCAAGCGTTGCGGCCTGCGAACCCAGCTCAACGCTCCAGTGGATGTAGTCGTCGTTCTTTTCACGAAACGACTTGGGGGAGGTGAACCAGTCGAGGGGGTTACAGATGTACCGCCGGTCGATGTCGGCACTGTCGAACACGGGCAGCAATCGGTCGATATCGACGTGGCCGCTTGCAAAGAACGCCTTTGCGAACTGTTTGGCGTCCTGCCTGTGCAGCACGTGAGGAGGCACGGCCGTGGCCGCCGAGAGAATCCTGGGCATCGTTCAGCCCCTTCGACACTCAGGCAAGTTCACCAGCCAAGCTTTTCTGCCGACACCTTGCGCCCTTCAGCTTTCGCCAGGACCCAGGCGTCGATGGTCACTTTGAGCGAGTCGGCTTCTGCCTGATGCTTGTGATCCACCAGCCACTGGTGCTCGGCCTGAGCCTGCGCCACGCTGTCGAGCGCCAGATAAGCGCGGGCGCGGTACTCGTGCGCCTGCATGAAGTCAGGACGCAACTCGATGGCGCGGTTGTAATGGGTCATGGCTTCATCGTACCGCCCCGAGACGCGCAGGCTGAAGGCCAGGTTGTTCAGCGCCTCCGGGTAGTCCTTACGGTATTCAAGTGCCTCTGAGAAGTTCTTTGCGGCTTTGTCGAACCCCTTCGCGGCCTTGGCGCGATCCTTGTCGGACTTGGCCTTCTGCCAGGCTTCCTTGGCGCTCTCCATCTTCTTGACGCCGTCGTTGTAATGCTTCTGCGCCACCTCCGCGCTGTCTGGCGCCTCCTCCGGCTCCCACTCGCTCTCCGATACGGGATCATCGGGCTGGCTCGTGGGCTGGGGATCCTCACCCGAGCCCGATGCCAGAACCGAGGGTGGGAGGGCCAGTGTGAAACACAGCGCAATCCCGGAGATTGCGAGACTCGTGGCATTCCAATTCATGACCAGGTTTCCTTGTTCAAGACACGTCCATGTTTGAGACGACAGCTTACCAACCGAGCTTTTCCACCGACACCTTGCGTCCCTCTGCCTTCGCCAGCACCCACGCGTCGATGGCCATCTTGAGCGTGTCGGCCTCGGCCTGGTGCTTGTGGTCTATCAGCCACTGGTATTCGGTTTGCGCCAGGGCCACGCTGTCGAGGGCCAGGTAGGCGCGGGCGCGGTACTCGTGCGCCTGCATGAAATCGGGATTCAGCTTGATGGCCAAAGAGTAGTTCATGAGCGCTTCCTCATATCGTCCCGTGATGCGCAGGCTGTACCCGAGGTTGTTGAGCGCGTCCGGGAAGTCGGGCTTGTACTCCACCGCCTCGGCAAACCGCTTGGCGGCCTGCTCCATTTCACGCTGAGCCTTGGATCGATCGCCCTTGAGCAACTGCTCCTCCGCCTTCTTCATTTTGTTTACACCGTCGTTGTACTTGGCGGTGGCTTTTTTCTCGTTCTCCACCGCCTTCTCTTCGGGCGACTTTTCCTTGGATCCCAGGGCGTGAGCCTGGGGGGTCATCGCGCCCAGCAGGAACAGAGCCAACAGGCTGGTGAGCATGGGTGTACGGCGTTTCATGAATCGATCCTTTGCTATGGGAGGCCGGCGGGCGTCCTCCCAAAGGTTGCGACGCGCGGGATGGATTGAGTATATTGAATCAGCGAACATCGGGAAAGGGGGCTTCTCTCATGAATGCTCGCAAGGAGCAACAAGCCACCCCGGAGGAACTCTCCAGGGATCTGGTGTATGTCATCTATGGAGTCAGTCGCAGGGGAAAGGGCTTTGGCTACCAGGTAGCGGAGGCCATGTCGGAGCGCGGCTTCACCCTCTTCGTGATCCACCCCGATGCCGACCGCGTCGGCCCGTGGTACACCAAGCGTCATGCCACCGATCTGCATCCCAGGCCGGACGTGGCACTCATGTGCAGCCCGGCGGCCGCCTCGGAAGGAATCCTGTCCGAGCTGCATCAGGCGGGAGTGACCCAGGTGGTGGCATGGAAGGACTCGATCGATGAAGCGGGAATGGACTATGCAAAGAAGCACGGCATGAGTCTCTGGGCCGACTGCCCGTTGCTTCACGTGAAGGGGATGGGGTTCCCGCATAATCTGCACAAGGGTCTGCGGGATTTGTTCGGCTCTACCTACTGACACTGGCGGGACTTCGGCACGGGGTACTGCCCGCTTGACGGACTGGGGGCCCCCTCTATATTGGGGGCTTCCTGAGCCCTACACTCCTCGGTAGCTCAGCTGGTAGAGCAGGTGACTGTTAATCACCGGGTCGCAGGTTCGAGTCCTGCCCGAGGAGCTTCAGCCTTCGCTACGGGCACGTCCACTGATCAAGGTTGATCGTGCATTCCGCTTCCACATCGCATGGCGCCGTTCCGCTCTTGAACACGTGATTCACAAGCTTGATGATGTCGGATGATGTGACGCTTGCCGAGCAGTCGACGTCACCTGTTGCCGGTACCGGGTAGGGCGTCTTTCCAGCCTTGAACACGTAGTTTACCAACCAGATCACGTCCGCCGCCGTGAGCGCACGGTCGTTGTTGGCGTCTCCCGTGAGGTCTACGGTCCACGGCCGCAGTGCGAGCGCCACGACGGCGTCATAGTTGCTGTTACCGTTGAGGACCACCATGGGTGCATTGTCGCCGGGGGGCCATTCCACTAGCTCAAGGGTGACTTCGCGATATTCAGAAGAGGGAGGCAAGGTGAGCTCAGCACGCCCCAGTGGATAACGCCCGGATGGCGGACCCAAGCCCGTAAACTTGATGGCACCTCCCATCAGGTATCCTGGCGGCACTTCAGCCGAACTGGAATCGCCGAATTCCACCGTGCTCCAGATGGAATTGGGATTGAAGGCTGTATCACCGCTCAGCTGCGGGGTTTGTCCGTTCACCAGCACGCGAAGAAAGAGCGACACGCCCTGCACATAGTAAGCTGTCCGCACATCCACGTGTAGTGACACCATGGTATCGCCCGGTGGAATCAGATTGTTATAAATCAGCTGATACCCCGTGTCGCTTACTGGCACAAGAAAAGGCCCCCCCGGGCCGCAATTTGGCTGGAGAACGCCAATGTACACGTAATGGGTATGACGGAGCATGTCACGTAACGTAACGCCTTCGTAACCGTCGAGATCCATGCAGCCATGCTCCGCAGCTGGCTCAATGCCCTTGAGAACGAAATCCTTGAAGGCAAGGACGTCAGCGGATGTAACGGTGTTGCTCAGATTCAGGTCACCGCACAAGGTCGGGCATTGGGCCTTCGATGGTCAGCCTCCAGCGCGCTCACTATGGCCACGATGGCTGCCGCAAAAGGCCCTGCTCGCAGTTGGCCGTGCCGGATTGGATCCATACAGCAAATGTAGCGGGAGGGCGGATACTAGAACAGCCTCTTCGGCGGGCCCCATTAGAGCTTGGGGGCACTTCTAATGAAGCCAAACCCGGAGAATGGGTTAGAGTGTGCGGTTATCGTGATCCACAGGGATCATCGATTGAGTAACTGCCTGGCCAGAGCGACTCGAATGGTTCGAAATTCGTCCAGTCCGGGGAGCTTCAGCCTTCGCTACGGGCATGTCCACTGATCAAGGTTGATCGTGCATTCCGCTTCCACATCGCATGGCGCCGTTCCGCTCTTAAAGATGTAATTGACCAATCCAATAATATCCGATGACGTCACTTCGGCCGAGCAGTTGATATCTCCGGCCGCGGGCACTGGGTAGGGTGTTCGGCCGCTCTTGAAAACAAAGTTCACAAGTCCGATGATATCGGCTGCACTTAGAATGCGATCGTTGTTGGTGTCGCCGGTGAGGGCTACTGTGATTGGGTCCGGATTCAGCGCCCATCCATCGTGCGTATACCTGCGCACCACCATGGGCGTGTTGTCTCCCGGAGGCCATTCAGAAGGCTCCAACGTAAGGACTCGGTACTCCAGGGAGGCCGGCACAAGTAGCTCGACGGTGCACACCTCGTATCGCCCCGGGGGGGCCCCATGAGTAGGGTCATGATCGAACATTCTTGCGAACAGGTGCCCTTGAGGAACCGGCGTGGACTTCGGGTCCGTCAGCAGGAACAAATTCCAGGACGGCGGGTCTTGGACGACAAGGGACCCGAATGTGGGAGTCTGTCCATCGACTTCAAAGCGGTGACCCACGGCCACGGCCAGGTTGTTTCCGGTCACTGTGACTTCTACATACACCGTAATCGACGTGTCACCCGGGGGAATGATGCAATTGTAGTGAAGGTAATGGCTGTCATTTGGAATGGGAACGAACGTTCCACTATCTGGAGTGCAATCCAAGTCGGGGCCGATCCACATGGCCTGTGCCATCAACCTGCAATAGTCACTCACCGAGTTACCCTGGTGGTTGTCTACTTCCGCGCAGGCGGAGTCAAAGCCGCCCCAGCTAAGGTAGCGGTAATAATCCCAATAGACGGCCATATCGGCGCTGCTGATGAATCCGTTTTCGGTGAGGTCCCCACAGAGAGCTGTACATTGGGCATTTGAAGCGGCAGAGCCCGGCCCGAGCGCCATCGACAAGACGAAGGCCAGTACGATGAGAAAACGCATTGGAAACACGCTCCTGCAAGTCAGCCCAACGGAATGGCCAGCCCTGCCTCAACAAGGTAGTGCATACTTTGGAGGAGGGGTATCCGGAACACAGGTGACAGCTTGCCGTGGATGCCATTAGTTGAGGCGGCAAGTTGGAACACAAGTGCTATCACAGGGTTACGTGATTGAGCCAAGGGATATTCCCGGTAATGTCAGAGGATTTGCATTACCACCCGAAAGGTTCGAGTTTCGTACGACCCGAAGAGCTTATCTTTCGCCACACACTTCAAACTGAGATCTTCGGACTATGGAAATCAAGAGAAGCGGCTCTCAACCAACTCGCAAAGGACCGGCCGAGTATTTCACCGGCTCGGTACAGATTGATCCCCTGTTTGAGGCGCAGGCGCCGGCGCGCGCAGTGGGTGCCAGGGTGACCTTCGAGCCCGGCGCGCGTACAGCGTGGCACACTCACCCGCTGGGTCAGACGTTAATCGTGACGGCTGGCCGCGGTCGAGCGCAATGCTGGGGCGGGCCGGTGGTGGAGATTCGACCGGGAGACGTGATTTCGTTTCTGCCAGGCGAAAAACACTGGCATGGTGCCACGGCGGAGGCCTCGATGACACACATCGCAGTTCAGGAGGCGCTTGACGGCAAGACCGCCGAGTGGATGGAGCAGGTGAGCGACGAACAATACCAGGCGGAAGCAGCCAGGGAGACGCAATGAAACGACCGGCAGATAACGAATATGCATCGTTCTTTCGTGGCTACGTCGACCTGGTACCCGAGGAAGATCTCCTCGGTGTGCTCGAAAGCCAGGGTGGACTCTTGCGTCGGTTCGCTGCCGGTGTACCGCGTGATCGTGAAACATTTGCGTACGCGCCAGGGAAGTGGACGATTCGGCAGGTGATGGGGCACCTGGGCGATGGCGAACGCGTCTTCGGATTCCGTGCCTTGTGCTTCGGGCGCGGCGATCAGACGCCGCTCCCCGGGTTCGACGAGAACGAGTACGTGGAACGATCTCGGTACAACGAAGCCCCGCTCCTGGAGCTGGCGGAAGATTTTGTGCAGAGCCGCGAGTCCAACCTGCGGACCTTCAGGGGCTTTGGCGAGGAGGAATGGTCCAGGTCCGGAGTCGCCAACGGGAACGCCGTCACAGTGCGCGCACTCGCGTTCGTGATGGCGGGCCATGTGCGCCACCATCTGAAAGTCCTGCACGAACGATACGGAGCCGACGTCGACAGTTGAGGAGTAGCCTCCGAGTCACGTTTGCCCTACGATACGGCCACCGCGTGGTTTGCAGCAGGAGAGGGCGTGCGAATGCCCTGCGCCGCCTCCGACAGAAAGCTCGCGGCCCAGCGATAGACGTTGTTCTCATCCACCACCTGACGCATGCGCGTCATCCGCGCCCGACGCTCCTCGTCGGGCATGGAGAGGGCCGCGTGCAGGGCCTCCGCGAATCCCTCGCCGTCGTACGGATTGATCACCATGGCATCGGGAAGCTCGCGTGCCGCGCCCGCGAATTCCGAGAGGATCAGCACTCCGTCGGAATCGGCTTTCGCGGCGACGTACTCCTTCGCCACCAGGTTCATCCCGTCGTGAAGCGAACTGACCACGCACAGCGACGCCATGGATAGAAACGTGTGCACCGCGGCAGAGTTGTGCTGGGCCACCAGAAACTGAATGGGTTTCCAGCCATTCTCCTCGAACTTCCAATTGATCCGGTCGGCGAGAGCTTCGAGATCCGTCACCAGGTCGCGATAGCGGGGAATGTGCGTGCGGCTGGGAGCGCCCAGTTGCACGAAGGTGAAGCGCCCGCGATGCTCGGGGTGCTTTTCGAAGAGCCTCGCGATGGCGTGAAAGCGCTCGGGCAGCCCCTTCGTGTAGTCGATCCGTTCCACTCCCACGCCCACCTGTACATCGTGCAGCTTGAGACGGGTCTTGATCTCGTCCTTGTGAGCCTCCAGCGCTTCGCCTGAGGCCACCCGGCGTTCATCCCAGCTCTGCACGCTGATGGGAAAGGGGCGCACCAGCGTCCGAGTGCGTTCGAAGTCCACCGCGGACTGATCCCAATCGAGGCGCGCCTCCAGCGATCGATCCACGGTATCGAGGAAGTTGTTGCAATGTTGCTGTAGATGGAAGCCGATGAGGTCGGACCCCAGCAGACCGCGCACAATGTCGGGTCCCCAGGGGCAAATGCGAAACGCCTCCGCGGTGGGCCAGGGAATGTGCCAGAACACGGCCGTCTTCAGATCGGGGCGCGCCGCTTTGAGAATCTGCGGCAACAGGGCCAGGTGATAGTCATGCACCCACACCAGGGCCGGCGAGGAGTCCAGTTCGTCCAGGATTGCCTCGGCGAACCGGTGATTCACACGCACATACGCATTCCAGTCTTCCGAACGAAAGATCGGACGCTCGTGCGTGTGGTGACACAAGGGCCACAGCCCTTCGTTGGAGAATCCGTAGTAGTAGCCCTGCTCCTCGTCGCGGGAGAGCCAGATACGCTTGAGCGTGTACCTCGGGTCGCGCGGAGGCACGGTGAGTCTGCCCCGTGAGTCGGAGAAGCTTCGGTCGGCATCCCCTGAACCATGCGCCACCCACATGCCGCCACAGGCCTGCAGAATGGGATCCACCGCCGTCACGAGACCTGAGGCGGGGATGGAGACCCGCGGGGTGCCATCCTTCATGGAGTGCACGTAGGGCTCGCGATTGCTCACCACGATGAGGGGCGCACCGGAAAGGCACGTGGTGGCGTGAGCTTCCAGGCGCTCTCGCGACCACACCTTGTCGCGATGCACGGATTCCTCCGAACGTGCCCGGGCGCTCGACTTCGCGGCACGGTACGACGCGGCCAGATGTTCCGTTTCCTCCGTGAGAGTGCCCACGGGCAGGCGCGGCGGCGGTAGTTCGGAGGCATCGCCCATGCGCACGCCTTTCATCCAGCTGGCCAGCCGGATCAGGGGCCCTTCGTACACCACCCAGGTCACGAGCATGGTGCCAACCAGGAGACCCAGGGTCACCACGAACACCCAGAAGAGTGCATGCAGAAGCCGCCCGGTGCTCCGTTCCTCCAGGTAGGAGGCGTCGTGGACTGCGGCGAGGACGCCCCGCCGGCCCGACAGACTGTCGTACACCGGCAGCGCAAGAACATGGAGAGGCGACTCGCGCAGCTCCACCAGTTCCACGAATTCCGCCTTCGAGTTGCCTACGCGTGCGGCCACGGGGGCGATATCGTCTGAGAATTCGTCCACACGCCGATGGGCACACAACAGGTGTCCCTGCTCGTCGAAGAGCAGAAAGCCCAGAAGCCGAGAACGCACCTCAGGCTGATCGCTGAGGACGGGAGGCAGATCTTTGGGTTCGAGGGTGAGGGCCTGCGAGGCGGCGGGTGCCAGGTTGAGCGCAATCGCGCGCGATCGCCGGGTCAGATCCTCCACATCGATCTCGTGTTCCCGCTGGATCGTGCGCCAGAACATGAACGCGGTCGTCAGGCCCGCCATCCCCGCGATGAGCAGGGCGACACGCACGGCCCGGTTGGTCCGAATCAGCGAGTTCAGTGGCATACCTTCCCTCCCTGGAACCACGTCTGAAGCCTTGCCTGAAGCTCGTCGCGGGTGCTGCGCACGGCGGCCGGGATGAGGCCCGGGTCGGGGATTCCGATCGGGTCGTCCATGGGCCAGAAGTGATGCACAGCGTTGGGAAACTGCCGGGCCGCGGCCGTCCAGGCGTCTTCTGCGAGGACAATTACTTCATCGACGACATCGCTACGCACGTCCTCGAGGGTCTTCGAACTCTGGCGGCTGGCATCGAGGCCGATTTCAGAAAGCGCCGACAGGACCTCGGCATTTACCATCGTGCGTGTGAGGCCGGCGCTCAGCACGCGCACATCGGCAGGCGCACACGATCGGGCCAGGCATTCCGCGAGTTGACTGCGCGCCGAATTGTAACGGCACACGAAGAGGATCGTCTTTCCGGGGGCGACCACGGTACAGGGCTCGCCGACGCCCGGCTCGAGCCGGAACCACATGAAGCCATGGGGGCCCAGCGAGAGCGGGTATCG
>Ga0105347_1000496_pt1 | contig 18548 bp, 14 predicted proteins | sample EasRivMeERMLT890_FD_89677 | JGI IMG/M metagenome (GOLD analysis project Ga0105347, IMG submission 89677) | Soil microbial communities from meander-bound floodplain in the East River, Colorado, USA - East River MetaG ERMLT890 | ecosystem: Environmental > Terrestrial > Soil > Floodplain | place... | reverse complement strand
GGTATGTCCACCCGTGCGTTGTAGCTTCGCCCATCCGTTGTCCGAATGGTCACGGGATTACCGACGAACTCGGTATCCGGGCCGACGTCCGCCAGGCCGGGCCAGATGGGGATATCGGGAAAGGAAAGATGAACCTTCCTCCTCGCCTCGACGATGTCCCGATTTTTCATCTTGTCAGATGTGAAAGTGTCGAGTGTCACCTGATGGTCCACCACCGCAGCGGCAATGCAGTAAGGCATGCTGTACTTGGCCTGGTAGGGCGTTTCGGCCTCGGAGAAGGCGAGCACGCGCATGGCCCGCTCTGAGGTGCCCACGTCGACTTCGGCGATGTTCTTGTCGCTGAGCCGGTGCTCTCCCAACAACTGGAACACTCCGTCCAGTGCCCTATGGGTGTGATAGCAGCTTGGGTATTTCTTCAGCCCGATGCCCGGAGACTCGATGTAGAAAGGCTTGCCCAGACCCTCCACCATGCGCTCCGCGTCGTAGTGGCCTGCGCCCACCAGGGTGTCGTAGAAGCCGTTCTTCGCCTCGATGATGTCGGGGTTGGCCGTGACTCCCTCCTGGGCCATGAGAGCGGCGATCACGCCATTGCGACAGGCGTTTCCCGCCGCCATAGCACCGGCCATACTACCGTGGTTAGCCGACAGGCCGCAGGCAAAGTTGGCGGCGATGCCCAATGCCATTCTGGTCTTCGCTACATCCAGCCTGAGGAGCTTGGCGCACGCGGCAGCCGCCCCTACGGAACCATACCAGCTCTGGTGGTTTAGGCGGCTCTGCATGAGCTTGAAGTCCGCGTGGAGCGCCATCTTGCCCTCGACCTCGAGGCCCAGGATGTAGGCGGTGAGAATATCCTGGCCAGAAACGGCCAGATGCTCGCCAAGGCTTAGTACGGCAGGCAGAACCAACACACTGGGGTGGCCAATCTTCACACCGCAGTCATCGTAGTCCAGAGCGTGGGCAATGGTGCCGTTGGCCAGGGCAGCGTCTTGAACCGAAGCTTTGAGGCCAGCGCCAAACACGGATGCCTGGGGCGGCCCGCCAAGTTTGGTTACGTAACCGGTGATGGCCTGGCTGACCGGCTCGGTAACGCCGGCCAGCGCGGCTCCTAGACAGTCCAGAGCCGTGCGCTTGGCCTTCTCCACGGCGTCGCGCGGTATGTCGTTATAGCCGGTGTCTACTACGAACCGGGCAATTTTCTCAGTGGCATTCATTATGCCTCTCTTTGTCCCACATCCATACCACATGTTCTCGTCGAGGCGGGCAATCTACCACATGATTGAGTGCCGGAGCCAACGACTCTCCGAATATGTTCAAAACGTTCAAGTCGTTCAAACCGTCAGTAGCCAACCGCGGTTCAACAGTTCAACGGTTCAAAACGTCAAGGACGGTGTCAAAGGCGAGACGGTCTACAGAAGCGCGCGCCCGCCAAACGGCCCTCGCGGATGCGCACCGTTACGCTGTCATTCCCATCGGGCCGCAAAGCTGAGGAGATCGTGGTCGATAGCGCGGCGGGGCTGGTAGATCGTTAGGGGATTTGACTTGAATATGTGAATGAGCGGATCTCCGGTCACCATGAACCGGCCGGTAGGGTCACACCTTGACTTTGGTAGTCGCGACTGAGAAGCGCGTTAGATATCTATCAGCTGGAAAATCGCGCGCTCAGCCTTGCTAGTGGATTCAGCAAAAGGCCGTTAACGTCCGAATATGGCTACTTCGGGTCTTGCGTAGCGGCTTGGCGTATTCCACTATTGTTTCCATCAATGAAAGATTTGTACGAAGCGGTTCTTGCGCGAGACCGCCGCTTTGACGGCAAGTTTGTCGTCGCGGTAAAGACCACCGGTGTGTACTGCCGGCCGATTTGTCCGGCGAGACCTAAGCCGGAAAACGTCGAGTTTTTCCCGGACGCGGCCGCCGCGGAGCAGGCCGGATACCGGCCCTGCTTGCGCTGCCGCCCGGAATGCGCCCCTCACTCACCTGCCTGGCTCGGCAAGAGCGCGGTGCTCCAACGAGCGCTCAAGCTCATAGCCGGAAACGAGTTTCATCGAGCCAACGAAGATGAGTTTGCCGCCCGGCTGGGCGTCAGCGGCAGACATTTGCGACGGCTTTTCGCACAAGAGATCGGCCAAACACCGAAACAAATTTCCGACAACACCAGGCTTAATTTTGCCCGCAAGCTGATTGTCGAGACTGACATCGCGCTCACGACCATCGCGCGAACGGCCGGCTTTGGTTCGCCTCGGCGTTTCAACGACGCATTTCGAAAACGTTTTCGCCGGCCGCCGTCGCGACTGAGAAAGGCCGGTCTAAAACGGGTCGGCGCCGACGGCATCGATCTCAAGCTTTCTTTCCGGCCGCCCTACGATTGGCTGACCATTCTACGGTTTTACCAAACGCATCCGATTCCCGGGGTGGAAACCGCCGCGGAGAACTTTTTCGAGCGGGTTTTCCGCCTTGGCGGCACGATCGGACTTTTCCGGGTCCAGCCGGTGCCCGGCGCGGCGCACCTAATTCTGAGAATCGTCACGGAGGATCCGCGGGTGCTTTTTGATGTCGTCCATCGCGTCCGGCGGATGTTCGACCTGGACTTGGATCCCATGCTCATTGCGAGCCGCTTTGCGACGGTCCCACTGCTCGCCAAACTCCACAGACGCTTTCCGGGTTTGCGCCTTCCCGGCGGATGGGACGGTTTTGAGACGGCGGTCTTTACCATCTTGGGCCAACTGGTTTCGGCGCCACAGCGGGCGCAGCTCGTCGGCCAGCTCGTGCGCGGTTACGGAGAGGAGATCTTTCATCCGATATCCGGAGACAAAGTCCGGTTATTTCCTCGCGCGGAAATCCTGGCACACTCCGATCTCAGTGAGGTCAAGACAACGGCGGCTCGCAAAGAAGCTATTCGCGATTTCAGCCGGCGGGTGTTGAGCGGAGCGATCTCGCTTTCGGAAGCTCAAGACCCTATGCCGTTTCGGGGATCTCTGCTTGAAACCAAGGGCCTTGGCCCCTGGTCGGCCGAATGCATCAGCCTTCGAGCCATCGGCGATACCGACGCATTCCCTAAGACCGACCTGATTCTTCGGCGGGTAGTCGAGCTTCATCCGGGTCTTGATCTGGAAAAAGTACGGCCCTGGCGATCCTATGCGGCGATTTATCTCTGGAAAGGATTCGCGCAAACTCTCAGCAAGCTGGAAAGGACCAAAAAACATGGCGCTGTCTTACAAGGAAGTAAACTCGCCGGTGGGCAAGCTAAAGCTGATCGCGAGCGCCAGCGCGCTGGTCGGTGTGCTATGGGAACGGGAAAACACCAACCGAGTACCGCTCGAACCTCAAAACCACGATCCCCATCACCCCATCTTGGTGGAGGCGGAGCGGCAACTATCCGAGTATTTCGCGGGGAAGAGAATGCAATTTGAGCTTCCCCTCGATCCCCGCGGCACCGAGTTTCAAAAAAAGGTCTGGCGAAGCTTGAGACAGATTCCCTTTGGCGAAACCAAGAGCTACACCGAAATCGCCAGAACCATCGGCTCACCTCGGGCGAGCCGAGCCGTCGGCGCCGCCAACGGCAAGAATCCGCTGTCGATTGTCGTTCCCTGTCATCGGGTCATCGGCGCAAGCGGCGCGCTCACCGGTTTTGGCGGCGGTATCGAAACAAAGGCGCAGCTTTTGGCGCTTGAAGCGGGCGCCGGGGTCAGACTTTTACGACTTGACTATCCTTGCTGACTTGGGGTCGGAATCTGACGCGATCATCTGTCATCTTGTGAGCTGCTGTAGTGAGAAACTCCGTAAAGCGATAGCACCAAACCCACAAGGGACGCCCCATAGGCCGAGAAGTTCAACATCAGGTTGGATTCCAAAATCTGCAGCACCATCAGAAAGGGCAGAAGAAAACCTGCAATGATGAGAACGAATCCGACGGCCAGCGATGTCGCGGGACTCATGGGGTCTTATCGTAGAGCCAGCACATTGCGAAGTGGCCCGGGCGCGGCTCGAATTCCGGGGGATCTTTTACTTCGCACAATCCCTTCATGAATTCTTGGCAGCGCGGGTGAAACCGGCAACCCGAAGGCGGCTGCACGAGACTGGGCGGCTCCCCCGGCGGCACCGCCTTAAGCGTCGCGGCGTTTTCGGCATCAGGATCCGGAATCGCCTCGAGCAGCGCACGGGTGTAGGGATGGAGCGGGTTATGGATGAGCTCGCGAACCGCCGCTTTCTCGATGATCTTGGCCGCATACATCACGAAGACGCGATCGGAAAAATGCCGGACCGACGACAGGTCGTGGGTGATGTAAATGACTCCCAGATCATGCCGTTGCTGCAAGCCATGGAGCAGCTCGAGGATCTCCACTCGCACCGAGGCGTCAAGCATCGATACCGGTTCGTCGGCCACCAGGAGCTTCGGCCGCAGGATCATCGCCCGGGCGATGACCACACGCTGCTGCTGCCCGCCGCTTAGCATGTGAGGAAACTTCGGCAGAAAATCCTGCACTGGGGTCAGCCTCACTTCTTCCAACCCTTCGTGGATGCGCCGCTCCCTTTCAGTTCTTGTGCCGGCGCCGTTGACGATCAGCGGTTCTTCCAGAATCCGCCGCACGCTCATGAAAGGCGGCAGCGCGCCGTAAGGATCTTGCTGCACGTAACCGACCTGGGACCGATACCAGCGCAAATCTTTGCCACTGAGGCCGGCGAGATTCTTGCCTTCAAAAACTACCTCGCCGTGGGCGGGCCGATACAACCCCAGGATAGTCCTGGCTAGACTGCTTTTGCCGCAGCCGCTCTCGCCGACCACCGCGATGGCCTCACCGCGCTTGAGCTCGAAGCTCACGCCGTCGACAGCACGAACAAAGCCGGCGCGGCCGAACACCCAGCGCCTGAGCTCAAACTCCGTGCCCAGCTCTTTGACGGAGAGCAGGACTTCCTCTCCAAGTTTCGAATTGCGAATTTCGAGTTGCGAATTTTCACTCATTGTCATCTGCTGCCCTTTAATCCGGGCGGTTTCGGGTTTCAGCTTTCGGGTTGGGAACTCGAAACCAGGGACTCGGAACTCGAAACTTCCTCCTCGTACAGCCAACACTTCACCTGCCGGCCGTCTTTCACTTCGATCACCGGCGGTTCTTCGTCACAGCGCTCGAACCGTCGCGGGCAGCGCGGCGCAAAACGGCAACCGAGCGGCGGGCTCAGCAGGCTCGGCGGTTCGCCGGGTATGAACTCGAGCTTCTTATCGTCCCGCAGCCGGGGCACGCTGGCCATCAGCTTCTGAGAATAAGGATGGAGCGGTTCGCGGAAGAATCGCGCCGCGTCGCTCAGCTCCACTATCTGTCCCGCGTACATCACGGCAACACGGTCCGCCAGCTCGCTCGAGGTAGCCACATCATGGGTTATCAGGATGAAACTGGTCTTGAACTCCCGCCGGATCTCTTTCAACACATTCATGATGTTCGCCTGGGTCAGCACGTCTAGCGCCGAGGTCGGTTCATCGAGGACAACCAGTTGCGGCCTGGTTACCAGCGCCATGGCCAGGGCCGTGCGTTGCCGCATGCCGCCGCTCAACTCGAAGGGATAACGGCGCAGAAAATCCGCCGGCAAGCCGACACGCTGCAGCATCTCCTGAGCGCTCTGCCAGGCCCCTTCCTTCCCCAGCCCGCTGTGGATCATCAGGGGTTCCGCCACTTGATCCCCGACTCTCACCACGGGGTTTAAAGCGTTCATCGCCGCCTGGGGAACAAAAGAAATTTTCACCCACCGGACCTCGCGACGGAAACGCTCATCGTCCAGAGTCATGATGTCCAGATCGTCAACAAAGATCCGGCCGGTATAGGTCTGCACGTTGCGCGGTAAAAGGCGCAAGAGCGCGCGCGCCAAGGAGCTCTTGCCGCAACCCGATTCGCCCAGAATGACCAGCGCGTGGTTTTTTTCCAACTCAAAGTTGACCCCATCCACAGCTCGAAGCACCCCTTTAGTGGTGCCGAAGTGGAGGCGCAAATCTTCCACGCGGAGCAAAGTCTCCGTGCTCACCCCGATCCGAGATTCTGCCAAACCTTGAATCGACATAACTACTTTCGCTTTATGCGGATCGGGGCTCATAGGGTTCTCAACCTCGGATTGAAGACGCGGTCGAGCGCGAATCCCACCAAAGCAAAACCGGCTCCCGTCAACATCAACAGCACCGAGGGCGCCAGCACCCAGTAGTAATAACCTTTGTAAAGGGCTCCATTGGCATAGGCGTCGTTCACGACTTTGCCCCAGGTGGGCAGCACCGGATCGCCCAGACCCAGGACGGCCAACCCCGCCTCCAGAAACACAAACGAAGGAATCAGGGTGACGAACTGGGGGATCAGCACCGGGATGATCCTTGGGATCATATAACGGAAAATAATCCGAAAATTGCCGGTGCCATAGGTCCGCGCGGCCTCGATGTAGGGCGCTTCTTTTACCTGCAAGAGAATTGAACGATAGGTTTTGATGCCAAGGCTAAAGATGCTGAGCAGGATGATCGCCCCCAGCATCACCCAGAGACTTCGTGAATAGAAGATTCCAATCATGATGAGAATCGGCAGCACCGGCAGGATCGCGTTCACTTCGGTGATCCGTTGGATGATGGCGTCGACCCACCGGCCGAACCACACGCCGATAGCGGCGATCAATAAAGTCGTCAAGGTGGAACCCACCGCCGCCAGAAACCCGAACGCCAGCGCCACCGGAGTCCCCCAAAGCAGTGCCACCATGAGGTCTCGGCGACGATGGTCGGTGCCAGCCAGTCCATACACCTGGCCATAGACCACGAGCTTGGCGTCGAGGGTCGAGCCCTCCTCGAAGAAGAAACCTTCGAGCTGCAACTGGTACTTCCCCTTGAGCGGCACCGCGTTCTCCACGGGTGCATTGGGCGCGGTGAATAATCCGATCTCCGGCGGACGCCGTCCAAGTCTTTGCGCCAGGTGGCGATCGAGGGAAATGCTATAGCGCTCCGCGGCTCTCACGCTGCGCTCTCCCAAGGGGATCCGCTGGCCGTCCGGGGTCAGCCAAAAAAGCGCGATGTAGGGTCTGCGCTCGTCAAATTTTGCTTTGAGAAAAAGGTTGATCTCACTGGGAAACCCGTCATACGGGTAATCGAAGGCGAGCGCCATTTGCACCGCACGCAAGCCGCCCGGCAACGGCGGCCCGACGTTCACTGTCCCCGGCTGGGTGTTCAGGATGATGGTCTTAGGCAGACCTTGCTTTGAGAAAAAATCCACCCAGGTGGGCCGGGCATTCCTCGGGTTCTCGATCCAAATGTCTTCTCCCCCGCGCCACAGCCTCATGCCTTCGCTGTAAGGGATCGTGATCACCGTGTAAATCGCCAGCAGGATCAACGCCGTGATGATCACCAGTCCCATGATGGCGGACGGATAGCGGGCAATCTCTTTGAAGGCGTCTCGGAGCGCGCTCACAAGCTTCTTCCCGCTTCTCCTCCCACCTTCACCCGCGGATCCACCAGCGCGTAAATAATGTCCAACAGAAAGACCGTCAGCGCGAGCAGGTAGGCATAGATGACCACTGAACCGATAATAACCGGGGTATCGAACTGGCCCACGGCCTGAAAAAGCAGACGCCCCAAGCCCGGCCAGCTGAAGACGGTCTCGAGGATAATTGCCCCGCTCCAAAGCGAGATCAAAGTGAAAGCGAAGCTCGTAATAATGGGCGGCAAGGTCGGCCGCAAAATGTAGCGGCGCTCGATCGCTCCGGAGGGCAGCCCTTTGGCTTTGGCCACCTCCACATAATCCTCGCTGGAGTAGATCAGGAAAAAGGTTCGCCAATTGTAAATCGAGATGAAGAGCGAGCCGACGAGGATCGCCGCCACCGGCAGGATGAGGTGTTCCAACACGCTCAAAGCATAGGCCCCAGCGGTTTCGGGAGGCGGCACGTCGACCATGCCCCCGAAGGGCAAAACCCGCAACAGCGAAGCAAATATCAGAATCAAAAAGATTCCATAAAACCACGCCGGCGCCGCCGAAGTCGGAGCCAGCGCAACCACGACTTTGTCCAGCAGGCTGCCATAGCGGCGGGACAGAAAAAGCGCCGCAAAGATCGCCACCGAAAAAACGATCAGGTCGGCGGTACCGAAGAGCAACAGGGTCGCCGGCAGGCGCTCAATAATGATGTCCCGAACCTGTCTCGAGCCAGTGTCGCTGGTAAGTCGTTCCGCTCTTCCCAATGAAAGCGTGAGCGCATCTCTGAGGTAAGTGAAACTACGGAGCAGAAAGGGCCGATCCAATCCCAGACGCTTTTCCTCCAACTCGATCTGTTGGTCGATGACTTGTCTGACTTCGCTGGGCGGCAAGGTCCGGAGCTTGAGATCGGCCAACATGGTGGCGCCGATTTGTTCGCGAATCTGCGCTTTGCGGATCTCATCCACATAACCGCCCATGTTGGCGATGAGGATAGCAAGGTAAACGCCGATCACCACCGTAACGAATAACGATAGCGCGCGCAGGATCACGTAGCGCAGAATTCGGACTAAAGTCATAGCTAGCTAGCCATCATCAAGTACCAGCAACATTTCGAGGATAGAGGACTGAGTATAGAGAATCGCGACTTTCCATCCTCGATTTGTGGAAACCCATCTTGCCGCCTCCGGTTTTGCATTGTGGCACTAACTCATTTTCCCCGAACCGTCACGAAGCGAAAAGTTTTGAACGAGGGCAGGGCCACTACCCGGGAAGTCACGGCGACCTCGAGGCGGTTGGATCCTGAGGACAAACGCTCCGTTTGCTTGGCGTCAAGAGGGATCAGCCACATGCCATCTCCAGCAGCTTCGGGCTCGGCCAAAGCAATCATCTCGCCACGGGCATCGAACAGCATGAAGCGGACGAATTCCACGTCCTTTGCCGGATAGGGCTTCCCTTGAAAGCTTACTTGCACTTGAAATTCCGCCGGCGATCCGACCTTGACGATTCTTGGACCCGTGACCTCGACGTCGGCGATCCGCGGCTCAACGAAACGCACCCATTTATCCGCCGGATCAGGAAACAATTCGGATCTCCGGATAACTACGATCTTCTCCACGGGATGGACGGAGTTTAGATAGAATGGCCCGTTGCTCACCCAAAAATGGCGCTTCGCCTGGCGCCAGGCGCGGAGCTTTTCATATCTCTCCGTGGCCTCCTGCTGGCTCACATGCTCGCCGAGGGTTTTCCTATAAGGGATGAAACCCTCTTTGAGAGCGGCAGCGAGTTGCCGGTCCAGTACCGCCAGGCTCGGGCCGCTGATATAGCTCAGCCATTCCACTTTGAGACGGTCCGCCTTGGAGGCGGAGAAGGCCAACTCTCGATTCCTTTCGGCCAATACCCCCAACGCCAACTCGTGCCAGGGCACATTGGTGTAGAAGTCGCCCGCCCGCGTGGCGGCGATGGACTCGGCATCGGGAAACAGTTGATCGCTATAAATCTCCACGACCAGGGGATTTTTCTCGACGATGCGCGCTCCTCTGAAGTGGCTCAAAAAAGTTTTGAAAGCCGGCACCGCGGCCTCGTCGAAGATCGGGCTTTTCGGGTTCGCCCGGTCAAAGCTGAGGATGAAGGAAAAGAGAAAGTCCGCCAACGATACCTTGTTGCCGTCGTGCCAGCGGGTTTCCCAAAGGTTGTCGGCATAGCGAACCACCGTCTTGGTCCGTGCCTTGAGGCCCTTAGGGTGCGCCTCTCCAGCAGCGATGAAACGCTCGCCGGCAGCATCCCAAGCGATCCACGCATCGCGCGGGACATCGATGGCAGGCACAAAATTCAAACTCAGCCAGTCAAGGGTCTTCGTGACGGGCAGCCCCTTCTCCACATAGACTTCCGCAGACTTAATTCTTTGGGGCCAGAAAAGCCCTGTAAATGGATCGGGAAAGGCCGCCAAGTCCTGGGTCCCGCGGGTAATGATGTTATCGAATATCCAGTTGCTGCCCGCCACCGGGTTCCAGGGTTCCGTCAGCATGCTCGGGTTAGCGAAATTTACCCTCCGGCCGTTGCCATCGGTAAACCGTATAGTGTAGGGCCAGAGAATCGAGCCGGAAATCCCCCCCGCAAGATCCGCCGCTAACACCACTTCTTTGCGGCGCGGCCAGATGTAGACGACGTCCACCAGCCAGACGCGCACCGAATCTTCCATCGCCAGCTTGAGCGCCTCGGTCATGAGCTCTCTGCGTTCTGCCGATGTGCTGTAGTCGCGACGGTCAAGGATCTCGGCAACTTTATCGAGCCTTGGGCTCGGCGTATACGCCTGCCAGAGCGGGTCCGGTCTCCCCCTGGGCGTGTAGTAACCGTTGAACATGTCCGCCTGATCGCGATCGATGGACAACGAAACCCAGCCGCCGGTGTAAATGTGCCAACGGCCGTCGGCAGGGTTACTGCCGATCCAGATCGGCGAGCTCTCAGCAGCGGTCTTGTATTGACGGTCGACCACAAAGCCCGCGTTCTCCAGCAAGGTGGCGAAGTAATCCCCTATCTCCCGGCGCTGGTCTTCCGTCCGAATAAGGAAAATAAGCTTTACCGGCTTGCCGCGATAGTGCCAGCGCCCATTCGTCAAGGTTGCGCCGAGTTTCGCCATCTCTCTGGCGATAACGGTCTTCGCCTTTTCGGTATTGTAGCCGTAGTGGAGTTCCAGGCGCCGGGCCACATCGGCCAAACGGGCGTAGTCTGGGAAAGCGGTGGTCAACGGCAAGAATCTCGGGACGGCAAGCCCCCCGTAGATCTCCTCGGCAATGTATTCGCGATCGAGGAGCCAGTTGATGGCCTCGCGAATTGCCGGGACGTGAAATGGGTTAAGATCGCCGGTTTTGGGAAAGGTGGGCCCGACAGGGTTAAACGTCAATTCGGCACTGGAGCCGTAGGATATTTCGTATTGGATAACTCGCGAAGCTTGTATCCTGCGGTAAAGCTCAGGGTCGGTTATGCCTAACCCGTAGACTTGGATCTCACCGGCCTCGAACATGTTGATGGCCTTCGCCCGGTCGGCCTCTTCACGAAAAACGACCTCGTCGACCCACGCGCCCAAGCGCGGCGATTGGGCGGCCGTGGCTTCGACGGTAGCCGGCTTGATCGCAGGAGCCTCCCGCTTCGAAAAAAAATAGGCCCCTCCGCCTAGCAAGACGAGCAACGCGAGCGCTGCCACGCCAACGCCCCTTTTCATGCTTCGCCCGTCTCCATCCTGAGACTCTTATTCGATGATATTTTCATGCTGCCTGGTTTGGTTTGAGCAAGAGAGCAAAAATTCAGCGCGGCCTATTATGGTGCTGAATTCTTTACTGCCCCTAAAGCCTCGATGGGGACTTCCTTTACGTTCGGCGGCTTTTCCTGGACAAACAGAGACGGGGCGAGTTCGACGTTGACTTCCGGTTCTTGGTAAATAATCTCTAAGGACCGCTGTTGAGGCCCCGCTTCTAAATTAATCTTCAAAGGAAACAGCCCCACCGGGGTGGCGGAGAAATTATCGAAGGAGGCGCTTAGTTCAGGGCTTCCGTCGGCCGCCAACCGATACCAGCGAACTGGAATTTCACGGCCCAGATCGAACACCACGATCTCTTTCCCTTGCCCATTGAATGGACGATAAAGCGAGCTACCACCAATCTGCCAATCGGCCCCCGTCGTGACCGGCGGCAACCCCATGAGTAATCGCGTCATTTCTTGAAGCTCCAAAGGAATGCGCGTATAGCGATAGAGATTCTCCTTGGAACTCTTACCACGGAGATAAAGCCCTTCGCGCGGATGTAGCCCGGCGATCTGATCCGCATTAACGGTCACGATCAGGATAGCTCCTAAAAGCGTCAGCGTTTCCAGCCGCGCTTTGTCAGGTCGTTGGACTAAAACGGCCTCCTGGAATCCTTGGTTTCCGTCAGGCCCGCGATAGGAAACCGCTGCAAGAGACCGAAGAGACTTAAACTCTTGATCTCTCCTTGCAAGGACCCCAACGAGTTTTTCCACGGTCCAGCCAGTACCGGGAGCTTGTTGCAAATCAATCTCTGCCGGGGACGGAATTTTGGTGACAACTGTCGTGCAGCCGATGATCGCCGCTGGAATAACTGCGAAAAGAAACGAACCGGTGATTTTGCGGAGGGCGCCTCGCGTCGGCAGCCGACGCGAGCTCAAATTTTTCTCTCCAGGCGCTGGATTTTCTCACGCAGGCGCTTGCTTTGCTCGTCTTCCTTCGTCTTCTTGAGCGCATCGCGATAACGGACGACCGCCCGGTCGATCTTGCTGGTCTTCTCGTAAGCGTCGCCAAGATGTTCGATGATGGTAGGATCGTCTACGGTAATTTCCACCGCCCGCTCCAGGAACTCTACCGCCTTATTGTAATCACCTTTCTGATAGTAGACCCAGCCCAAACTATCGATATAGAAACCGTCGTTGGGCTCGATCTTCAGCGCCCTCTGGATCAGGATCTCCGCTTCGTCGAGCTGGATGCCCATTTCGGCCCAGGTATAACCGAGATAATTCAACGCCGCAGCGTTCTGGGGGTTGATCTCGATGGCTCTCTTCATGTTGGCGATGGATTTCTCTTTGTTTTTATTTTCGTCGTAGAGCGCGCCCAGCTGGAAGTGGGCCTGATCGTTCCTGGAATCGAGCACAATCACACGTTCCATGGCTTCAATGGCTTTGGGGTAGTCCTTCTGCTTGCGATACAGCGAGGCGAGTAATCCAAAAATTTCCGTTTGATCGCTCTTCTTTTTCAGCGCTGACTGTACCGCTTCGATGGCCTTTTGGGTCTGATCCCGCCGGTCATAGAGATAGGCCGCCTGGATGCGCGCGTCGACGAACAGCTCGCTTTTCTCCGGCACGCGCAGAAATTCCTCCACGGCTTTGTCCTCAGACTTCATTTCCACATAGGTGGCACCCAGGTAGTAGTGGGCACGGTCGTTCTCCGTGTCACCGGCCAGTACCAGATTGAACTCCGTTGCGGCGCGTTCAAAATCACCTTTTTCGTAGTAGATGAGGCCGATCTTGATCCGCGTTTCCCGCGGGTCCGCTTCCGCGCTTTCGAGTCTTTGGAAGTGGCTGAGCGCTTCATCCAATTTATTCTGGCCGACGTACAGTTCCCCCAACCGCTTCCGCGCCCACACGCTTTTCGGATTTACCTGCAACAACCGTTGATAAATCTGGATTGCGTCTTCGGTTTTGCCCTCGAGCTCGTACACCAAGGCGAGATCCACGAGCACCGCCTCAGACTTCGGGTTGATCTCCAGAGCTTTCCGGTAGCTTTGCTCGGCGGCCAAATAGAGCTTCCCTTTGGCGCGCACGCGGCCAAGATAGTAGTGGCCAAGGACGGAATTCGGGTCCAGTTTTAGGAGCTCTTCAAGATTTTTGGTCGCCCGATCGTAATCTTCGAGCTGTAAATAAAGCGCGCCCAGGTAGAGCATCGCTTCCTGGTTTTGAGCATCGAGTGCGAGCACCTCGGTGTATTCACTGATCGCTTTCTGATTCTCACCGAGGGACGAATACAGGCCGGCAAGGAGGAGATGGTTGTCGACGCTTTTGGGATCCGACCGTGCGGCCGCCTCCGCCTCCGCTAGAGCTTTTTTGAGATCTCCTTTTCGGAGGTAAAGCGTTGCCAGGCGAAAGTGCAAGAAGGAGTCGTCGGGATTGTCTTTGGCAGCGGCTTCAAACTCCTTTAGCGCCTCATCGAATTCGCCTTGCCCGAGCAACAAATGCCCCTTCAGGAAGTGAAACAAGCCGGCGGCTTCGGCGGGAATTTCGATCTTTTGCTCACGCGCGAAGGGCGCTTCGGGAGTCCAAACCAGAGCGTCCGGGGGTGACTTGACGTCGGGTACAGTGGAGGCACAACCTGATAGCAACAGGAGAAAAACCACCCTCCAAATAAAGCGTCTACCCATTAGTGACAGGGTTAACATACTCACCAGAGACGGTCAATGTAGCGTCGCGTGAACTTCATTCGCTGGATTAATTGTGCTAGTTTTTTTGGTGATTGAGAGACTAAAGACATGGCTCTGTCTAAAATTTCACCGCATCCCACCACGCCGGAATCCCGCGCCGCCGCGGAAAAGGAAATCGTCGAGCTTCGCCGGCAGATCGAGAAACACAACTTTCAGTACCACGTCCTCGACGACCCGACGATTAGCGATGCGGACTACGATCGGCTCTTTCGCCGGTTAGTAGAACTCGAAAAGACCCATCCGGAGCTTGGGTCGCCGGATTCGCCGACCCAAAAAGTCGGCGCGCCGCCGTTGCCCAAGTTTAGCACGGTTCAACACACGCTGCCTATGTTATCCCTCAACAACGCCACCGATGGGCAAGAGCTGGAGGAATTTGAGGCACGGATTCAGCGTTTTTTGAGGAGATCTGAACCCATCGAATACGCCGTGGAGCCGAAGATCGACGGTGTCGCTGTGGAGCTGCTCTACGTCGATGGCCGGTTTACCGTGGGCTCGACCCGAGGCGACGGGATTTATGGCGAGGACATTACCGTAAACTTGAAAACCATCCGCTCGATCCCGCTCGCGCTCCGCGCCGGAACCCGGGAGCACCCCCAGCGGCTCGAAGTTCGGGGTGAGGTCTTTCTTTCGCGGAAGGCATTTCAGCTGATAAACCGCGAACGCGAAGAGGAGGGTCAGCCTCTCTTTGCCAATCCACGCAACGCCACCGCAGGTTCCTTGAAACAGCTCGATTCCACCATCACGGCGAAGCGGCCCCTGGACATCTTTTGCCATGGGATCGGCGCCATTACCGGGGCACAGTTCACCAGCCATCTGGAATTTCTCGCTGCGATCAAGGACTGGGGCCTGAAACCGATACCGGGAGCCAGAATCTGCCGTAACCTGCACGAGGTCCTGGACTATCAGTCGGAGATGGGAACCCACCGCGATGAGCTTCCCTATGAAATCGACGGCCTCGTCGTTAAGGTTAACAGCACCGCACTACAGCGACGTTTAGGAGAGATCGCGCGCTCACCGCGCTGGGCCATCGCCTATAAGTTCAAACCGCGCCAGGCGAGCACGCGCATCCTCGACATTCAGCCCCAGGTGGGGCGTACCGGCACTCTGACACCGGTTGCGAGCCTGGCGCCCGTGCCCATCGGCGGCGTAACGGTCAAGAGCGCATCGCTTCACAACATGGATGAAATAGAACGCAAAGATATTCGCATCGGCGATGCCGTCGTTGTCGAGCGAGCCGGCGACGTGATTCCCTATGTCGTGCAAGTTCTACCCGACCAGCGCACCGGCGACGAGCGGCCTTTTATCATGCCCGCCCAGTGCCCGGTTTGCGGCGCCGAAGTTTACCGCGAGGAGGGAGAGGCTGCCTACCGTTGCATCGGCATTTCCTGCCCGGCGAAAACCAAGGAGAGCCTCAAGTTCTTTGGCTCGCGGGGCGCCATGGACATTGAAGGACTCGGTGAAAAACTCATCGACCAGCTGGTGGAGCGCGGACTGGTCAAGGATATCGCCGATCTCTACCACCTCAGGATGGGAGACCTGGCCAACCTGGAACGCATGGCGGAGAAGTCGGCCCAGAATCTTCTGAACGCCCTGGAACGCAGTAAGGCAGCGACTTTGTCGCGCGGTTTGACTGCGCTAGGGATTCGCCATGTGGGTGAAGCAACCGCCAAGCTCTTGGCCGAACACTTCGGCGATCTGGCATCGATTATGGCGGCCTCCGAGGAACAATTGACAGAAGTCAGAGAGATCGGTCCCCAGGTAGCCAAAAGTATCGCTTACTTTTTCGCGCAAAAGGAAACCCGGCAAGTCATCGCGAAATTGACCAAAGCCGGCGTCCAATTTAGACCGGAGCCGAAAAAGCAAGGCACCTTGGCAGGAGCGATCTTCGTTCTGACGGGGGGACTGGAGAGCATGTCGCGGTTGGAAGCACAGCGGCAGATCGAGGCCCTGGGCGGTCGTATCGCCTCGAGTGTAAGCCGTAATACAACTTACGTTGTCGCCGGGGCCGATCCTGGTTCCAAACTCAAGAAAGCGCAGGAACTGGGGCTGCGGATTTTGGACGAAGAAGAACTCAAGAGGATGTTGGCGGGCTGAACTAATAGCGATTGCCGCCGGGCGGTCTCCCGCCTCCGAAACCGGATCGCGGCTCTCGAGGTTGTTGCGGTCTCGCTTCACTGACGACAATGTTTCTGCCTTCGAAATCCGTGCCGTTCAGAGCCGCTGTTGCTCGTTCCGCCTCCTGGTCGGAACTCATTTCAACGAAACCGAACCCTTTGGATCTCCCACTGAACTTATCAGTGATGATCCGAGCGCTGAGCACGGAGCCGTGCTGGGCAAAATGTTGCTGAAGCCGTTCTTCGGTCACCGAGTAGGGAAGGTTTCCCACGTACAGCTTTGCTCCCATATTGTCCCTCCTTGTTGCAACAAGAAAAGATAAACTTCTCGGCATCGTTTACGCGAAGGAGAGCGCCGCAAACGGTCTCACCAACGGGAGCCAATCTCGCAGCGCGTTCTTCGGTAAAATGACCCCTACTAAACTAAACGGGCGCCAGACTACCTAAGGAGCGGCCCGCTTGTCAAATCTATCCGGAGCCGGGGCTTACGGGTAATATTGCGAGCCATCGATAGGTAGGATATGAGCGTGGTCAAGATGGAATCTCTGGAAAAAACCGCGCGCGTTCATTTGCAGATTAGGGGCCGGGTTCAAGGAGTTTATTTTCGCGCGTCAACAGTGGAACAGGCCCAACGGCTGGGCATAACCGGGTGGGTGAGGAACTGTCTCGACGGTTCGGTGGAAGTGATGGCAGATGGTAAAAAAGCGGAATTGGAAAAGTTGATCGGCTGGTGCCGCAAGGGACCGTCGGGCGCGCTGGTCAAGGAGGTTCAGACGGAGTGGGAAGCTTCGACGGAAGAATTTTACAATTTTTCTATAAAGCGCTAATGAGGCTAACGACCCACTACTCCGCCCGCACAGTAAATCCGAAACTAATAGCTAAGGGGATGTCGCCATCCCCTTAGCTATAAAGACTCATGTGGATCTTAGTCACCGGGCTTATCCGGCTTTTCCGGTGGCGCTTCCTGCGCCTGACTTACGGGCATGGATAGGCTGATGATCGAGGATGCCAGATTCATTCCCAAAACGATGGCCAAAGCAACTGCGAATTTTTTCATTTCTTCACCTCCTCTCTGTGAGTTGTTGCTTTCTTTACAAGCGCAAGCTGCATGCCATCCATGATTCGAAACTGAAGCGTGAAATTACTTAGAGATTCAAGGGATTCTCTGGGATCGCCAGATTCTCGGCTCGCCGGCGAATCGCTGGAATTTGCATTCTTAACCCTTCACCCAAGCGCAACTCCTTAATTTGTTGAGTTTTTCTCAGCGTTGCAAATTGCTACACGGCGCAGTAGATTGCAACAGATTTATGGCCCGGTCCGACGGACCAATCTGTAGGTACTTTGTTTTTTCTAACTATCCGGAAAATTTTTCTCCGTGCCGTCCTCGGTATGATGATTGCTCCCCTGGAGCAACACGTTTAAATGAATCTTGGAACCAAACTCATCGTTTCACTGGTTACCGTGATCGTCCTCATCATGATGGTGCACGGCTATCTCAGCGTTCAACAGGACCAAGAAAGCATTAAGCGTGAGCTGAGCGTCGGGATGCGTGGCTTCTCCAGAGTTTTGCAGGCGGGGTTGAGCCGGACCTTTATCGACCAAGCGGACATCGATAGAACGCAGCAATTTATCGACATTGCCGCGCCGAGAGGCAACATCCACGGCATCATTGTTTACGATCTGTCCGGCAAGGCTGTGGCTAAATCAGCGTCGATCCGATTCGGGATGGATTTTCCGGAGCTGGATCCCACTCCCATCACAAAAATAGATCCTCGACCGGTTTTACAAAGCGGCGACGGAGTCGACGGTTATGTTCAGCAGCCGAGGAATTTGATCTACTATCGAATCGAAGCGATTGTCGACCCTGATCATCGGCTTGCGGGAGCCTTCGTGCTCGCGCGCCAGGGATACGGAACATTCGCCGCCCTGGAGCAGCGGCGCAACCGTATTCTTACGACCACTTCCGTTTTAGTGGTTCTACTCTCAATCCTGGTCCTGATTCTGGTGCGCCGCAGCGTAACCCGACCGATCAACGAGCTGATTCGCCGCATCAAAGAAATCGCTCAGGGCCAAAACCAGCAGAGCATCGAAATAAAGGGCCGTGACGAAGTCGCTTCGCTGGCTCGCGAATTCAACCTGATGTGCCAGCAGCTGCAACAAAGCCACGCGAGACTTCTGGACCAACAACAGGAGAAGCTAAAGTTGGAGCAAGAGTTACGTCATTCCGAGCGGCTGGCTTCGGTGGGACGACTGGCGGCGGGTCTGGCGCATGAAATCGGTACTCCGCTTAACATCATCGGCGGGCGGGCCGAGTTTCTTTTGCGCCGGCCACGAAGCCCGGAAGAGCTCAAGGAGAACCTGGATGTCATCCGCTCCCAAAGTGATCGCATCACCGCCATCGTACGCCAGCTCTTGGAGTTCTCACGACGCAGAGAACCGGTTTTTCAGCCCGTGGATCTGCTGGCGCTCTTGGACCACGTAAAATACCTGCTGGCGCACCAGCTGCAGGAGAAGAATATCCGAGTTGAAATGGAAGTTAT
>Ga0105347_1000494_pt1 | contig 18577 bp, 15 predicted proteins | sample EasRivMeERMLT890_FD_89677 | JGI IMG/M metagenome (GOLD analysis project Ga0105347, IMG submission 89677) | Soil microbial communities from meander-bound floodplain in the East River, Colorado, USA - East River MetaG ERMLT890 | ecosystem: Environmental > Terrestrial > Soil > Floodplain | place... | reverse complement strand
CGATACGTTGCTTCTAATACTTCCAAACAGGCGTCCACGGGAAGAAGCTTTTCGATTTCTTCATTTGATAAGATGAGCATGGATGGTTTCCTCGCTTTTTTAGATAATTTCTTCCGGATTTACTGTGCTGGAGTATTCACCCCAGAGACTTAGCACGGCTTAGCCGCAACCAAAAAGGAAAAATGGATATCACCACGAAGCACACGAAGAGCACGAAGGAAGAAAAGATTTTTCTTTCGGATTCGATGTCCTCTCCGTTATCCTCTCTTCGTGTCCTTCGCGACCTTCGTGGTGAGATAGCCTTTAGTCGAATGGCGCATTCGTGATAATCGACCGCCTGGAAAATTTGCGCAAGCTGCGAAAACTTTGAAGTGATAGTAGTACAGAGTTCGCAGAGGGTTTGTTCAAGATTATACCCTTCACACGAACTTCTCCGCGACCTCGGCGGTGTAAACTCCGAGTCTTTTCCACCACGAACTCAAATAGCATTGACGCGTTTACCCACACCAAAGTCCAACGTCGTTTAGAGTTTAACGGGGAAACCCTTGCCCGGGATCGTGTCATTTTTAGTGCCATCAGTGCTGCTTTGCAAGCAGAGTGATCTCGACTGTTGACATACCCTAAGCAGATATTGTCTTATCGAGCGCAGTCGACGCCCATGAAAGCGCATGGCAATCGGATAGTCCGGGTTCCAAGACATGTCTGGCTGGCCTACATCCTATGGCTAGCGATGCTGCTCGCTCCCGAAGCAGCCCGGTCCAATCCCTATCTCGCCAAACCGGGTGAGACTCCCGTCACCATATACGTAGCGACCTGCGCTACTTCCGGCGGCTTCATTCACATGTATACCGCTCTCGACCAGAATATTCTGGCGAAGTATGGGATCGCGGCGAAGCATATCGTCATCCGTACCGGGACCAACATCAATTTGACGGCGCTGAGCACTGACGAAATCCAATTTCTCTACTGCGCCGGCGACTCGACCATACCGGGCCTCGCCGCGGGATCGGATGGAACCATCGTGGCTTCGCCTCTAGTGGGGTTGCCCTATGTAATTATCGCCCGTAAGGAAATCAAGACTATCCAGGACCTAAAGGGTAAATCCATCGGCGTCGGATCCGTCGGCGGGCTGCCTTTCCGCCTCCTCAAGGTATTCACGAAAAAATTCGGCCTGGAGGACGCCCAGATCCGCCCGGTGGGCGGCAGCCAGCCGGAACGGTACGCCGCCATGGTTCAGGGCGTCATCGACTCCGGCCCATTCACGCCGCCCATGGATGCTCGCGGCAGAAAAGACGGCTTCAATATCGTCTACCATCTGAACGATCTGGGCCTGCCCGCCATCTACAGTTCATTGCACACGAACGCCAAAACCATCCGCGAGCGGCGCCTGACCGTGCAACGTTTCGTTGCCGCGCTGGCCGAGACGGTATATTTCGTCGAAGCGAATCCGGAAAAAGCCAAGGCTTCGGTGGCCAAGGCCCTGCGAGTCAAAGATGAGGACGTTTTGCAATCATCCTACGAAGCCTATGCGAAGAAGCTCATTAATCGGCGACTCGTCGTGCCTATGACTGCGGTGTCCGAATCCGTGGAGGTTGCCAGAGAAGCGGGCACCAAAGTTACGAAGAAAGCCACGGAGCTGTTCGACAACAGTTTCGCCGACAATCTGGAAAAGACCGGTTTTCTAAAAGAGCTCTGGGGCGGCAAGGTCCCTTGAGCGCAGTTTCGAGTCCAGCGTTGCGAATTTGTATTCGAAACTAGAGAGGCAAACGTGCTGAAGCCGATAGGTCTAACTCGTGGTCACTATGAATGCCGCTCCTTTGATCAAACCCTTCCGATCCTCAACGAATTTCTCGCGCTGGAAGTGGTGGGCGAAAAGAACGGTGAAAAAATCATCAAACATCCGAATACCGACTGGCGTCTGGTGATCCACGAAAACGGACCCGACGCGCCCATCAAGCCGATGCGCAATCATTACGGCGTGCGGGTAACGAACAACGCCGAGATCGACCACGCCACCCAATATCTGGAACAGAAGAAGGAAGAGTTCGGCATCAAGATCATCAAGCCGAGAGAAAATCACAACGCCTACTCCGTTCACTTTTACGAACCCGGCGGAAACTACTGGGAGATCGAGTCCTATGAAAATGCCGTAGAGACGGGAATGGGAAAGACCACCAATCCGCATTGGACAAACCCGCTGCCGGTGGGAAAATTTTCGGCCAAGGGCTACGTTCCGCAAGCTCTCACCCACGGCACTCTGGAGAACGAGGACCTCGAAGCGTCCGAGCGCTTCTACCAAGAAGTGCTCGGCCTCGAAGTGGTGAAGCTGTGGCCGAGCTCTTGTTACGTCAAACACCCGGCCACGCCCTGGTATGTCGTCTGCATCCAGGCCCTTAAGCAAAACCGCCAACACCTCTCGCGCTACCAGCGATTCACTCTCGCTGTCGACTCGGTGGATGCTGTTCACCTAGCCCATCGGTGGTTCGAAGCGAATCGCGAGGCCTGGAAAATCAGCGCCCTCGAAAAGGTCGAAGCGAGCGCCGAGGAGGCTGCCTTTCTGTTCAGCGATCTCAACGGCAACTGGTGGGAGATCACGAGCACGTAACCGAAAGCGACTCGCCTTATAATCACCTTTCCGGGCCAAAGCCACAGTCGAAAGCTCGGCCGCTGCCCAACGACAACCCTGCCTTCCGCCGGCGAAGCGCAGCAACGCTACCCTGTAAGCATTGCTTACAGGGGTGAAAAGTTTATTTAACTATTCGCCGCTGCGCTGGTTTTTGTTTTGTGGGCCCGCTTGACCCGCCCAGCTCGTGTCAATTCACTTTACAAAGCTGCTTCCCCGCCGGTGGAAAAACTCCTTGTCCTGACAACCGTTTCTGCTTTGGCGCATCGATTGCTCAGGATATCAATTGATTGTTCACCTTCCCGATCCTCATAACGCAAAGATTGGACAGCTGTGGACAAGACATTTGCGCTGAAATGAGCTTTGCAGTCTGAATGTTATTGCGCATGCTTTCGATGACATCTAAGGCGAATGAAGGGCAGCACGAAAAATATCATCGTGTATCGAACGAACGCCGGGTCCAACTCATGATCTACCTCTGCTTCCCAGTGGTTTTGTCGTCGTCGAATGCGGCGACTCCCATGGTTATGAGCGCGTCGCGTATGGTCGAAAGCCGTCCCAAGAATCCGGCTTACCGTACCCGAGTCACAGAGTGCCGGTACCCTATGATGCCGGATGAAAGCATCGTCCTGGCGTCCATGAATCCCGCGCCGCGGGAAGAATTCGCTTCGAGCCTAAAAGATTGCGTAAACCCTCGAGGGTTCCGATGGTCAGCGGTAATCTAATGTTTATCGTCGAAAGTTTTTCGGGAGACTGTGCCGGTTTCCAACCTACCCATTCCTCCTGCGGCACTGGCGTCGCGAGTCTGTTCAAAGGCGACTTGGAAAAAACCCCAGAGTAACGCTCGGACTTTGCGCCAGGGAGGAACCTACCCCCTCCGATATATTGCAACCCTTCCGTCGTCCTTCGGTTTTGCGGCGTCGCAGTCCAAAAAATCGAAAGATCCCCCTCAATTGATGGGAATAAAAAGTTCGTCCACGGAGAAACGGCGGCGGGTTAGTCCCTGTTCGTAGCTGTAGAGCGAGAACCGTTCCAAGTTTTTGCGGTTGGCCGCGAGCCCATTGCGCCAGGGATCGAAATCGCAGAGCCGGTTCTGTCGTTCCAATTCCCGCCGCCCCCACATGACCATGGACCAGTTGGGATCGATCCAGCGCTCAATGGCGCGCCTTCTTGCCTGCTCGAAGACGTCATAGAGAGCTTGCGGGAGCTCCGGATGTTGCTGTCCGAGCTCTTTTTTGAAAGCCAGCACGTGCATGATGGGAACGTAGCCTTCTTCCCTAAGATAACGTTCTTCTTCCGCCTGGGGGTCGTCGAAAAGCCGCGAAAGGTTCGGATGACCCTCGCGAATCGGCTTGGGCAGCCGCGATACGAACATCGCCTGAATGGATCCTTTGACAAACTCGGCTTCGATCTCGGCCATGCTATTGCGGGTCTCGATCTTCACGTCCGCCGGCAGCTTAACGTCGATCACTTCCTTGCCGGGAGTCACCCAGGTAACCGTTTCGCGGGGCACGCCGTAGAAATGCGTTAGATCTCCTTTGGCCCGGACACCGAGGGTATTCTGGTAGGCGCTCAACCCGATCCTCGTGCCGACCAAATCCTTCGGCCCGTGAATGCCGCAATTTAAATTTTTGTACATCTGCGACTGGCTAAAGAGGCGGCGCGGAAAGATCGGCACGGCGTGCACCGGCAAACCCTGGTCTACCGCAATCAGGTAGGAGGAAAGCGACAACTCGCACGCATCGAACTCGAAGTGTTGCAAGAATCGCTCATGCCGCCCCTGCTGGGGATCGAGCTCCAAGTAATCGATATCGAGATCGGGATGATCGATGCAGCCTTCGAGCAACGGGGCATGGCGATCATAGGAACCGAGCGCCAAGGTTATGTGAAGTTTCGTCATAGCGGAAACAAGTACCGGAATCCCATCCCGGCTGTCAACGTTAACCCGAGCGCCTTTGATCAATCCTCTTGTCAACCTCACTGGGCTTCAGATATGTTTCCAACAGCGCAAAAGTTGCGCAGCATGCGGTTTCGAATCCTGTTACGATTATTGTTTCTCGCCTTTCCCTGATTGGCGAGTTCCGCTGTTGGAAAAGATCCACAAACAGCCCGACGAAGTCCAGCGCTGAGCGGAGAAAATGAAACTAAAAAACAAAGTGGCTCTCATTACCGGCGGCGGGCGAGGCATCGGCAAAGCCGTCGCCATGGCCTATGCCCGTGAAGGGGCCGCGCTGGCGATCTGCGCCCGCACCGGCCCGGAACTCGATCAGACAGTCAAGGAGATCCAGGCTCTCAAAGCCCATTGCGAGGGCTGGCGCTGTGATGTCTCGTTGGAAGAACCCGTGCAGGATTTCGTTGCCAATGTTCTCAAGGTATTCGGTAGGATTGACGTGCTGGTCAACAATGCCGGCGTAATGACCCGGCCTGTGCCAATAGCCCAACTCGAGGTGAAAAAGTGGGACTATACGATGGCTGTCAACCTGCGCGGGCCGTTCCTGGTCACCCAGGCGGTGCTGCCCATCATGAGCAAGCAAAAAAGCGGCTCGATCATCAATGTCTCCTCGATGATAGGCCGCGGCGCCTATTCCAACTTCATTGCCTACGCGACTTCCAAGTGGGGCCTGGAGGGCTTCACCCAGACCTTGGCCGCCGAGGTGAAGTCCCATAACATCCGCGCCAATACCGTTGAACCCGGTTACGTGGCAACCAAACTCACCGGTTATAGCGGTAGCAAGCCGGAATCGGTGACCGACGTTTTTGTTTACCTCGCATCCGACGAAGCGCAGGACGTTAGCGGCAAAATGCTGAGCTCTTCGGGCTGGAAGTCGAACTAACACCCTTTCGTGTTGAGTGTTGAGCTTGAAGGAAACCCATGTTCAAAGTTCCAACGCGTTTCGGACATTTGAACTTTGAACGAACTTGAACTTCGCTCTGGAAGGGTTCACCTCTCGATGGCGTTCAGGAGTGATGAAGCCGAGCGCTTCACGTCGGCTCGAATACTCGCCGCGACTCGAAAACCAGCGGCGTGAAGCGTTGGCCGCCGCTGGTAAGACTCCGTTTGAGAACAAAGTCGAAGAGTAGCGCATTGTACTGCCGAATTTCGGACAACACCTGGGCTTGGGCGTCCGTCAAGAAATGCTGTGCCACGAATCGGCGCAGTGAAACCAGCGGCACAACGCCAGGCAAGGGATAATCCGATCCATTGATTAGCCGCGGGTGCCACTCGACATGCCTGATGAGCGCGCCAAGAATTGATTCGTTCCGGTTGGCCTGGGTGACCGCCGAGATCTCGCCAAACAATCGCCCTTGATAGCGCGGTTCGTTCATAAGACGCTGGAAAAGCTCAAAGCCCTCCAGACGTGGTCCTTTGTCGCCGTGGTCGATGTCGATATTTTCCCCTAGCGACGCGCAGTGAGCGACAATGACGCGCACACCCTGGTCCAAGGGGCGCCGCAACCGCAGCGGATTGTTGAACTCCGACATCGAGCCCCCCCGCACAGCTTTCTCCTCTCCAGCATGGGTGAGCAAAGGCAGATTCAGTCGCACTAGCGCCTGATAAAAGCGATCGCATTTCGGCGACGCCGGGTCTATCCCCATGGCGGAAGGCAGCCACTTTACGGCCCGGGCGCGCTGGCGAACGCTCGAATCAAGCTCATCGATGGCGTCGGCGCGATAGGGATGGATCGAACAGATCCACTCGAAGCGATCGGGAAAACGCTGGGCGAGTCCGGCCACGTAACGGTTGGGAATGAAAAACGAGCTCAGGTCCTCCCGCGGAGCACCATCGTCATCGTGGAAATAGTCGAAGGCGAGCAGCATCGCTTTGACTTCCCGCGGGAAGACGTCGAGGCATTGCAGCAGGCGCCGCACGAAATCCTCGTCCACGCTTCCTTCGCGCTCCGCGCAGGAAGCGTTCAGATAAAACCGGCGTTGCAGGTTTTGCCAGGGATGAAACAGGCTCTGCATCTCCGGGGTGATCCACACTCCGGTATTACCGTCGCCCACGCCGGCCACGTGCACGTGACAGTCCCAAACCTTCGACGGTTCGACTCCCGTCCACGACTCGCGCACGACCTCGTGATCGAGCAGGCGGGCCGGCGTCGGGTCCGATAAGCACGGGTTGAAGAGCCCTTCCTCGAGGGAGAAGTCGCATCCGCCGGCGATGCCGAGTGCGCTCGTACCCAAGATGCGAAGAAAAGCTCGACGATTCATCGTTCAGATGGTTTCATGGTTCAACCCAGTTACGACCCTTGCAACCAACACGGCCCACCAGAGAGGGTTTCGCCCCTTCAATCCCAGGAGGCAAAAAAGCCATGCCGCGCAGGACAAGCGGAGGTCAATTACCGATCGGCGGGTCAAATAGTCACTCCTGGAGTGACTCTCAGTGGAGTTTAGTCTTGGTCTTTTCGGCTATAAACCCAACAGCTCCTCGATTTTTTGTTGATCGAATCCAACCACCGCTTCGCCGTCGACGAGAGTGACAGGGGTGCTCTGATAACCCATATCCAGCAATTCTTTCAAGGCCGCCCGGTCGGCACGGACATTCTTGTGAATGAACTCGATTCCCTTTTGAGAAAGAAACTCCTTCTCTTTGTCACAGGGGCCTCACCCGGGCTGGCTATAGACGATAACCACTTTTGCCATTGGTTCTGACCTCCGATTCGAATTTGGGCGGGATATTATCATTTCTCTAGATAATTACAAAATATGCTTCGATGAAGGCAGCTCAGTTGGGTTCAGATCCCTCACGGCCAGCTCATATCCTAACAGACTAGACCGCCATTTCAGCCAACTTTTCCAGGGTATGATCCTTTTAAAGCCTTGAGCCGTTTGTTAAGCTAATTTTCGATCCGGCTAAAGAACCCATCATGCGGAACTTGACACTTCGTAACTCGCTAGGTGCCCGAACGACAGCTATTACACTTGCCCTTGCCGTCTTCTTTGCTTTCTCCGCTTGGACCTTTGAAATTCCGCCTTCATCGTCGCAGCCCCGTCTGGACGCCCTCAGAGATCACGTCCGTTATCTGGCCTCCGAAGAGCTTACCGGACGGGGTATCGACACTCCGGGGATCAAGCTGGCCCGGGACCACATCGCTCGGGAATTTGCCAAGTCTGGTCTGCGCCCGGGGGGTGACAACGGGGGCTATCTGCAGGGATTCGATGTGGTCACCGGAATCGCCGTGAAGCAACCGACCAGTATCGCGTTGGGAGAACAACAAGCACCTCTAGTAAGCCAAGATTGGACCCCTTTGGGTCTTTCCGGGTCCGGCAAAGTGGCAGCCGCCGTTGTTTTTGCCGGTTATGGTATTACCGCCAAAGACTATGGCTATGACGACTACGCCGGCATCGATGTGCGAGGGAAAATCGCCCTGGTCCTGCGCTACGAGCCGCCGCCAAAAAACGACCAGAGCCCGTTTCAAAAGCCGCCGCGCTACTCCAGTCATGCCGCGCTCCGCGTTAAGGCGATCAATGCCCGGGACCACGGCGCGGTGGGAATAATCCTGGTAGATCTCAATCACTCCGGCGACGAACAAAGGGAGCTCCTGTCGACCAGGAACAGCTTGTGGCGAGGCGCCAATAGCTTACTTGCGGCGCAGGTAAAGCGCGGCGTCATTGAAAAGTGGCTCGATGCGCGAGGAGTCTCCCTCAAAGCACTGAAAGAAAAAATCGATCGCGAGGAAAGGCCGGCATCCCAGTACCTGCCCGCCGCCCACGTCGCCCTGCAAGTAAATTTGGAAGAAGTTCGCCAACGAACCGAGAACGTGGTCGGAATTCTGCCGGGTTCGGATCCGAAACTGAAAGACGAAAATATTGTGATCGGCGCCCACTACGATCATGTGGGTCTCGGCTACCATGGCACGCGAGACTCCAGCACCGAAGGACAGGTCCACCATGGGGCGGACGACAACGCGTCAGGGGTAGCTGTCCTATTACAGCTGGCGGAGCGGCTAAGCCACTCGCAGCCTAAATCGGCAAGGACCGTCGTCTTCGCCGCCTTTAGCGCCGAAGAGTTAGGGCTCCACGGTTCCAGACATTACGTCAATCACCCTCCCCTACCGCTCTCGTCGACCACAGCCATGCTCAATCTCGACATGGTCGGACGCCTGCGTGATAGACGGCTAACGGTCTTCGGCACTCGGTCAGCGAAGGAACTTGGCGGCATCGTCCAGGAAGAAGCTCGGAAGCTCGGATTGCAAGTCACCGAGTCCGACGGCGTCGGACGCAGCGATCACATGGCCTTTTACAATCAAAAAATACCCGTTCTCCATTTCTTTACCGGTTCTCATCCGGACTATCACCGGCCCGGAGATACGTGGGAGAAACTGAATATCGAAGGCATGGCACAGGTCACCGAACTGGTTGGAGGCATCGCGCGGACCTTAGCAAACCGCGCGGAGCCAATGAATTTCGCCAGCCTGCCGTCGCGCCCTCCCGGCCGCGAGAACGACGAGCGAGGCGGGTACGGTACTTATCTCGGCAGCATCCCGGATTTCGGTGGCAACGATAGCGGCGTACGGTTGGCCGGAGTTTCCGAAGGGAGCCCAGCTGCCTTCGCCGGCCTGCAAGAAGGCGACGTGATCATCAAACTGGCGGAGATGGAGATTCAGAATCTGGAGGATCTCACGGCGGCGCTACGCAGCAAGAAACCGGGCGACTCAGTGGACATCGTTGTCCTTAGAAAAAGCCAGCCGCTGACATTGAAGGCAACCCTGCGCGCCCGCGGCTAGCCCGCTTGCCGCCACCGGGTTTTGTTGTGAGGAAGTACTTTGCGGGAAGACCCAAGACGCTTTGGGGCAAGCATAAGAAAACGTTTCATAATGAAAATTCACAGTTCACAGCGGTGTGATCCTTGTGCTAGAATGATTTCACTTTAAGGAGGATAGCCGCTGATGATCAAGCTGTATACTTTCCCTGCTTCGAGCAATTCCCGAAAAGTGAGAGTGGTGCTTCTGGAAAAGGGTTTGGAGTTCGAGCGCGTCAACATCGATCTCACGAAGCGGGAGCAGAAAAGTCCGGAATATCTCAAGGTTCATCCCTTCGGTACGGTGCCCGCTTTAGACGACGAGGGTTTTGTCGTCTACGATTCCACCCTCATCAACGAATATCTTGAAGACGAGTATCCTTATCCGCCGCTGATGCCCAAGGATTCCGAGGGACGCGCGCGAGCACGCATGATGGAGGACCTACGGGATAGCCACTTCAACCCTGCCGCTGGACAACTCAACCGCGAGCTGCGCAAACCGGAGGGGGAAAGAGACCCGAAGGTCATTGAGCAAGCGAGAGCCAAAATCACCGAGTGCTTCGATCGACTTGAAAAGGAACTTGAAGGCCGGGAATATCTGGCTGGCGCGTTCAGTCTTGCCGACATCGCTTTTATTCCCAATATCGATACTTTGGATCGGATCCAGGTCCAAATCGACCCGAAATATAAAAACCTACTCGCCTGGATCACCCGCCTGAAAGCCAGACCGAGTTTTGCTACTTCGGCGACGTAAGTCAGGTGGATGACGGGTAAGCTCGCGCTCGCCTGGCTGGTCCACCTCTACACGGCTCTCGGTGCCGTGGTTGCCTTCATAGCGATCCTTCTCATCGAACAACTTAAGTTTCCGGAGGCCTTTTGGCTCATGTCACTGGCGGTAGTGATCGACGCCACCGACGGCACACTCGCCCGGGGGGCCCGAGTTAAAGAGATCCTTCCCTGGTTCGACGGCGACCGCCTGGAAGACATCATTGACTACCTGAACTATGTCATCGTTCCTTGTTGGTTCTTTATCCATGCCAATCTGCTGCCGGTAGAAGACGCGCTATGGCTTGCAAGCTTGCCCTTGCTCGCCAGCGCCTATGGCTTCTGCCAAAAAGACGCAAAAACCAGTGATCATTTTTTTCTCGGCTTTCCCTCCTATTGGAATGTCGTGGCTTTTTATTTTTACGTGCTGCGATGGCCGCCCTGGATCAATGCCTTCGCCATTCTGCTGTTGTCGATTCTCGTTTTCGTTCCCATTAAGTACATCTACCCCAGTCGCAACCCGCACTTTCGCCTGCTAACCAATAGCGTCGGAATTCTCTGGGCGTTCGCGGTATTGGCAATTATCTATCTTCTTCCTGAGCCGCCGCGGCTGCTCGTATTTGTCTCTTTGGTGTTTCCGGCCTATTATACGCTGCTATCTTTATGGCTGGGATTCCGTTGTGTCCCGGCTTAGTCTGAAAATGGAATTGTTGGACTACTGAAATATTGGATCATTGGTTTTGGCCCCATCGATCCATTATTCCATCCTTCCCCATTCCAAGCTCGACCCCCTTGATCGCGCCGGGCTTAAACGCAAAGCGAGCATCCTCAACTGAAAGGGTCATCCATGAAAACTCACCGCTGGTCTCTTGCTGCCGTGCTTTGGATTGTGACTTTCTTCATCCTGGCGACCCAATGGACCGCCGGCACGCCCCGGGCGGCGCAGCGCGACACCGATTCCCCAAGATTACCGAAGTATATTTTTCTCTTCCTCGCCGACGGCGCGGGGATAACGCACATGGAGATCACCCGGCAATACAATCGCTTCCTCCACGATGAAGGCCTGGTCGTATCCGATCGGATCATGAGGGAAGGCACCCTGGGGCTTTTGACCACCCATGCGGCCGATTCTCTTTCCACGGACTCGGCCGCCGCCGCAACGGCATTGGCGAGCGGCTGTAGGGCCAAGCTGGGTGCTCTCGGCATCTGCGCGGACAACTCGGTTCCGAAAACGGCCATGGAGATCGCCAAAGAGAATGGGATGCGCGTGGGCCTCGTGACCAATGCAGCCGTTTATGACGCCAGCCCGGCTGCATTCGTCAATCACGTCCTCAGTCGTCGAGACTACGCCGCGATCTTGAATCGCTATTTGGAACTGGCACCTGATGTCCTCTTTGGCGGGGGCAAAGAACAGTTTATGCCGAAGAGTCAACCGGGGAGCCGCCGGAAGGACGAGATGGACTTGATCGCGGCGTTTGTGAAGAAGGGCTATCTCTATGTCTCAAACAAGCAGGAGCTTGAGCAAGCACAGCGCGGCAAGGTTTTGGGACTCTTCAGTCCCGGTGACATGAGCTTCGAGATTGACCGCAACAAGCAAACGGAACCCTCTGTCTACGACATGACCCAGGCGGCAATTCGCCTGCTCCACAATGGCAATCCGAGGGGCTTCTTTGTATTCATTGAAAACGAAAATGTCGATACCGCATCGCACCAAACTGACATCGCTTCGATGATCCGCGATTATCGCGAGTTTGACCGGGCGGTGGGACTGGCCTACGAATTTTACCGGAAATATCCGCGGGAGACCTTGATTCTCGTGACTTCGGATCATGAAACAGGCGGCCTGGGCTTCACACTGGCGCTAAAGGATCTCACTAGCACGCAAGGTTCAAATCAGGTGTGGGGGAAAGACGACGACTTGAAGAAAATTGATTCGATCCCCATCTCGCTTCAAAGGGCATCGGCGATTCTCGGACCGCAGCCCACCGCCGAAGCCATCGACAACCTCATGCGCGAATATTTCAAGGGCTTCACCCTGGCGCCGGACTACAAAGAGGCGATCATCAAACGGCAGCCCATCTCGCGCAGCATCTTCATCGATCCGACGATCAACGCTCTGGGCATGATGGTGGCCAACAATACGCAGGCCTATTGGATGACCACAGCGCATACGAACCAGCCGGTATTCGTCGCCGCTCTCGGCGCCGGCGCGGAAAAATTCAAAGGCTATCAAGACAACACCGAGTTCGGCAGGACGCTGAAGGCGCTATTGGAAAGCCCGCCGTCCCACAGACCGGCATCGGTGCGCAACGGGAGAACGTTCAACCGGTAACCGACACTCCCAACAACCAGCCCACGGTGTAAGTAATCCCGGAAGCCAGCAATCCGATCCCGAGCATCCGGAGACCGCTCAGCAGCGGACCGCGAGCGGTAAAGATCGACAGCAGGGCGCCGACTCCGAACAGCGCGAGGCAACTGAACAAGGCGCTGGCGATCCACGCCTGTTGCCCGGCAACGAATAGGTAGGGAAGCACCGGGACAAAGGCGCCAGCGATGAAAGCCACAAAAGAACTGGCGGCCGCGATCCACGGAGAGCCAAGCTGGGACGGGTCCAAGCCCAACTCCTCGCGCGCCAACGTATCGATGGCGGTCTTAGGATTATCGATGATCCGGCGAGCCAGGGTGGCCGCTTCACGCTCGGGAATGCCTTTGGCCTGATAGATCAACGAGAGCTCCTCTTCCTCTTCTTTGGGCGACATCTCCAGCTCTTGTTGCTCCATGGCGATCTGCTGCTCGAACAGCTCCCTTTGCGCCCGCATCGAGACATATTCCCCGGCTGCCATCGAGAAGGAACCGGCAAGCAGCCCCGCCACGCCGGCGAGCAGCACATATTCAGGCTTTGCCTCGGCGCCGGCGAAACCCATGACGAGGCTGAAATTGGACACCAAACCGTCGTTGATGCCGAACACAGCGGCCCGTAAACTGCCGCTGCGCGATGTGAAGTGCCAGCGTTCTGTCCCGATGATAGCCGACGGCCCGGAGGAACCTCCCGACATGGCCCACAACGTCCGGCTATGCGCCCGCTCCTCGGCGGGCAAACCCTCTGCCTCCGGCTGATGCATGTATCCAGCCTCGTCACGGGCTTCCATGCTGCTAATGATCGGAACCACTCTGTGGGTACCGAACTGGCGCGCCAGCCATCCCAGCGCGCGCACCCGCAAGCTCCGACGGTAGTTCGGCACGGTGCCGCCCAACGATTGGATCAGCCGCGTCCAACGTTTGGCGTGGCGTTCCTCGTTCTCCGCGAGTTTTTCAAAGATCGCCGCCCGCTTTTGATCCTTCTCGGCAGCGGCCATCGAACGGTAGAGCGCGATCCCATCCATTTCGACGAGATAGTTCTGTTGATAGCGCGCAACGTCCGATTGACGGATGTTTTGTTCTGTCTTCATTGGCAATACAGCGTCGTGGGCAAGCGAACTTACACGTTTGTCTTCAATCGTCTCCCTTGCCACAGACGGCCGCGCCAGTCAAATGAACTTACCGGGGTTCCATTTGCATATGCCCGTTCATCCATTCTAACGTGGCTTTGGCATGATCACCTTTATCGATGTTGAAGAAGCGCGTGAACGCATTCAAAAGCAAGTCTACCTTTCGCCCTTTGCGTTTTCCGAAACCATCAGCCGGTTGACCGGAAATCGAGTCCTTTTTAAGCTCGAAAACCTGCAAATCACCGGCTCGTTCAAGGAACGGGGCGCGCTCAATCGTTTACTCACGCTAACGCCGGATGAAACCAAGCGCGGCGTAATCGCCGCCAGTGCCGGCAATCACGGTATGGCCGTCGCCTACCACAGCCAGCGGCTGGGTATTTCGGCAACTATCGTGATGCCGCTTCACGCGCCCCTCATTAAAGTCAGCCGTGTGCGGCACTATGGCGCCCAAACCGTGCTTTACGGGGCGGACTATGACGAAGCTTTCACAGAAGCTTATCGCCTCGCCAGTGAAAGAGGGCTCACTTTCATTCACGCCTTCGACGACCCTTGGATCGTCGCCGGCCAGGGGACCATCGGGCTGGAACTTTACGAACAAGATCCGGATCTAGATGCCGTCGTCGTACCGGTGGGAGGGGGTGGATTGATTGCAGGCATCGCACTGGTCCTTAAAACCCTCAATCCGAAGATTCGCATCGTCGGCGCGCAGGCCGAAGCCGTCCCCTCTATGAAGGCCGCGTTGACGAATGGGCGGCCCATTCGTCTTCCTCCCGCTATGACCATAGCCGACGGTATCGCTGTCCGTGCAGTCGGCGAAACACCCCTTGCTTTAGTGAAGCGATACGTCGACGAGATCGTCACGGTGACCGAGGGCGAAATCGCCAACGCCGTCTTGTTGCTGCTGGAAATCGAAAAGACGGTTGCGGAAGGCGCCGCTGCCGTCCCCCTCGCAGCCCTAGTCAACAAGAAGATCGGCTTGGCCGACGCCAACGTCGGACTCGTCATCTCCGGCGGCAACATCGATATGAACTTGATCTCTCGGATTATTGAAAAAGGACTCATCCAAGACGGCCGGCTGGCTCGGCTTGCCGTTGTGATCTCCGACAAACCCGGCGCCCTTGCTCGACTCGCTCAAGGAATCGCAGAGCAGGGAGCTAATGTCCTGCAAATCGGTCAGACCCGCGGTTTCGGACAGGTTGCGATCGGCGAGACCGAGGTGGAACTCATCCTCGAAACCACCGGTACGGACCATATCGAAGCACTATGCAAAGGACTCCGCCACGACGGCTTTCGGATCATCACGATGATTTAGAGTGCGACCTGGTTTTCATTGATGTCCCTTCTTTTCCTGGAACAGATATCTGCTACGCTGAAAACAAACCTGCTCAAGGATCCGGCCAGTAGTAGCTGGTGTCCGGCTTGCTCAGCTAAAGAGAATTTCTCAAGTTTCGGGATTTATCCCATGAAGCTTCCCAATCCTGCAAAAAAATGCCTGGGGAACAAGCCAAAGCCATGAGATTGCAAGGAGAACCCCGCGGGCACGAAAATCGCACCAGCAAGAAAAATAACCAGAATTACTTGCGCGAGATAGGATTCGATGGGAGCGGGCAGATTCCGAATCCGTCTTCAAGAGGGTCAGCCGCATAAAGATTGGCTCAAAACAAGGGAGGATGAATGACTGCTAGAGTTGCGATCAACGGGTTTGGCCGCATCGGACGTTTAGGTTTACGGACGATGCTGGAGCGGCACAAGAAGGAACTCACCGTCGTCGCCATTAACGATATGGCCGATCTGCAAACCAATGCCCACCTGTTGCGCTATGACTCGACCTACGGGATATTCCCGGGCAAGATTGAAGTTGGGGAAGGGATCCTCAAAATCGACGGACGAAACATTGCTGTAATGAACCAAAAAGATCCTTCGCGCCTGCCGTGGAAACAATTGAACGTCGACATTGTCATCGAGTCCACCGGCGTGTTTACCGACGCCGCCGAGGTGCGAGCGCATCTCGATGCCGGCGCAAGAAAGGTGATCATCACCGCGCCGGCGACGAACGAAGACATCACTTTGGTTTTGGGGGTCAATGACTCGGCCTATAACCCGCGCAAACATCACATTGTCTCCAATGCCTCCTGCACGACCAACTGTTTGGCGCCGGTAGCCAAGGTCATTCACGACAATTTCGGCATTGAGCGGGGTTTGATGACCACCACCCACGCCTATACCAACGACCAGCGTATTTTGGATCTGATGCACAAGGACCTCCGGCGCGCGCGCGCGGCGGCGATGAATATCGTTCCCACGAGCACCGGTGCCGCCAAGGCCATCGGTTTGGTCATGCCGGAGCTCAAGGGCAAACTTCACGGTCTATCTTTGAGAGTGCCGACTTCCACGGTTTCCGTGGTCGATCTCGTAGTCGATCTCAAGAAGTCGGCTTCGGTTGAGGATCTGAACAGCGCTCTGAAGCAGGCCGCGAACGGCAAACTTAATGGCATATTGGCCTATTGCGACGAGCCCTTGGTTTCCAGCGATTTTCGTGGTAATCCGGCTTCCTCGATAGTGGATAGCTTATCTACTGTGGTATTAGAAAGGAAAATGGCAAAGATCCTCTCCTGGTACGATAATGAATGGGGTTATAGTTGCCGCGTCGGCGACCTTGCAACCTTGATGGCAGAGAAAGACTTATAGGAGGTCAAATGCTAGCCAAACACATCATGACGACAGACGTTATCACAGTCAGCCCGAACACCACGATCAGGAATTTGGCGATGACCCTGATCAAGAATCAAATTAGCGGCGCGCCGGTATCCGGAAAAAACGGCAAGATCGTCGGGGTGGTTTCCGAAGCCGATATCGTCGCCAAGAAGGGTAAAGACGTTAAGGCGATCATGAGCAAGAAGATCATCAGCGTCAGCGAAGAGACCCCCGTCGAGGAGATTGCCCGGCTCATGACGACTCATAGGATCAAACGGCTCCCGGTCATGCGCAAAGACGAGGTCGTCGGCATTGTCAGTCGCGCCGATATCGTCAGCGCCATTGCCCTGGGCAAACATGTCGCCTTGCACACGCCGGTCTACGATCTTTAACGGGTTCTTGCAGCCCTGTCGGGCGGATCCCAAGCCGTCGCTGAGTCAACTCCCACCGCCCAGGTCGGTCACCAGGTGCTCGAATTTCTGCCTAAACTCTTCCGGAGATAAACTTTTCTCCCGACTGGATCCGGCTCGAGCCAGCGCTTCCAGGCGCTCCTGGTTTTCGAAGTCTTCACGCTCCAAGCGGATCATATATTCCCGCGCCACTTTGTAGGCCGGCTTGGAGATATCGACCCCGCGCACAGTGGTTTTCTTCGTCTTGGGGTCCATAAGATCCTCGAACTTGAGGTACCGGAGTTGTCCGTCGACGAGACAGACCAGCGCCCCATCAATTTGCGAAATCTGCTCATCGGGATTCAGCAAGAACTCCACGGCGCCGTAACCGAGGGTTTTCACGTACGCGCAGTCGAATGCCACCGGCGGAGCACAACGCAGCTCGTAGCCGATGGTCTTGTGAACAATGGTAAGGCTCTGGCCGCGCTCGGCAAAACGCCGCTCGACCAGGGTCTTCAAAATATAGGCGAGATCGAGCTCCGCCAAGCGTAGATGACCGTAGCTGTCATGGAGAATCCGCACGCCCTCGATGGACGTAAGCTCTTCCGCCGGCATGCGCTCGAGCAACCCTTCGGCGACCACGGCAACACCGTCGTGCCTGCCCCACAAAGCCTGGCGCTTTAGGATAGCTCCCTCCAACAGGTCGCCGATGGTTTCAAGGTGAACGGCGCCGGGAAACTCCTCCGGTATTACTGAAAGCGCAGCGCCGGCGGCTTTACCGACCCCCAGCGCGAGATGGCCGGCCGTCCGCCCCATAACGACGACAAAGTACCAACGATTAGTGGTACGGGAATCTTCCATGAGGTTGTGGACGATCTCGAAGCCGTACTGCCGCGCCGTTTCAAAACCGAACGTGGGCGTCTCTCCCGGCAAAGGCAGATCGTTATCGATCGTCTTAGGTACATGGCAGACACGAATTTTTCCCGCCGAACACTTCGCCACCTGGCTCGCCGCGTACATGGTGTCGTCGCCGCCGATGGTAACGAGATAACCGATTTCCAAGGACCGCAGCGAATCGACCACTCGCCCGAGATCTTCGGGCTTCTTCGTCGGATTGGCGCGCGAAGTGTTAAGAATCGAGCCGCCCTGAAAGTGAATGCGGGAGACTTCGTCATGGTCAAGGATCTTGACGCGATCCCTTGTACCCGCCATCAGATGGGAAAAGCCGTCGTAGATGCCGAGCACCTCGTGGCCGCGACTGCCTGCTTCAAGGGTAACGGCGCCGATGGTGCCATTGATTCCTGGCGCAGGGCCCCCGCCAACCAGGATACCGACGCGAGCACGCTTGCTTGAGCCATTGTGATTATGTTCCATGATCATTGCGCGGGCCCTTCGTTGACTTCATCGATCACGATCGCCCCTACACTTATCCTGCCCACGGACTACTTGAATAAGCAATAGAGTTGCCACTAGACGAACGCGTGTCCTTACATCGAATTGAACTACGACTCGAATCCCGCGGCAAGCGTCTTCTTTTCAGCTCTGCTCAAAAACGATGCATCGAACGATTAAACTCTCACCATCGGTAGCCAGTTTTCGTTTCACCATTAGATAAATGAGGGGGCAATCACGTCGCATCGAACCGGAATGAACTTTGCTTCTTAGGAAGCTCGACAAAAGAATACTCGAAGCCTCGCAAGACAATCTGGTATCGGAATCGGAGAGGAGCACGAATGGCCACGAATGTAGCGATCAATGGGTTTGGCCGGATTGGGCGCCTCGGTCTCCGCGGAATCCTGGAGCGTCACAAGCAGGACTTATCCGTCGTCGCCATTAACGACATGGCCGACCTACATACCAACGCTCATCTCTTTCG
>Ga0105347_1000492_pt1 | contig 18607 bp, 16 predicted proteins | sample EasRivMeERMLT890_FD_89677 | JGI IMG/M metagenome (GOLD analysis project Ga0105347, IMG submission 89677) | Soil microbial communities from meander-bound floodplain in the East River, Colorado, USA - East River MetaG ERMLT890 | ecosystem: Environmental > Terrestrial > Soil > Floodplain | place... | reverse complement strand
TTGGGGCCGACCAGGCCGAGGATGTCGCCGGGCGAGACGGCGAAGGAGAGCTCGGCGACGGCGGCGCGGTCGCCGTAGCGCTTGGAGAAGCGGTCGAGCTCGATCACGAGGGCGCGCGTCGCCGCTTCGGTCGTCGCGCTATTTCGGGGCGCCGCAGCACTTCTTGTACTTCTTGCCGCTGCCGCACGTGCACGGTTCGTTGCGCCCGGTCTTGTCTGCCTCGTTGCGGATCGTCTCGACCTTCAGCTCTTCCTCGAGCTCCGGGCACTCCTCCAGCATCTTGCGCGACGCCTCGACCGCCTTGCCCTGGTCGCCCTTGTTGTAGTGGTACTGGACCACCGCGTCCCAGCAGAAGCGCAGGTCCTTCTTGCTGTCGCTCTTGCGCGCCGCCTCGACCGCGGACTCGTAGCGCGCGAGCGCGTCCTCGAAGCGGCCCTCCTGCTCGAGCACGTAGCCGGAGCGCAGCTCGGGCCAGCAGTGGCCGGCGTGGCGCGCGCGCGCCGCCTCGAGCCCCTTCCTGCCCGGCTCGCGGTCGCCCGCCTCCCAGTCGACGACGGCGCGCTCGGCGTCGAGGTAGGCGTCGCCGAGGAGCGGCGCGAACGAGGCGCACAGCGCGACGCCCTCCTCGCGGCGCCCCTTCTTCGAGAGGAAGGAGGGCAGCTCGAGGAGCCACGCGCGCAGGTCGGCGGGAAGGTCGTCGTCGAGCTCGGCGTAGCGCTTCTCGTAGAGCTTGCCGTCGGCGCCGCGCAGCGCTTGCGCGAGCTCGCGTGCGACGTCGCGCGCCTCGTCGAGGACGGCGGGACGCGGGTTCTTCTTGCCGACGGTGCCCTCCATGGCGCGGCGCAGCGCGTGGGAGAGCTTGGAGGGTTCGCGGGTGGATGCGGGCATGGTCTCTTGGCCGCGGGAAATCGGGGGCGGGAGGATAGTTCAGCCGCCCGCGGGGTGCCAGAGAACCTGGGCCGCGTCGACCACCGGACCGTCCATGCAGGCGCGGGCGTAGCGGGCGACGCCGCCGCGCCCGTCGTCGACCGGGACCGCGCACGCGTTGCAGACGCCGAAGCCGCAGGCCATCACCGTCTCGAGCGACGCGAAGCAGGGGACGCCGCGGGCGCGGGCGAGGCGCGCGACCGCCGCCATCATCGGGTCGGGGCCGCAGGTGAGGATGCGCGCCGGCGCGCCGCCGAGCTCGTCGAGCGTCTTCTGGAGCAGCGCGTCGACGCGGCCGTGCAGGCCGTGGCTGCCGTCCTCGGTGGCGGTCGCGACCGGCACGCCGAGCCGCTCGGCGGAGGCGAGCTCGAAGAGCTGGTCGAACGAGCGCGCTCCATAGAGGAGGCGCGCCGCCTCGCGGCGCCCCGCTTCCAGGCGGCGCCGCAGATGGAGGAAGAGGGGCGGCAGCCCGACGCCGCCCGCGACGAGCAGCGTCGTCTCCCCGCCGCCCGGGAGCGGGAAGGGCTGGCCGAGGGGGCCGATCAGCGTGATCGGGTCGCCCGGCCGCGCGCGCGCCATGCAGCTGGTGCCGCGCCCCACCGACTTGAAGATGAAGTCGAGCTCCCAGAAGCGGCCGTCGAGGCGGGCGTCGTGGACGCTGAAAGGACGGTTGAGGAACGGGAAGTCCGGGCCGGCGGTGCGCACCATGAAGAAGTGGCCGCCTTCGAGCGGGAGGGCGCGCTCGCGCGGCAGGCGCAGCGTGAGCAGCCAGCCGTCGCGCCCGGCAGTGCGGCAGTTCGCGACCTCGCTCGTGAAGACGCCGCGCCCGATTCCGCTCACCCGCGCGACCCCTGCTTCAACATGCGCTTGCCCGGCTCGAGCCGGCCGAGACCGGGACCGCGCGCCGGTCCGTAGAGCGCGAGGCTCGCGAAGGTGACCGCGAGGTTGCCGTTGGGGTCGGCCGCCTGGTCGTAGGCGAGCAGGTCGCCGCTCTCGGCGCCGACCGTGTGGAGCGCGGCGTAGATGCCGGCGACGCTGCAGATGCGGTCGCGGTTGCGGTGCGCCGCGACGGCGCCGAGGAAGCGGTCGGCCGCGCCGCTGCGCGCCCCTTCCACCGCCGCGAGGTCGCGGCCGCGCACCTCGTCGAGGAAGGCGGAGGTGAGGCGATCGGGGTCGCCGAAGCGCGGGCCGACGTGGCTCAGGTCGGCGCCGGCCACGACGAGCACCTTGCGCCGCTCCTCGCGCCACGTCTCGCGCAGTGCGCCGAGGAAGTCGCAGACGTCGGGCTGGCCCTGCGGCCCGCCGCTCCCCGCCATCAGGTCGTCGAAACTGGTGCAGAGGATCGGGACGATCGACGGATGAGGCTCGCACGGGAAGAGGTGGGCGAGCCAGAGCGCCTGGAATTCGATCGAGTGCTCGCAGCGATGGGCGAGCTGCCCCTTGCGGTGGCAGCGGGAGGTCCGCTTCTCGAGGCGGCCGATGAAGTCGCGGTCGGCGGGCAGCGCGCCGAGCGGCGTCTCGAAGCTCTTCTCGCAGACGATGAAGCGCCCTTCATCGGCCGCGTGGCCCGTGCCGAGCACGACGACCACGTCGGGCCGCTCGCGCCCGCGCAGTGCCGCGTACGACTTGCCGTAGCCGGTGCCGCCGCGGTGGAAGTCGATGTGGGGCGCGACCAGGGCGCGCAGCCGCCCCTGCGGCCGGCCCCCCGCCACGCCCGACGAGAGCCAGCTCTCGAGGTCGGCGCGCAGCTTCTCGGGCTCCTTGGAATAGGCGGCGCCGGCGTGCATCGCGGGCCGGACGGTCCGCTGCTCGAACTCGAGCTCGAGGCCACGCCGGTGCTCGGCGAAGCGCGGCGAGTCGAGCAGCAGCGCGCGGTCCATGGTCCGCAGGAACTCCTCGAGCTCCTCCGCGCCGAGCTTCTGGTGCGTGCGCGCCTCGAAGTCGTCGCGCACCTGCTCGCGAGTGCGCGTGCCGTCGACGTAGGAGAAGAGCACGAGCGCGGCGGGGCTGATCTGCAGCGGGACTTCGAGGAAGCCGGCGGGATCGTGCAGCAGGAACGAGCGATGGCCGCGTTCGTCGTAGGGGATCACCTCGACGGTGCGCACGCGGGGACGATCGTTCGGCGACGGATCCTTGGTGTGCATGGACGAGCGTGCAGGAGCATACCGATGGCCCGCGCGCGCGGTCGCCGTAAGATGCCGGGCCTTCGAACGTCCCTCCGCCGTGTCGAGACCTGCGAGCCGAACCTTTGGACCTCAAGCGCTTCGTCCGAGACGTGCCCGACTTCCCCAAGCCCGGGATCCTCTTCAAGGACATCACGCCGTTCCTACGCGACGCCTCTGCGCTGCGCGCCTCGGTCGAGCAGCTCGCCGCGCGGCTGAAGGGCCAGCAGATCGACGCGATCGTCGGCATCGAGTCGCGCGGGTTCCTGTTCGCGGCGACGCTCGCGCTCCAACTCGGCCTCGGGCTGATCCCGCTGAGAAAGCCGAACAAGCTGCCGCATGCGAAGGTGCGCGAGAGCTACGCTCTGGAATACGGCACGGACGCGCTCGAGATGCACGAGGACGCCATCCGAAAAGAGGACCGGATCGCGCTCGTCGACGACCTGCTCGCCACCGGCGGGACGATGGGCGCGGCGTGCAAGCTCGTGGAGCGGTGCGGCGCCTCCGTCGTCGCCTGCCTCTTCGTGATCGAGCTCGCAGCGTTGAAGGGGCGCGAGCGGCTGGGTGGACGAAAGGTGGAATCGCTTCTCATCTATGATTGAGGCGAAGGGCGAGGGACATGCCGGATCGGGAAGGTCCGGAGCCGCGGACACGCTCGGGAAGGCGTTTCCCGAAGGGGTGCTCGGAGCTTCCATTTTTGGAAGTTGGACCCTTAGGCGTCCCTTGGCTTTCATGGCAAACTTCGGCTAGGGATCGGCGCCGACGAGGCCATTCGAGTCGGGAGCGACCCCCCAATTGCCGATGAGACTCGCAGACGGGCCGTGCCGGGTGCCAGGGACCGGAGAGGCGACATGACGGACTTCCGGGAGAAGCTCAGGGAGATCCGGGCGACCGAGCAGGAGCGGATGCGGCATCGCGTGCCGCTGACCGACCATGAGCTCGGGCTCGACTCGCCGGCGACCCATCGTCTCGAGGTCCGCGCCCACCTGGTGAAGGACCTCGAGCAGATGCTCGCGGACTTCATCGCCGAGGCCCCCACGTTCGAGATGGGCCACGGCTTCTTCGAGGGAAAGTACGCCCTTTCGATCTCCTACGACGAGCCCTTCCTCGACGAGGCGCGCGGCCTGAGGAAGCACTTCTCCCGGATCAACTTCCTCCTCGATCCGTGCTCGGCCGACGGCACCTTTGCGATCACCGCAAAGATCACGGTCCGTGACCGCGACCTCTCCAAGGCGTCCGACACCGGCAACCTCGACCACGCCGAGGACGTCGCCCGGCTGAAGAAGTTCGCCGAGGCGCAGCTGCTCCGCTTCGCGACCGACTATTTCGCGACCAAGACGCCGGCGCCCCCGGTCCACACCGCGAACTGAAGCCGCGTCCCTCCCCGCTCCTCTGCGCGCGCGTCGCCTCGACGCGCGCGCTTTCGTTTCACCCCTGGCCGCTCGGCGCCCGATCTGGAGGGGGGGCGGAACCGCGGGTCGGCGGGGCCTCTGCCCTAGTAGATTTTTCTATTTGACACCACCTATCTACGTTGTACATTCGCCCCAAGTTGAACAACTTGACACGCTTCGCCGGGGACCAAGGGCAAACTTTCCGAAAGGAAGGGGCGCAAAGCTACAGGGCCTGACCCGCGGGGGGTTCCGGAGGTTCTGGAACCGAACCGCGGCATGGCAGCCAGCTGCCGCACCGGCTCGTCGCGGGCGCAGTCGTTGTTCCAAGCTCCCGCCCGACGCGGTCGATGCGCGCGCCCCCTACGGGGGAGCGATTCTCATGGCGCAGGGTTCCGTGATCGGGTCGGTCGTCGCAGCTCCGAAGCCGGTCGACACAGCTCCGAAGAAGAAGGAGCGCGAGTCGAAGGGCAGCGTTTCGGAAGGTCCGGACATCGAGGAGATCTGGCGGACCTACAAGGACACGAACGACCCGAACCTGCGCAATCTGCTGATCGAACGCTACCTCCCGCTCGTCCGCTACATCTCGGAGCGCCTGCTCGTCTCGCTCCCCAAGTCGATCGACGTCGAGGACCTGCAGAGCGCCGGCGTCTTCGGGCTCATGGACGCGATCGACGGCTTCGACCTCGAGCGCGGGATCAAGTTCAAGACCTACTGCACGACGCGCATCCGCGGCTCCATCCTCGACGAGCTGCGCAGCCAGGACTGGGTGCCGCGCCTCGTCCGTCTCAAGGCGCACCAGCTCAGCAAGGCGTACAAGACGCTCGAGATCGAGCTCGGCCGCGAGCCCACCGACTTCGAGATGGCGGAGAAGATGGGCGTCACGATCGACCAGCTCTCCGGCATGGTCGACGAGGCCTCCGTCTGCAACATCTTCTCGCTCTCCGAGAAGTGGGACGAGAACGAGGACGACGACTCGCTCGAGAAGATCGAGATGCTCGAGGACAAGGCGAGCCTCGATCCGATCGAGACGCTGAACCAGAAGGACGTCCTGCGGGCGATCACGCGCAGCCTCACCAAGAAGGAGAAGCTGATTATCATCATGTACTACTACGAGGGGCTGACCATGCGCGAGATCGGCGACATCCTGAGCCTCACCGAATCGCGCGTCTGCCAGATCCGCTCGAACGTGATGGCGAAGCTCAAGATCCAGCTCGACAAGATGCGGAAGAAGCTGGTCCTGTGAACTGAAGCCGCGGCCTCCTGGGAAGGGAGGCGCGCGGAGAGATTCCTCCGATCAAGGTCGGCGCGCCGCGCCGGCCTTGATTCATTTCCGGGACGCTCCAGAGTGGAGGCATGGAGCTCCCCCGCCTGCGCGACTGGAGCGGCGAGCGCCTCGGGCCGGTCGAGGTGCTGCCGGTCGTCGACTCGACCAACGCTGAAGCGCTGCGCCGCGTGACGCGTGGCGTCGCGTGCGACGGACTCGTCCTGGTTGCCGAGCGGCAGGAGGCGGGGCGCGGCAGTCGCGGCCGCGCCTGGTCGCACCTCCCCGGCAAGTCGATCGCGCTGACGGCGCTGCTGCGCGCGAGCGACGAGCGGCCGCTCCACCTCGCGATCTGGGCGGCCGTGGTCGCCGCGACCGACCTCGCGTTCGCGCACGGGCTCGTCGCGTCGATCAAGTGGCCCAACGACGGGCTGCTCCACGGGAATGGCCCGACCGCGCCGGACGCCGATGAGCCGAACGCGCGAGATGCCGGGGGAAAATTCGCCGGCGTCCTGGTCGAGGCGCGCAGCGCCGCGGCCGCGACCTGGGCCGCGCTCGGCGTCGGCGTGAACGTCGGCCACGGGGCCGCCGACCTGGCCGGGGAGTTCCGCTGGCCGCCGACGTCGCTCCTCCTGCACGGCGTCGCGCTGCCGCTCGAGGCGGCGCACCTCGAGCTGCTCGCCGCGCTCGACCGCCGCCTTGCGCACGACCCCGAGGAGCTCGTGCGCGACCTCTCCGACCGGCTCGGGCTGATCGGTCGCGCCGTCGTCGCGACGCTGCCCGACCGGGAGGAGCGCGGCCGGCTCGTCGCGATCGGCGTCGACGGCCGCCTGCGGCTCTCCGGCCCCGGCGGCGAGCGCTCCCTGCACGGCGCCCACGTCGTCGCCCTCGCCGTCGACCCCGCCGAGTAAGATCGCCGCCCTTTTGCCGGCGCAACCGCAGGCGCCGCCCCCCCCGCGAGGATCGAGCGTGCGCCCCGACGGCCGCCAGGACAGCGAGCTCCGCCCCTGCCGCTTCACGCGCGGCTTCACGAAGGCGCCGCTCGGCTCCGTCCTCGCCGAGGCGGGGCAGACCAAGGTCCTCTGCACCGTCACCGTCGAGGAGACGGTCCCCCCGTTCCTCCTCAACACGAACCAGGGGTGGCTCACCGCGGAGTACTCGATGCTCCCGGGCTCGACGCCGAACCGCAAGCAGCGCGACCGAGGCCCGCGCCCCGACGCACGCTCGCTCGAGATCGGCCGCCTGATCGGCCGCTCGCTGCGGGCCGCCGTCGACGCCACGCGCTTCCCCGGCCGCACCGTCTGCATCGACTGCGACGTGCTCCAGGCCGACGGCGGCACGCGCACGACCTCCATCAACGGCTCGATGGTCGCGCTCGTCGACGCCTTCCGCGAGATGGAGCGGCGCGGCTGGCTGCGCGGCCGGCCGCTCGCGACGAACGTCGGCGCGATGTCGGTCGGGATCGTCGGCGGGACGACGCGCGTCGACCTCGACTACCGCGAGGACTCGACCGCCGAGGTCGACATGAACGTCGTGATGACCTCCGACGGACGCTTCGTCGAGGTGCAGGGCGGCGCGGAGCGCGGCGCCTTCACGGCGGCGCAGCTCGACGAGATGCTCGCGGCCGCCAAGGCGGCGCTGCAGCGCGTCTTCGAGCTGCAGGAGGGCGCGCTCGCCGCGGCCCTCCCGGCGCCCACGGAGAAGCCGGCGCCCACGGAGAAGCCGGCGCCCACGGCGAAGCCGGCCCCCACGGCGAAGCCGGCCCATGGAAGCTGACGTGGGCGGCCCCCGCCGCGGCGCCGGCGCCCTCGTGCTCCTGCTCGCGACGCAGAATCAGAAGAAGCTCGCGGAGATCGAGCGCATCCTGCGCGAGGAGCTCGGCGCCGGCGTCCATCTGCTCGGGCTCGACCTCCATCCCGAGGTCGCGACCGCGCCCGAGGAAGGGGCGACCTTCGCCGAGAACGCGCGCCAGAAGGCGCTCTGGTACGCCGAGCGCACCGGAGCGGTCTGCCTCGCCGACGACTCGGGTCTCGAGGTCGACGCCCTCGGCGGCCGGCCGGGCGTCCACTCGGCGCGTTACGCCGGCCCCGGCGCGAACGACGCGGACAACCGCGCGCAGCTCCTGCGCGAGCTCGCCGCCGTCGCGCCGCCGGCCCGCACCGCGCGCTTCCGCTGCGCGATCTGCCTCGTCGACGGCGGCGAGGTCGTCTTCGAGGCCGACGGCACGACCGAGGGGAGCATCGTCATGGCCGAGCGGGGGAGCGGCGGCTTCGGCTACGATCCGCTCTTCCTCTCCGCGGAGCTCGGGCAGACGTTCGCCGAGGCGCCCGCGGCCGCCAAGGACCGCGTGAGCCACCGTGGTCGCGCGCTCGCCCGCCTCGCCGAGTTCCTGAACGGCACCCCGGTGCAAACGTGAGCGAGCCAGGCGCGTGAACGCGTCGCACATCCGGAACTTCTGCATCATCGCGCACGTGGACCACGGCAAGTCCACGCTCGCCGACCGGCTGCTCGAGACGACCGGGCTGATCCGCCGCAACCAGGCCGGCCAGGAGCAGGTGCTCGACTCGATGGACCTCGAGCGCGAGCGCGGCATCACGATCAAGGCGAAGGCGGTCGCGCTCAACTACCGCTTCGAGGGGCAGGACTACCTGCTCAACCTGATCGACACGCCCGGCCACGTCGACTTCAGCTACGAGGTCGCGCGCAGCCTGCGCGCCTGCGAAGGCGCGCTGCTCCTCGTCGACGCGTCGCAGGGGGTCGAGGCGCAGACCATCGCCAACAGCCAGCTCGCGCAGGACCTCGGCCTCGAGCTGGTCCCGGTCATCAACAAGATCGACCTTCCGCACGCGCGCCCCGCGGAGGTGGCCGAGGAGATCGAGCACCTCCTCCTGCTCGAGAAGGAGCGCTGCCTGCCGATCAGCGCGAAGCAGGGGATCGGCATCGACAAGGTGCTCGAGGCGGTCATCCGGGAGATCCCGCCGCCGAAGGGCGACCGCGACAAGCCGCTGCGCGCGCTGGTCTTCGACGCCGAGTTCGACGACTACCGCGGCGTCATCTCCCACCTCCGCATCTTCGACGGCTCGATCAAGAAGCGCGACCAGATCCGGATGGTGGTCGCGAAGACCGAGTACGAGGTGCTCGAGCTCGGCCGCTTCCGACCGCACATGGAGCCGTGCGACGAGCTGCTCGCCGGCGAGGTCGGCTACCTCATCGCCAACGTCAAGCTGCTCGAAGAGCTGAAGATCGGCGACACCGTCGCCAAGCGCGGCGTCGAGGTCGAGCCGCTGCCCGGCTACCGCGAGCCGCTGCACATGGTCTATTGCGGCGTCTACCCCACCGCGAACAAGGACTTCGAGACGCTGCGCAAGGCGCTGCAGAAGCTCCACCTGAACGACGCGAGCTTCAGCTTCGCGCCCGAGACCTCCGACGCGCTCGGCTTCGGCTTCCGCTGCGGCTTCCTCGGCCTGCTGCACATGGAGATCGTGCAGGAGCGGCTCGAACGCCACGCCGGCATGGACATCGTGCAGACCTCGCCGACCGTGACCTACGAGGTCGTCACGACCGACGGCAAGGTCAAGCGGCTGTCGAACCCGGCCGAGCTGCCCGACCCGTCGCTGATCGTCGAGATCCGCGAGCCGATGGTCGACCTGCGCCTGGTCATCCCGTCCGACTCGATCGGCACCGTGCTGAAGCTCGCCATCGACCGCCACGGGCAGCTCAAGAACCAGGAGCACATCTCGCCGACGCGCATCCTGGTCAGCTTCCGCATCCCGCTCGCGGAGATCATCTTCGACTTCTTCGACAAGATGAAGTCGTACACGCGCGGCTACGGGACGATGGACTACGAATTCGCCGGCTACGAACCGGCGCCGCTGATCAAGCTGCGCATCCTGGTCGGCGGCAGCGAGGTCGACGCGCTCTCGGTGATCGTCCACCGCGACGAGGCCGAGTCGCGCGGCCGCGCCTTCCTGATCAAGCTCCGCGAGGAGATCCCGCGCCACATGTTCGAGGTCGCGCTGCAGGCGGCCATCGGCGGGAAGATCGTCGCGCGCGAGAGCATCAAAGCCCTGAGCAAGCACGTCACGGCCAAGTGCTACGGCGGCGACATCACGCGCAAGCGCAAGCTGCTCGAGAAGCAGAAGGAAGGCAAGAAGCGCATGAAGATGGTCGGGAACGTCGAGATCCCGCAGAAGGCCTTCCTCGCCGTCCTGCAGGTCGAGCGGTGATGACGCCCTCGCCCGGCACCGCCCCCGTCGCGGAACGGCCGGCGAGCGCCCGCGCCGCGCGCGGCGCGGGGCTCGTCCGCGCCGCCTTCGAGAACGTCGAGGCGCTCGCGATCGCGGTTGTGATGGCGCTGATCCTCAAGTACTTCCTGATCGAGGCCTACAAGATCCCGACCGGCTCGATGCAGCCGCAGATCATGGGCGACCAGGTGGTCGGCATCTCCGACCGCGTGCTGGTGAACAAACTGGTCTACCTGCTGCGCGATCCGCAGCGCTACGAGGTCGTCGTCTTCCGCAACCCGCTCTGGCAGCGGCAGAACTACATCAAGCGGCTGGTCGCCTTCGGCGGCGAGCGCGTCTGCATCCGCAACGGCGACCTCTTCATCACGCCGCCGGGCGCTGCGCCCGAGGCGGAGCACGTCGCCCGCAAGCCCGACCCGGTGTGGCGCGCGGTCCGCAAGGACCTCCTCCCGGAGTCGGCGCCGCTGTCGCAGACCTTCGAGATCGAGGGGCACGCGCGCTTCGCCGGCCGCGACGTCCGGCTCGAGCCGGCGCAGGGGGCGACCGCGTCGATCCGCACGCGCGCGCCGGTCAAGGACCACTACCTCGACGGCTACCACTCCAAGTGGGTCGGCGCCTACCTCGACCCCTCCACGCCGTTCCTGATGCAGAAGCAGTACGCGCACATCGGGAACGACGACGTGACCGACGTCGAGTTCGCGGCCGACGTGACGCCGAGGGCCGGCGCGCAGGCGTTCTTCGTCGAGATCCGCGAGGCGGGCCGCGTGCACCGCCTCGAGCTGCCGGTCGGGACGGGACCGGGCTCGCTCGTGACGCAGGCCGGGGCGGGCTCCTTCGAGCCCGAGGGCGAGGCCGCCCCGCTCCCCGCGCTCGCGGCCGGGAGCTCGACGCGCGTCTCCCTGCGCAACGTCGACGACGAGCTGGTGGTCGAGATCGACGGCGCGGTCGCGCTGCGCCGCCCCTACGTCACCCGCGGGATCGACCCCGACGGCGAACCGGGCGGGCGGGACGGCGGCACGCGCGTGGTCGCCGGCGCGAGCGGCGGGACGGTCGAGCTCTCCGACGTCGGCCTCTGGCGCGACATCCACTACCTCTCCGACGGCAACCTCAACCGCAGCGCGCGCTCGGCCACCTACACCGTCCCGGACGACGAGTTCATGGTGCTCGGCGACAACACGCAGAACTCGTGGGACTGCCGCCAGTGGGTGGCGGCGACCCTGGAGCTCGCCGGCGGCCGCAAGATCACCGGCAACTACTTCAGCGCGTTCGGCAACTCGGCCGACAGCAACCCCGACCACGCCGGCCCCGACGTCCACTTCCGCAACGTCTTCGGCCAGGACTACGTCTATCCCCGCTCCGCCGAGCGCGGCGACTACGTGACGACCGACGTCCACTCGGTGCCCGAGCGCATGCTGCTCGGCAAGGCGCTCGCGGTCTTCTGGCCGCTGCCGCCCTTCTCGCCGACCTGGCGCCTCAAGTGGGTGCGCTGACGTGGCGCTCCTCGAGGTGCGCGGACTGGTGAAGCTCTACGGCCGGCGCAAGGTCGTCGACGGCGTGAGCTTCGAGGTCGACGCGGCCGAGATCGTCGGGCTGCTCGGGCCGAACGGCGCCGGCAAGACCACGAGCTTCCGCTCCACCATCGGGATGATCTCGCCCGACGAGGGCGAGGTCTGGTTCGACGGGCGCGACGTCACGCGCATGCCGATGTACCAGCGCGCGCGGCTCGGCATGGGCTACCTCTCGCAGGAGCCGTCGATCTTCCGGCAGATGACGGTCGAGGAGAACGTCCTCGCCGTGCTCGAGATGCGGTCGCTGTCGCGCGGCGTGCGCGTCCGGCGGGCCGCCGAGCTGCTCGAGGAGCTCGGCCTCTCCCACCTCGCCAAGCAGCGCGCCGACACCCTCTCCGGCGGCGAACGGCGCCGCCTCGAGATCAGCCGGACGCTCGCGATCGAGCCGACCTTGATCCTCCTGGACGAACCTTTTTCCGGGATCGACCCCAAGGTCGTGGGCGAGCTGCAGCGCCTGCTCGAGGGGCTGCGCGCGCGGGGCATCGGGATCCTCATTACCGACCATGCTTGGCGCGAGACGCTGCAGAGCACCGATCGCGCCTACGTGATCTTCGAGGGCCGCGTGCTGCGCCATGGGCCGCCCGACGAGCTCCAGAACGATCCGGAGGTCCGCCGGCGCTACCTCGGCAGCGAGGCCTCCTCCGCCGCGCCCTGACGCGCCGGCCCTGGGTCCCCCCGCGGCGCGACGCCCCGACGCGAACGGCGCGCGAACGGCGGACGAACGGTCGCGAACGGCCGGTCGCGCGAACGCGCTGCGCTGATCGCTGCCGATTCCGGCGTCCGATCGCGAAATCGGACGGACTTTCCCGACGCTTCGCCGCGACGCCCGGCCGATAGGAGGCGCGGTCCTCCGTCGCGGGCCCGAGGAGCGCTCGATGAGCAGCCAGACGATCGTCGCGGAACAGTCGGCGCCCCCGAAGTCTTCGGCGCCCGTCGCCGAGAACCGCGGCCGGATCCTGGTCACCGACGACGAGCCCGGCATCCGCCAGTCGCTGTCGATGTTCCTGAAGCGCCTGGGCTACGAGGTGAACGAGGCGGCGACCGCCGACGCCGCGGTCGAATTGCTCGACCGCCACGACTTCGACCTCGTCCTCTCCGACATCGCGCTGCCCGGCACCACCAACGGGCTCGACCTGCTGACGAAGGTGAAGGCGCGCTCGCCCGACGTCGACGTGATCCTGATGACGGGCCACCTCGACCTCGACTTCGCGATCGACGCGCTGAAGAAGGGCGCCTCCGACTACTTCAAGAAGCCGTTCCTCTTCGACGAGATCAAGCACGCGGTCGAGCGCGCGGTCGAGCGGCGCAAGCTGCTCGGCAAGGCGCGCGAGCTCGACAAGTTGCAGCTCAAGCACGACGCCCTGAAGGACCTGCAGCGCGAGGTGCTCGTCTCGGTCGCCGCGATGATCGACGCCAAGAGCCCCTACACGCGCGCCCACAGCGAGCGCGTCGGCATCTACTCGCGCCACTTCGGGCAGAAGCTCGGCATCTCGTCGCGCGAGCTCAAGATCGTGACGACCGGCGGCCGCCTCCACGACATCGGCAAGATCGGGACGCCCGACCAGATCATCGACAAGCCCGAGCGGCTCACGCCCGAGGAGTGGAAGATCGTCCAGCACCACCCGGTGTGCGGCGCCGAACTCCTGAAGCCGATCGCGATGATGCGCCCCTACATCTCGGTCGTGCGCTGGCACCACGAGAACCACGACGGCACCGGCTATCCCGATCGCCTCTCCGGCGTCCAGATCCCGCTGACCGTCCAGATCGTCAAGATCGCCGACTACTACGACGCGATCACGTCCGACCGGCCCTACCGCAAGCCGATGACGATGCGCGAGGCGTGCGCGACGCTCGAGCGCGAGTCGGGCAGCGCCTTCCCGCGCGAGATCGTCGGCTCGTTCATCGAACTGCTGCACGCGGCGCCCTGGCGCGGCACGACGGCCGACGTCGGCGAGAACGAGGCCGAGGCGGGGACGCGCGGCAAGGTCGCCGCGTCCGCGGAGCGCGTCGGGCGCAGCTGAGGCGGGTCGCCGCGCACGCGATCGACGGCGCGGCCGACGCCGCGCACGGCGGCGCCTCCCTTGCACCGCCCGCGCAGGCGCCCTAGCCTCCTTCGCCTTTCGCGGCGCCACCGCGCGTCGCGCAGCCGCGCCCGCCCCCCCCTCCTGCACGGGTCTCCTCGCATGAAGGTCACCGTCTGCGTGAAGCGCGTCCCCAGTACCGCCGCCCGGATCCGGATCGGCGCCGACGGCCGGTCGATCGACGAGGCGGGGGTCGAGTTCGTGCTCAACCCCTACGACGAGTACGCCGTCGAGGAGGCGCTCCGGATCTGCGAGAAGGCCGCCACCACGCCGCCGAGCGAGTCGACCGTGCTGAGCTTCGGCCCCGACGCGGTCACCAAGGAGCTGCGCAACTGCCTCGCGATGGGCGTCCACGCGGCGCTGCACGTGCCGGCGCCGGCGGGTGACGCCGCTTCGCGCGATCCGCTGGCGACGGCGCAGATGATCGCGGCGGCGATCCGCGGCGCGGCGGGCGGGCCGCCCGACCTGATCCTGTTCGGCCGCCAGGCCGTCGACGACGACGGCGCGCTGGTCGGCCTCATGGTCGCGACGCTGCTCGGCCTGCCGGCGGTGCCCGACGTGACGAAGCTGACGCTGGGCACCGGCGCCGTGACGGTCGAGCGCGAAGTCGAGGGTGCGGTCGAGACCTACGAGGTCCCGCTGCCGTGCGTCGTCACGGCCCACAAGGGGCTGAACGACCCGCGCCTCCCCAACATGAAGGGGATCATGGCGGCGAAGAAGAAGACGATCACGACGGTCGCCGCGACGGCCGCCGCGCCCGCCTCGACGATCGAGTCGCTCGAGCTGCCGCCCGAGCGCAAGGGCGGCCGCATCGTCGGCGAAGGCGCCGCCGCGGTGCCCGAGCTGCTGCGGCTGCTGCGGCAGGAGGCGAACGCGCTCTGAGCCGCGGCGCGCCCGCCCGATCCCGAGACGCACGAATCCGAACCGGAGCCGATCGATGTCCTGCATCCTGGCCGTGTGCGAGCAGTCCGAGGGGAAGCTGAAGAAGGTCGCGGGAGAGGTCGCGAGCGAGGCGCTGCGCCTCGGGCAGGCGAGCGGCCTGCCGGTGGTCGCGCTCACGATCGGGCCGGGCGCGGCGGCGGCCGCGGCGGCGCTCGCGCCGTTCGGCGTCGAGAGCGCGGGCGCGATCGAGGGAGCGTCGGTCGCGAGCTACTCGGGCGAGGCGTACGCGGCGGCGCTCGCCGCGGTCGCTCGGGCGAAGGGCGCCGCACTCCTGCTGATCGGCGCGACCTCGTTTGCGCGCGACCTGCTTGGGCGCCTCGGGGCGCTGCTCTCGTCGAGCCCGGCGAGCGACTGCGTCGCGCTCTCCTTCGCGAACGGCGCCTTCCGGGCGCGCCGCCCGGTCTACGCCGGCAAGGCGATCCTCACGGTCGCCTTCAAGGCGACGCCGGCGCTCGCGAGCCTGCGCCCGAACGTCTTCGCGGCGACGAAGGTCGCCGGCAAGACGACGCGCGTCGAGGCGATCGCGGCGGCGGCCGCGCCCGCGCAGTGCGCGCGGCGGACCGGCCGCGTCGACGCGGGCGGCGGCAAGCTCGAGCTCACCGAGGCGGAGGTGATCGTCTCGGGCGGCCGCGGCCTCAAGACGCCGGAGAACTTCGCGAAGCTGATCGAGCCGCTCGCCGCCGCGCTCGGCGGAGCGGTCGGCGCGTCGCGCGCGGTGGTCGACGCCGGCTGGCGCCCGCACGGCGAACAGGTCGGCCAGACCGGCAAGACGGTCGCCCCCAAGCTCTACGTCGCGTGCGGCATCTCGGGCGCGATCCAGCACCTCGCCGGCATGCGCACCGCGCGCACGATCGTCGCCATCAACAAGGACCGCGAGGCGCCGATCTTCAAGGTCGCCGACTACGGAATCGTCGGCGACGTCGACGAGGTCCTGCCCGCCCTCACCGAGCAGGCGAAGGCGCTCCGCGCGGGGCACTGACGCACGAGCGCACCATGCTCGCTCAGTGAATCGTCACTGTTTCCCGATCGCTGTCGATGTAACCCTTCTTGCCGGCGGCGTGCTGCGCGAACGACTGCAGCGTGACCGTGGCGCCTGCCAGGCCCGAGGGAACCGTGGTCTTCATTCCCATCTCGCCATTGGCGTCGAGCGTGTCCACCTTGATCGGCAGGAAGTATGGCGCGCCATTCACCCCTGTAATAACGAGCACCGAGAGGACGCCCGGAGGGCCGCCGCGAGTCGAGATCCGAATCGTGTCGTTCGCAGTGACCGAATTCGGGATCGCTTGGAGGAACAGATCGTTGCCGGCGAACAGGGTCACGCGGCCGCCGATGGGACCCTGGGAATTGGGCCATGGTTCGCTGATCAGCACGTCGGGGATGCCATCGCCGTTGTAGTCCTGGCCCCCCGCGACGCGGAGTCCGAACATGACGTCGGACACGCCGGCGCCGTAGAAGTGATACAGCCGACGCAGCGTACGGCCGGAGAGGAGCGTGGCGCGGCCGCTGAACGTGTCGAGCTCGCTGTTCAGCGGCTCGCCGACCAGGATCTCGGCGTAACCGTCGCCATCCATGTCGCCGACATTGGCGATGGAGTACCCGAACTGGACGCCGGCATCCTCACCTTTGACATTGGCGAGCGTCGTGCCGTCCTTGCCGGAATAGATAAACACATCGCCATCGGTGGAGAGCCCGCCGGGAGCTCCGACGAGGACGTCTCCGTAGCCGTCGCCGTTCCAGTCCAGGTGACCTTCGAGACCGTAGCCGAAGTTGAACGTGGCGCTGTCCCCTGTCCACTTGTACAGAGCGTTTCCCGAGGCGCCGGAATAGACGTAGACCGCTCCCACCGCGCCGATCGAGAAGTTGAGGACGGCCATCACCGCGTAGTCGGGAACGCCGTCAGCGTCCACGTCTCCAAGGCCGGCGCAATTCCATCCGAACAGGTCGTACTCATGTTCGCCCTCGTGGAAACGGATTCGCGTGCCGGTTGCTCCCGAGAACACGTAGGCGCGACCGATGTTGGATGGAGTCGTGTTCGAGAAGTACGGCGCACACGCAACAAAGTCCCCGCGGCCGTCGCCGTCGACGTCCCCCAATCCAGCGACCGACCAGCCGAAGCCGTTTCCGATCTGCTCCCCCTCCACTTGATACAAGAATGCGCCACTCTTTCCCAAGTAGACACATACTCTTCCAGTTCCCGCTCCCAGGCTGGAGATGTAGCCGTATCCGCCAACGATCCAATCCGCAGTGCCGTCGCCGTCGACATCTACGACGCCGGACACGGATCTGCCGAATCCTTCGCCGACATCCTTGATCCCTGTTCCACATTCGACGAAAGATGTCGTCCCGTCCTTTCCCGAGTAGACGTACGAACCGCCGAAGTCCGTTCCTCCACAGTCGTCATTAATGACTCCGACCAGGATTTCAGGAACACCATCCGCGGTAACATCAGGAAGAGCGGAAATCGAAGACCCGAGCCCGTCCGCCGAGTGATCACCGTCCCATCTCAGCAAGACACCTTGCCCTCGGGTGGACGGCGCGTGACACGCGACGACGATGGCGACCGAGCTCGTGAAATGCCAGAAGGAGTCAGTTCTTTTCATGGCACGCATCCCTCTTGGAATCTGTTTTCTCATAACAGCGTCGGATCAACAACGAACGCCATCACGTACCCCGATGACACCAGGATCAGCTTGGTTGTCTTGTGATTCGAGTCCTTCATCACGAAAATCTGATTGTACAGTCCCGGACATGCACCGAGGTCCGTCGACCGATAGAAGCAGCCCCAACTCGAACCGGTCTTCCGGAAGAGATAGATGTGACCTATGGCGTCCGAACACCACATCTCCGGGACACCATCGTGGTTCACGTCGTCAATCTTGACGCCCGTGACTCCGGCGCCGAGGCCGTTTCCTGCACCAAGCAAGTCATCACCGTAAAGGCTGGTCACATTGAAGGCTCCAGTGCCGCCCGTCGGTAGCACGGGATCGAGGATGCGCAAGGGCGCGCGGTTCTTGGTCTTGCTCCCACTTGGTTGCTTGCTCGCGAGCCAATCAACGTAAGTGCCCTTGTCGATCCACTCTCCGACGACGATCTCGTCGTCCGGGTCGCCGTCGAGGTCGCCGACATCCATGCCGATCACGTACATTCCGAGGCAGGGAGACGCATAGCCGAGCTGCGAACTGCACAGTCCCCGGGATGAAGGTTGCGGGCCGGGACGGATCGCGTAGACCATCCCGCCATTCGTCCCGACGACCACGTGAGGTACCGCGGCCGTGGTCGGAGGAAGGAACGGACGGATCATCGCGGTTTTCATCGACGTACCGAACTGAAAGGACAGCGCAGATTGTGAGTAGTTGCTGATTTGCCCGCTGAGCCGTATGCCCGTCTTCGGATACCACCAGTCGCTACCGGAGAAGTCTTCGAATGGCGTGGAAGTATCCCGAGGCACGTTGAAACCGCCCAGGTAGTTGTAAGTCGACGTCGAAGACTGGGCATTGGGTTGGAAATACTCAAAGACGTTCCCCCCCTTCCAGTATCGCCCCGAGTACGGACTTCCAAGGGTCGCGTCGTAGTTGAAATCGGCCGCGTACGAGAATGTGCAGAATTCCCGAACGATCCCGGTTGCAGGGTCCTTGTACGCGGTCCCAGTTTCGGCGAGTACGCGGGTCTCGCGCTGACCGTCACCGTCGATGTCCCGGTACAGAAGCGTTCGATTCGCGCCGCGGAACTGATCTTCCACCGCAGGATTGATCACGTCCGAGACGTACGGTACCCAACTCGCGGGTGTCGATCCGATCGGAAGGTGCAGTCGACCAAGGCGGTATTTATTCGTGCCACTGACAACGCGAAACGGATTGCTGTAGTCGGCGAAATAGAGATCCGCATCCACACCGTCACTCGCCTGAGCCAGGTCCGTCGTCATGCAGTGCCCGAGCGACCGATTCGAGATCCACGACGTCGGATTCGACAAACCAGCTGCCTCGCGATCGGAGTTGCGCACGAATTGGAGATTGGAATCGAGAACGAAAACC
>Ga0105347_1000491_pt1 | contig 18617 bp, 10 predicted proteins | sample EasRivMeERMLT890_FD_89677 | JGI IMG/M metagenome (GOLD analysis project Ga0105347, IMG submission 89677) | Soil microbial communities from meander-bound floodplain in the East River, Colorado, USA - East River MetaG ERMLT890 | ecosystem: Environmental > Terrestrial > Soil > Floodplain | place... | reverse complement strand
TCATGGCCCAGGGGAACAGACCATTGTACCGGGCGAAGGCCCAGTCGTAGTTGTGAGCAATCGGTTCCCAGGTCCCCTGGCCGGCCTGCTCAACATACACCCAAAGCCAGCCATCCCGGTCCCGGCTCCAGTCTCCCAGGTAGATATCCAGCAGTCGGATCTTCAGGAAGGATGCTGCATCGATGGCGTCATCGTTGTTTCGTTCCAGGCGTGCAAGCAATGCAGATGTTGTGATGACCTCGTGACTGCCTTCCAGATCGCCTGAGCCGGTCGCCACGTCTGCCTGGTCACGCTCAAGGGTGCCGAGGGTGCCGGCAAAGGCGGCACGAAACGGCCCCAACTGCTCGTCGTCCGGCAGCACGGTCAAGTGAGGGGTGGAATGAAGGACACCGACGGCCTCGAGAAACGAGGCTGCGATGATCGGAGCCAGGGGATTGGCCGAGCTCACCATGTCTCGAGAGATCTCGTATACGAAGGACTGACGCAGGTCGGGTGGAAGCGCCATCTTGAAGTCTCGATCCAGCGACCGAAACCTGTAGCGGTGTCCGTCCTCCCCCCGGAAGATCAGAACCTTGGAGTGTGTGGAGTCTTCACGATGCTCTGCCACCAGCCCGCCCGCATAGGTGCGCACGTCGAGCACCGGAACGTCCAGCGGAGTTGTCCAGACGTTTCTCCAGAGCGATCCCGAGAAACGGCGGCGAAGCCACCCCGCTCTGTACTGGGCAGCGGGCACAACACGCACGGTTGAAGTGCTGCTCGCGAGGGGAGGCGTCGGGCTTTGCTCCTGTATCTCCTGAGCCTCCACGGAGGCAAACACTGCCAATGCGCCGATCCACGGGAGTAATCTCATCGTGCCAGTCGATCCCCCTGTTCGCAGCCGTCATCACGGGCAGAGTTGCACGTCCTGGGACTGGTCATGACCGCACAGACCCAGCCCCAGATAGGAATGCGCGGCAGGTCCTGTGAGCTCAGACGCGCAGGTAGTGACCGAACCAGAATGTGAGGAAGCGGAGCTCCTCAGGGTCGATCCCTGCCGCTGCGCCGGGGCCGGATGTGGAGTGAAGGCGAATGCCGAAATCGAAAGCCACCTTCGGTCTGAGGTAGTATTCGACTCCTATGCCCGCCATCCAGCCGGCGTCCCAACCCGATTCCACGAGTTGAGCGTCTCGGATCCCCGCAGGCAGGCGCGCCTCCCAGCCGTAGGCGCCGCCGCCGATGCTCACCCAGGGACGGAACAACGCATCGGGCGCGCGAACCACGATGCTTCCCGTGATGGGGTAAACGAACAGGGATCCTGGCTGGTTATTCGCCCGCGGAAACTTCTGGTAGCCGCCGAGGATTTCAACGGCGCCAAAACGGATTTTCGCCCAGAAATTTCTCCAAAGTGAAATGCCCAGAGAATTGTCAATGGGGTCCGAGAAGGCATTGATCGGGACGCTGAGGTGCACTCCCAGCAGTGTGGAGCCAACTCCTCTCTCAGACCAGCCTCCGCGCGGCGCGAGACCCAGCCGCTCGAGGGTTTTGCGATCCATCGTGCCGCGCGCGTCGTCCACATAACGAGGCTTGCGAAAAATGTAGAGGTAGTACCACGGCTGCAGCAGATCCTCCACGGTGGACCGAAGAGAACTCACCCGTTTCACCTGGTAGGTGGGGAAAAGCAACGTGGGCGCGCTGCGATTGAAGCCGGAGCTGTACGCAAGGCCGAACGGAGAGCGATTGCCCACGTCGACGAGCTTGATCTCGGACCCAAGTGACGGAGCCGCAGGGTATCCCCAGCGCACAGGGAAGAGGAGCCAGGCCCATTCCCTCAACACGTCGGGTCTGCGAGTGTAATCGACTCGACCCGGTTCCGGCGTGAGAATGACTTCAAATCTGTCATGCCGGATCAGCCGACTGGAGTCGTCGCCAAGCCTGGAAATGCTCTCCGGGTGGCCTAACCCCGAGGCTCCCTCCCATTCTCCCGGGTACGGATAATTGCCATGAGATCCTTCGTTGCGGTCATCCGTGAAGAGTCGAATGGGATAATCCATGATGTGGTACATTCTTCCGCCGCAGTGCAACACCGGGTGGGTTTCATCCTCGATCTCGGGAAGGTACTTGCCCTGCGGGAGACTGATGCTCTTGGCGTGAAAGAAGTACTCCACGCCTGCAATGCCCGAGTGATCGGGCGTGAGCAATACGTTGACATGCTCCCAATCCCCCTCGTGGTTGCCGACGAAATCATTGAAGGCGTAAAAGTACCAGTATTGAATAATCAGACTTCCATCTTCTTCTATGAAGGGGTGAGCATACACCGTGGGCTGAGCCCACAGGCTGCTGTCGGGACCCGTGCGGAGTTGGCCGTACGCGTTCCACCACCCTCCGGGATCTCCTCCAGGAAAGTCGAAGTACCACGCCGACACCGAATGGGGATCACTCTGGTAACTAGCCGCCGTCTCGACCAGATGTACGAGTGACTCGGGGCTGATCTCACGAATCGCAATGTCAGTGAAGTTCTGAAAGGCATACGGTGAAGCCAGAAACTTGTCGATGCGAAGTGTATCCGTATACAGGTGAGCATTGCTCGGATTGAGGCGGTAGGTGCGGCCGTTCACCTTCACGTTGTCGTTTCCGGGCAGGATGATCGTGGGTGTGAATCGACGCACAAGCGCCTCGAGCTCCGCACGTCGCGACTCTGCGATGCCGTCGGCCAGCTGGCTCTCAGCCAAAGGGCCCCAGAGCGAGTCGGCTTGAGAGGCGGTGGACACAAGCGGCGGCCGCACGTCGGGCCGCATGAGATCTATGTAATCTCCCCGCTGGCCAAACGCAGGACCGCAGAAGATGACCGAGAGACCAATGGAAAGGAGAATGGAGTATGCACGGAAGCTCACTGAACTACCTCCTGGTGCCTTGTTTTGATCGAATCCGAAATGGCGAGTCGGTCTGTGCCAACGGCCAAGGGCACTTGCAGCTATTGGAGTCCCACGCTGCTATGGAGATGCGTTTGCTTCGAGCCTCTCACTTCACCCGGAAAGGCGGGTGGAGAGTACCCTGAGGGTTGGCTGATAAGATCCAGCCCATTCACGTCGAAAGCGCCTGCAGCCGCGAATTCATGCTAGCAAGTCCTGCTGCCAGAAACAACCTGATTCCCGAGACCTTCTCGCCGTGAGCCGGCGATCTTTCGCGTCCAAAGCACTTTTTCAGCACGCGATTACATGGTATAGTCCTCAAGCGATCTCCATGCGTAAGACGATTCTCGTATACGGGCTGGCCATGGCGGGGCTTCTGGCGCTTCTCAAGTTTTTCGAGTACCGCTACTTCGTCAAAGACTTCACGCTCGAACTCTACCTCGGAATCGTGGCCGTGTTGTTCACCGGGCTCGGAATCTGGGCGGGGCTGCGCCTCACGCGTCCGAAGGTGGTGAGAGTGAATCCCGACTTTCGGCTCAACCAGGCCGAGCTGGAACGCCGGGGAATCAGCCGACGGGAGTACGAGGTCCTGGAGCTCATCGCCCAGGGGCTGTCCAACCAGGAGATCGCCGAGCGGTTGTTCGTTTCCCCGAACACCGTGAAGACCCACTCTTCCAACCTCTTCATGAAGCTCGACGTGCGCAGGCGCACCGAAGCCGTCAAGAAAGCCCAGGAGCTGCAGCTTCTGCCCTGAACTTTCAGGTGAAAGTACGCCGGGGTGATTCAATTCACCCCTTCGGGTGATGCGGAGACCGGGGAAGACGGCCTATATTCGGCCCGAAAGGAAAGGAAACCCATGCAAAGAATCGGTCTCACCTTTGGCGTCATAGCCGGTGTTCTGCTCTCCGTCTTCCTGCTTTTCGGGCATCTGGTCCTGTGGGAAAAGGGCATCATCAACTTCGACACGGGCGAGATCTGGGGTTACACCACGATGGTGGTGGCCATGTCCGCCGTGTTTTTCGGAATCAAGTCCTATCGGGACAAGCACCTGAAAGGGACGATCAGTTTCTGGAAGGGGTTTCGGCTGGGCCTGCTCATCTACGTTGTGGCGGCCGTGATGTACGCGACCACCTGGGAGGCATACCGCGCCTCACAGCCGGAGGAGGTGGCTCAATTCTTCTCGGAGTATCAAAAGCGCGAGATCGACAAGGATAAGGCCGGCGGGGCCACCCAGGAGGAACTGGACGCCAAAGTCCAGCAATATGCAGACTTCATGGAGCTCTACAAGAACCCGCTCATTCGCTTCGGCGTGAGCATGGCGGAACTACTCCCCGTGGGCCTCCTGGCGAGCCTCGTAAGCGCCGCCTTATTGAGGCGCCGAGACTTCGCACCGCAATAAAACAAGTGGGGTCAGACTCGACTTTTCAAAAGTCGAGTCTGACCCCACTTTCGCACGAAAGGAAGAGCTTCCCATGCAAAAACTCGGTCTCACCTTCGGCGTGATAGGCGGTGTTCTGCTCTCCGCCTTCCTGCTTCTCGGAATGGTTCTATGGCAAGAGGGCGTAGTCAACTTCGACACGGGCGAGATCTGGGGCTACACCACGATGCTGGTGGCCATGTCGGCTGTGTTTTTCGGTATGAAGTCGTATCGGGACAAGCACCTGAAGGGGACGATCCGGTTCTGGAAAGGGTTTCAGATGGGACTGCTCATCTCATGTGTGGCGGCCGTGATGTACGCAGCCACCTGGGAGACGTACCGCGTAACACAACCGGAGAACTATGCCCGGTTCATATCGGAGTACACGCAGTGTCAGATCGACAGAGCCAGGGACGACGGGGCCAGTCAGGAGGAAATTGACGAGATGGCCGCGGATATGGCCAGCTTCAAGGAATGGTACAAGAATCCGTTCCTCCGCTTCGGCGTCACGATCGCCGAAGTGCTGCCGGTGGGCATCCTGGTGAGCCTCGTGAGCGCCGGCCTTCTGCGGCGCCGGGGCGTCGCCCCGCAGTAATCGCAAAGAATCGGGGTCAGACCCGAATTTCCGAGAAATTCGGGTCTGACCCCGATTCTTTGTGACTCTGGTTCCTTACAGAATCGAGCAGACGTCGCAGGGCGGGATGCCGCCCTTGAACACGAAGTTCACCAGCCGGATCACGTCAGCAGACGTGACCGCACCGGTGCAATCGCAATCGCCAGCTTCCTCAATGGGCTGCGGCGTCGCGCCGCCTTTGAACACATAGTTGACGAGCACGATGATGTCGGCCGAAGTAATGGTGCCGCTCACATCCACGTCACCCGTCTGGGTGACAATGCAGCCTGCTTCGAAAGATCGCGCGGCCGAGGGATTACCGAAGCCGCACTCGTTCTCCGAACGCACGCGCCAGCGATAGACCTGGCCCAGATCGAAACCGGACACGCTCACCGTGGTGTCGGTCACCACGGTATCGAGAACCGGCGAGCCAAACCCGGGGTCGTCGTCCACTTCCACACGGTAGCCCGTGGCGCTGTTGTCGCTCCAGTGAAGTGCGATCGGCTCGATCTGGTCGAGTGCGCCATCCGGAGGCGAGAGCAGCACAGGAGCGCCCAAGGCCTGACAGGTCGACTGAAGCTGCACAACGAAGAAGCCGCCGTCGATGTTGCTGCCGTAGATGTACCCATTCTTCGTGTAGGGATACGCGCCCCAGCAGCCCTGAAATGCCGAGCTTTCTCCGAGGGGGTACGTATCGTATTTGCCGATCTGCACCGGCAGCGCGGGATTGCTCACGTCCAGCACGACCAGTCCCGACTGATAGTGCGACAGGACCAGTGTGTCCTGCGCGGTCCAGTGCGCGTTGTGCGCCATGCCGCTGGGGCCGAGGTACTGACCGATCAGCTGGACATTGCCGAGGTCGCTGATGTTCCAGAACTTCACGGTCTTGCCGGCCGTCTCTTCCGTGGAGGCGCAATACTGTTTATCGGGTGAGGGCCACACGTTGTGTACGTAGCCTGAGGCCGGGATGCTCACGCGCACGATCATGGTGGGGTTCACCTTGTTCGTAAGGTCCCACACCGACCAGGTGCCCATGCCGCCTTCCGCCACATACACCGTATCGCCAATCGCCGTCATGTCATGGATGGACGAGGAGGCGGAGGTGTCGAATACGCTGACGAATGTGGGGTGTTCCGGATTGGCCAGGCTCAGCACGCGCACCGGTTGTACCGATGAGCCCTCGACGTAACAGGTGGCGCTGGCAGAGTCGATGCTGATGGTGTGCGCCGTGAAGGCCGAGCTGTCGCCGTTGGTGGTGAACGAACCGATGTACTCCACGCTGTCGGGCAGCCACTGCAGGTCGACCACGCTGATTCCCTGGAACGGGCCCGTGGCTTCCGAGACGATGTAGGCGTAATGCAGGTACGTCTTCATCTCGCGCCACGGGTAGCCACCGTTGCCCATGGGCCCGGGCACGGTGTCGATCAGCTGGATCGTGGGCGTCGTGCGTATGAACGCGATGCCGTTGCGGTAGCCCATGATGGCGTACTCGGTGTTGTCAGGAGCCGTCCATCCCCAGCACTCCGACCCGCTCCCGACCGGAAAGCTCAGGCTGCCCACCAGGGCGAGCGTGTCCTGTGCCCGCGCCGTGGAGGCCAGAGGCGATCCAATCAGCCAACCCAGCGCCAAAAGCAGCCAACCAAATGTCTTCACTCGTCCGAGCACCTTGAGTCTCCTGTTCGTTCCAGACTGTACGAATACGTCACCGGGCACCGGGGTTTTATGCCCATCGGATCGGGTATTCAGTTGTACGGGATGTACTAGCAAAACGGGTCACGGGGTACAGCCCCACCAAGATAAGGCAGGGCGGGGAATTATCAAGGGGGGAAGCTGGACCCGGCGCGGTCGGCCCGCCCGCCTCCCGTGCCTCGCCCTAGAACCGGAGCGCGAAAAGGGCCGAAAAATCGCGCGTTTCGTAGTTGGACAGCTGCCAGGTGAAATGCAGCGAGACGATGGCCGGCTCCAGAAACGGCAGCAGGTTCTCCAGGCCGAACCCCAGTTCGCCGTAGGGGTGGTCGATGTCGAAGCCTGGCGCGTCGCCGGGCACGGGGGCCAGGTTGGCGAAGTCGGCCCACAGTACCCCGCCGTGAACCGAAAGCCAGAACGGTATGTCCCTCACCAACGGCCACCCGAGCCGGGTGAAGAGCAGCTTGCGGAAATTGTGGTACACCGTGGCGGAGACGGCGCGATCGCCTCCGAATGTCTGTTCGTCGAAGGTCTGAAACGCGCCACGGTTGAAGAAGATCTCCTTGCCGAAATCCGCGGCAAAGTACCGCTGGGGCGGCAAAGTCCCCCCCGACGCTCCTGCCTGGAGCAGAATCGAAGTGATCCCCAGCCCGAGCGTTTGCTGCCGCCTCCGTAGAGACAGGCTCAGGCGCGTGAAGTTGAAATCGTTGTCGAAGAGGTCGGGCGAGGCCCACTCCACGGACGCCAGGATACGAGTGAACTCGGTGGTTCCCAGGATCTGGTCCCGTCCCTCCTGGCGGTACAACGGCCGACTGTCAAACACCCAGCGCGCCTCGAGCGAGCGCAGATCACCGTCGGCTATGGCCGGATTGTCCCGCACGGCTCGATCGCGCGGGAACATGCGATAGTCCGTGTTCACCACTTCCGAACGGTGCGCCTCGTCGTGATACAACAGCGTGGCCCGATGGTAGTTCATGGGCTTGATCGACGCGTGGATCTCAACGTCCTGTGAGCGGTAGTAGTTGAACGGGTCCCACTGCGACAACAGCGCCAGCGTGCTGGGGTTGTACGTGCGGGCCGTGGTGAGCGAGGCACGGCTCAGGGTGCGCAGCCGATAGTCAAAGCCCACGATCGGGCGCAAAGCGCCAACCGAGACCCAATCGGCGCCGACCTCGTGCTCCACGAGTTGCGTGCCGAACGCATACCCCGCCTTCACGCGGATGTCGATGGCCTCGATCGGCGTGAAGTCTGCGCCCAGCCCGAGGTACACGTCCTCCACGCGGTTGAACCGGAAGAAACTCGACTCGGCACCCAGAAGCAGCGCGGCGGCCGCCGCGGTCCCCTGCAATAGCCGCTTCGGCAACGGCGTGGGCACTTTTTCCAGCGAGTCGATGCGGTGATACGCCGCCACTTCGTCGGTGGTGAGCGGGATGGTCTGACGCTCGTACCACGCCGTGGAATCGAATTTGTCGGCCCCCTTCGCCACTTCGATCTGCACATCGCCAAACGTTGAGCCGGGCAGCCCGGGATCCAGCCGATAGTCCGACACCAGACCGGAGTGCTCGAATCCGAGCTGCGACGGGATCCCGGCCACAGCCACGGGCAGGTCGGCCAGGCCGAAGAAGCGCACCTCCACGGGCAGCCAGATCGAGTCGAGAAACCGGGCGTACCTGAGCCGGTACCGCAGGTCCCGCACCAATGGGAAGCTCGCGCCTTCCGAGACACCCACGTCGATGTCGAGAACGTCGTAGGTGGAGTCGGCCACGTGCATCGTGCCCACAAAGCGTGGCTGGGCCGGGTCGAGTGGTTCGACTTCCAGCCTGAAGGCCGGCTTGCCGTCGATCTGCACGGTGTCCAGCAGGTAGTAGTTGTAGTGGTCGAGGGCGTCGTCGGCGATAGGGGACACGAGCGCATAGGCGCCGATCTCGATGCGGTTGCGATTGAAATTGAGGAACTCGCCCACCGTGATCAGGTTGTCGGAGGGGTCCATGTTGGCCGTTTGCTTGCGGGCCGTGATGACCTCCCGATACTTCCCCGGGCGCTGCCAGTACGACGTGCTCTGCGTTTCGGTGAGCAGCCAGATATTTCCCAGGGAATCGCTGCGATCGTCGACCACGAGCTTCGCGTAGGCGTCGTAGGAGTAGTCGCGGACGCGTTCGAAGATGTCCCGCTTCCTGCGGATCGCCTCGGCAATGATCCGTCGCCCGGGGTCCAGGGCTCGGGCGGTCACCACCAGGCTGTCGCCTTCGATGGCGGAGGGCTCGAGCTTCATGTCCAGTTTCACGGAGGAGTCCCCTGCCGGAAGGACCGCCCAGTGAGTGTGGTAGGCGATGTGGCTGAACTTCAGCCGGCTCTGGCGAGAATCGACCACAAGCCTGTATTCACCCTGCTCGTTCGAGAGCGTGGCGCGTGAGGTGCCCTCAGCCTGGACCGTTACGTAGGGAACCGGGGCGTCGGTTCCGGACTCGAGAACTCTGCCGGTCACTTCAAGGAAGGGGGCGGCGTGCACAGCCGTGGAGCCGGCGGCCACGAAGAGCACACACCAGGCAAGGAATGCGAGCAGGCGGCGGGTCATAGAGAGCGACAATGTGTGCGCAAGGACGACTCGCGGCCACTCGATCTCAAGCTGGCAACGCAAGCCTCTGGGTCTACGGAATCGCGAGCCCGGAAGTTGTGTTTTGGCTCCGTGAAGGAAATTGGGAGCCATTCTCGCACCCCGGGGGTACACAAGTTGTGGCCAGTACACGGAGATCGTCCGGATTTCATAAGGTTATTATTTTCTTGACTTTAGCCGGTACCCGGCCTATTTTGCAGGCTTAGCAGAGAAGAGCCAACCTGTTAAGGTGCTGTGAGTTAACCGAAACAGGTACAGGAGGTGGAAGAATGGCCAAAGCAAGGGTTGCTGCCTCTCTGAAGAACGCGGGGCAGGCTCGGGGCACCGGCCCGGTTCGGATCGGACGTACCCAGATCGCTCCCCGGTCGTCAACGACGGGGGCTCTGAGGGCCGTTCGACCTGCTGGGAAGACGCCCACACGTGCCAAGAAGAACGCGCCATTTATGTATTCGCGTGAAGACGTAAAGGGGACTTTCAATACCCACGACATCATGCATTCTCCGGTTGAGAAGACCCTTCGAATACTGGAGAGAATCATAAATGGTGATCGTCTTTTCACAATGTGACTAGCCGATTTGTATTGCGTGCGGGAATAGCCGCCCTTATTCTGAGGGCGGCTTTTTCTTTTTGATTATGTAGCAACGAGTTACGGGCTCTCTGAGCGAAGGTAGGCATACAGATGGCAACTAAAACCCCCAAATCAGGCACACCAAAAAAGCTGTCGCGGACTACGGTGCTGCCCAGGGCGACCGGGTCCAAGGGTGCAGGCACAGGAACTTCCGCCAAATCGACCGCCACTGCCGTAAGGGCAGTTGAGCTGGAACCACGCCGTCCCAAACTGGCAATGCCTGATAAGCTCATCTACCTTTTCGGAGGCGGGAAGGCCGAGGGCACCGGGGACATGAAAGATCTGCTCGGAGGCAAGGGTGCCGGGCTGGCCGAAATGACCAATTCGGGCACTCCCGTGCCGCCGGGATTCACCATCACCACCGACGTCTGCGCGCTCTTCTACGATAACAACATGAAGGCCCCGAAGAACCTCGATGTGGACATGAAGAAGGCAATCAAGCACATCGAAGACATCATGGGGTCGAAGTTCGGGGATCCCAAGAGCCCGCTGCTCCTGTCGGTGCGGTCCGGCGCCAAGTTTTCCATGCCCGGCATGATGGACACCATTCTCAACCTCGGCTTGAACGACGAAACGGCGAAGGGGTTGATCGAAAAGACCGACAACGAGCGGTTCGTGTGGGACAGTTATCGCCGGTTCATCCAGATGTTCAGCAGCGTGGTGCTGGGGATCGAACGCGAAGAATTCGAATCGCGCCTGTCCAAGCGCAAGGTCAAGTCACGCGTGGCACAGGACACAGGGCTCTCACCGGCCGATCTCAAGGAGATCGTCAAGGAATTCAAGCTCCTGGTGAAGAAGCACTACGACGAAGGGTTCCCCACCGACGTGTGGAAGCAGCTGGCCATGGCCCGCGACGCCGTGTTCAAGTCGTGGAACAATCCGCGTGCCATCACCTACCGGCGCATGAATAACATCGCGTCCGACCTGGGCACGGCTGTCAACGTGCAGGCCATGGTGTTCGGGAATATGGGGAACAAGTCGGGCACCGGAGTGGGGTTCACGCGCAATCCCGCCACGGGAGCCAAGGAATTTTACGGCGAGTACCTCATCAACGCGCAGGGCGAAGACGTGGTGGCGGGCGTGCGCACGCCCAAGCCGATATCGCACCTCAAGAAGGACCTGCCCAACGCGTACAAGGAGCTGGTGGAGATCACCGGCCGCCTGGAAAAGGCGCGCCGCGACGTGCAGGACTTCGAATTCACCATCCAGGACGGCCAGCTGTTCATGCTGCAAACGCGCAACGGCAAGCGCACGGCGCAGGCCGCCGTGAAGTTCGCCGTGGACATGGTGAAGGAAAAGCTCATCAGCAAGGAAGAGGCGATCTCACGCATCGAACCGGCGCAGCTCGACCAGTTGCTCCACGACCGCATCGATCCTGCCTCCAAGACGAACGTAATCACCCGGGGTCTGCCCGCCAGCCCGGGCGCCGCCTCGGGACGCGTGGTGTTCACCGCCGATGACGCCGTGATGCTGGCGCAGGCAGGCGAAAAAGTGGTGCTCGTGCGCGAGGAAACCAACCCCGACGACATTCACGGCATGGAAGCCGCCCAGGGGATCCTCACCGCGCGCGGCGGCATGACGTCGCACGCCGCAGTGGTGGCTCGCGGCATGGGCAAATGCTGCGTGGTGGGCGCTGAAGAAGTGAAGGTGAACTACGAGCGCAAGCAGTTCAAGGTGGGCGTCACCATCGTGAAGGAGCGCGACATCATTTCGCTCGACGGCTTCACCGGAGACGTGATCCTGGGCACGGTGGCCACCATTCCCCCCGCGCTGTCGCCCGAGTTTGAGGAATTCATGCGCTGGGCCGACGAGTTCCGCAAACTCGACGTGCGCACCAACGCCGACACGCCGGGCGATGCGGCCCTGGCCGTGAAGTACGGCGCGCAGGGCATCGGGCTCTGTCGCACCGAGCACATGTTCTTCGCCAAGGATCGTCTGCCTCTGGTGCAGGCTCTCATCATGGCCGACAACATTATCGACCGTGAGAGCGCACTCCAGAAGCTGTTCAAGTTTCAGCGCGACGACTTCCGCGGCATCTTCGAAGCCATGAAAGGCAAGCCGGTCACCATTCGCACGATCGACCCGCCGCTGCACGAGTTTCTGCCCAAGCGGCACGATCTCCAGGCCGAGATCGCGTCGCTCAAGGCCAAGTCCGGGGATCCGGAGATCATCGAGGAGAAGGAAAAGCTCCTCGCGCGCATCCATGAGCTGGCCGAATTCAACCCTATGCTGGGCCACCGCGGCTGCCGTCTGGGCATCACCCTGCCCGAGATCACGCAGATGCAGGTGAAAGCCATCATCGCGGCCGCCACCGACGTGCAGAAGAATGAAACGAAGCCGTGCGTGTTCCCCGAGATCATGATTCCGCTCGTGGGGCACGTGAAGGAATTCCTGAACCAGCGGGACATTTGCAAGTCCATCGCCGACGAGGCGATCCGCAAGCGCAAGGTCGACGTGCACTATCTCATCGGCACGATGATCGAGGTGCCTCGCGCCTGTCTTACTGCCGACGAGATCGCGCGCGAGGCGGAGTTCTTCAGCTTCGGCACCAACGACCTCACCCAGATGGCCTGCGGCATCTCACGCGACGACGCGGGCAAATTCCTGCCGCGCTACATCGAGCTGGGGATCTACAAGGAGGATCCCTTTGTCTCCATGGATCGCGACGGAGTGGGCCAATTGGTGCGCATGGCCGTGGAGAAGGGGCGCAAGGAAAAGCCCAAGCTCAAGATCGGTGTGTGCGGCGAACACGGCGGCGATCCCAAATCGATCGAGTTCTTCCACGAAGTGGGACTCGACTACGTGAGTTGCTCCCCGTACCGCGTGCCGGTGGCTCGCCTTGCGGCCGCGCAGGCGGTGCTGGGCCAGAGGGATTCGGACCGCACAAAGTAACGATTTGCAGGACCTTCGGATCCACCCGGGCGGAGGTTACTCTCCGCCCTTCTCTTGCGGGTCCCGGTGCTCTGCGTATTGACGCCATGAATCTCAACGACCTTCGCATTCAGCCCTTCGACAAGAAGACCCGCGAGCAGTATCTCGATCTCTGCCAGTTCTGCTTCAACATGCCGGCGGCCTCGCGCGACCGGTACTTCATCCACGAAGAGGAGTTCGCCTGTTCGCTGGGCGCGTGGGACGGCCAGCGCCTGGCGTGCGGCATGTGGTACTGGCCGTACGACATGCGGGTGCGAGGGCAATTCGTGCGCATGGCGGGCCTGGCCGCGGTGGCGACGTGGCCCGAGTATCGCAACCGGGGGATCGTGCGGCACGTGCTCGGGGTCTTCCAGGAGCGGATGCGCGAGGATCGGCGGTTCGTGTGTGTGTTGGCGCCGTTCAAGTGGTCATTCTATCGCGATCTCGGCTGGGAGAATACGTTCGATACTCTGCGCCTCAAGTTCGAGCCCGAGAAAGTGAAGCAGGTGAAGCTGCCGGGGTACCGGATGCGGCACGCCACGCTCGACGAATGGCAGACGTTCGAAGAGGTGCACATGGCGGCTACCGAGCGCTACAATGGCCCCGTGTGCCGAAGCCGGGACTACTGGAAGCGGCGGATGTTCGAAAGCCTTGCGGGTGCCAACCAGACGTGGATTCTGGAGAAGGGTGGCGAACCTCGCGGCTTCGTGGTGGGGCGTATCAACGACGCGCCCACCGGCGCGGATCCCGAACTGTACCGAGTGCTGCAGGCGGTGTGGACCGATGGGGAAGCCCAACGCGCGGTGTTCAATCACCTGGGGTCGTTGCGCGACCAGGTCAAACAGATCCAGCTCTTTCTCCCTCCCGACGTTGACTGGTCGCACTGTTTCAACGAATTCAAGTTCGACTCGAAGATCGAGCCGAAGATGATGACCAAGTTGGTGGACTTGAAGCCGGCCCTGGAGGCACTGCCCTTCGACGCCGCTCTCTCAGAGAACGTGGACATCCACATGACTCCCGACGCCGGCGCTCCCTGGAACGACGGTGCGTGGCAGCTCAAATGGACTTCGGGAAAACTTTCCGTCATTCGAGTCGCAGCCCCCGGCGCTCATGCGATCACGATGACACCTCAGGTGCTGGCGCAGCTTTACATCGGCTACCGGTCTGTGGCCGAACTCATGGACGCAGGTCAGCTGGCAGCAACGGCTGACCAGGCGGGTGTACTGGCTCGCGCTTTCCCCCGCACTCCGGCCTACCTCGACGACTGGTTCTAGGGCACGTGGCGAAGCTCACCATCCGCAAGGCGCTAAAGGCCGACGCCGATCTGGTGCTGCAGTTCATCCAGGCCCTCGCGGAATACGAAAAACTGAAGGGCCCGGATGCGGCCGGCGAGGAACGCATCCGTCGCCATGGCTGGGGCGACCACCCTCGGTTCGACGTGCTCCTGGCCTTCGAAGGTGACACACCCGTCGGTTTCGCGCTGTATTTCTACCAGTTCAGCACGTTCGAAGCGCGCCCTACGTTGTATCTCGAAGATCTCTTCGTGTATCCCGAGTATCGCGGCCACGGGTACGGCAAGGCGCTGCTGGTGGACCTGGCACGGGAAGCCGTGGCACAGGACTGCGGCCGCATGGACTGGATGGTGCTCGACTGGAACCAGCCGTCCATCGACTTCTACAAGCGTCTTGGCGCCGTCGTCATGACGGAGTGGCAGTTGTGCCGGCTGGACCAGGACGCCATTACGGCTCTGGCGGCCACTTCATAACGACAGCAGTTCAAACGGGCACAGGACCCGTATTCTGCGACGGTACGAGAGCACTCCCACCACCAGGGTCACACTCAGCGACCGCGCGCAAACGGCTCTCATGCCGGGCTACGCCACGGACTCCCCTTCAGCCTTTCGTGATGCGCTCCCGCCCCACAGGACGAAGAGCACGGGCACCAGGATCATGTTCAGAAAGGTGGACGTCAGAAGCCCACCGAGTATCACCTGACCCATGGGGCTCTGGATCTCGTTCCCGGGCTCCTGCCCGGCAAGTACGAGAGGAATGAGCGCCAGACCCGCGCACAAGGCGGTCATCAGAATCGGGCCAAGGCGCTGCAGCGAACCTGTCCGCACGGCATCGGCCAGTGACACACCCTCGTCACGCATCAGATTCTGATAGTGGGAGACCAAAAGCACTCCATTTCGTGTGGCCACCCCGAAGAGCGTGATGAAGCCTACCAGGGTCGCGATGTTCAGGGTCTGCGGACCCAGCGCCACGGCGAGCAGGCCGCCGATGAGCGCCAGCGGCAGATTCACAAGCACGATCAGCGTGTGGCGGTGATTGCCGAAGGCGCGGTACAGGAGCGCATAGACAGCCACCAGGATCAGGACTCCCAGCACCACCAGATGTTGCACGCTCTTCAGCGCCTCTTCGAACTGTCCGCCAAAGACAATTCGGTAGCCCGTGGGAAGGTTTACGGCTTCATGAATTCGCCGGCGCGCCTCCTCGACGGTTCCGGCAAGATCTGTGCCCGCAATGTTAGCCGTGAGCATAGCGACCCGCTGGACGCTTTCCCGACGTACCAGGCCCGGTCCCAGATCGAACCGGATCCTGGCGACGTCGGCGAGGCGAATCGTCTCGCCCGCCGGCGTGACCACGGGGAGATCGCTCAAGGCGTCACGCTCCTCTCGCAGTCGTGCAGGCAGGCGAACGACGATGCGCGACGCTACACCGTTCTCTACGATTTCCCCCACTTCCGTGCCCTGAAACATCGCTTCGACCGTGCGCGACAGCGTTTGGGCGCTCAGGGCGTGCCGGGCCATGGCAGCGCGATCAAACTCGATCAGCAGCTGTGGGACACCCGACTGTTCGGTGTTGCTCAGATCGACGATTCCCGGGACGTCACGCAGCACCTGTTCGCAACGTGAAGCGATGCTCCGCAGTACAGACAGTTCGGGGCCGAAGATCTTCACGGCGAGGTTGGACTTGCTTCCGGAGATCATGTGGTCGATCCGATGGCTGATGGGCTGGCCAAAGCTCACGTTGACGCCGGGAATGGTGCTCACCGCCTTGCGCATAGCTGTCAGCAGTTCCGGTTTGGGTCGACCCGGTCGCAGCACGACTTCCATTTCGGATGCGTTCACGCCCTGAACATGCTCGTCCTTTTCGGCTCGTCCCGTGCGTCGGCTGGTGGAAACGACTTCCGGGAACGCCAGCAGCGCCTCCTCCACCTGGCGTCCAATGGCATCGCTCTCGCTCAGCGGGATGCCGGGAACGCTCACCATGGCCACCGTCAGTGACCCCTCGTTGAAGGGAGGGAGGAATCCACGTCCGAACCAGGGCACAAGCGAGAGCGTGGCCAAGAACGCCACCGCCGCGCCCCCGATGACCCACGCCCGGTTCCGCAACGCGAGTTCGAGCGACGAACGGTAGGCTCTCTTCAGAAGCCGCATCAGAGCAGGCTCCTCTTTACCCAGACCTTTCGAGTTGGGCAAAAGATACAGGCAGAGAACCGGTGTCACGGTCAGTGAGACCAAAAGCGACGCCGCCAGCGCCAGGATGTATGCCAAACCGAGCGGCCGGAGAAGCCTCCCCTCCATTCCCGGAAGAAAGAAGAGCGGTACGAAGACGACTCCGATGATGAGCGTGGCGAAGAAGATGGCCTTACGCACTTCGGAGGAGGCACTGAACACCACCTCCAGGGAGGGACGGCGGGCGTCGGGAGGCAGGGTCCGGTTCTCGCGCAGCCTTCGGAACACGTTCTCGACATCTATGATGGCGTCGTCCACCAGGGCGCCGATGGCAATGGTCAGCCCGCCGAGAGTCATCGTGTTGATCGACAGGCCGAACCAGGAGATCATCAGAATCCCTGTGACGAGAGAGAGCGGCAGGGAGATCGCCGAAATCAGCGTCGTGCGCACGTTTCCAAGAAACAGAAGGAGGATCGCAATCACGAGAACAGCTCCATCCCGCATCGCTACGATCACGTTATGAATGGCCACGCGGATAAAGTCGGCCTGCCGGAAGTTTTCCTTCTCGATCTGCACGCCCGGGGGAAGTGAGCTCTCCAGGTCATGGAGTACCCGATCGATGTCCCGTGTGAGATCCAACGTATTTGCGCTGGGCTGCTTCTGCACGCTGAGGATCACCGCCGGTCGCGCGTTGTAGGAGGCCGTGCCGCGCTTCGGTTCGGGGCCATCCTGAACCGTGGCCAGATCTCCCACACGTAGAGGCACACCTTCGTGAACTCGCACCGGTGATAAAGCGAGGTCGGTGCTGTTCCGGGCGCGCCCCATGCCGCGCACGAGGTATTCCTCTCCCTGATCCACATGAAATCCGGCGGCCGGGCTCTGCGATGCCTTCGACAATGCCTCCGCGATCTCCTCCACCTGGGCCCCGTGCTGTATCATTCTCGCGGGGTCGAGCTCCACCTGGAACTCGCGAACCTCCCCGCCCAGGGGTGTGGCCTGTGAAATCCCGGGGATGGCCAGCAGGCTGCGCCGGATCACTGTTTCTGCAAGGCGGCGCAGTTCCATCGGCGTCACGCTTGCGGAGTCAGAGGTGAGAGCGACAAACGTGATCTCGCCCATGATCGAACTGATCGGTCCGAGTTGGGGGGGCTCAATGCGTTCGGGCAGGGACACCGGCTGAATTCGCTCGGTCACAACCTGACGGGCGCGATACACATCCTCCGCCCAATCGAACTCTACCCAGATCACGGAGATGCCGTCGGCCGAGACGGAGCGCACCCTGCGCACTCCGGGCGCACCGTTCAGCGCGGACTCCAATGGAAACGTAACCAGCAGTTCAACTTCCTCAGGGCCGAGGCCCTGAGTCTCCGTGATGACGGTCACCGTGGGAGCCGTGAGATCGGGAAATACATCGATCGGCATGTCCAGCGTCCACAAGGAGCCTGTGGCGAGTACGATCGCTGCCGTCAGCAGGACCAGCGTTTGGTGACGGAGTGACAGCGCGATGAGGTGATTCAGCATAGTCGAGTTCCCTTCCGGACGCCCCTAGTGCACATGTCCTTCTACGTCGCCTGTGGACAGCAAAGAGGCGCGACGGATGGTGGCGCCTCCCCGCGTGACCAACCGCAGGCCCGGAACAAGGCCCAGGACGAGAACGCTCTCGCCGTGACCGGCAAGCCGCACCACTTCACAGCGTTCGAACGATTCACCGTCCACCTGAACGTAGACCACAGTGGTGCCGCCGTCATCTACGAGCGCTGAGCCCGGAACGACCACGCCGCCACGAGTTTGCGTCGTGGCTATCTCCGCCTCGACCACGGCACCCAGGCGCAGCCGGTCCCCAGGGTTCCTGAGTTCAAGCAGCGCGGCCACCGTACCGGTCGCCGGGTTCACGGCCGGCGACAGGGCAATCAGTCGTACTTCATCCGACTTGAACGAAACCATTGTCGCGGAGCCGGAGAGCCTCAAATGGAGTTCCGTCAGGCCCGCGTGGAGGGCATCCGCCTCCGCGGGGTCGAGGGCCACTTCCACCCACAGGGGAGAGGTCCTGACGATTCTCATGAGCGAGTCGCCGGCCTGAACCGACTGGCCGGGCCGGACCCACACCTCGGCCACACGACCCGTCAGGGGTGAGCTAACGGACAGGCCGTCGGAAGGCGTCGAGGGTTCGACGAGCGGTTTCAACCCATCGACTTCAGAACGGGCCGCGTCAACCTCAGCCTGAGAAACGACTCCGGCCTGATACAGTTTCTCCACGCGATCGAGGTGTGCACGAGCCAGGGTGAGTTGACTCTGCAATTCTGAAATGGATTGTTCTGCTGCCGCGCGCGGTTGCAGTCGGATCAACTCCTCGCCGGAGCGCACATCGGAGCCCGTGTGGATGCGAAGATCCGTGGAAGCGATA
>Ga0105347_1000490_pt1 | contig 18641 bp, 19 predicted proteins | sample EasRivMeERMLT890_FD_89677 | JGI IMG/M metagenome (GOLD analysis project Ga0105347, IMG submission 89677) | Soil microbial communities from meander-bound floodplain in the East River, Colorado, USA - East River MetaG ERMLT890 | ecosystem: Environmental > Terrestrial > Soil > Floodplain | place... | reverse complement strand
GAGTTCGAGACCACCGGCCGCCGCAGCACCCTGAATTACGGCCACACCCTCGCCCACGCTATCGAGTCCACCACCGGGTACGCCCGCTTCCGCCACGGCGAGGCCGACGGCATCGGGATGATGTTCGCCGCCTCCCTCAGCGCCCGCATGGGCCTCCTTGACCGATCGATCATTGACCGCCAGCGCGCGATCCTTGAAGCCTACGGCCTGCCCACCGCCGCCGACGGTCTCGACCGCGACCAACTCCTCGCCGCCGTGTCCCTCGACAAGAAAGTCCAGGGCAAGAAAGTCCGCTGGGTCCTCCTCGAAGCCATAGGCCGCCCCGTCCTCCGCGACAACGTATCAGAAGAAGTTGTCAGCGAAGCCCTCAAGGACGTCCTCCTGTAAAGCAGCAGCAAACAAGCGTAGCTGCCGCCGCGCAGCGCCTTTAGACCAGCAGAATGATGCCTACAACGGCGACTTCGCCATGTAGTGCCGCTCATGCCCCTCCGGCATTTCCACCGTCGCCACCACCTCGTACCCCAGCCCTTCATAGAATGGCCGCGCCTGCCAGCTAAACGTATCCAGGAACGCCGCCTCAGCCCCCTTCTCCCGCCCTAACGCGTGCACTGCCTCGAGCATTCGCGTCCCCCAGTCCTGCCCCCGGAACTCCTCCTCGATCCAGACTGTATCCACGTGCAGCCACCGCGCCCACACATACGCCAACACCCCTCCGCGGATTGCTCCTGACTCGTCCCGCAGCAAGAAATTGACGGGCGCATAGTCCCGGTGGCCCGTCACTTCCATATTCCACTTGCCTAGAGCATCCTTCAGCGATTCCTCCTCCGCCACCGTCGCGTCCGGAGCCGCTTCCATTCGCAAGTTTGTCATGTGCGGAGTGTAACAACGCCGGATCTATGCCGTCTTGATAGATGCGTCAATAAGGGAGGAACAAAATGCGAAACATCGATTTCAGCCATATCAATCTCACTCCGCACAAGCTCAAGCTCGGCATCATCGCTGCGATGCTCGGCATCCTGCCGCTTGCGCTCGTCGGGCACGTGGCCGGTGACCAGAAGCACACCGTCGTGGCCGGCGACACCCTCTGGGACCTCGCCCAGACCTATTCCGTCACGGTCGCAGAACTCGCCAGCCTGAATGGTATCGAGGACCCGCGCCTCATCATCGTCGGCGACGAACTTCTCGTGCCCGGTGCTCCGGCGCCCGAAACGCCACCGACCGGCAACACTTACACCGTCCAGCCCGGCGAGAACGTCAGTGAGATCGCCAATCGCTTTGGCCTCTCCGCGAATGAGTTGGCCGAGGCCAACAACCTCAACAATCCCCGTCTGATCCACGTCGGTCAGCAGCTCAACATCCCTGGCAACGTCTCACCGGATGCGCCGGTCGTCGTTCAGAACGGCACACCGATGGTCGCGCCGCGGCCGAACGACCCCGCCATCGAGGCCATCATGGACGCCGCCGCCGCCGAGTTCGGCGTTGACCCGAAGCTAGTCAAGGCTCTGGCCACCGTGGAGAGTGCCTGGCAGCAGGGCGCAGTCAGTTCCGCGGGCGCTGTCGGCATCATGCAGATTGTGCCCGGCACCGCCGAATATATGGAGACGGAGGTCTTCAAGGCCCCGATGAACGAGGACATTAGCGTCGAGGACAACATCCGCATGGGCACGCGCCTCCTCGCCCTCCTCACCAGCACGACTGGCACGGAGCGCGACGCCGTCGCCGCCTACTACCAGGGCCTCACCCCCACCCAGTCCGGAGTCTACTTCAACGAAACCCAGGGCTACGTCGCCAGCGTCTACGCTACCAAGTACCTCTACTGGCCCTAGACCAATCCAGTCATCCCAAATGACGTAGGGGCGGGGTCAAACCCGCCCCTTGCCTGTTGCCATGAATTGTCATCTTGCCGCGCAGGATCCGGTGGGGCGAGCGGTGACCGAAGTCCGAAGTCTCCCTCGCTGCCTCTTTTACTCTTTACTCTTTCCCTCCAGCTTCTCCAGCCGGTCATAAATCTCGTAGTCGATCCCGCGGTGCCGGGCGATCGCCGTTCCCATAACGCCCAACGCCAGTACAACCCCACCAATCCAAACCGCGGCCGACTCACCCTCCGCTGCGCCATAGGCCAGTACCAGCGCTCCAATCGCGCCGATCAACCCCGGCATCCCCACCAATGCATGTCCATCCTCCTCCTCCCGCAACCGCCTAAAGATCCGAACGAACTGGCTCAAAGGATCCCTCCTGTGACCTAGACTGCCGATGCCCATAAACCATTCACCATTAGCTATTTGCTATTTGCCACTCCCCCAATTCCAAGCTCCCCCGCCACCGGCTTCAGCGACTCGATCACGAACGCGATGTGCTCGTCCAGATCCACCCCCAGCACTTCCGCTCCGCCCGTGATGTCCTCCCGGTTCGCCGTCCTGGCGAACCCCTTGTCCTTCATCTTCTTCCGCACCGCCCGCACGTCCACCTCGTCGATGCTCTTGTTCGGCCGCACCAGAGTCACCGCGATTACGAACCCCGCCAGCTCATCCACTGCGAAGATCGCCCGGTCCATGTCGTTCTCGCGCTGCACCCCCAGCTCCTCCAGGTACGGAGCGTGGCACAGCACCGCGTGCACGATCTCCTCCGGCACCCCGCGCTCCCGCAGGATCGGCGCCCCCTTCGCCGGGTGCTCTGCCGCCGTCGGGTGCATCTCGAAGTCGAAGTCGTGGAGCAGCCCCACGATCCCCCACGTCTCCACGTCCCCGCCCAACTTCCGAGCGTACGCCCGCATCGCCGCCTCCACGGCCAGCCCGTGCTTCCGCAACGGCTCCCCTTTTGTGTACTCGCACAGAATCTGCCAGGCCTCGTCTCTATTCATGCGGGCCTCCCTTCGTGCGGCAGATGATACTACCGCCACGTCTAAACGGATAACTCGTCACATGTCCCGGACCCCGTATCTGCGGTAAACTACCTAATAGTCCCTATTCCCGTTAGAACGAAAGGGCGAACACCATGCCACGATCAATCTGGAACGGCGTCATCTCCTTCGGGATGGTGTCCATCCCCGTTAAGCTCTATACCGCGACCGAGGACAAGGACATTTCCTTCAACCTCCTCCACAAGGAGTGCGGCACACGCCTCAAGCAACTCCGCTGGTGCCCCGAGCACGAGCGGGCCGTGGAGTGGAGCGAGATCGCCCGCGGCTACGAATACGCCAAGGACGAGTACGTGACCATGGAGGACGAGGACTTCCAGAAGCTCCCGCTCCCCAGCAAGCAGACTGTCGAACTAACCGCCTTCGTCAAGGCCGAGGAGATCGACCCCATCTACTACCAGAAGACCTACTACCTCGAGGCCGAGACCAAGGGCCAGAAGCCCTACGCCCTCCTCCTGAGGGCTCTCAAGGAGAAGAACCTAAACGGCGTCGCCAAGATCGCCATCCGTAACAAGGAACAGCTCGCCGTGATCCGGCCCCTGGACGGCGGCCTGGTCATCGAGACCCTCCACTACCCGGACGAGATCCGCGAGGTCCCGTCCGAGCTGCCGGAAGTAAAGGTCGATAAGAAAGAGCTGGACATGGCCTACGCTCTGATCGACCTACTCGAGGACGAGTTCGAGCCCGAGAAGTACCAGGACGAGTACCGCGAGGCGCTGCAAAAGGTGATCGACGCCAAGCTCGACGGTGTGGAGATCAGCGCCGAGCCGGCCGCCCAGCCCGCGAAGGTGACGGACCTGGTGGCCGCCCTCAAAGCAAGCGTCGCCGCCGCAAAGAAGGCCAAGGAGGCGGAAGCCGAGGAGGAAGACGAGGCGCCGGCCCGCCGTCGCAAGGCCAGCTAGTGGCCATCACCCACGAGCAGATGCGCGCCGTGCTCACAGAGCACGTCGAGGCGGAGAACGCCCGTGACTCGGCGAGGGTCCTCGCGACCTACAGCCGAGAGAACGCCGTCTTCGAAGACGCGGCCACCGGCCGCCGCTACGAGGGCGGTGAGGCGATCGTCGGGGACAACTACCGTCACCTCTGGGACGGCTTCCCGGGGCTGGAGCGCCGGGTAACCCGCTGGACGCTGGGCGAGGACTCGGCGGTCATCGAGCTTGTTCTGAGCGGCACCCACAGCGGCGACTTCCGGGGCGTCCCGGCGACCGGCAAGGACGTCGAGTTCCGGATCATCGCCCACTTCCAGTTCGACGATGAGGGGCGTATCCAGCAAGAGACCGCCTACTACGACAGCGCCACCTTCCTTCGCCAGCTCGGCCTCACGCGCTGAGCCACCCTTTCGCCGCGACGCAACTGGTTCTAGGTTCCAGGCTCTTGGTTCTATAATCCACTCGTGGCACCCGCAGAACCCCGCCCTCGCCTCGTCCTCATCGACGGGCACTCTATCATCCACCGCTCGTTCCACGCGATGAAGCAGCTCGCCGAGCCGCTTCGGATGCGGTCAACCGGCGAGCTAACGGGCGCCCCCTTCGGTTTCGCCAACACCTTCCTCGCGATGTTCGACGAGCTGAAACCGACGCACGTGATCGTCACACTGGACACGTCGAAGCCGACTTTCCGGCACGAGATCACGGATACGTACAAGGCGACGCGCGTGGGGATGCCGAAGGAAGAGCGCGAGGAGTTCTCGCGGCAGATGAAGCGGACACAGGGGCTTATCGAGACGTTCGGGATGCCGATGGTGGAGCTGGAAGGCTACGAGGCGGATGACCTGATGGGCACTCTCTCAAAGCAGGCGGCGGCGGCCGGCATCGAGGTCTACCTGGTGAGCATGGACAGCGACATCGCCCAGCTTGTTGACGACGACCACGTAAACCTGTGGATGTACCGGCCCTACCAGCGGGACTCCGTGATCTACAAGGACTCGGCGGACATCAAGGAACGCTACGGCGTCGAGCCCGAACAGATGCCTGACCTGAAGGCGTTGAAGGGTGACACGTCGGACAACATTCCCGGCATCCCCGGCGTTGGCGACAAGACGGCGGCAAAGCTAATCGAGCAGTTCGGTACCATCGAAAACCTTGTCGCGAATGTGGACGAGGTGAAGCCGCCGAAGGTGCAGGGGTTGGTTCGGGAGTACGCGGATCAGCTACGCCAATCGAAGCAATTGGCGACGATTGTCCGTGACGCGCCTGCGACTTTGGATATGGAGAGCGCAGATTTCTACGCCCATTACGACTCGGCGCGTGTTCAAGAACTCTTCCGCGAGATGGAGTTCCGTACCCTGGTGCCGCGGCTGCCGCAGGGCAGCGCGTCGGCGGCCGAGCCGATTGATCTGGAGCCCGTCGAGACGAACTATCAGGTTGTCCGCGACGTGACAGCGCTCGAGTCACTGGCGAAGCGGATCAAGGAACAAGGTTCGTTTGTGCTGGACCTGGAGACGGCGAGCCGGGAGGCGATGACGGCGGACATCGTGGGCGTCACCGTTGGGCTGGGCAATGGCGAAGCACATTACGTGCCTGTCGCGCATGCGGTGAGGCTCGGCGACAGGGCGCAGCTAACGTTGCCGGACGCGCTGGTGGTGCTGGCGCCGTTGATTTCAGCCCAGGACGTCGCCATCACGGCGCACAACGCGAAGTTCGACATCGTCGTGTTGGCCAACCACGGGGTGGAGGTAAATGGCGTGGAGTTCGACACGATGGTCGCGGCCAACTTACTCGGCGAAGGCGGCGGCGCGGGCGCCCGGAGGAGGGCAACCTGTCCCTCCCGTGGCTGTACGCAAGACGGTTCGGGACGGAATTGCCGGACCGTGGCGCGCTGATGGGCCACGGTGGCAAGAAGTCGGCCCAAATCACGTGGAGCGAGGTGGAGGCGGACGCGGCCGGAGAGTGCGCCTGTGCCCACGTGGACGCGATCTGGCGCTTGCGGCAGGTATTTGAGCCAGAACTGGTGGAGAAGGGGATGGAGGAGTTATTCCGGGACGAGGAGATGCCTCTGGTAACCACGCTTGCCCACATGGAACTGCACGGACTTGCGGTGGATACAGGGACTTTGCACGAGATGGCCGCGGTGATGGCGACGGATATCGCCAACCTGGAGGAGGACGTCTACAAGTCGGTCGGGCACGAGTTTAACATCGGGTCCCCGCAGCAGCTCTCGCAGATCCTCTTCGAGGAGATAGGGCTGCCGAAGACGCGGCGGCTGAAGACCGGCGCCTTCGCCACGGACAAGGACTCGCTCGATGCGCTGCGCGGCGTTCATCCCATCGTTGATCTCATCTTCGAATACCGTGAATTGGCGAAGCTGAAGTCGACGTATCTCGACCCGCTGCCTTCTCTGGTCAACGCCCGAACCGGGCGGATTCACACGGAGTACAACCAGGCAGGGGCGGCGACCGGGCGTCTCTCGTCCCACAATCCGAACGTCCAGAACATACCGGTCCGTGGCGAAGCCGGTGCCCGGGTGCGGCGAGCGTTCGTGGGGCGGGACAACGGGCCGGACCCGCAGTTGTTGTCAGCTGACTACTCGCAGATCGAACTGCGGATCATGGCGCACATCACGGGCGACCCAGGGCTTGTTTCTGCCTTTGAAAACGACGAGGATATCCATGCCGCCACCGCTTCGGAGGTATTCGGAGTGCCGATAGATGAGGTATCGCCTGAAATGCGGAGGCGCGCCAAGGTCTTCAATTTCGGTGTCCTCTACGGCCTCAGCGAGTACGGGCTCTCGGTGAAGGAGAAGATCCCGCGGGAGGACGCGGCGACGTTCATACGAACGTACTTCGAGAAGTATCCGGGTATCCAGGAGTACGTCTCGGAGACGGTATCGTCCGTGCGCATGAACGGCTACGTGCAAACGCTATTCGGGCGAAGGAGATACATTCCGGAGATCCACTCGGGGAACTTCAACGTCCGCAACGCCGCCGAACGCGCGGCGATCAACATGCCGGTGCAGGGAACTGCAGCGGACATCATCAAGATCGCGATGAACGGGCTGGACGAAAGGCTAACCTCGAACGGGATGCGTAGCTGGATGATCCTCCAGGTCCACGACGAGCTGATCTTCGAATGCCCGGGCGAGGAGCTTGAGGACGTCAGAAAACTGTGTCTCGACATAATGCCAGCCAGCCTTGAAATGAAAGTGCCGCTTAAGATCGACACGAAGGTAGGCCGAAACTGGGGGGAGATGCAGTATGGGGAGGCGGTGGACCTGGCGGCCTACGGGTAAGTCCGAACCTCGAACCCGGAAGGTTTTACAGCAGTTCAGCTCAACCGTCTTGTTCCGGCGGGACTTGCTCCATAGTCTGGAGGGAAGCCATGTGGGACATCCTGATTACCGGCGGCAACCTTGTGATTATTCCGGCGCTGCTCGCTACCGCGCTCGACAAACGAGCCTATATCCCGCGGATGTCCTCCGGCGTAACTCTCGCTGGCGTGATCGCTGTGATCGTCGGCATGGTGGGCGCCGGGCTCGTCTTTAGCCCCATCGTTTTGGGTGTCATCGGACTGATCTGGCTCTATATCTTCTGGTTCCGGCACCAGCCAGGCGAAGCAACGTCAGTAACTGGCGAAGTCTCCCTCGGCGGTGGTGAGGTGGTGAGTGTCGTTGAGGAGCCGCACGATACGGCGGCCCTCGCCGGCAACCACGATGTTGACCGAGGTGTGAGCGGGCCGAAAGAACATGTCATAGGGGGACTTGATGATGTGGCCGATGTACGAGTTGATCACGCCCCCGTGACAGACGATGACTATGCGCTCACCTGAGTTGTGGGCGATGGCCGCCTCGATGGCGTTGATCGACCGCTTGCGGAACTCATAGCTCGGCTCCGAGTACGGGTACACGTCCCAGCTTCGCTCATCCAGCATCCTTTGCCTTACGCCGAGCAGTAACTCACGGCCGATGAAACCCTCAACAGTCTTGTCTGGTGGAACGTCACGGAAGACTCCGACTTCCTGAAGGTCCTGGACTACAGTCAGTTCCAGATGTTTGTGGTGTGAGACCACTGCCTGCGCCGTTTCCATCGCGCGCTTCATAGGGCTCGCGAATATGGCGTCGACCTTCTTCGTGGAAAGGGCCTCGCCGACGAGCTTCGCCTGCATGCGTCCGTGCTCGGTGAGGGGCGGATCGAACGTGTCGCCCACGAGTCCTTCGAAGTTCGCATCTTGCTGGGCGTGCCGCACCAGGATGACCTCGGTCACGCCCTCTATGCCGGTGAGGAACGCCTGGTCGAAGACTCCCGGGACCCTTAGTTTGCGGCCTGGTTGGGCCTCTTCTTTCGAATCGCTCATTCGTGTTCTCCTCCAGGGCCATCATAGCCCAGCGGCTCGCCAGGTTTGAGAGGGGTTGGCGTAAACCCGTTGTTAAATGCCGGTGGTAGAATGCCGCCGATGGCTGAGAACCCGTACAGAGCGCTGCCGTCCGTAGATCGCGTGGTCGCGCACGAGTCTTTGCGCGCGCTTCGGGAGCAATCCCCGGAAATGACGGTCCGACTGGCGAGGCGTGCCCTTGAAACCGCAAGGAACGCGGTGGCGGACGGCCAGGGGGCCAGGGATGAGAACGAGATCGCCGCGCAAGTGGCGGACCTGGCGCAAGCTGCTGTTGAGCCATCGCTACGGCCGGTGATTAACGCAACCGGGGTGATTCTCCACACGAACCTGGGCCGGGCGCCACTCTCGATGGCCGCCCGCGAATCGATGGATGCAGTGGCATGGGGCTACTCGAATCTTGAGTTCGATCTAGATGCTGGGGAACGAGGGTCGCGGCAGACGCATCTCCAGGAAACGATCTGCCGAGTCACGGGGGCCGAATCCGCCGTGGTAATGAACAATAACGCTGCTGCTGTGCTTCTGGCGCTAACAGCAATTGCCAGAGAACGGGAAGTTGTTGTTTCTCGAGGGCAGGCGGTCGAGATCGGCGGCGGGTTCCGGATCCCGGACGTTCTGCGACAGTCCGGGGCCACGTTGGTTGAAGTGGGAACGACGAACAGGACTAATAAGAGGGACTATGAGTCGGCCGTCGGGCCGGAGACGGCGGCAATCCTGCGGGTGCACGCGAGCAACTTCAAGGTCGTGGGTTTCACACATGAGGCGTCTCTGGCGGATATGGTGCGAGTAGCCAGGGAGCACGCGATCCCGCTGATTGACGATGTCGGTTCAGGTTGCTTGATCGATGTGACGCAGTTTGGGCTGGCGCCAGAGCCCACTGTTCAGGAGAGTGTCGCTGCTGGCGCTGACTTGTGTCTCTTCTCCGGGGACAAGCTCCTCGGTGGTCCGCAAGCTGGGATCATTGTTGGGCTCGCGGAGTTGGTTGAGCGCCTGGAGTGCCACCCACTGGCGAGGGCCTTGCGCCCGGACAAGGCAACTCTGGCGGCGCTCCACGCCACGTTATTGCATTACCTGAAGGGTGAAGCTCTTACTGAGGTTCCGGTCTGGCGAATGATCTCAATGCCGCTTGAACAGATCGAGCAGCGGGCAAGCGCATTAACGAAGGCTATCGGCGAGCCTGCGATCGTGATCGATGGTAGATCAATGGTCGGCGGTGGCAGTCTGCCCGAGGAGAGCTTACCGACGAAACTGCTTGCTATCGCTGGAGACGGCGCGTGGCTCGACGGTGCCGCTCGACGATTGCGGCTCGGAAGTCCGTCAGTCGTTGCCAGGGTGGCCGACGGGCAGTTGCTCCTCGATCCTCGGACTGTTGATCCGGAGGACGATGGAGCCATCGTTGAGGCGCTAAAGCCTCTCCTTGCAGCTCGCTAGTATTCGATTCGGAAGCCGGTGTGGGCCTCGGGGTCCTCTGGATCGAGGCGATCCAGCCGCGGATAGACCCGCTTGAACCACTGGTGCGGTGCGTTGACGGCGGCAAAGATGCCGAGACCGGTGAGGACACCGCCCACTATGCCAGCGATATCGCTGTCTGCAGCGAATGCAACGATCAACGCGATAGCCGCGGCGATGCCGAGGGTGGTAGCGAGAGCGGCCCCGCCATGGCCGCACTCTCCGTTCCTTGTGCATTCGTGACTGCGCGACATCACTGGTTGCTCTTGTAGAGGCCGACCAGGCTGCCCTCTGGATCGGTGAACATGCCGACCGTGACCATTCCGAGGTTCTCAGCGGGCATCACCACTGTGCCGCCGAGGCCCTTGATCTTATCGAGGTGGGCCTGGGGGTCAGGGACTTCGACGTACCAGCAGGCGTGCGGCTCGGGTGCTGTACCGACGCCGCCATCGATTCCCTGGCCGCCGTTGTCCACCATGCCGTAGTCCGAAGGTGCATCCATCACGTTGAAATTCCAGCCGAAGACGCTGCCGTAGAACTCGCGCAGTTTGGGTCCGTCCTTGCCAACCACCTCGAACCAGGTGACGGGATACTCTGACGGTGGGGCTTCCGACGGAGGTGGTCCGGAGCCCTCGTCCTTGATAATCCCGATGAGGTTACCCTCCGGGTCCGTGAATTGCGCGAACGTCACGACATCTGGAATCTCCATCACGGGCGCAGCCGTTTTGCCACCCAGCGACTCCACCTGGTTCAGCGTTGCCTGGGGGTCCGGAACACCGACATAGAAGATCGCAGCGGCCGGCGCCTCTCCCTGGCCTGCGATTCCGCCATTAATGCCCCTGCCGCCGTTGTCCACCACGCCGTATTGCATCTCCTCCATCACATCAAACGTCCACCCGAACGCCTTCGCATAAAAGTCGCGAAGCGCGCCACCGTCCTTACCTGTGGCCTCGAAGTGCACTACTGGATTGGGCATTGGCTCCTCCTTCACTGAAATTTCCGTCAGTGTCACAAGTATAGTGTGACTCATCATGGAAGGGAGTGGTATTGATGGCTGAAGAGTATGGCGCTCCAGCACAGATCACGCCTACGCGCCTCGGTGACTATCTGGAGGCGATGAGCAAGTCCGTGTTCCAGTCCGGGATGAGCTGGAAGGTGGTCAAGAGCAAGTGGCCGGCCCTGCGCGAGGCCTTCCGCGAATTCGACGCTACCACCGTCGCCTCCCTTACCGAGGGCGAAATCGCCGAGCTGGCCCAGGATCCGCGCATCATCCGCAACCGACGCAAGGTCGAGGCGATCGTCGACAACGCCCGACGCATGATCGAATTGGACGAGGAGCACCGGGGCTTCAAGAACTACCTGCGCTCACAGGGCGATTTCGAGCTCACTGTGAAGGACCTTCGCAAGGACTTTCGGTTCCTCGGTGATAGCGGCGCGTACATCTTCCTGTATGTCGTCGGCGAACCAGTCCCTGAGTACGACGACTGGTGCAAATCGCGCGGGCGGGAACACTCGCACGATCACTAACTAGCGCCCAATAGCCCTCGATAAGGGTGTCAGCCCACCCGCGAAGCGATCCCCGGATACTCGATGACAACCCCGTCCGAATCCACCCGGATGTCCGCCGCGAACGCCCCATCCAGCGATTCGAATCGAACGATCGAGATCCCCGGCTCGCTTCCCAGGAAGGTGTACCGTTGGCGCTCGGGAGTCACCGATAGGTCCGGCACCGATATCCAGGCAACTGTGATCTCGATTGGCCCGGCGCCATCGAGGATTCCCTCTCGTAGGAAGGGCATCGTGTTTGTGACCGGCGAGAAGCCCAGGTCGCAGTCCAGGGCATCGGCTAACGCAGGCGTCTCGGACGACCACTCCTGGAACGATGGCTCGCCGTCCTGCTGCATCTCCGCGCTCCAGCCCTCGGCCGATCGAAGCAGGCTCAAGGCCCGGTGCCAACCCTCACCCGACGCCTTGACCTGCATCGATCGTGTCTCAAAGCTCACGCTCGTTTCCAGCGAATAGTCGACCCGGTAGGGGACAGGGTCTGAGCCGACTTGGACGCCTATCGCCAGCAACTTGTTTCGTAGGATCGTGATCTCGGCGAACTCGGCGCCGAACGATCCCTCTCTCGACCAGATGACGCTGCGCTGTTTCAGGTCCACCGGGTCACTATAATCGGGCGCATGGCTGAGAAGCGGCGTTGCGATTGGTCGGGCGGGACGGATCTCATGATTCGGTATCACGATGAGGAGTGGGGCGTACCTGTACACGACGACCAGAAGCACTTCGAGTTCCTGACCCTTGAGGGCGCGCAAGCCGGACTGAGCTGGAACACGATACTTAATAAGCGTGAGGGTTACCGGAGGGCGTTTGACGGATTTGACTGGGAGAAGATAGCGCGCTATCGCGCGAAGGACATCGAGCGTCTCCTGGACGATGCCCGTATCGTCCGCAACCGGCTGAAGGTCGCGAGCGTAGTCGCGAACGCTAACGCTTTCGAGGCGGTTCGGGAGGAGTTCGGCTCGTTCGATAACTATGTATGGCCGTTCGTGGATGGCAAGCCGAAGGTGAACAAGTGGGGCAAAATGAGCGAGCTGCCCGCCTCCACTCCGGAGTCCGACGCGCTGAGCAAAGACCTTAAGAAGCGCGGCTTCAAGTTCGTCGGCACGACAATCGTCTACGCGCACATGCAGGCCACCGGCCTCGTTAACGACCACGAAGTGACCTGTTTCCGGTACAAGGCCCTCGCCTCCTGAGTTGGCATTGAAGCCCGGCAACATCCTGCGCGACCGGATTCGGAACCTCGGCCTGGACGCCCCGCGCTTCAAGCAGACCGAAGACGCCGTTCGCTGGCTCGGCGCAGTCCAGTCGCAAGACTTCGGTCCCGCGAAATGGTCGATCGGCGAGCGCGTGAAGAGGGCGACGGACGCAACGGTCGATTGCGCGTTCCAGGAGGGGCGGATCCTCCGCACCCACATCCTGCGGCCGACCTGGCACTTCGTCCTACCGGAGGACATCGCCTGGATGCTCGAACTGACCGGCCCGAGAGTCAGAGCGGGCAACGCGTTCATGGATCGTACCCTCGGTCTGGACGACGACACACTGTCGGAGGTGCATGTCATCATCCGCAGGTCCCTCGCTGGTGGCGTCCATCTCACCCGAAAGGAGCTTGCGATCGCGATGACGCGGGGCGGCGAGGAACCTGCTGGCCAACTACTCGGCTACATCATGATGAGCGCCGAACTGGCCGGGCTGGTTTGCAGCGGCGCGATGCGAGGGAAGCAGCAGACCTACGCGCTGCTCGAAGAACGCGCGCCCGGCACCCAGAAATTAGCGCCCGACGAGGCGCTGGCGGAACTCACGCTCCGCTACTTCCGCAGCCACGGTCCTGCCACGGAGAAAGACTTTCGCTGGTGGTCCAGCCTCACGCTGGCGGACATCCGGCGCGGCCTCGAGATGGTGGCCGGGGACCTGGAACGCGAGGTGATCGACGGAACCACGTACTGGTTCGCGCCGCCCGTCTCCGCTCGACATAAGACGGCACCGCGTGTCCATCTCCTCCAGGGCTACGACGAGTACATCGTCGGCTATAGCGAAAGCAAGCACCTGCTATTGCCTCCGCTGGTACCAGCGTCACCCCTTGCAACCTCGTCCTATAACGGTGTCATCATTCTGGATGGCCGAGTCGCGGGCCAGTGGAAGCGCACGATCGGGGCGAAATGCATCGCGATCGAGGCGCGGCTTCATACAGCGCTGGGTGACGAGGCGATGGCGTCGTTCGAGGATGCCGTAAGCAGGCATGGAGCTTTCCTCGGCGCCGAGGCCCGTGGTTCGATCGTTGGTTGGTAACGCCGCCGAGTAAACTAATTTCGTGCCAATATCGCCCAAGTCCCTCACCACGCTCGAATACGACAAGGTCGTCGAACGCCTTACCCGCCATTGCTCCACGGACCCCGGCCGGGTGCTGGCGTCCGCGCTCGTGCCGGCGACGGAATACTCCGAGGTGTTCCACCTCCAGCAACTGACGGCGGAAGCACGGCGCCTTGTAGAGCTCAAGCCCAACGTATCGTTGAACGGGGTCCGGGACGTGGCCGGCGTTGTCCGGCAGGCGGCGATCGACAAGATCCTGGAGCCGGGCGAACTGCTCGAAGTGCAGGCAACGCTCGATGCGGCACGGGTCCTGCGCGAAACGATCGACAAGCTTCGCGGTTATATGCCACTGCTTGGCACGTTCGCGGACCGGATTGCGGACTTCCGCGACATAACTGAGGCCATAGGGAAGGCGATCAATGGTAAGGGAGAGATCGTCGATCACGCCTCACCGGTGCTGGCGACGCTTCGACGCGAGTCACGTGTCGTGCACGACCGGCTTCGGTCACGCCTTGAACAGATCGTGAGCAGCGGCGCGAAATCGGCCCTACAGGACCCGATCATCACCCTGCGCGATGGCCGCTACGTGGTGCCCGTGAAGGCAGAGTTGCGGGCGCAGCTCCCGGGCATCGTCCACGATGTCTCGTCCTCGGGCGCCACGGTCTTCCTCGAACCGCTGGAGACCGTCGAGATGGGCAACAAGTGGCGCGAGATGCTGGCGGAGGAGCAGCGGGAGATCGCGCGTATCCTCCGCGACCTCTCAGTTCGCGTCGGCAGCCGTGCTGATGAGATCGCGGCGGCGCTTGACGCCCTGGCTGAAATCGACTTGCTCATCGCAAAGGTGCGGCTGGGCGAGGTCATTCAGGCGAAGCATATCCCCTTCGACCCCGAAGGGAGTGGCGTGGACCAGCCGTGGCTCCTCCAGGAACCGGGCTCGCTCTACCTGCGCAACGCGCGTCACCCGCAATTGACCGGTGACGTCGTCCCCGTGACCGCCTGGCTCGGGGAGGGAAATCCTCAAGGCACCGGCATTGCCGACGGCCCGGATGGGTTCTCTGTCATGCTGATAACGGGACCCAACACCGGCGGCAAAACCGTGGCGCTTAAGACCGTCGGCCTCCTCGCTCTTATGGCCCAGGCGGGCCTCCCCATACCCGCCGATGCCGACTCCCGTCTCCCCGTCTTCGACGACGTTTTTGCCGACATCGGGGACGAGCAGTCCATCGAGCAGTCACTGTCGACGTTCAGTTCGCACATCGGCAACATCATCGACGTCCTTCGCCGTGTCACTCACCGCTCGCTCGTGCTGCTGGACGAACTCGCCGCCGGTACCGACCCCGTCGAGGGCGCGGCGCTGGCGAAGGCGATCCTGTCCTATCTGCTGAAAGTCGGTGCTTTGACAATCGCGACAACCCACCACGGCGAGTTGAAGGCGTTCGCGCACACCACGCCGGGAGTGACCAACGCATCCGTCGAGTTCGACGCGGAGAGTCTGGCGCCGACCTACCGGTTGCGCGTCGGGCTGCCCGGTCAGTCGAACGCGCTCTCCATCGCCCAAAGGCTGGGGATGCCCGCGGACGTGCTGGCCGAGGCGCGCGAGGGAATCGACCCGGACCGGCTCGCCGTCGAGACGTTGATCAGTGATCTCCACCGCCACCGCGACGAGGCTGAAACCGCCAGTGAAACGCAGCGCGCCGCCGCACTCGAGGCGGAACGGGCACGCTCGCGCGTGACCAAGGAGCTTCGATCGCTCGAAGCCAACCGGAGCAAGCTCATCGAACAAACGCGGAAGGAGATGGAAACAGAGCTTCAGCAGACTCGCGCGCGCCTTCGGGATGCGCTGAAGCAGTTGGAGAAAGCGGACCGTCTGACAGTCTTTGAGAGGGCGCAGGCAGTGGAAGCAGTTCAGGAAGAGGTCGCAGTGGCGGAGACCGCGGTGAAGCGAGTGCAGAAGCGAGAGCGAAAGAAACGCCGCGGTCCCCTGCCCGCGATTGAACCGGGCGATCGAGTCTTCCTGGTGGACGTTCCGACCCCCGGAGAAGCCGTGACCGAACCAGACGGGTCGGGCGAGTTCGACCTGATGCTTGGCGCCCTGCGAGCAAGGGTCAGCGTTAGCCAGGTGGCTGACGTTGAGAAGGCTGCGCGTGATGAGCCTGCACGAAATGATCGGCCGGTGGCGGCATTCGAACACCCCACGGTAGCGCCCGAACTGGATCTACGCGGGCTGACGGTGGACGAGGCCCTGATCCTGGTGGACCAGCGCCTCGACGAAGCGTCGCGGGCCGGGGTGGGCGAGATCAGGATTATCCATGGTAAGGGGACAGGGGCGTTACGGTCGGCCGTGCGCGAACTACTGCGCAAGCATGTCCAGGTGCGAGGCCAGGCCCCAGCCGAGCGTCAGGGCGGCGGCGACGGTGTGACCGTCGTGGAGCTGGCGGTCTAGTGGCACGAAGCCGCAAGAAGCTGGGCCCGATGTCGCCAGCCCCGCGCTTCTCGCGCGACCGGGAGATCGATCTCCACGGGATGTACGTGGACGACGCTCTACTGAGGCTCTCGGAAGAAATCAACCGATCGCTTCGATACGGCGAGGAATACCTCCGCATAAACCATGGCAAGGGCGGTGGGCTTCTGCGGTCGAACATCCGCGAGATGCTCTCCCACCATCCCAACGTTGTCCGGAACTTTGCGGCGCAGCCCAACCAGGGCGGTGACGGCGTGACGGTCGCGCAATTGGCAGTGTAGTATCGACCGCGAGATGCCCGATCCGTTCGTCGGTTCCGCCCGCTACATCATCAGTGACTACCTGGATGAATTGCGCAAGGCTGTCGACGGGCTGCCGCACGAGGCCGTGAACTGGGCGCCGGCGGGCGATGACACGAACTCGATCGCCGTGCTCGTGACCCACAACCTGAATAGCACCCGCCTATGGATGAGTGTCGGCTTGGGTGCCGCCCCGCCTGACCGTGATCGCGACGTCGAGTTCGAGGCGAAGGCGGAGAATGCTGCGGAGTTACTGGGCATGATCAACGAACTGGGTGCGGAGATACTGGCGCTGATGGATGGCGCGGGCGACATTGACTGGACGGAAAACCGGCGGGCCCACCTGGGATCGGACCCGGGCCTCCCCAACTACGTCCCTGCTGCTTTCGGAATCATGCACGCCGTTGAGCACTTCAGCCAGCACGTCGGCCATGTCACGCTGACCCGCCAGCTCTGGGACGCGCGCTGACCCTGGACACACGTTGATCACTGTCCTCGCGGGAGGCGTTGGCGCCGCCCGCTTCCTCCAGGGGCTGGCCGCCGCTCATCCCCCTTCCGATATCACGGTCATTTCCAACGTCGGTGACGACGCCGAATTCTTCGGACTTCACGTCTCGCCCGATATCGACATCGTCACGTATCACCTTGCCGGCTTGGCGGACGAGGAGCGCGGGTTCGGGATTGAGGGCGATACGTTCGAGGTGATTGACTCCATCGGCCGCTACGGGTACGACACCTGGTTCCGGCTGGGCGACGCGGACCTGGCGACGTGCATCACGCGGACGCACCTTCTCCGCAAGGGCCGGACGCTGGCCGAGGCAACCCAGGAGATTACGTCATCGCTACTCGTACCAGTGCGGATCATCCCCGTGACCAACGATCCGCTGCGGACGAAGATCCGCTCGGACGATGGCGTTCTGGACTTCCAGGAATACTTCGTCAAGCGGCGAACCGAGGGCCATGCCTGGGAGATCATCTTTGATGGTGCTGAAGATGCCTCTCCGACTCCAGGCGTTATCGAGGCGATCCAGGAGGCGGAGACAATCATCGTCACTCCATCCAATCCGCTCGTGAGCATCGGGCCGATCCTGTCGGTGCCGGGTTTGCGCTCCGCCCTGGCCGAATCTCCTGCGCTTGTCGTGGCGGTGAGCCCCATTGTCGGCGGGAAGACGATCAAAGGCCCGGCGGACAGGATGCTGCGCGACCAGAACCTCGAAGCGAGCGCAACGACAATAGCGCGCCTGTACGCCGATTTCCTGGATACGCTGGTGATCGACACAGTTGACGAGGCTCTGGCCCCGGATATCGAGGCGCTAGGAGTGCGGGCGGTAGTAACGGGCACGATAATGGAGTCGATGGACAAGAAGACGGCCCTGGCTCGCTCGGTACTGGCGGCAGCTGGCGGATGATACGCGCGATCGTGCCCGCGAAGTCCCTTGGGGAGGCGAAGGGTCGCCTGTCATCTGCGCTTTCGCTGGAAGAACGGCGCGAGCTTGCGTTGGCCATGCTCACCGATGTCCTGACGGCGCTGCGCCAGGTAGATGAGATCGATGGGATCTCGGTGATCAGCCCTGACTCCCACGTGCTGGCACTGGCGTCCAGCCTCGGGTCCGACCCGATAGCAGAGATCGCTGATGTGACGGGCATCGGACGGGCTCTTGAACGGGCGATCAGTTCGATGTCACCACCACCGGAAGCTGTTGTTATCATCCTCGGCGATCTGCCGGAAGTTACGCCGGCTGATATCGAGTCCCTGGTCGAAGCCTTGCCTGACCCTGGCGTCTCCGCCGCTCCCTCCAATGACGGCGGCACGAGCGCACTTGCGGCACGGCCTCCGAGTGTGATCGAGTTTCACTACGGTCCGGAGTCGTTCCGGCGCCACCGGGAGGCTGCGAAGAAGGCCGGCGTGGAGTTCAAGGAGGTGCGGCTGGAATCGTTAGCGAACGACATGGACACAGAGGAAGACCTCAGAGGCCTCCTTTCTCGGCCTGCTACCACGACCACCCAGAGAGTTCTGGCACGGCTTGGAGTGGCCGATCGCTTGAACGTCGCATGAGCACCGAGTATCGTCCCGTGTCCGATGTGATTCGGCAGCGCCGGTCTATCCGTAGGTTCCTGCCTGATCCGGTACCGCCGTTGATCGTGCACGACCTCGTGGAACTGGCGTGCGCTGCGCCCGCGCCTCATGGCTCGAAGCCGTGGCGGTTCGTCTACGTTGCGTTCGAGGATGCGAAGCGCAGGCTCGCGGACGCGATGGCCAACGCGTGGCTCACCGATCTGGTACAGGGCGACCGCCCGGTGCTGGAAGTAGACCGGGTGAT
>Ga0105347_1000489_pt1 | contig 18644 bp, 19 predicted proteins | sample EasRivMeERMLT890_FD_89677 | JGI IMG/M metagenome (GOLD analysis project Ga0105347, IMG submission 89677) | Soil microbial communities from meander-bound floodplain in the East River, Colorado, USA - East River MetaG ERMLT890 | ecosystem: Environmental > Terrestrial > Soil > Floodplain | place... | reverse complement strand
GGCAAAAATTTCGAGCAGAAGCAGCAGATCCTCGGCAATGACGCCGCCCGGGGCTGGACCTCGGAAGTGCAGCTTGAAGCCATGGATATCGAGGGCATCGACATCGCCGTGCTCTATCCGACCCGCGGCCTGCGCGCCCTGGTCGACGAGCGCATGGACCCGGAGTTCGCCGCGGCCATGGCGCGCGCCTACAACGACTGGATGTATGATTTTTGTGCCCGCGATCCCAAGCGTTTGGTCGGCGCCGGCATGATCTCGCCATTCAACATGGACGACGCCGTCGGCGAAGCTCGCCGCTGCGCCGAGCAGTTGGGTTTTCGCGCCGCCTTCTTGCGCGCCAACCCGTTGGTCGATCACCAATGGCAAAGCGTCTACTACGACCCGCTTTGGAGCGCGCTCGAAGATTTGAATATGTCCGTGGGATTTCATGAGTCCACCGGCACCGGGAGAAATCAGGTGGGCGAGCGCTTGGAGCCCAACTTCATGCTGCGCCGGGTGTTCGCGCAGCCGATCGAACAGATGCTCGCGCTGGGCTGTTTCTGTGGCGGCGGCGTCCTGGCACGCCATCCCAAACTGCGCGTGGCCTTTCTCGAAGCCAACTGCAGCTGGCTGCCGTGGCTCTTATGGCGTCTCGACGAAGCCTGGGAGCTCGACGGCGATGTCTTTGCGCCTGATCTAAAGATGAAGCCGAGTGAGTACTTCAAGCGCCACTGCGTCGTGTCCATCGAGCCGGACGAAGTGATCGCCAACAACGTCATCGAGCAGGTCGGCAACGGCCATTTGGTTTTTTCCACGGACTACCCCCACGTCGATTCTCGATACCCCGAGGCCGTCAATCAATTTCTTAAACTACCGCTGTCGGAGACGGACAAGCGTAAAATTCTCTGGGACAACTGCGCGGCCTACTACGCGATGTAGATAGAGACGGAACCGTTCAAATCGTTCCAGACGTTCAAAACGTTCAAGGCGTTTGAGAGATGCGGTGGTTCAAATCGCTCGGATTTAGGCGTTCCGACTGTTATGCCATACTTCGTGCCTTGCGCACGCTGGCGATGAGCGAAGTGCGCAGCAAGAACTCTTTGTGCTTGTCGGGATCTTCCGCCGTCGCGCGCAGCTCGTCGAAGCGGGCCTGGCGTGCCGCGGGGTCGCGCTCTTCGAGGCGTTTCTTGTTCAAGATCGTTTGCTCTTGCACAAACTCGATGTTCAGGGTGCGCCTTCTACGGGTGTAGCGGTCGAGGAGCTCGTCGCCGGCTCGCTTGGTAATCACTTGATGCAGCGTGTCCACCAGTTCCATGGCGTCATGAATCCCACCGTTCAATCCCAAGCCGCCCACCGAGTTGTTTACGTGAGCCGAATCGCCGGCGAGAAAGACTCGCCCCTTGCGAAAGGTGGCGGCAACCCGCTGGTGCACTTTATAGAGATTGCGATGCACGACGTGGTAACGCCGTCCCAGGGGAAATACCCGCTGCAGACGGGAATAGGTGGATTCGTCGCCCAGGGCGTCTTCGTCGCTTTCTTCGATTCGGGTCGGAAAAACCGCGCGCCAGCGTCCCTTGCCGTCGTCGCCGGCGACTTTGAAGAGATTGGTCCACTCATCGGGATCGGCGAGATAGTTTCGGTAGCAGCAGCCGCTTAAAAGCTCCTGAAAATCTTCGAGGGTGGTCAATACGAGAAAATGCTCGGGCCAGGTAAACCCTTCGAATTCGATATCGAGGGCTTTGCGAATGGTGCTCCTGCCGCCGTCCGCGCCGATAACGTAGTCGCCGTGAAAACTTTCGTTGCCGTCCGGTCCTTCAGCGGTGAGTGTTACGCCGTCGGCATCTTGGGTCACCGTCGTGGCTCGGGTGTCAAAGCGCACTTGGGTGTCGGTGAAGGTTTTGAGCCGTTCGATGCCCATCCGAGCGAGTTTGTGTTGCTCGGTCTGGACGACAAACGGATAGGCGGTTTCGTCGCGCAGCCGGTCGTGATCGAATTCGACGATCTTGGTGCGCGCCGGCTTGTCCCAAAATTGGAAGTAGCGTGCCACCAAACCTTCTTTGATGAACTGATCGATGAGGCCGACCCGGGCAATCATTTCGAGGGTCGAGGGATGGGTGGTCGCCGCCCTTGGGCTGTCATCGATCGTCGCTTCGGCTTCGAGCAAGGTTACCTCGTAACCCTGCTGCGCGCACGCCAAAGCCGAGACGACGCCCACGGGACCGCCGCCGGCGATGATGATGCGGGTTTTCTTCATTTGAAACGAACCTTCGGATCAATGAAACAGTACCAAATAGCATAGATGAATAGTTCAAATCGTTCCAGCCGTTCAAAACGTTTGAATGTCTGACTGTTCAGGGAAGCGATGCTGGTGAAAAACCTTAGGCTGTCGCCGGAGACACCGCAAGCCAAGTCGCGGCGAGCACCGCTGCGGCGAAAAGTTGCGAGGCCGCCAATGGTTGCCGGCGAGTGAGTTGATCCATGGAAAGGTCTTCTCTCGTTGCATCAAAGCAAGCTTTCGGTCTCAACCACGTGAACGTCGGCGTCGATGACCTGCGTTTTCATTTTGGCAATCGACATGTGTCCTCCGGCTGCCGGGACCTTATTCAACCCGTCATCCACTGTCCACCAAGAACTTTCTGCCGTTGAGCTTTCTACAGGCGATCGAAGAAACCGCTCTTGTCGAGCTCGCGGACCAATCGGGAGTCGATAAAATCCTCCGGGTTCGCCGCCCGGGCTTTGGGTTGCGTTTTCTCTAATGTCTTGAGCAGCACTGAGACTCCCTCGACGCTAGGATAAGGCGGGATCTCCAGGTGGAGAGTGACACGCTCGTAGGCATCGTCGAGAATCTCGCGGTCGTTGGTGCCGAGATACTTGGCCATCACCCGGGTGGCAAAGACCTTGTCTTTCTTGGCGAGGGCTCCGCCTTCGATATAGGCCCTGAGAAACCGGCGCACGGTATCCTCGTTGGTTTTGAGATATTTTCGCGTCGTTACGACACCGTTCTGGTGGATGGTCGCTTCCAGTGTGGCCATATCCAAAAGCTCCCGCATATTGGCTTTCCGAGCGCGCATGGTCGCGGGTACGGAGAGCGCGGCCGCTTGGACTTTCCCGGTGAGGAGCGCGACGACGGTTTCGGGCTGGCCGCCGGTCTGAACCATAGTGATGTCCCGTTCGGGATTGAGGCCATTTTTCTCCAGCGCGAAACGGGAGGCGAAGTCCGAGAGCGTGCCGAAGCGGGTGGCGCCAAAGAGCTTGCCCTTTAGATCGGCGATCCTGGTGATATCCGGCCGGCTGAAAATAGAGAACAAAAATTTCTTGAGAATCGTCGCGACAATGACCGTATCGGCGCCGGCGAGATTGGCTTGCATCGAGGCGGTGCCGCCGAGCTGAATGATCGGCACTTCCCCGGAAAGCATCGCCTGCAAGGCCATGGAGCTTCCCGGTATATGGATCGCCTCGACGCCCAGGCCGTGCTTCTCATAGAGATTGGCCTCCTTCGCGAACCACATGGTCATCTGCGGCGCGCCCACGGCGCCACCGCCGATGCGAATTCTTTCGAGCTTTTTGTCTTGGGCCGCAGACGGTGCAGACCATGCGGCGAAGTAAATAGCGATCAGGGCGATAACGGCAAGGGACCTTTTCATACCTACCTCCAGGTAAAGCAGCGCTGATCGGGTCTCATTAGCAGAACTTTTAGCCAAGCACAATTTCAGCGCGGCGCTGAATACGTTCAAAACGTTCAAGCGGTTCAAACCGTTAGGAGAGAGATAGATGCATGGGTTGGCGTTTTCGATTGCCCTTATCCGCGTTGCCTCCACATACAGTTGCATGGCAATGAGTTTTGCACTAGTTTCGATCACCGAAAATATTATCACGCTACGGGTCTTTCGATGAAGGGATCATGTCCGGTTTATGAAAGCAATGAGGTTAGAAATGAAGATTTTAGCCGCTGCGCACCTTGTCGTTTTCCTCATGACCGCGCCCGCGTGGAGCCAGACCGGCAAGCCCTCCTCGCCCGCCGAGTTGGCTTCTTATACCGGTGTGGATCGTGAGCGTTTGCTGCTGGAAGGCGCTAAGCGGGAAGGCAAGTTGGTCTGGTACACGACTCTGGCCGCGGACCAGAATAAGCAAATCGCCAACGCTTTCGAAACAAAGTATCCAGGTGTAAAAGTTGAAACCTTTCGGACCGGATCGAGCGCGCTGGCCCAGAGAGTTCTCACCGAGGCCAAGGCGCGGCGCCATCTCGTCGACGCCATTGAAACCACACTCCCCGGGCTGCTGACCTTTCGCGACAACCAGTTGTTGCTGCCCTACACGTCGCCGCACCTTGCGGGATTTCCCGACGATTCCAAAGAGAAAGCCCCGAAGAACCTGGTTTACTGGACCATTGATCGCGAATCTTTTATCGGCTTCGGTTACAACAAAAATTTATTAGCCGCCGCCGATGTGCCGAAAAACTTCGACGGACTCATGCGGGCGGCGCTGCGGGATAACATGGGATTGTCGGGGGATGATACCGGCGCGCGCATCGTCGGGGCGATGCTGAAGGCCAAAGGCGAGGGTTTCCTAAAAACGCTAAAGGAACAAAACATCAGGATGCATATGATGGCGGGCAGCGCCCTGACACAATTGGTGGCTGCGGGCGAGATATTCGCTTCCCCGAGCCAGTTCTATAGCGCAACCAACGTTGCCGCGAAGAGGGGCGCTCCGGTGGCCTGGGTGCCCATGGACCTGGTGGTTACCAACGCGGGAGGGGCGGCGGTGTACGCTCATGTGCAGCGGCCCCACGCGGCGCTGCTTTTTGCCGATTTTCTCTTGGGCCCGGACGCGCAAAAACTACTTGAAGAGTTGTACTTTGGCAGTTCTCGAAAGGACTATGGTTTCAAGCGCTGGTATCCCGAAAAAGGTGGGACGGTCACCCAATACGAAGAAGCATTGGAAGGGTGGCACAAACTGCTGAAGGAAATCACGCGGAAGAACCAATGAAGATGGTTCAAGTCGTTCCAGCCGTTTGTGCCGAAGGACGGATCCGTCCGAAGCCCTGTGGCAGACAAAACGTTCAAGCCGTCTAAATGCCGACACAAGCTACCGAAGGGCGACCGAGGACCGAGCCTCTCCGGTCGCGGGCAATGGGCCTGTGCCTTGAGAAGGCCTGCAACTTGGAGTGGCGGAGCGCGAAGTCGGTAAAGCAACGAACTTGTAGCCAAAGACCCCGGAAGTCAGCGTAGCGCTACGTTCCTCTGCCCGCTCGCTCCGAGCCTCGTTCCTCGGTCGTTCCGTCGCCGATTTGCGCCTTGCTCGGGTCAGAAACATTCCCGATTAGTGTGTGCCGCAAATTACATTGAGCACGGCTTGCCGTTTTTCCTCGCGCACGACTTTGAGAGCGCGCTTTAACGCCGGCAAAAGCTCTCGGGGATCGTCCACCATCTCGCCGTAGCCACCATGGGCGGCAACGACCATCTCGTAGCGCGGCGACGGCGTCAGGTCACACAGGGGAAAGTTTTCCGTGCTTACCGCCCAGCCGTCAGGCATGACCTGTTGCGTCGCGGCTTTGGTGGAGTGCCAGATTGCATTGTTGCAGACGATAGTGAGCATGGGGAGATCGTAGGCCTGGGAGACGAAATGACAGGCAGTCGGGTTGTTAAACATGTAAGTGCCGTCACCCACGCTGGCAATCACCGTTTTCTCGGGGTGAGCGAGTTTCATTCCCAGACCGCCTCCGATACCCCAGCCTAGACCACCGGCCGGGGAACCACCAAAATAACTTGCAGGCTCGCTCAAGCTGAGATGCTCCTGCGACACACCATGATCGTTGACGATGAGGGTGTCGCGGTCTCTCACCTGGTCGACGCAGTAGGACAGCCAGGCGGTATCGATGGGCTTTTCGCCGCTCGCTTTCTCGGCTTTTTGTTGCAAACGTTCGCGGTACTGTTTGTGTTGGGCGCGAATCCGCTGGGCGCGCTCGGCCAACAAAGCTTCCGACCGCGGCTGGCGCTTTAGCTCCTGCGCGAGCAGCTCCAGCGCGCTCTTGGGATCGCCGCCGATGGAGATGTCCTTGGGAAAACTGCGGATCGGAATGGAGCTGTAGTTCGGGTCGCGCGCGATCTGGATGACTTTGGCATTGTTCGGCGGCTTGCCCTGGACTGGGTACCAGGGCACGTCGCATTCGACCACGACGATGACATCGGCCTCTTTGATGTACGGCGCGGAACTGACGCCGAGGTGAAAATCATGGGTGTTGGGGAAACTCACGAAGGGACTTGCGGGGGTGACGACTGGTGCCGCCAGGGCTTCGGCAAATGACACCATCGCGCTCACTGCGGTGGGATCGGAGCCCAACCGGCCGGTGATAATCAGCGGGTTCGACGCTTGACGAAGCAGTTCGGCGGTTCGCCTGATGGTTTCCGCGCCCGGCTGCAAGGCCTCGCCTTTGGCTTTGCGATAGGGATGAATAGTGATCGACTCCATTTTCTGCGCCAGGACTTCCCGCGGCAGAGTCAAGTAGACCGGACCCTGCGGTGTGCCGAGGGCCATTTCCAATGCCCGGTCGACGACCGCTTCCACCTGTTCGCCATTGCGCAACTCGTAGTCCCAGCGCGTGAACTCGCGCAATAAGCTGCCCTGGTCGAAAGACTCCTGGCCCCAGTGGATGAAATTGCTCCGGCTGCCGCGCAGCCCTTCCTCCGTGAGCGGCGTCCGGCCGGCGGAAAAAATCATCGGCACGTTAAGCCGGGAGGCGTTCATCACCGCCGCCGATGCGTTGCCGGTGCCGACGATCACGTGAACCATGACAACCTGCGGTTCTCCCGTAATCATGGCGTAGCCCTGGGCCATGCTCACCGCGACGAATTCATGGGGCACCGTGATCGGTTTCGGATGCGCTTTCTTCTCTGCGCTGAACTTTGCCAAACCGTCGATGATCGGCCCGAAGTCGGTGCCGCTATTGCCGAAAAAGTATTTGATCCCGCGCGCGCGCAGAATTTCCAGATAAGCCTGGCCGACGGTTTCTACCGGAACGGTGATGGGTTTGTTCATTTCCATGGAGTTTCTCCTATTCGCTTTGAGATGGTCCGGTTGATTATAAATCGGCCCTCCGGCTCTGCTGGAGGGACATGACTCACACCGGAGCGCGACGTAACTGACAAATCCTCACTTGCCGGGCTCCTTGAAGGGCGGATTGGCGATGCTTCTGACATAGGCAACGATGTCGCGCACCTGCTTTTCTTGCAGCTGGCCTCCCCAGCCCGGCATAAAGGCGGATTTCCCAACCGCGGGTCCCCCCTTGGAGATAATATCAACCAGGAATTTGTCGGAAAGCTGATTCATCGTCTTACCGGCGCTATGATCGGCAGGCTTCGCTGGGAGCGACATGGCTGCGGGCCCGTCTCCCTTTCCCGTGTCGCCATGACAGCTCGAGCAGTAGGTGGCGTAGAGTTTCTTGCCCTCGGCTGCACTCTGTGCCCATGCTGAACCGCCTCCCACAAAACATAAAATTGCCGAAGCCACCAGCCGAATAATTCGTTTACCCATCATCGTCACCTTTCTGGGATGTTCTGGTCTTGGTCTATTACCAGATAACCATCTGAAACGACAGCGATCATGGTTACAATACCAAGAGGCAAAGTCCCCCGACGGCTCCTTCCTTGATAACTATTGACTGGTTATTTGCCTGTTGTATGTATAGTTTTTATAAGCAGCTGGAATTAACATAGAGCGGGTCAGGCAGCGCAAATAAGGGCGAGGCTCACGTGATCAAGCACAGCGGTGGATGCCATTGCGGCCGGGTTAGATTCGAGATTGAGGCGGAACCGGACATAGAAGCGGTCGAATGCAATTGCTCGGTCTGCAGTAAAACCGGTTTTCTTCATCTCATCGTATCAAGGCCTCAGTTCACTCTTCACCAGGGTGCGGAATCGCTTTCGACCTACACATTCAACACCGGAGTCGCCAAGCATCTGTTTTGCAAAGTCTGCGGGATCAAGTCTTTCTATATTCCTCGATCTCATCCGCAGGACTACAGCGTTAATGTGCGCTGCTTGGAGCCTGGCACAATCAGAAAAATCACCGTCATCCCTTTCGATGGCGAGCATTGGGAGGACCATGTTTTGGAGCTTGTCCAGCCATCGAGCAAGAGCTGAGATTCATCTGTGTTTGCAAGCATAGCGAGTAGTTCCTAATAAGGGAGGCTGACCACCGTGGACATCGAAGGTATCGGCTTTGTGATCGGGTTGATTGGCGCAATTTGGATGAAGATCTCGATGAACCTGATGAATCAATACAAGGAGCAGCCGGAACTAAAAATGATCGGTCGCGAGCCGGAGAACCCCGCGCTGACGGCTTTTATACGAGGCCTTTCCCTGGTGCTGGTGGGACTTGGGATCGAGACCTATGCTCGACTGTTTTTCTAGTGAAGGCGCGTAGACTGCGATCGGTAGAGACCGAACATTTCAATAGAGCCCTTCGTTGGCGACAAAACGCAGTATTGCGCGGATCGCCATCGTAACTCGGGGGCTCCATGTTGACACAACCGCGGGTTTTTTCGTATGTTGAAAAAAACCGTGAGCGCTGTTGGAGAATCCGCAGCAGTCAAACAGCCTCTTCGCTAAATGATCAATAGGGAGGATAAAGAAGATGGATTATGACCTGTTAGTGCGCCGTGGCCGTGTCGTGGATGGTTCAGGACTACCGTCTTTCATCGCCGACGTTGGAGTTAAAGACGGCAAAATCGCCGAAGTTGGCAAGCTCAAGGGCAGTGCCGCGCGCACCATTGACGCGGACGGCTTGGCGGTCTCTCCGGGATTTATCGATCATCATACGCATTTGGATGCTCAGTTACTTTGGGATCCTTACGGCACCTGCGAGCCGCAACACGGCATCACCACGGTGGTAATGGGTAATTGCGGGTTGACTTTGGCGCCGGTGAAAAACGGTGATGAAGACGCGCTGGTCAAGAGCTTCGTGCGCGTGGAGGCGATTCCACGCTTCGCGTTGGAAGAGGGAGTGAAGTGGGGCTGGCACAGCTACGGCGAATATTTGGATAACTTCGAAGGCAAGGTCGGCATCAACGTCGGCGGGCTGGTCGGCCATATCGCCGTGCGCCACAACGCCATGGGCGAACAGGCAGTCGAGCGCAAGGCGACCGGCAAAGAAGTCCAGCACATGCGCAGCCTGGTCCTGGAGTCCATGGAAGGGGGTGCCTTGGGCATCTCGACGAACCGCAACGAGCGTCATATGCGGGAAGACGGCAAACCGGTGGCGAGCCGTTTGGCCGACGACGAAGAGCTGTTCGCTCTTTGCGACGTCTTGGCGGAGCGCAACGGCGGCGTGATCGAGACCATCCTGGGCCGCAACAAAATAGAACACTTTGAGTTTTATCGTGTACTGGCGGAGCGTACGCAAAGGCCGATTTTATGGCAGAGCCTGCAACATCGCTGGACCGAGCCCAACCTCTGGCGCGAGCAACTTGATGCCGTGGAGCCGATCTTTCGCGCCGGCTATCAGGCCTATGGCTTGTCCCACACGGTGCCGTTGGTCCGCCACTTCGAGCTCAAGAACTGCCAGGTCTTCGACGAGTTCCCGACGTGGAAAAACTTGATGTTCCTGCCCGTGGAAGTGCGCAAGCAAGCCTTCGCCGACCCCGAAACCCGGCAGAAGTTGAGGGCGGACCTGGCGGACCCGCGTCCGACGAATTTCCATCGCCGGTGGGATATCGTCCGCGTGGAAAAGTGTGTCAAGCCTGAGAACCAAAAATATAACGGAAAATCGATTGCCGAGCTGGCGATCATGCGCAATCAAGACCCTCTGGATGCGTTCCTGGATCTCTCGCTGGAAGAGGATCTGGGCACGGTCTTTTGGAATGCTAATAATGGCGGTGACAGCAACGCCATGGGTGAAATTCTCCGCAGCCCTTATGTCCTCGTCGGGACTTCTGACGCGGGCGCCCACGTTCAGTTCGGTGCTGATTTCGGATACGGTACGATCCTCTTGGGTCTGTGGGTGCGCGAGCGACAGGTGATGACTCTGGAGCAGGCGATCCACAAACTTACCTTCCATGTGGCCTCGATCTTCGGGTTACAGGGCCGCGGTTTGCTTCGCCCGGGCTATGCGGCGGATCTAGCGATCTTCAATCCCGCCACGGTGAATTCTCACGAGCCCGAATGGGCCAACGACTATCCAGCGGGCAGCAAGCGGTTGATCCAACGTTCCGAAGGGATCCACTACACCATCGTAAACGGCACAGTCATTCACGAAGACGGCCGCATGAGCGGTGAACTGCCCGGGCATGTGATCCGCGGTCCGCTCTATCGGCAACAGAAAGCGGCAGCTTGACCCATGGGAGTCAGTTACATCCCTGTGGCTCGGGTGGGTGAGTTGGCGGCGGGAGCGACGAAAGAAATCGATCTCGGCGGACGCCAGGTTCTCCTGGCGTTCGTCGAGGGAAAATATTTTGCTTTCTCAAGACAATGTCCGCACGAAGAGGCCGATCTGAAAACCGGGACCCTCGAAGGCGGAAAGATTCGCTGCACGAATCATAACTATTGCTTCGACCTGCAGACCGGTGAGTGTGTATTGCCCAAAGGGGGCCCGCCGCTGACCGTTTTGCCCGCTGAAGAGCGCGGCGAAGACGTTTGTATTCGGCTGGAGTGGTAGAGGATAGACAAAAAATACCTTCTTAATCTCAGAACTTCTCGCCTTGGTGGATGTGTCGCAATGTCATGCGAAGAATCTTTGTAACAGCCTGAGAATGCGCGATGCTTCGCTTTGCTCAGCATGACATCGATGAGGTTGTTGGGGGGCCTGTTTAAAAGCTTATTCTCCGCTGCCTTGGTTTCTCAGCGGCTTCCCTTTCGCGCTATCCTACTTTCTAGCTGTCAACTCTAGCCAAGCTTTCCAATAAAGGGTAAATTTTTATGGTCCGCTAGTTTTTCTTGGGGCAAAGTGCGGATCCTCAAATGGTTCAAGGTAATATAGGTCCCAGAGAGCGGTGGAAAAGACTCATCCTGGGGGTGGCTGGGTTGGTCATGGGTTTTGGAATGCTGGTGACCAGCGGAATGACCTCGATTTACCAGTGGGCGTCGCTATGGGTGATTTTTTGGCTCGCCGGCCTGGGGATTTTTCAGGCCAAAGAAAAGACGTGAGTTGTTTTGGCGGCGCGAGGCATGCGCAACTTGGACCTTGGTAATGAGATGATCGAAGACTCCGGCATAAGACGTTTGCTGCGCGCCAGCGCGCAGCGAGTGCATGTCGCGGCTATGCTGGCTTCACTGGCATTGACCGCATTCGCTTTCGTACTTTTGAAAGGAACCTCATGAGCGAATCTCAAAGCAGGGTCTTCATCGGTATAGGGTTTCGTTGTGTGTTTCTGGTCGGGTTCTTTGTCTTTGTGGCTCAAGCCGCCGCACAAGACAAGAGCTTTTTATGGCAGGTGCAGTCCGACAAGAGCCGTATCTATATCTTGGGCTCCGTACATTTTCTCAAGCAAGACAACTATCCGCTCAAGCAGACCATCGAAGCGGCTTTCGATAGCACCCAGAAGCTCCTTCTGGAAATCGACCTCAAAAGCGCCGATGCCGCAACGGTTCAGCGTGTGACCCTCGAAAAAGGCATCAATCGCGATGGCACGACATTGCGACAGAACGTCTCCCCCGACACCTATAGTCTGGCGGAGAAGCAGGCAAAAGAACTGGGTATCGATATCCGCGCGCTGGGGCCGTTGAAACCTTGGGTCGTGGCGCTCACCATGACCTCCTTGCAACTGCAAAAGCTCGGCTTCGATCCCAACGCCGGCGTCGATCGTTACCTGGCTTCGCGCGCGATGAAATCCGGGAAAACAATAGCGGGACTGGAAACCGTCACATTCCAGATCGGTCTCATGGATCAGTTGTCTCAGAGCGAGCAGGAGTCGATGCTGCGCCAAAGCCTGCAGGAGATGGATCGACTGGAAACAAGTCTGGACCGGATTATTCGCTCCTGGGCCACGGGCGACGTCGCTGCATTGGAGGAGTTGTTGTTGAGCGGCATGCGCGAATACCCGGCGGTTCACCAAAAAATCCTCGTGGAGCGAAACCGGCGTTGGCTGCCGCAGATCGAAAAAATCATCGAGCAGGGTGGAGATACCCTGGTGGTCGTGGGAGCGGCGCATCTGGTCGGGAAGGACGGCGTCATTGAGTTATTGAAAAGCCGGGGCTATAGGGTGGAGCAGCTTTGATGCAGCGCGGGAGACACAAAATGAAACCCATTCGTGTGGCTGATTGGATGACCGAAGGCGTTCTCGCTGTCGAAACCTTCGATAGCATCAGCATTGCTCGCCAACTCATGGCCAAGCATCGCGTGAACCAGTTGCCGGTTCTCGATAATGAAGCATTGGTAGGAATCGTCACCGACCGTGATTTGCGCGACGCCTATCCGACGAGCATGATGATCGACCGCGGCGAAGAGATCGACCGGTTTGCGGATTCCGTGACCGTCGAGGAGGTGATGAGCCATGACGTATTCACGGTCCAGCCCGATACGCCCCTCGGAAAGGCCGTCGCGCTTTTGCGGCGGCACCGGATCGGCTCTTTGCCGGTGATGAAGAACAAAAAGCTGGTGGGAATCATCACGCGAAGCGATATCCTGGAGTTTGTGTTGAGCGGGTCGGGTCTGGAGCCTCCGGTCACTAAGCACTCGCCAAGCAAGATAACCCATGCAACCCCCAAACAAACGCCAAGGAAGCGTCGCGATTGAAGCTTTTACAGATACCCGGGAGAACTGAGTCATGGCGTCCTTTGATATAGTCAGCCGGATCGATCTTCAGGAGGTCGATAATGCCGTCAATATCACCAAGAAAACCATTCTGTCGCGCTACGATTTTCGCGAATCGAAAACCGAGATCAACCTCGACAAGAAGGAAAAGAAGATTCGCGTCACCACCGAAGACGATATGAAGATGAGAGCGGTGCAGGACACGCTTATCGAAAACCTGGTGCGACGAAAGGTCGATCGAAAATGCCTCGACCCGAAAGAGAGCCACATGGCCTCGCAGGGAATGATCCAGCGGGAAATTGCGATTAAGGAAGGAGTCGACTCCGACACGGCGCGAAACATCGTCAAGATGATCAAAGACCAAAAGCTGAAGGTCCAAGCAGCGATCCAGGAGAATCAGGTCCGGGTGACCGGCAAGAAGATTGACGATTTGCAGGCGGTGATTCGAGCGGTGCGAGGAGCCAATATTTCAATTCCGCTTCAGTTCGTTAATATGCAGAGCTAACAAAAGCTCCTGTTGGACTAGGTTCCGGGGTTTCAATGAGGATCGAGCAGCAAGGAGAACGATGATGGAGAAGATCAAGAAGAGCGATACCGAGTGGAAAAAAGAGCTGACCGACGAACAATTCCATGTGGCGAGGAAGAAGGGCACGGAGCCCGCATTCACCGGGGAATATTGGAATAACCACGACAAGGGCGTCTACCGTTGCCGCTGCTGCGGCAATGAGCTGTTTAGCTCGGATACCAAATTCGATTCCGGAACCGGCTGGCCGAGTTTCTGGGCACCGGTGTCGGAAGAAAACGTCGCCATTGAACAAGACAATAGCTTCCTCATGCGCCGCACCGAGGTGCTATGCAACAAATGCGATGCTCATCTGGGCCATGTCTTTGACGACGGGCCGCAGCCAACCAATCTTCGCTATTGTATAAATTCGGCTTCGCTGAAACTGGACAAGGACAAATAGCGATTGTTTCAAAATATGGGTGAACAGGCTTTTCAGGACCAGGGTTCCGTCAGTCATTGTCACGGCTGCGGCGCGGATAATAAACAAGGTTTGCAGATCAAGAGCTTTTGGGACGGCGACGAAGCGGTGGCCACCTGGAAAGCTCAACCGCATCACTGCGGGGGAAGACAGGAGATCGTCAACGGTGGCATCGTTGCCACCTTGATTGATTGTCATAGTCTGAATCTCGCCATCGCGCATGCTTATCGAGCTGAGGGACGAGGGATCGGCACTGCGCCGCGTATTGGCTACGTTACCGGCAACTTGAATGTCTCCTATCTGAAACCAACTCCGATGAATGAGGCCTTGCACCTTCGTGCGCGCATCACCAAGGTCGAGGGACGGAAGGCATGGGTGCATTGCACCTTGAGCGCCGGCGGCGAAGTCTGCGCGACGGGCGAAGTGCTGGGGGTTCGCGTTATGCGCGACTGAACGTCGCGCGGTTCAAAAGTTCAAAGTTTAAGGTTCAAGGTGTCGGAAATGTGGCCCGGCTCAATCTTGAACCCGGAACCTTGAACATACCGCAGAATGAAGGAAACCATGGAATACACCACACTCGGACGGACCGGTCTTAGGGTGAGCGTCGCGGGATTAGGCTGCGGCGGGCCTAGCCGGTTGGGCTTACGCAACGATGCGCAGAGCGAAAGCAATGCCCTTAGCCTGATTCGCCAGGCCCTCGATCTCGGCGTCAACTTTCTCGATACGGCCCAGAACTACGGGACGGAACCCGTGGTCGGTAAAGCGATTGCGGACGTTCCCAGGGACCGACTGGTCATCTCCACGAAAAAGACGCTACCGGCAGCCGATCATTCCGACCCCGAGGCGGAGGTCAGCAAGGGCCTGGAACAGAGCCTCAAGCAGCTCGGCACGGATTACATCGATGTGTACCATCTCCACGGGGTCGAGCCGAAGGATTACCGGTTCGCCAAAGAAAGGCTCATGCCGGCGATGCGGCGTCTGCGTGAGCAGGGCAAGATTCGTTTTATCGGAGTCACGGAAGGATTCGTAGTCGATCCCGCGCACCAGATGCTGGCAGATAGTCTCCCGGAAGATCTCTGGGACGTCGCAATGGTCGGCTTCAATATTCTCAATCCTTCGGCGCGCACAACCGTTTTTCCGTTGGCTCGGGAAAAGCGCGTGGGTGTGTTGGGGATGTTTGCCGTGCGCCGGGCTTTCAGTCAGCCGGATCGGCTGAAAACGATCTTTGCCGAGCTAGTCCAAAAAGGCGTGATCGCTCCCGGCACGGTGCACGCCGATAATCCTCTCGGCTTTGTGCTGAGAGAAAGCGATGCGAAGACATTGCCCGAAGCCGCGTACCGTTTTTGCCGACACGAACCCAGCGTCGATTTAGTGCTGACCGGTACCGGCAATGCCGAGCATCTCAAGGAAAACGTGGAGTCCATTCTCAAGCCACCCTTGCCGGGGGGCACTCTCCAGAAACTCCACGCGATTTTCGGTAATTTGAACTATCTTACCGGCAATTGAAACTTGAGACTCGCTTCAGCTTGTTGCGAATAGTTTATTTCGCCTCGTCATTTTGAAACAGTTTTGCATACTGATCCCACGATGCGGGAGCGACCCGCGCCGTTTGGAGGTTTTCGTCCACGTGGACGGTCTGCTTCATGCCCACCAGCGCGGTGGTTACGCCGGGAGTCGAGCGGACGAACTGCAGCGCTCTTTGGCCGTCCGTCTCTAAGCCCGAAAAAGTGTCGTTAATGATCGATGGGAGGTTACGTGTGAGCTGGCCTTGCAGCACGGAGGCGCTGCACATGACGGCGATGCCGAGCGCTTGCGCCGCTGCCAATGTGGTCAATGGTTTTCCTTCGAGTTGCTGGTTGGTGAGAGACAGGGCCTCCGTCATCCCCAGGTTGAAAGGAAGTTGAACGACTTTGAACTTGTGTTGTTTCCCGCCGGCCTGGGAGGCCAGTTCAAGCGTCTCGGCGAGAGACAGGTAGTCTTTATCGGTCGGGTCGTTGCGGTATCCGTTCCAGGTGGCCGTGCCATAGCTGCCGCCGATTTTTCCCGCCGCCACCGCACCCTCCAAAGTTTCAAAAGCAAGCAGCAATCGGTTATTGAATTCCTCCCGGGAAATCTTTCCCAGTTGGGTTTCGGGATTGTGCACGTAGTAGATGTCGACGGACTCCAGGTCGAGGTTGCGAAGACTGCAATCCAGTTGGTTCAGCAGATAGTCCGGTGTCATGCAGTGACATCCCGCTATGACATCGGCGAACTGTGCTATGCCGGGCTCGACGAACGTGGCCTCAAAATAACTCCGAACCTCTTTCGGAGGAACCCCGTCGTAGGGAATGAAACCGCCTTTGGTCGCCACGACGATTTCGTCTCGACTGAAGCCCCGGGACACCAACTCCTTCAACGCGGTGCCGATGGAACGTTCGCTTCGTTGACAGCGGTAATTGATGGCGGTGTCGATGACATTGCAGCCCGATTCCACGGCGCGAACGATCGCGTCGTGGTAGAGCTGGTCCGTTTCGACATCGTGATTCCCGAGGTAAGTGCCGATGCCGATGGAGGAGATCCACAGTCCGTGGGAGTGGCGAAAGTGTTCCAGCGGAATTTTGCCTTCGAAGCGCTTGCGGTAGCGCTCCGTGCCTGCTGTAGTTGCCGACCCGGAAAGTTTCATTTTGCACCTCTGCCGCTACGAAAAAATACCCCATCCAATCCCAGCGCGCGGCCGGGGTTTGAGAGCAGGAAGACGATCAGCGCGACGATGAACGTTTGTTGCTGGGCCAGGAGGGCACCGCCCCTGGCCATGCCGGGTCCCAGGTAATAGTTGATCAACATGAAGAGACCGACGCAGGCGCTGAAGCGCGTCAAGAAACCGAGGAGCAGACAGGCGCCTACGGAAATTTCGCCCAATATCACAAGATAGCCGAACAGCTCCTGATGCGGCACGATCGTGTCGACCAGAAACTTCTTGTACCACGGGTACAATTCAACGGTGGCCAGGTCGCCGATTTGTCGTCCGAGCCAGTCGCCGCGGGGAAAATCCCGCTGAAACTTTCTGACGCCTTGCATGAGCATGGTGTAGCCGATGTAGATGCGCAGTAGGGCGATATACCAGAGGTAGGTTTTCTCCTTGAGATTCATTTCGTCGTGCGAAGGACAGCAGAACGGCTCCGGGAGAATGAAGCCACGATTTAGAACGAGTCTTTAAGCTTGCGTACGGTTGCAAACACCGAAACCGGATCCAGTCGAAGACCGGAGGAAGCGGCTTTTAAACTCGCTTGAATTTCTTTGCTGTCCCAGCGCAGGAACGGGTTCGTTTGTTTTTCCTCTTCCAAGGTCGAAGGAACCGTCGATGCGCCGCGGGATCTCAAGCCCTGCACTCGCTCGAACCGGGACACCAGTCGGTGGTTCTTCGGTTCCAAAGTCATGGCGAAACGAAGGTTGCTCTCGGTGTATTCGTGACCGCAGTAGACCCTGGTATCGTCCGGTAGCGCCATGAGTTTCTTGAGTGACCCGTGCATCTGTTCCGCTGTGCCCTCGAAGAGGCGACCGCAGCCGGCAGTAAAAAGTGTGTCGCCGCAAAACAGATTGTTGCCGAAGAGATAGGCCACATGCCCCGTCGTGTGGCCGGGAATAAAAAGAACTTTCCCCCTTACTTCCCCAATGGCGACTTCATCCCCTTCTTCAACTCCGCGGGTTAGGCCGGGAATCCTTCCCTGATCGCTTTTGTGACCGTAGACTTCGAGACTTTGATTGGCCAACAAACCCTCGTTGCCTCCGGTATGGTCGCGATGGTGGTGAGTGTTGAGAATGGCCTTCAAGGCGACCTTCTCCTGCTCGGCCCGACGCACAACCGGTTCGGCTTCCGACGGGTCAATGATCCCGGCGCTGTTGGTGGCTTGACAGACGACGAGATAGCCATAGTTGTCTCGCAGCAGTGGAATCTGGACGATTTTCATAGCCGGTTTTTCGTGAACTCCTGAAGGTTAGGTAGGGTAATGGCTTAAAAGTATCGGATTTCGCCCCACTCTTCAATCAAAAAGTGGCGCTTAAGCTGATAAATCGTGGGACCGTTTCGCTTGACCCCACGGGTGTAAGTTTCCTATAGTCCGAGCAACATGATTCGTGCCGGAGCCGGGCAATCCTCTAGCCCATCAACGGAACAGGCGGCTGCGCAAGCCGCCGGCGCAGCCATGGACCAGGCGGGCGTGTCCCGCGCCGACGCTGCGATGGTTTTTTTTACGGCGGAGCACGCGGCGAACAGTCAACACCTTCTGTCCACTCTGAGGCGAGTAACCCGAAGCGAAAAAATCGTCGGCTCGAGCGGAGCGGGAATTCTCACGGGCGCGGGAGAAATAGAGGGCGCTCCGGGGGTAGCGGTGCTGGTATTCGCTTCTGATGAAATCCAAAGTCAGCCTTTTCTCTTTCAACCCTTGCGGGAACGCGATGAACAAGTTGGGGCTCAAATCGCCCAAACCGTTGGCGCCGTTGCCGATTCGGGCTCGCTGCTGATTCTGCTTCCCGACACATACAACGGCCAGCCGCATCAGCTGCTCGACAGCATGGAACAACGGCTGGGTTTTCTTCCAGTAGTTGGCGCGGGCTCTTCGGAGGGTGGCATCGCGCAGGCCACTTACCAAGTGTGCGGCGAAACTCTAACCTCGAATTCCGTGGCGGGCCTGGAACTTTCCGGTTCTTTTGGAGCGGCCATCGATATCACACAGGGATGCCAACCGATCACGGCACCGATGGTTATCACGAAGGCGGAACGGAACTTGATTCTTGAGATCGATCACCGACCCGCTGTCGAGGCGTTTCTGAGAGTGCTTAAAGGGCCGCTTGCGGACGATTTGCGGCGGGCACTCATGTTCGTGTTCGTCGGATTGCCGGCGACTGCCAATCAGAACCATATCGTGCCGGGAGAATATCTAGTACGCAACATCGTAGGAT
>Ga0105347_1000488_pt1 | contig 18663 bp, 18 predicted proteins | sample EasRivMeERMLT890_FD_89677 | JGI IMG/M metagenome (GOLD analysis project Ga0105347, IMG submission 89677) | Soil microbial communities from meander-bound floodplain in the East River, Colorado, USA - East River MetaG ERMLT890 | ecosystem: Environmental > Terrestrial > Soil > Floodplain | place... | reverse complement strand
GTCGCGAAACCCCTGCACTTCAGCCCAGAATCCGCCCTGCCCGTCCTCGATCCGGCAGAGAGTGCCTGGCGCCACGGGTGGACCGTCAGCCTCGATCAAGCTTCCCACCTGGCGTCGCACACGGCCGGACAGTTCCACGGTCTGGCAGTCGGCCAGACGCGTCACCGTTCCGTGAAGGCGAGTTTCAGCGTGGATCATGTGAGTCGGTCAGCCACTCAAGGGCCTTCTGCACACGCACGGAGAGTCGCGCATCGGCCGTTCCGCTTCTGGACACGGCCACGGCTCCGCCCCGCTCCACGGAGGGATCCGCAGTCACGGTGACGTCCGGCGACTCCCACAGCGTGCTGTCGCGATCATCCAGTCCACGACGAAACTTTTCGTAGTCTTCGGGGTGGAGTTTGACTTCGATTTCTTCCTGGTGTCCGAGCGCATCCAGAGCCTTGCGCATTCCCGCTTCGAACACGCGGGGGTTCAATTCCACGATGCTTCCCAGCCAGGCGCGTGCCAGAGCCGAGGCCAACTCGGTGGTGCCCCGGTACAGTTCTTCACGATACGCCGCCAGTTCCCTGCGAACGCTGGCCTGAATCGCCCGCCAGGGCTCGCCGGCCGCGTTCAGACGACTTTGGAGGTCGGCCTCCCGCTCGCGGCGACCCTCCACCCGTCCCCGTTCAAAGGCCTGTTCGCATTCTGTGCGCTGGCGTACCTCGAATTCCGAGAGCCTTGTTTCGACCACGGCTTCGAGCTCTGACCAGCTGCGGGGAAAGGCGGTGATGGCTTCGGTGCGGGGTGCGGGCTCGAATGTGGCTACGAATCGGCCGGAGGACTGAGCCACGTCGCCAACACGGTAGGCTGTATCCGACATGTGGACCCGCCGGAGGATCTCCTGCGCATCAGACAATCACGTCCTCCTTGCTGCCACGGCCGGCGACGACGATCTGCCCCTCTTCCTCCAGCCTGCGAACGGCCTCCACGATGCGTTGCTGGCCGGCTTCCACATCCGACAGGCGCATGGGGCCCATGAACTCCATTTCCTCCTGGATCATGCCCACCACACGCTCCGACACATTGCTGAAGATCTTGGACTTGAGTTCGTCGGAGGCCGCCTTGAGCGCAATGGCGAGATCCTTCGACTCCACCTCCTTGAGGAGGCGCTGCACAGCGCGGTCGTCGAGCAGCACGATGTCTTCGAAGACGAACATGAGGTTCTTGATCTGTATGGCCAGTTCCGGGTCCTCGTTCTCCACCGACTTGAGAATGCGTTTCTCCGAAGTGGTTTCCATGAGGTTGAGGATTTCTGCGATCTGCTTTGCCCCGCCCGACACGGACACTTCTCCGGAGGTGCCGGTGTCGAACTGACGCTCCAGCACGCCCTCGATCTGGCTCAGGATTTCAGGGGAGATCTTCTCCATGGTGGCCACGCGAAGGGCCACGTCGGTCTGGAGCTCGGCCGGCAGATCGGACATCACCTGTGCCGCCTGCTGCGGGCGAAGCTGTGTGAGGATGAGGGCGATGGTCTGCGGATGCTCACTCTGAACGAAGTTGGTGAGCTGCCGGGCATCGATGTTCTGGAGCTTTCGGAAGCCCGTGGTACGCATGGCGCCTTCCAGCCGCGTGAGAATTTCCCCGGCGCGGTTGCGACCCAGAGCCTGCTCCAGCAGTTCGCGGGCATAGTCGAAGCCGCCCTCCAGGACGTACTCGCGCGCCAGGAAGATCTGGTGGCACTCCTTGAGGACCTCCTCCTCCACCTCGGCCGGAATGTCACGGAGATTGGCGATCTCCACAGTGAGCTGCTCCACTTCGGACTCGCTCATCTTCTTCAGCACCTGGGCGGACACGTCCTTGCCCAGGGCCACCAGAACCACGGCCGCCTTCTGAACCGCGGTGAGCTCCTCGTATTTTACGGTGCTGGCCACTGGGTTACTCCGACATCATGGTCTTGATGATTTTGGCCACTTCTTCCGGGCGACCGCGCGCGCGCTCCCCGAACACGTCGGCGGCACGGGTGCGCTGAGTCTGCTGGGGCAGCTCTGCCCCACCCTGGTTGAAGGTCACGGGAACCGGGGACGCATGGGAGCCCGCGGCCGCTCCGGCCAGGGCCTTGCCCAATTTCTTGAAGGTCCTGCGCACGTAGAGAAGCGCCACCAGGATGAGGAGGCCATAGAGCACCTTTCGTCCCAGGTCGTAGTACATCTCGTAGCTCTCCACCGACTGGAGATCCTGGGCCAGCTCGTCTTCCACGCTGGTGTCGAATGCCATGTTCACCACTTCCATGTGGTCGGCCCGGGACGAGTCGAATCCAACGGCCGTTCGCACGACGGCCGCAATCTGTCCAAGCTCATCGGCGGATCGGGGCTGATATGTGGGTGCGGCATCCTCGGCTCCTGCTGCCGGCGGCGCATAGGTGCCATCCACCATCACGGCCACAGAGATCCGCTCGATCGTGCCGAACGCCGACACGACGTGTTCCACTGTCTTCGAAATCTCGTAGTTTGTGATCGTGGCGTTCTGGCTGGCCCCGTCGCCTTCCGAGCCCGGCTTGGCGGTCTGCACTTCTTCACTGCGGATGGCCACCCGATCGGGATCATAGTTCTCGGCCTGCGTCTCCACTTTGTCGAAATTCAGATCGGCAATCACGCGCACCACGGAGCGTCCGGCGCCCAGGGTGCGGTCGAGCAGCGACTGGGCCTTGGACTCGAGGTGATTCTCGACGTTGTGGCGCAGTTCGAGCTGTGTGCTGGAGAGCCGCGTCTCCATGTCCCCGGCGTGCTTTTCTGTGAGCAGCTTGCCACGGGAATCCACAAGCGATATCGCATCGACGTCGAGACCCTCCACGGAAGACGCCACCAGGTGGGCAATCCCCGCCACCTGGCTTTCCGAAAGCGATCCGTTCAGCTTGAGCACCACGCTGGCGGTGGGCTGCTTCTGGTCACGTGAGAACAATCTCGATTCGGGCATCACCAGGTGCACCCGCGCCGCAGACACTTCCGAAAGCGACATGATCGACTTCGCGATTTCCCCTTCCAGTGCGCGGCGAAAGTTCACCTTCTGCAGGAAATCGGTCATCCCGAGGTTGCTCTTGTCGAAAATTTCGTAGCCCACCACGCCGTCTCTAGGGTACCCCTGCGCCGCGAGCTTGAGCCGCACGGCCTGGGCCTGGTGTTCCGGAACTTGAAGTGCCGTGCCGCCGGCTGAGATCTGATACGGAATGTCGAGTCCCGTCAGTACGTCGACGATCTCGCCGGCCTCGGCGGGAGCCAGATTGGAATACAACGTGGTGTAGGTGGCCTGGCGGGCCCAGCGGACCGTGCCCACGCCTGCCACCACCGTGCCCACCACCACCAGCACGAGCAACACGCGATGGTTCATGGACAGACGGTTCCAGACGGCTCCGTACTGCGAAAGCGAATTGTTCACAAGGGTCTCCGATTAGATCTGCATGCGCATCAGTTCCCGGTAGGTCTCCAGGAGCTTGTTGCGAAGTTCCACCAACAGTTCAAAGGCGATGCCCGCCTCGTCGGCCGCAAGCATGACCTGGTGAATGTCCTGTATCGTCCCCTCGAGCGCTCCACGCTGAGTCTCGTCGGAGGTCTTCTGCAATCCGTCCACGTCCTGCAGAAACTTGTCCAGGACACTCGAGAACGAGGATCCCTGCGTGCGCGGTGCCGCCTGGGGCAGCTCGGGGACCAGTCCCAGCTCGATGGGTTGAACCGAAATGCGCTGGATCACGCCCGTATATCCAGATGACGCCCGCGAGAGTCGCCGGTCACCTTCGACGTTGGACTCGAGGGTCCGAAGGCATCCGTCAGGGCGCCGGCTTCCTCCGGCGTGATCGACTTGAGCAGGTCGGCAAACCGCTCCTTGCTCACGGCCTGTCCCGCTCTAGTGGAAGCGTTGGTCACCTGCGCAGGCGTGTAAGTGACCTGACCTGTGATTGGATTCGTCATGCGTGTGCTCCTAGAGCTCCAGCGCCCGCTGGGCCATGAGCTTGGCCGCCTCCAGGGCGGTGGCGTTGGCCTCGTAGGCGCGGGAGGCGATCATGAGGTCTACCATCTCCGCGAGAATGTCGATGTCGGGTAACGCCACGAATCCGTCGGCATCCGCATCGGGATGCCCGGGCATGTACTCGTAGCGCACGGCGTCTGTGCTCTGCGTCGCGGTTTCCGTGGTGGGAACGCGACGCGGATTGTCTGTCAAAGAGAGGCGCGGCTGGAGATGGCGCGGATGCGTGCGCCGCAGATCCGAGGTGGAACGCTCGAGCAGGTCGATGAAGGCCCCCTGCCGCGGGTTCTCCTTTTGAACCACGACCTGGCGCCTGTAGGGGCCGCCGGCCGGCGTACGTGTGGTTTCGGCATTGGCGATGTTCGCAGCGGTCGCGTCCATCTTGCGCCGCATCGCGGAGAGCCCGGAGGCCGACAGGTCGAACGATACCAGAAGTCCCGGCATCCTAACGGTCTCCCTTGATCGCGAGTTTCAAGGTCTCGAATTTCTTACGGGCCAGTGTGGTGCCCAGCTGGTACCAGATCTGCGTTTCCGCCAGGGCCGCCATCTCAGCTTCCACGTTGATTGCGGGGCCCTCGGCAGCTGACGCCTTTCGACTCACCAGAAAGCGGCCGCGTTTCTGTTCTCCCACGGGAATGTGAGCGGGATCGGTGCGGGTGCCCTGGAGTTGATCCTTTGTGACCAGCTTCTTGAGCTCACCCTCGAAATCCACTTCACGCGGGCGGTACCCGGGGGTCTGCGCGTTGGCGATGTTGCCGGCCGTGACCTTCTGTCGTAAGGACGACAGATCCAGCACTCGCTTGAGAGTAGGCAGTCCCGTCTTGGCGATGACTGAGTTGAATACAATATTGGCCTTCATGGCGACCGGTCGCCTTGCAACCTCCTTGCCGGCTTGACGGAACGCCTCACACAGAGGCGCAGGCGTTGATCGGCAGCGACTTAGCCCGGCACTTCGGTGGGTCGGCCGCAGGACGGCCGATGAAAACGCGGCAGATTCTGCCGTCTAACGGGGCGCTTTGGGCGTTCCGGCGGGTCCCAGCAGGCTGTCGGCGACCGCGAGTATCGAACGCGCTGAAGGTGCCGCGTTCGGCTCTGCCGACTTGTCGGCCAGGACGATCAGGTCGACGCGGCGATTCTGCGCCCGGCCCTCTGGAGTATCGTTGCCAGTAATGGGGCGAAACTCGCCATAGCCCAGCGCAGACACACGCGACGGGTCGAGCTTCAATTCCTCCACGAGGTAGCGCACCACGCCCGTGGCCCGGCTGGTGGAAAGTTCCCAGTTCGATGGGAAGCGCAGCGTATTGATGGGACGGTCGTCCGTGTGGCCTTCGACCCGCAAGTGATTGTCCATGGACCGAAGTTCACCCGCCAGCACGTTCAGGATTGAATGCATCTGGGGCTTCAGGTCGGCGGACCCCGGATCGTAGGCCGCCGACTCGAGCACGCGAATCACCAGTCCGCGCTCATCCTGCAGGGTCTCGATCTTGTCCTGAAGCTCTTCGGTGACCACCTTGTCGTGAATCTGCTGCCCCAGACTCTTGAGTTCGCCGAGATCCAGGAGGCCCGCTCCCTGGGCGTCCACGCTGGCCGGTTGAAGCACGGCCTGGCCGCCCCGCAACACTCCGTTGAACGCGTCCGCCATGCGGCCGAACTTCTTTGCATCCAGGCGTGACATGGAGTACATCACGATGAAAAACGCCAGAAGCAGCGTAATGAGATCCGCGTAGGTGAGCAGCCAGCGTTCGTGATTGCTGTGGGAGTCGGCCCGCCTCCGTCGTCGAGCCATGACTCAGCCCTGGCGTTCGCGCGGGTGAAGGAACGACAAAAGCCTGGTGCGAATGACCCGCGGGTTGTCGCCTGACTGGATCGACGTGACGCCTTCCACGATCAGGTCGAGCCGCTGCATTTCGAGGTCGTGCCGGTACTTGAGTTTGTCACCGATCGGCAGATAGAACAGGTTGGCCATTCCCACGCCCCAGAGGGTGGCGATGAACGCGGCGGCAATCGACTGCGCCATCTTGCTGGCGTCGCCTGTGTTCGCGAGCGTGTGGATGAGCCCCAGCACGGTGCCGATGATGCCCAGCGTGGGAGAAAACCCGCCCAGCTTGTTGAAGAGTGTGATCCCCTCGTGATGTCGCTCTTCCATGTACACGATTTCGTTTTCGAGAATCGTGCGCAGGGTGGTCACCTCGGTGCCGTCGATCACCAGCTGCATCGCCTTGCGGAGAAACGGGTCTGAGATCTTCTTGAGCTGCCCTTCCAGCCCGAGAATGCCCTCGCGGCGGGCGCGTTCGGCCATGCTCACCAACTGCTCCACCGTGTTCATGATCTCGCGATTCTGAGCGAAGAGCGCGAGCTTGATGTAGAGCGGGATTCTCAACACCGTGCCGAAGGACGTGGTGATGGCTGCGGCGCCCAGGGTGCCGAAAATCACTAGCAGCATGGCGGGCGCCTGAAACACCATGGACAGGTGACCGCCCTCCATGACGAAGGAAACGGCGATGGCCCCCACGCCTACGACGAGTCCCAACAGTGTGGCTATATCCATAGCGATGCAAGCGCGCGCTAGGACGCACTTTCAGTGGTAGATATCGGCAGTCCGAGGGTGGCGCTGAACGAGCCTAAGGCATTACTGGATTACGAATTACGGGCAGCCGTGGGACGGGAACACAAAGCGTGATTGGAGCTCGACATAACGCCCCTTCAGGCGCGCGATTGCTCACCCGGTGCACAGAAAAACAGGCGGCCTCAAACCACCTGCACGTCGGCGTCTTCCTCCACCTCATCGTCGCCAGCCGGGGCTTCGTTGCGCAGGCCGAATTCGTTGATCTTGTTGCGGAGCGTGCGGATGGCGATTCCCAGAAGCTCGGCGGCCTGCTTGCGGTTGCCGCCCGTTCGTTCGAGTGCCCGAACAATCAGCCGTTTCTCCATGCCACGGATCGACAGGTCTCCGTCGGCTTCCGTTGTCTTGGAGCTGTGCCCCCCCAGGCGGAAGCTCATCGGGAAGTCTTCGCGGCGAAGCTTGCGGTTTGACGTGAGCACCACGGCCCGCTCGATCGAGTTGGCCAGCTCGCGCACGTTGCCCGGCCAGGCGTACTCCGAGAGCATCTTCATGGCTGCCTCATCGACGCCTGAGACTTCCTTGCCGGTCTTGGCGGAGTAGAGAGCCAGATAGTGCTCCACAAGCTGGGGCAGGTCCTCGCGGCGGTCGCGCAGGGCCGGCACCACAATCGCGATCACATTGAGCCGGAAATACAGATCCTGCCGGAAGCGTCCGGCGGCCACTTCCGCCTCCAGATTGCGGTTGGTGGTGGCGATGATGCGCACGTCTACTGGGATGAGTTGAGTGGAGCCCACGCGTTCGATGTGCCGTTCCTGAAGCACGCGGAGCAGCTTGGCCTGTAACTCGAGCCTCATTTCGCCGATCTCGTCCAGCAGCAGCGTGCCTCCGTCGGCCACCTCAAAGCGTCCCCGGGTGGTCTTGTGCGCGCCGGTGAACGCGCCTTTCTCGTGACCGAAGAGTTCGCTCTCCGCCAGCTGTTCCGGAACCGCCGCACAATTGAACGTGACCCAGGGGCCATTCGCGCGCCTGGATTCGAAGTGGATGCGGCGCGCCAGAAGCTCCTTGCCCGTGCCCGATTCACCCGTGATCAGCACGGTGGTATCGTGCGGCGCTGTGCTGCCCGCCAGCCGGTAGAGTTCCTGCATGGGACGCGAGCTTCCCACCATCCTGCGCGTGGAGTGCTGTTCGTCCTGGGCCAGGCGAAGGGCCTGGTTCTCATTGCGCAGCCGGATGAATTCCAGGGCTCTGTGAGTCACCATCTCGATCTGCTGTGGCGAACAGGGCTTCAGCATGAATTCGTAGGCACCCGCCTTCATGGCGCCCACGGCCATCTCCACGTCGCCGAAGGCCGTGAGCAGCACCACCAGCGTATCGGGAAACCGCTCCCGCACCTTCATCAGCACATCGAGTCCGGAGGCTCCGGGCATCCTCACATCCGTGAAGACCAGGTCGAAGGACTCCTCTTCCGTAAGGCGCAGCCCTTCTTCGGCGTTGGTGGCCGTACTCACCTGATGGCCCAGACGCCGCAGCGTCTCCTGTACGAACGCGTTGCCCAGCTCGTCGTCGTCGATCACCAGAATGCGTGCCAAAGTCGCCATGTTCACTCCCGAGGAATGTGAAGATCGAATCGTGCCCCCCCCTCGGGCGGCCGTCCGCATTGCACGTGGCCGCCGTGGGCCTCGACCACTTTTCGCACCGTGGCCAGGCCCAGCCCCGTCCCCTTGTCCTTGGTGGTAAAGAACGGATTGAAGATCTTGTCGAGATGCGGCTCCGGGATGCCGGGGCCGTCGTCGGTGACCCAGATGTGCAGCCAGTCCTGCCCCCCGGCCCCTCTCTGAGCCACGAGCCCGCACTCCACCTTGCCGTTGTGAGTGGCCTCGACGGCGTTCACCAGGAGGTTGTGCACGGCCATGCGAATCTGTACGAGATCCACCGTGCTGGTTCCTGACTCCTCCTCCAGTCGGCGTTCGATGTGCAGTTCGCGCCCGACGCGCCGGAAGGTGGACTCTACAAGTGCGATCTCCTCCTCCAGCTCCGTGCGCAGATCACAGGTGCGCTTCTCGAGACGGAGGGGTTGTGCGTAGCGCAGCAGATTGGTGACGATGCGGTTGAGATTGTCGCAGCCCTTGACGATGTGGTCGGCGAGGCGTCGCCGCTCGTCCCCCGGCTCGAACTCGCGTGCCAGAAGCCCGGCGAAGCCGGCTATGCCGCCCAGGGGGTTGCGGATCTCGTGCGCCACGGTGGCCGCCATTTCACCCAGAACGGCCAGCACGCGCACGCGCGCAATCTCACCCTCGAGGACACGCAACCGGGACAGATCCGTGAGGATTTCCACGGCACCACTCACTTCCCCATCCGGCAGGAGCAAAAGCGAGGTGGCGGAGGCCACCGGAACCGGCGCTCCCTGGCTGCGTGGCAGGACCTTTTCCCCGTCCTGAAGGGCCTTGGGGCCGCGGAGGGCTCCAAGCGCCGAAGGTGAAAGGAGTGGAAGGCTCAGCTGATAGGGTTGGCCAAGCACCTCCTCTGCCGTGCGCCCGAACATCTCCTCGGCCGAGCGATTGAACAGCTGGACGCGGCCCTCGAGATCTACCGCGACGACACCCGAAGGCATGGATCCCAGAATGCCTTCGAGATACGCCGCACCCTTCTCGCGTTCCGTCAGCGTGGCCCGGAGCGTCTCATTGGTGGCCGCCAGCTCGTCCTGCAATTGAGCATAGCGATCGGTGAGCTCCTGATAGGCCTCTTGAAGGCGATGGAGCCCTGCGGCAAAGACGGAATACTGGGAGGCGAACTCTCCGACATCGTCCTGCGGATTCAAGCTCCCCCCCGGATCCGGAGCGGTCGTCGGATCGACCGTGCCCCGGTGCTCGATATCCATGTGCGGGCAAGCTACCCGAACCCCGGAGGAAAGGCAATAGGAAAGCAACGACCCCGCAGGGTCTTTGAACTCAGCCGAGGGATCGGATGAGTGACTCGACGTCGGCCGTGTTCTGCTCGGCCTTGCGTGCCAGTTTTCGCACCAGGCGCCGGGCCGACTCTGCGCCACGAAAGTTCTGGCGCGACAGTGTGCGTTGAAGACGCAGCAGTTCCGTCTGGATCATGCGGTCTCGTGTTGCCACGAGTTCGAGCCGCACGGCCGGTGATGGGATCTGGCCGTGTGCAGTGGGTCCCTGCGGCATGGAAAGCGGCCGCGCGGACGTGATGTCGGCCTCCTGCTTGGCCGGAACCGGAACCGACGTCCGCTGGTCCGTCCTCCGCAGGCTGTCCAGATCGTCTCGAGAGTTCATCGGAATGTCCTCCGTCGTGCGTCCGCGCGGGAAAGGCACCCAGATCCTTCCCTGCGCCAGGCGTCAGAGTCGCGCGAGCAGCTCGTCCTTCTTGCGGCGATACTCTTCGTCGTCGAGCGCACCCTTCGAGCGAAGTTCGCCGAGCTTTTCCAGGAGACCCAGGATACTGTTCTGCTGAACGGTCTTGGCTACGGGGCGCGGAGGCTCTTCGGGCGCAGTCACAATCTGCGCAGTCCGCTTGGCGCCTCGCTCGGCCTGGTAGGTCGACACTTCGGCTTCGAGGTAGGCCAGCCGCCCCGCCAGATCGTCCTCACGTTGACGGCGCCGCAACTCCTTCAGCCCCTTCTGCACCGTGCTCAACAATTCGGGGAGCTTGAACGGCTTGATCACGTAGTCGAACACGCCCGAACGGAGGCACGCCACGGCACTCTCCACGGTGGGATAGCCCGTCATGAGCACAGTCAACGGCTGCTTCGGCAGCTTTTCGAACTCCGCCAGCACTTCCAGCCCGTTCATCTCGGGCATCTTCAGATCGAGCAGGCAGAGATCGAAGGGGCGTTCCGCCGCCAATTCGATGGCGCGCGGTCCGCGGTCCGCGAGATAGACTTCGAATCCGTTCTGACCAAGGAACTCCAACAGCAGTTCCCGAACGAACAGCTCGTCGTCTACCACGAGAATCCTGCTTGCGTCCACTGTGCCTTTCCTCCGCTCGCTCGACGTCCCTGCTCAACGCGCTTTGGCGCGGTTTCGTGGCCGAGTATCCCCTTACCTCATCGGCACGTGGGTGGCAGGAATGGAACGAACAGCAAGAGAATTGCGGTCGCTTCCCGGGCGCTGGATTCTGTCAAGCCTCGTCTGGGGTGTGGGAGAGACGGGCGCGGGTCAGGACTCCTGACGTCGTTCGCCGAGCCAGAGCATCGCCACGTCGTCGCGCGCATCGGCCAGTCCTGAGAACGCTTCGAGCCGCTTACGTAACCCCAGGATAAAGTCTGCGCCCGGCTGGCCCATCTGCTCGGAGACCGCCGTAGCCATTCGAGGCAGTCCGAACAGCTCTCCATGCGGACTTGCGGTTTCTATGAGCCCGTCGGAGTACAGCAAAAATCGAAACCCGGGGCCAAGCGGCAATTGCGACTGCTCGAAAGTGGACAGCACAGACGATCCCAAAGCCCCCGCATGGGAGGCAAGCGGCACGGGGTTCTGCCGGGTGTCGTCCCACAGGAGTGGAGACACCTGCCCCGCGTTGGCATACTGCAGCGTGCGTGTCCGGACGTCGAGTTTCGCCAGGAAGAGCGAAACCACCAGATCCCGCGGCCGTGACGGGTCCCGGCACAATGCCACGTTGATCCCCTCAAGAACTCTCTCCGGCTCCAGGCCCTGCAGGCACAAGGCGCGCAGGAGAGCCCGCACGGATGTCATGAGGAGGGCGGCCGGTACACCATGATCGCACACATCCCCTACGGCCACGGCCACAGAGTCATCCGGCAGGTGTACAAGGTCGAAGTAATCCCCCCCGATCGCCGTGGCCGGCCGATAGTATGATTCCCAATGGAGCCACGGGGGGCCCGTGCCCGCATCCGGCAGAAGCGTGCGCTGCACCAGGCGTGCCGTGCCCAGCTGATGCTCCCGGCACTGTGTATCCACGGTACGCTGCATCCACTCCAGATTCCCGACGCTTACGGCCGCCATCGAGGCAAGCAGCGCCGCCGTGGCGCGATCGTCCTCCGAGAACGGCTCGTTCTCCCGGCCGTGTGCCAACAGCATCACGCCCCGGGCGCCCGACTCTGATCGCACTGGAACCGCCAGTACACTGCGCACGTGCAGGGAGCGCCGCTCCCCCACTCGATCCCACTTGAGGGGCGCCAGAAGTGGTTCGCCCGACTCCAGCACGCGCTCCACAACGCTTTGACCGTCCAGCTGCAGCTCCCTCGCCACGTCGAGCTCGATACCCAAATTGGCCTCCACCACGAGCCGGCCCCCATGCATGCCGAGCATGACGCCGACTTCGGCTCGCACCATGCGCACAGCCAGCTCCAGGGCTGCCGTCAACATCTGCTCACGAGAGCGCGTTGCTGAGAAGGCCCACGCAAACCTGGCCGCATCGTCCACGCGTCGGGCAAGCCGACCGAGCTGGGCTTCCCACTGTGTGGCCAATAGTGTTGACGTCACTCTCCGAGTCCCCTCCTGTTCATTCTATCGGTCCTGCGCTGCGGATTTTGGTGATGGAAGGCGTACTCGCCTGCGCTATATTGCCCGGCCGTGTCCTTGACAGAATCCACGTCGCCACCGGCCACACCCGACGAAGTCACGGTGGCGGCTCTGCTTTCGGGCCTGTTCGAAGTTCACGCTCTCTGGGCCCACAAGCGCATGGTTCTCGTAAGGGGCCGGTTCAGCGGATCTCCGGAGGCAGCACTCGCGGAACTGCGAGCCCGGGTGGCAAGCCGCGACTGGCGACTCTCCGCCGAGCCCACCGGCAGCGAGCATCTGCTGATTCTGGAAGGGCGCTCCGCCCGGCGATTTCCCTGGCTTTCGTTGAGTCTCTTTCTGCTCACGCTCGTGTCGGTAGTGTTCGGGCGGCCCGCCACCATGGGCAGCCTGCCCGGAGTGAGCTTTGGCGATCTGGTGCTACAGGAGCTCCCCTTCGCCTACGCACTATTGCCCATTCTCCTGGCGCATGAGTTCGGGCACTATCTGGCCGCACGCTACCACGACTACCCGGCGTCCCTGCCGTACTTCATCCCCGGCGTCTTTCCCTTCGGCACGTTTGGCGCTATCATCGTGGCGCGGCACCCATTTCGTGACCGGCGCGTGCTCTTTGACGTCGCCGTAGCGGGGCCGCTTGCGGGATTTCTGGTGGCCATTCCCGTGGTGTGGCTCGGCCTCGCTCACTCTGAGTGGATTCAGATCCCCGAAGGTGCGGGCGTGCGCGTGTGGGACCCGCTGCTCATGAAATTCATCGCCAGCTTTACGCTCGGCCCCTCTCCAGGCGAAGGCTGGGACGTGCTCCTTCACCCGGCAGCCTTCGGCGGCTGGGCCGGCTTGTTCGTGACGATGATGAACCTCATGCCCTTCGGACCGCTGGACGGCGGCAAGACAGCCTACGCATTGTTCGGAAAGGGCCAGCGCTGGATCGCCTTCGCCTCCTGGGGTGCCCTGGCGTCGACGCTCTTCTATTCGCCGTTCTGGCTTTTGTGGCTGTGCCTGGCGCTCGTGTTCCGGCTGAAACATCCACCCACGCTCAACGATGAACGCGATCCGGGAAGAGCCCGGTTCTGGGTGGGAGCGGTCGTTGCAGTGGTGTTCGTGCTGTCGTTTATGCCGTTTCCGTTCTCGATTTAGCGAACGAAAACGCTGCCGGACCGTGCGACTCGGCCGCTGCACTCAGCTGTCGACGGTCCACTCGCCCCGACGACCAGGCGCGCAGGAACGCTTCCACCACGTCCGGATCGAACTGCGTGCCGGCGCAGGCCTGAATTTCCGCCAGGGCCACGGCAACGCTGCGCCCCTTGCGATAGGGCCGGTCGGAGATGATGGCGTCGAAGGTGTCCACGACCGCCAGGAGTCGCGCTTCCACCGGAATCTCGTGTGCGCGGAGGCCGTGCGGATAGCCCGTGCCGTCGAATTTCTCGTGGTGGTGCAGAATGTAAGGTACGGCCGGCTTGAGGTACGGGATCGACTGCACGATACGCACGCCGCAGGTGGTGTGCGTCTTCATGAGCTCGAACTCCTCCGGTGTGAGCGGACCCTGTTTTTGTAAAATCGTATCTGGCACGCCGATCTTGCCGATGTCGTGCAGGATACAGCCCAGCCAGAGCTCCGGGAGCTTGTCCTGCGCCCATCCCATTTCGCGGGCGATGGCCTCGGCGATGTGGCATACGCGATCGGTATGATCGCGAGTGGTGCGATCGCGCGCGTCGAGTGCGCTGGCTAGGGCGTACACCATGTCGAGATACGAGGATTGCAGGGTGTCCAGAAGGCGCCGGTTCTCCATGGCGCTGCCGAGCTGATTCGACACAATGGACAGGGTCTTCAGGTGTCCGGCACTCAGGGGTTCGGGCCGGGGCGGACACTGAAAGTTGATCAGGCCCACGACCTGATTGCTCACCGTGATGGGGTGCGACACGCGATTGGCATACACCGACGGATGCGCCGATCGTGTGGGCCAGCGGGACGGCAGGCGACGCGCTACCACCTCGCCTGACGCCAGAGCTTCCACACTCTGAGGATCGGTGCCTGCAAAGAAGGGGTCCGTGTCGTCAGGCTCCCCGTGGCAGGCTTCTCTCACCAGCTCGCCATCGCGATTCAGGGCATAGACGGCCGCCCATTCGGTGGCGAACTCGGCCACGACGGCCTTCAGGGTGAGTTCATACAGTTCGCCCGGCTCCATGCCGGACGTGGCCGCGTGCGACAGCTGGTAGAGCGCCACCGTCTCGTTGAGGTGTGCATTCTCCAGCCACAGACGCCGGCGTTCGAGACCCCGTTCCACCGTGCGGCGCAGCGAGTGGATGTCGAAGGGCTTGAGCAGGTAGTCGTACGCGCCCATTTTCATGGCGGCCAGCGCGTTTTCCACCGAGGGCTGCCCGGTCATGAGGATGACCACGGCGTCCGGATGATGTTCGAGGGCGGCGTGGAGCACGTCCATGCCGTTGATCTTGCCCATGTAGAGATCCGTGAGCACCAGGTCCACGGGGTGGTGCGCCAGGTGCTCGAGCGCATCCTGCGGGTCGCTGCAGGCCGTCACCCGCACGTCGGGCAGCGCATCGAAGACTTCGCATACCAGGTCGCACACGTCCCGGTCGTCATCCACCACGAGTAACCGGGAGAAGCCCTGGTCGAGGCGCCGGGGGTACGCGTTTGAGGCTTCCATGTACTGGGAGTATCGACCCTCGCGCGGACCAGCGCACATCAAGGTTTGAGTATGTTCAGCTTTTCCGCGCCCAAAAGATGCACACGAAAAGAGGGCGCAAAATGCGGTGCAGTTGGCTGCGTTATGGTGCGGGCACTATAGCGCGTCAGCGCTCTTCGAACGCGTGGTACGAACTGCGGACCAGCGGGCCCGAGAACACGTTGCGGAATCCGAGAGCGTTACCGTAATGTCCAAGTCTCTCGAACGTGCGGGGTGTCACAAAATTAACCACGGGATGGTGCTCGCGTGAGGGTGCCAGATACTGGCCGATCGTGAGGAGGTCGCAGCCGGTGTCGCGGATGTCGCGCATGGTCTGGAGGAGTTCGCCGGTCCGTTCACCGAGACCCACCATGAGCCCCGACTTGATGGTGATGCGAGGAGATATTGTACGCGCCTGCCTGAGGAGATCGAGCGACTGCTGGTACTTGGCTCCGCGCCTCACTGTGGTGTAGAGCCTGGGCACGGTCTCGAGATTGTGGTTGAGCACGTCCGGCTCTGCTTCAAGCACCACTCGAAGCGCCTCCGGGTCGCCCTGAAAGTCTGGTATCAGAACCTCCACCTCTATTCCTGGGACTCGGTGCCGCAGCGCGCGGATGGTTCGGGCGAACATCTCCGCCCCGCCGTCGGGCAGGTCATCCCGGTCGACCGAGGTGACCACCACATAGCGCAAACCCATCTCTGCGGCCGCGTCCGCGACTCGGGCCGGCTCGGCCCAGTCGGTGACGGTGGGCTGGCCCTTCATGACGTCACAGAATGTACAGCCGCGAGTGCACACGTCCCCCAGGATCATAAACGTGGCCGTGCCGTGATGCCAACATTCCCTGGCGTTGGGGCAGTTGGCCTCGCGGCAGACCGTGTGCAGATCGTGCCGATCCATGATGCCCCGCACTTCCTCGTACTTCGGGGACAGGACATGCTTGATTTTGAACCACTCCGGGAGGCGCTGAGGAGCGGCTGGAGCCGGGGCGAGGGGCTTGAACCGGCCCGGGGCTCGCTGGGGGGTGCGTGATGTCATGCTATGTCAAATACTCGAATCCGGTGGAGCGTCGCAAGTGAGAAGCAGCCCGCCTAGCCGGCTGCTTGTGTGGCAGGCGATGTGTCGCGACCATGTGAGAGCCTGCTTCGCACCCGGTCGCAGGCAGCAAGAATGGCGACAGCCATCAATGGTGAACTGGCGATCTGGCCGGCATAGAATAGCCGGTTCCCCTGCCAGGGGGAGACGCCGGCTCCGAGGGCAAAGATGACAAACAGGCCCGCAAGCACCCACGCGAGGCGCTTCTCCTTCTGTCGAATGAGAACCCAGACACCGATCAGACACAGAACCAGCATCCGATAACGCAGCAGGTACGTTTCGCTTACCGTCTTCCAATGCCTGAGTGCGGTTTGCCAGTGCGGAAACTGCGTGAGCCAGACGCCGTCGTCCGTGTTCACGTTGTCGTCGATCGTGCCCAGGTACACCGCCAGGCACATCCAGGGATTTCTGAGCAGAGCGTCCTCGAACACGCGAACGGAGACCGCCTCAAATGCCTGGTGTTCATTGCCCAGCCGCTCAGCCTGCACGCGGATGGAATCCCCGGCCTCCGCCATGGACGTTTCAAAGGGCGTGCCATCCTGGTACAGGCGAAAAGCGGCCGCCGATCGGATCCGGTTGACGGCCTCGATCTGCCTGACGTAGTGAACCCCGTACGTCGCTCGATTGTGTACGATCCAAAGCGTGGGCAGAAACAGCATCATGGCCGTTGCTACGGCCCACACCGGAGAGCGACGCCTGAGCGTCGCAGTCCATGGCTCGTCCGGTTCGGAGGGATGCGCGAGCGTCAACACGGGCAGTGCGAGAAGCAGGATCATCGCCGGCGAACTGGTGAGAATCGCCAGCCCCAGGACCACCCCTGCCAGCGCTGCTTCCAGGAGCCGGCCCTGGACAGACGCCCTGCAGTAGAGCAGGAACCCGGAAAGGGTGAGGACCAGCCCGAGTGCTTCCGCCATGAATGCAGCGGATTGACCCAATGCGGAGAGTGATAGTGCGTGCAGGGTGCCGGCGACAAGCGCCACGCGACTCTGGCCGGTGATCCGAAAGGTCAGCAGGGCGATGAGTACCGCACCGGCCGCGGCCAGCACGATCTGAATGCCCAGGATGGCTACAACGCTTGAGCCCGCGACGACACCCGAGATTGCCAGGAACACGGGGTACCCTGGTCCGAAGAGGCGAACTCCGGTGGAGTGCAGCGTCGATTCCACGCGCAGGCGATCCCCTGCTTCGGTGTAGTGCTCGGTGTCGCGAGAGAGATGTCGGATGGCGTCGGGAGCTTCGAACTGGCTAACAGAGACGAAGGCGAAGGCGATTCGCAGGCAGAGGGCTAGCGCAAACAGCCAGAGATACTTGCTCAGTATGTGTCGACTCCCGTGCTCCTCGGCTTGTAATGAGTAGGGAACTCACCTCACGTATCGGCTCACAAGCAGGATCGACAACAAAGACCCTGCTCGCAAGGGTGAAGCACGGACGCTGGACTAGGCGTCTAACAGGGAGAGCACGGAGGCGGTCCACCCTTGAAGACGTAGTTTACGAGCAGAATTATGTCGCCCGAATTGATCGCCAGATTGCAATTGATGTCTCCCAGCGCGCCGACGGGAGGAGGTCCCGATTTGAACACGGCATTCACAAGATAAATGATGTCGGCTGATGTAACCATGCCGCTTCCGTCGACGTCGCCCGGCGATGCAGTAGGGCAAATCGAGTTGATGACCGTGTCGGTGAATGCGGGCGGATCCGAATCTATCCGCACGCTGGCGTGATTCGAGATCTGCGCCCCTACAGGAGCTGCTCCGGAGGGCCGGATCGTGTACTCGACAAAAGCGTGACTTCCAGGCTCATCGGTCACGCTGTCCGGAAGCTGGACGTTGCTGAACGTCCATGTCAATTCTCTCCCCGTTATGGAGAGAGTATAGGGATGACTGCTGACCCCCGACTGCACACTGCCAATGTCCAGGTCGAGATCGAGACTGTCCCGAATCACGACGTCCATGGCCGAGTCGCTACCGGTGTTCTGAAAATCAATGTGATAGCTTAGCGTCTCGTCTCTGGGGACGAATCCTCCCGGGCTCGTGCCCACGGGTGAAACCGACTTTGAGTTGGGGTCCGACGACGCAACGACCTCTCGACAGTCGCTGGCTACATTGTTCGCTGAGTCGGCGTCGCCTAATGGTGGATTCGCGGCGACCATCGCACATAACGGAGTGCCCAAGGGCGTGCTTTGAGGAATCGACAGGATCGCGCGCAGTCGCTCCGTTTCGGACTCACCCGGGTTGAGCGCACCCAGACTCCAGGTCACGGAGTGGCTTCCAGGGGAGTAGGTCCCGGGTCCTGCTGAAATGCTCTCCGAATAGGAAAAAGCCGCTTCAACCGGAAGGAACAGCTCTACGACCGCCGGAGGTGACACGGCGGAGCCCTGGTTAATGCACATGGCTGTGATCGCTAAGTCCTTCCCTGCTCTGGCAGGAGTCATTCCCACGTGCGCCCTCAGGTCCCATACCGGATCGAGGTCGAGCGCGAAGTCCAGTTCCGTGAAAGCCGTCTGCAGGCCCACACTCTTTGTGTGGCTGGCAGGCGAGCCCGGACACAGCGCGCTCCACAGTGGAGGAGTTACCTCGACTGTGTACACGCCTGGGGACAGGCTGTCGAAGACATAGAACCCCGAATTATCCGTAACCGTGGCGATGTCGGGCGGCAACAACCTGACCACGAGCCCACTCAATCCCGCTTCGGCAAGCCCCTGGCTGCAATCCCCGTCGCTATCGTCGAACACCGTTCCCGAGAGCGCGCTCTGGCCCGCCAAGGTGCCCAACCCGTAAGGAATCCAAGCGCCCAGGGTGTCATCCAATAGCATGGGGTAGCTCGTGGGCTGTCCCGACTC
>Ga0105347_1000486_pt1 | contig 18693 bp, 20 predicted proteins | sample EasRivMeERMLT890_FD_89677 | JGI IMG/M metagenome (GOLD analysis project Ga0105347, IMG submission 89677) | Soil microbial communities from meander-bound floodplain in the East River, Colorado, USA - East River MetaG ERMLT890 | ecosystem: Environmental > Terrestrial > Soil > Floodplain | place... | reverse complement strand
ACCAGGTTCCCATCCAATTCAAACTGGTGAAGGGTAAAGCGGGGCATCATGTGCACGCCTATGTGGACAATGAGTTGATGGGCATGTTCGAGGGCGAAAAAGGAACGTTAAACGGAATCAAGCCCGGCACCCACGTGCTGATGCTGCGGGTCGTCGCCGCGGATCACAAGACCGAGCTCGACGCCAGCGACGAGATCAGTTTTGCGGTGAAATAGGGTTCGATCGATCGAACAAGTAAAATAGTTGCTACAAGCTTGCACGTTCGAAGGGTTCTTGATTAGAATACCTTGAGCCAAAAATGGAGATAGTCCTCTACACCGTGGAAAAAGTCTTTTACAATTTTCGCTCCACCTGCGCTCTGGGGATCGTCTCCCTCTTTGTTCTTTTTCTCACGGCCTCCGCGCCCCATCGGGTTCATCATTTCTTTGAAAAACCCCCTCTCCCGGTAGCACACAACTACTCTCACGCCCACGATCACCACGCCAGCGATGGGCAGAGCCATAGCCATGGCGACGACCATCAGTCGCCACAGCCACAACAGAGCAACTGCGCGATGCAGTCGGTGGCGCAGAATAGCCACCTTGCATCGGCACAGCTCATCGAAGGTCCGTTTCTACAAACCAGCGTGGCGCGAAACCCCGATCACGGGGTTACCGCGACAGGGTCATTTAATTCGTCACCTTTCTCGCAAAGAGCTCCGCCTACGGCCTAGCCTCGACGTTTTTTTTCTAAACTAGAAACACCGAGACGCTGACTGCGGCCTGGAAACTGTCAGTTGGCGCTATTTGTTTTAACGATTATAGGTGATCGTCATGCCCACATCATTTACGCGAACTTTCGCGCCTAGTGTTTTTTTTATCACGCTCTGCACGATCCTGGCTGCCTGCAGCGTTGATCCGAGGCCACCGGAAAATAAGCCCAACACCGAGACGCTGGGTTTTGGACCGGAGCAACGACTTGGCCATAACGAAAAAAATCCCGCAGCGCCGTTTCTGCGCTACAGCCCCGATGGCAGACTGTTTGCCATTTGGACCGAGGACCATGACACGCCCTGGCCGCGAGGCAATCAAGCCGGATCCCATCAGCATGGATCCGGAGACAGGGTGCCCTCGCCCATGCGTAACGCGCTCCTCGCTTGGTCGGCCGATGGCGGCAAAACTTGGTCTTCACCAGGGCGGGTAAACAGCGCAGTCGAAGCGGTCCAGGGCGAAGAAAATGGACCCAAAGTCGCCTTTGCCGATAAGAAAGCCTACGTCGTCTGGTCCATTCCCGGCGCAAAGGGCGATAAAACCCGCGCCAATATCCGCTTCGCCATGGACGATAGGAAAGGCGGCTTCACCGCGGCCCTGACCCTGAACGAAGTCAAAGACGCGGCGCGTTTTCCGATCATCGAAACCACCCCGGACGGTAACCTGCTGGTGGCCTGGATCGATCGCCGCATCGACAATCCCAAACCGCGCCAGCTCTATCTCATGCGACTGAGCCCCGACGGAAAATCCCTGACAAAAAACTACCAGGTCGGAGAAGGATTGTGCGAATGCTGCAAGCTGGGCATCGCCTTCGCTGACGGCGGCAAGACCGTCTACATGGTGGACCGGGAAGTGGATGGCAATAAGATTCGTAACCACGTCTTGCGGAAATCCACCGACGGCGCCGCCAGCTTCGGCGCACCGGTGGAGATCAGCAACGACGGTTGGCAGGTGCCCTCCTGTCCGCATTCAGGCCCGAGCATCGGGCGCGACAGTCGCGGCCAGCTGCATGTCAGCTGGTTTACCCTCGGCCGCACGGAACGGGAAGCGGGAATTTACTACAGCGTCTCCAAAGACGACGGCAAGAGCTTCGCGCCGCGTCAATTGGTCCAGGGCAATACCGCTCCGGAGACGCTGTACGCCACTCTCGCCGTTGGCAATGATGACAGAGTTTACCTGGCCTGGAGCAATCTCGACGGCGATAGCAAAGCGCAAATTTTCATGCGCACTCTAGCCGCCGACGGCCGCGCCTGGAGCCCGATCCAGCAGATCAGCCGCGCCAAAGGCAACGCCGGCCGGCCGGTTCTGGCGCTGATGAAAAATCAACTGCAGATTGCCTGGACGGAAACCGATGGCGAGGACTCCCGCGTCGTCCTCAGAAGCGCGACGGTGGGTCAATGAAGAACCGAAATACTGAAGGAATAACCGCTTCGGTCTGGGTCACCGGCTGGTGCCATTTATTCTTTTGCACTTTGGTAATGATCCTCGCGCCGTCAATCGGCTGGCCGCAGCATGAGCAGCACAACACGCCAAGCTCGGCACCCGCTGTCGGCACCCCCGCCATCGCTTTCGAACTCAAATCGGTGGAAGGCAAAGCCGTTGGCTTGGCCAACTTTCGCGGCAAACCATTGATGATCAACTTCTTTGCCAGTTGGTGCGACCCTTGCCGGGAGGAGATGCCGCTCATCAACGAGCTGGCAACGAAAGCCGGCAAGGATGGTTATAGCGTCCTTGGCATCGCCGTCGAAGACACCCGCGCCGCCATCATGCAGTACGCGCAAGAGGCCAAGCTGGTTTTTCCCATCGCGTTGGACTTAAACAGCACGGTGAAGCGGGCCTACCGCATCTTCGGCCCACCCGCGACGTTTTTCATTGACGGTCAGGGAACCATCCGCGATGTCGTCATCGGACCGATCACTCCCGAGCGCGCCCGTGAGGGGTTGAAGAAAGCCGGCGCTTCTTTGTGAGGCAGAGTCTGTAAACCCGGCTTGATAACGCGCGGGAACCGCACTGAGAGACGGTTGTTTGGAGCGGTACGAATAGGTACAATTCCTCACCCAATGATTGCTACAAAACCTAACGCTTTCACGCTCTCTATTGTTGTCGCCGGCGCGGCCGCTTTCATCTTGCTGGTCGCAGCAGTCTTTTACTTCCGTCCGGTTGTCGCAAAACCTTTTCGCGAGGATCCCTTCGAAGTCGTCACAGCTTATCTCAAAGCCATTTACGCCCGTGACTATCGACAGGCATATCAATACATCTCATCCCGGGATCGCGAAGTATGGGATGAAGAAAGTTACGCTTCGCAGTACGGCAGCCTTCACGGTTTTGCCCTCGAGTTATCGCAAAAGCTCGCCGAGCACATGGAAATCTGGGTCATCGACCGGCAATTGAGCCCCGACCGGGGCCGCTACACGATTGGCTATCGAGCGCCCACCGCGGATGAATTGTCTGCTCTCCTTTTCGATTGGGATCCCGATCAGCTCAATGCGCTTTCATTGTCTAGGCAAAAACAGTTGCTCGAAACCGTGGCCAAGATGAGCAAAGATGAAAAGATAATTACGATCAAGGGCCAGGAAACTTTTGACCTGATCGCGGACGAAGGACGATGGAAGATTTTTTATGACTGGGCATCGGCAAGCAAAATAAAATTCAATGTCGCCCTGCCGCTTTCGTCCGGTCTGGATGTCCAGTTTCCCACGCATGAGTTGCTTGCAGTGAAAGACGAGCCTTTCCAAATTTCTCTCAAGGTGCAGAACCGCAGTAAACAGCCGATCCTCGCCCGGATCGTTCATCACGTCGAGCCTGAGGAAATGCAAAATCACATCGATATGATCGCCTGCGGCGCCCTTCAGCCGCTTGCGCTTGAACCCGGCGAAGTGCAGGAAATCTCCAGCGCTTACTTGATCAACGATGGAATTCGGGCCGGTATGAGAATCGCCATCACCTATGAATTCAAGCTGGAACCCCTCTCCTCGAATAAGGGCGCCTATTCCAAGCGCAAGCCGCCGCCTTCCGCCAAGGCAGCGTGAGCTACTGTCCCACAGGAAGCCCTTATGAAACTCGTGCCATCCATCGTAATTGCTATCGTGCTGTTGCTCGCTGGGTCGGGGGTAAGTTTGCAAGCAGCAGAACGAGTGCCAAACCTGCAAGATCCCGCGCTGGTTGTCCAGGGCTATTTGCGCGCGACTTACGCTAAAGACTACCTCGAGGCTTATCGGTACATTTCTTCTGCCGACCAGCACGTCAAAGATATCAATCGGTACGCCCAGCAGCGCGGCCCCTTTATGGGTTTCGCCCTGGAAGCGGCAAGAAAGCTGGCTGGTTTCATTGAAATGAAGCCGGCCCAAAAGCAACTGGCGCCTAATCGGCCCCAATCTGTAACGAAGATTGGCCTTGCGGCGCCGGCGCTTCTGTTCAACATGGATCCCTGGCGCTTGAACTCAATGTCCGTGGATGAGCGCAAGCAACTCCTTGAGTCGTGGGAGAAAAAGCAACGGGATGGATCTCTCCAGATGATCGAAATTGAGGAAAGGCTCGAACTGGTGAAGGAGAATGATGAGTGGCGGATTTTTCTTAATTGGGCGGCCGGCGTAAAAATTCCCTTGCGACTTGTGCTGTCCAACGCCGCGGATTTGGACGCTTCCGTGTCGAAAAGCGAAGTCATAGTTCAGCCCGGAGACATTTTTGAAATCTTCCTCAAGGTAAAAAATCGCTCGAGCCAGCCGGTGGTGGCTCGCATCGGCCATCTGATCGAGCCTCGGGAGGTTACTAATTTTCTTGATTTCGTCGAATGCGGATTCCTCCTGCCGGTCACCCTGCAGCCCGGAAAGGAGCAGGAATATGCCGCCCGTTATCTGCTGCGGGGAAATCTTCCCGAAGGCGTTCAACAACTAAATTTAACCTATGATTTTAGGTTGCTCAAATAAAATGCGAATTCTGGTCTGTGGGTTATTACTGATGGGGTCGGCGGTGGCGCTCCATGCTCACGTTCCCGGTGCTTTGCGGGAAGTCAAGCCGACTTCCACGGGGCTTAACACCAAGACGCCCGATTTCGTCCTGCTGAACCAGGACGGCAATCGCTTCGATTCAACGACTCTGCGCGGCAAGGTGATCGTGCTCAACTTCATTTTCACCACCTGCACGGATGTTTGCCCCCTGTTTACCGCCAACCTCGCCCAGCTCCAGCGTACCCTCAAGGACAGCCATCGTGGCGACATCTTTTTCATCAGCGTCACCACCGATCCGGAAGTGGACTCCCCGAAAGTCTTGAAAGCCTATGCCCAGCGGTACGGCGCAGATTTTCAAAATTGGGCTTTCCTGACGGGCACCGAGGCACAACTCAAAGAAGTATGGAAAGGGTTTGGCATACGGGTGATAAGAAAGGGACGGGGTCTCATCCAGCACACCAGCCTGACAACGATCATCGACAGCGAGGGGATTCGCCGGTTTAATTACTTTGGCGAAAAGTGGCAAGTAAAGGATGTGCTGCGGGACGCGTCGGCGCTACTCGAAGAAAAACCCCGAGCAAAATAACTGACGGCGGCTGGCGACGGTGTTTTTTTTGTGGTTAGATAATTGGAATAGGGAGTCGCAAGCAGGGCTCTGACTTATGTAGGAGGCAACCGATGAACAGACTACGCAGCTCACTTTTTTATGGTTTATTGATGGTCACGGCGACAAGCGCTCTCGTGGCGGTTGACTCAGGCCTGCCGATTCTTTCACCGAGCATCGCGCGGGGCCAAGATCTGGAATCCAAGAAGATCGTGCCCTTTGTTCCAACACCTCAAGAAGTGGTGGACAAGATGGTCGAGCTCGCCGGCGTAAAAAAGGGTGACGTCGTTTATGATTTAGGTTCCGGCGACGGCCGAATCGTCATTACCGCCGCTAAGAAGGGGGCCAAGGCCGTGGGCTTTGACGTCGACGGGGATCTCGTCAAAGAGTCCCGCGCGAACATCCAAAAAGCCGGCGTTCAAGATTCGGCGGAGATCAAGCACCAAGACATTCTAACCGTCGACCTATCCCCCGCATCCGTGATCACGATGTACCTCCTGCCGGATGTGAATCTGAAACTAAGGCCCAACATCCTCAGTCAAATGAAGCCGGGCTCCCGTATCGTTTCTCACGCCTTTGATATGGGGGACTGGAAGCCTGAGAAGACCGAGCGAGTGAACGGCCGCACCATTTACCTGTGGATCGTTCCGGCCAAAAAGTGACCACGCACGCATGTTCCTAGCCCGCGTTATTCATGCTCCAAGACAAAGTTACGACAGAGTGTCGATCGAGGTGCGAGCCTGGAGGAGCGCCGGCACAGAGACGAAAAGCTCAATGCCGTTTTTGGCATTGGTTCAATGTTCACATCGCTCCCAGGTGATCGCTCCAGACGTCCAGTTTGCGGGCCGCGCCAAGACACAGGCCCATTTCCGCCAGAGGCGGATCAGCCTCAGGCTGAGCCCTCGCTCCGGAGGGCTCGCGCCTCGATCGCTGCCAGGCGTGAATGATCCGGGCTAGAGCTCGAACTCACGGATGTGTCCTCGGGTCAAATTTCTGGTTCTGTTCGCCGCGGCAGCGCTTTTGCTTTTCCTCCCTGCCGCTTATTTACTGGGAGAGAAGCGGCATTCCGCGAATGACGACCCCGTAGGTGTCCTCACCCATTATCTGAGGGCCATTTACTCCCGCGATTTCCGGCTGGCCTATCGGTTTATTTCTGCGCCGGATCAGCGTCTCAAGAATGAAAAAGTCTACGTCCGGGAGCGCGGCCCATTTACCGGTTTTACGCTCGCAGCTGCCCGCAAGCTTTCTCAATTGATTGAATTCACCCCGGCTCAGATCAGGCGGGAAAACGATGGCCGCGCGCAGATCACCTTGGCCTTCAGGGCTCCGGACATGAACGGCTTGGGGACTTTGCTACTGGATTGGGACGAGGAACGGCTCAACGCGTTGCCACCGAACGAACAAAAGAAAATTTTGACCGCTATCGACAACTTGAAGCGAAGCGGTGGTCTGGAAATGATCGAAGGACACGAAGAGTTTGCCCTCGTCAGAGAAGGTGGCAACTGGCGCATGTTTCTCGATTGGGCCTCTGGAGTGAAAGTGGGATTTGCGACGTTAGTGCCGCAAGACGGTCTGCTCGAAGTGAAACCAACGATCAAAGAAACCGTCACCCGGCCGAACGAGTTATTCACCATCGCCTACCGGGTCAAGAACCTCACGGACAAAGATCTCTATACACGGATCAGCCACCGGGTCGAGCCCGCCGCTCTCGCCGAGCATCTGGACCTTGTCGAATGTGCCTTGCTTTTACCGGTAAAAATACTCGCCGGGGAAGATCAGACCTTTTCCAGCACCTACGTGGTTCGCGACGGTATCCCTGACGGTACGAAGCGTATCGACGTTACCTATGAATTCAAAATTGAGCATTGACCGGCTGCTCGCATCCACTGTGCTTTTCCTGAGTCTCTCGGCCGCTCCGGCCTTGCCCCATTTCCCGATTCCGCCGAAGAAGCCCGAGATCGGCCGCCAGGCCGTTCAAACCAAGGTGCCGGACTTCACGTTAGTCGATCAGAACGGCAAGCCCTTCCGCTTTGTCAATGCCAGAGGAAAGATCGTGCTGGCGACTTTCATTTTCACAACCTGCCCGGATGTCTGCCCGCTGCTGACGGCGAAGTTCGCCGCCATCCAACGCACCCTCCGGGAAAAACACTTCGACGACTTTCTGTTGCTAAGCATCACCACGGATCCGGAGAGGGATACTCCCGCGGTCTTAAAAAGCTACGCCGAACGGTTCAAAGCCGATTCCAATGATTGGCTCTTTCTCACCGGATCCGAAAAAGAGCTGGCCAAGGTTTGGCAGGGATTCGGTGTCTCCGTGAGAAAGACACCGGATGGCCAAATCCAGCATACCGCGCTGACGACGCTTATCGACCGGCGCGGCATTCGCAGGGTCGACTACTACACCGACAAATGGCAGGAGAAAGAGATTCTCCGGGACATCGCGTCACTCAATTCGAAAAAATGAGTAGCATCTATGACTGGGGTTCTAGCCTCGTTCTCGCGCTCTGTCTCGCCATGCCGGCCACGGCAGCACAGCCGAGCCAGGGAATGCTGGAAGTTCGCCTCAAGGATCACCGCGAGGCCATCGGCGACTTTGCGAAGCTCACCGTCACGGTCGGCGAGCTCTTGGTCAGTCCAAAGCCGGGACTCAGATTTTGGCAGAGAGGCTGGAAGAGTTTGGGCGGCGCCCCTGAAACGGTCGATCTGACACAGTACATCGGCAAGAGCAGCGCGCGGATTTTTCGCGGCAGTGTCAATGCAGGGGCCTTCGACGCCATCCACCTGAAGCTCAAGGACGTCAGCGGCATCCTCAAAAAGGGCCAGCGCGGCGCGCCGATCAGAAACACCGTCGGTCCCATCAAATTTCCCTTCGAGATTCGCGCCCAAGGCGAGACCCTGATTGTTCTCGATCTGGTCGTCATGGACATGTCCGACCATCCGCCCCAGGGCTACGAGCTTGGCGTTAGAGGTTACGAGCTCTACGCCGACGGCAAACTAGTCGACAAAGTCCCGCCGGGGCCATGAGTTCATCCCTGATCGGTGCAAGCAAACTAAGGCAAAGGCCTGAGTCTGGATTCTGAGTTGGCACCCTGGAACGCAGCGTTCGGGCTACTAACGTTTCTCAGCGTAGATCGCGGTTCTCTTCATACTCTCTATACAAACGGCTTATCATCGATGGATCCCGCTTGAGGCGGTTCCCTATAAGCAAAGATCCTATTGCGGCTCGAATAGCATTGGGACAGTTGCATTAGAAACTCTTGACTACATTTAAGCGGTAATGTACATTTCAGACATAGGAGGGGCTAAACGGCTATGGGACAGGTTAACACGGTACAGGCGCGGGCTCAGTTTTCGGAGATCATCAACCGGGCGGCTTTCGGTAAGGAGCGCGTGACGCTCACCCGGCGCGGAAAAGAGATCGTTGCTGTTGTGCCGATCGAGGACGTGAAATTGCTGGAAGCCTTGGAAGACAAGATCGATCTTGAGGAAGCACGGTCGGCGCTGGCTGAAGCGAAGAAGAAAGGAACGGTTTCCTGGGACAAGATCAAGAAAGACTTGGGGCTTTAGTTGGCATATCGCATTGAGTTCACGCCGAGGGCCGATAGCCAGTTTAGAGACTTGGACAAATCGGTGCAGAAGCGGCTTGGCCAGCGTATCGACTCGCTAGCGGACAATCCGCGACCCCAAGGTGTAAAGAAGCTGGCAGGCGAAGGTGAGTTTTACCGCGCGCGCGTGGGCGACTATCGAATCGTCTATCAAATACGTGACAAAAGTCTGCTGGTCGTGATCGTGCGCCTAGGTCACCGGTCGGAAGTTTATCGCGGCCTTTGAGGAAAGCATCCTTGCGAGGGCCGCGGCTATGAGCCGAAGGCTGGGCGCCGCAGAACAGACCTAAGTTCGGCAAGATTGACTTCTCCCGTTAGAAGCGAAGATTGCGGATCAGTTAAGATTAGTTCGAGCAGTTCAGCACAAAGTCCACGAGCCGTATATGCGCTGACAAGTACGTTCGTATCGAGAAATATCCTCACGATACGGCGTTGAAGATGTCTTCATCGCTGAGAATACCGGCCTTAGCTTCAATCTCGGAGAGAACCACTTGGCGGGTTTTTCGAAAGCGCAGGAGCGCCACCTGGCGCTTGAGGGCGTCACGCGCGATATCGCTTTTGCTCTGCTTCAGGGATCGAGACAGACGCTTCAGTTCACGATCAAGCTTGGCATCGACGCGGATAGTTACCGTGGATGATTTCATAGCGTTAATGTAATACGTCTGGCGGGCGGTGGCAACTTGGGGCCTTTGCATGGGGACCCGAAGGTCATCGAAATATCACGTCGCCCTGCTACTGCACGTTGGGAGAGTGGTTTTGATGGAGTTTAGTCGAGAGCGCAGAGCTTCTAACTGGTTGAATTCAAAGAGGGGGGAAGTGTGGCCAGGGACAGAATCGAACTGCCGACACGAGGATTTTCAGTCCTCTGCTCTACCGACTGAGCTACCTGGCCAGAAGTTTGGAATATTGCTTAAAAGCGCGAGGGAGTCAAGATTGGTGGCTACGATTTCCGCTGCATCTCCGCTCGGGTTTCGATGAAGTCGATCACCTGACTCTCGAGGTGGACGCCATTCAGTGAGTTGATTTCCTGAATCCCCGTCGGGCTGGTGACATTTACTTCGGTCAAATAGCTGCCGATGACGTCGAGACCGACAAAATACAATCCATCCGCTCCAAGGAGAGGTGCCAGAGCGGCGCAGATTTCTCGGTCTCTTTCCGTCACCTCCGTCTTGACGCACTGGCCTCCGACGTGAATATTGCCGCGGGTTTCTTCCTCCAAGGGGACGCGAAGCACGGCCCCCAGAGGCTCGCCGTTGAGCACGATGATGCGTTTGTCGCCTTGGCGGATCTCGGGCAAGTAGCGCTGTCCCATGACGAGCTTACGGCCGTTTTCCGTCGCCGCTTCCAGAATCGAATTGGTGTTGCGGTCTTGTTGATTGAGATAGAAAACCCCGCTGCCGCCGCAACCGTCCAGCGGCTTCACAATCATTTCGCCGCCCAATTCAACCATGAACTCTTTGAGCCGTTGCCGATCGCTGGTCACAAGGGTCTGGGGAATTTGTTCAGGAAACCGAAGCGCGTAGAGTTTTTCGTTCGCCTCCCTGAGCCCTTTCGGATGATTCATCACGAAACACTTTTGTTCGTCCACCAAGCTCAGCAGATGGGTGGCAAAAAAGAACCTCATATCGAAGGGCGGATCCTTGCGCATAAGAATAACGTCAAAGTCTTCAAGCGCGCCGGTTTTGCGTTCACCCAGTTGATAGTGCGGTGCCCCACGAGCAACCTGAACCGCACGCGAGTGACCGCAAGGCGTCCCGCCGCGGATGAACAGGTCATCCAGTTCCATATAATAGATTTCGTGGTGACGCTGCTGCGCCTCGAGCAACAGCACAAACGTCGTGTCCTTATCGATGTTAATGTCCGCGATGGGATCCATCACGACTCCGATTTTTAGAGCTGTTTTGGCCATTACTCGCGTCTTCGCTACTAATCTCTAATCACCCAGGTGCGAGCGACAAAATCATGCCAGCCTCGCTTTTCACGGCTCCACAGAACCCACAGAAAGCCTAGCACCAGAGGCGCCAAACAAACCATCGCCAGCCAGCGCAAAAAGGCGCGCCGGTAGGTGACGGTTTGTCGTTCCTCCCCGACCACTCGAAGTCCCAACAGCCACTTGCCGATGGTTTTACCTTCCAGGCCGTGAAAAACCACGAAGTAGGCCGTGGCCAGCCCGATGAATCCCCAGGTAAGCAAAACAAACAAAGGCGTTGAGTGCTGCCCAGCAACCGAGCGGGCGTGCGCCGATAGTCCTACTTTGTAGCCTATATAAGACAGCAAGAACATCACGGTCGAAAGCATGAAGATCACGATGAGATCAATCGCGAACGCGCAAGTCCGGCGAAAAAAACCGCCCCTGCGAACTTGAGGAACGGCAGTATCTTGTGGTTCCTTCGCTTCAGCGAGGGAATCGCTTTTCCTTTCACCTTGAAATTGCCAATCTTGGGGCTCCGCAGTGTCGCCAAGCTCGAAAGGCTCTTCTTCCGGTATCAGGGCGAATTCTTCGCGTGGGGCGCCGAAGGTGACCCGCAGGTGCAGAGGCTTGGCGCCGCAGCGCGGACATTTTTCTTCCGAAGGAAGAATCGGGGATTCACAGTTCTGGCAGTTCATGGATGCGCCAAAAAGCAACTCCTACGCTAAACGATGCCGACTGACAAGGGAAGCCTACCCTAAATCGCCCCATAAAAATTGCACCAAAGACGTTGCGGTTATTGCGGCGGTCTCGGCGCGAAGAATTCGGCGACCCAATCCCACCGATTTGAATCCGTGTTTCTGAGCCGCATCCACTTCCTCGAAGCTGAAGCCCCCTTCAGGCCCGATGACGAGAAGGATTTTTTCCTCCTTGGGTTCGGATTCGTGTAGTTCTTTCAGTGTCCGTTGCGCTTCCCGCTCCCAAAATAGCAGCTTCAGCGTTCCGGTCCAGGGCTGGCTCATCAATTCCGAGAATTCGCATAGCGGGAGAATTTTCGGAATGCGCGCACGCCCGCTCTGTTTCGCCGCGCTGACGGCAATTCTTTCCCAGCGTTCGGTGCGCTTTTCGATCTTTCGCTCATTTAGCTTTGGCACCGTGTAGGTCGATACAAAAGGCACGAGTGTCTGAGTTCCTAGCTCCGTCACCTTCTCGACGACGAAGTCCATCTTTTCCCCCTTGGTCAGCCCGAGGGCCAGGGTTATTTGCAATGGCGATTCCCGCTCGCTCTGGAAAGATCGAAGAATATCTATGTCACCTTGCTCAGCGCTGCAAGAGCGAATGACCGCCTCATGCTCCCAACCCGCATCGTCGAAGACGGTTAAGCGGTCGCCCGGGCTTAGCCGCAGCACCCTTCGCAAATGTGCAAGCTCCTCTCCGACAATCGTCCCGCGCTTGTCCTGAATCCTTTCCCTGGGTAGAAAGAACCGAGCCATCACACTCCTTATCTTCGCCTCAGCAACAAGGTTACCCACTCTTTTTCCCGTTTGCGTCTGATAACTTTGAACCCCTTTGCGGCAAGATGGGTGATCACCTCTTTGGTCTTTGGACTCAAAATGCCGGAAAGGATGAGCAAGCCTTGGGGAGCAACTCTCTTTGCTAAGGCCTCCGTCAAATCCACAATCACTTCCGCCGTCAGGTTGGCGACCACCAGCGGAAATGACGCTCTCATCCGGCTGAGTTTGGTTCCGGACAACTGAACTTTTGCCTGAGCGTCATTGCAACGGAGATTCTCACGGGCAACTTTCAAGGCCACCGGATCCAGATCCACCGCCCGTATTTCTCTCGCCCCCAGCTTGACCAGGGCGATGGCCAAAATTCCCGAGCCCGTACCCACATCCAAGGCGGCGAATTCGGTCCCATGAAACGATGCCACGGCCTGCTCAATGAATTCCATACAGCCGCGCGTGGTCGCATGCGTACCCGTACCGAAGGCCATGCCAGGTTCGATGATGATGACGTGCCGCCGACGCAGCAATGGCGGCGGGATCCACGGCGCAGTCACCCAAAAGCACTTGCCGATTTTTTGCGGTTTGAAAAATCTGTGCCAGGCGCTGTTCCAGTTACGGTCTTTTAGAACCCTCCAGCGAATGCGCGGCAGGTCACCTTCAGGGTAAATTCCGCCGATCCCGCCGAGGAAACGCCGAATGTCTTTTTTGATCGAGCCGCTGGCGACTGAGTTGGCGAAATAGGCCAGGATCTCACGTTTCCTGATAACGACCCCCGGTGACCCTCGCTCGATAAGGAAGTTGGATACGGCGTCGAAGGCCGACGGATCCATGCGGACCGAAAGTTGTAACCATGAGGAAGGCACTAGTTTTTATGCCATAGCAACTGCGGCGGATCAATCAGACGCAGCGCAGCAGGCTGCTGAAAAAGCCTCATATGCTTCGTTGCCCTCAATCGCCTCGCTCCAACGTACAGACTAAGTACGCCTTCGCTCTTCGATTTTCGCGCGCCTCGCCTCTGAGTCTTTTTGAGCAGCCCGCAATCAGAGTTTTTCAGCAACCTGCCTAGCTTCGATTGCCTCCATGCTTGTCAAAATTGCTGCTTCCATGTATGGACAGGGTTCAATAAAGAAAAGGAGTAGCTATGAAACTCGCGTCGATTAAACCTAACGAACTCGCTGTGATCAAAGACGATACTTTCATTACCATCGGCGAAACCCTGGCCCGCGAAGGCGCGCTACCCACTAACTTCTCGATGCTGGACCTAATCGAAAAGTACCCGTCACTGACTGATTCATTGACCAAAGCCATCGAGAAAGGAAATGCTAAGAAGATCGATGCCAAGGTTCTGAAACCGCCGGTGGCAAGGCCCTCCAAGATCTGGGCCGCAGCCGGCAACTACAAGCGCGGCACCGAAGGACTGGGTGATGCCCGCGGCCGGGGAACCGCCGCCAAAACTTCGCCGGAAGAACTTCTCGAAAATATTTTTCTAAAACCGCCGTCAGCGATCGCCGGGCCTGAAGACAATATTCTGATTCCCAAGAACGCCGATTCGATCTTCCCGGAATTAGAGCTGTGTGTCGTCATCGGTAAGAAAGCGCGCCACTTGAGCAAGGCACAAGCCTTGGACGCCATTTTCGGCTACACGATCATGCTCGACGTGACGGCCCGTGGATACGGCTTGAGCAAGAATCTTTCCGGCACCCGCAACGTGCGCAAAGGTTTTGAAACCTTTGCGCCGATTGGGCCGTGGATCACCACCAAAGACGAAATCCCCGATCCTCACAGCCTCTGGATGAAGCTCTGGATCAACGGCGAACTCAAGCAATCGGCCAAGACCGACGCCATGATCAATGACATTGCCACCCAGGTGAGTTTTTTATCGCAAGTCACGACGTTATATCCGGGGGATCTGATCACCACCGGAAACCCGGACTCGCCGGAATTCCAGGAAAAGCTCAAGCCGGGCGATGTGCTAAAATCGGAAATCGAAGGGATTGGCGCGATGACTCTGGGCGTAGCGAGAGAAAGTCAGATGGCGTAATGTGGAGGGGATTTGTAGCTCATCCAAAAACTGTTCAAAGTGTTCAATCGTTTCACTCGGTTCAACCGCTACGCTCAGTTCAAGCCCCCACCGCTTTCCTCCCCCGCGTCCGCCAAAGGACGGATCAGCCTCCGGCTGACGCGGGGGGAGGATGAAGGAAGGGGTTGAACGGCTTGAACTGTTTGAACCGAAAAAGAACTGAATTGTTGCCTAGTCTAGACTAGTCTAGCAGGTTGCTGAAAAACTCTGTTTGCAGGCTGCTCAAAAAGACTCAGAGGCGAGGCGCGCGAAAAATCGACGAGCGGAGGCGTACTTAAGCGGTACGTTGTAGCGAGGCGATTGAGCGCAACGAAGCATATGAGGCTTTTTCAGCAGCCTGCTATGTCATGAGAAGGTAAAAGAGGACTATGGTACGCATCGCTCCATTTCGCGGCGTCTTTTACAACCAGAAAAAGATCCGTGATCTTGCTAAAGTCATCACTCCCCCCTATGACGTAATCTCCCCGGAAGAACAGGAAAAGCTTTGCCGCAAGTCCCCCTATAACTTCGTTCGGTTGGATCTCAACCAGGAGCCGGATGGTTATGCCGCCGTCGCTCAGCTGCTAGAAACCTGGCAATCCGAGGGCATCCTCGAACGGGACGAAGTTCCGTCGATCTATTTTCTTTCACAACGCTTCTCACTGAAAAACGGGCAGGAAAAAGAACGCCAAGGCTTCTTCGCCCTGACCCAACTCCAGGATTTTTCCAGCGGCGAGATTCGCCCCCACGAGAAAACGCTGGAGGGCCCCAAGGAAGACCGGCTCAAGCTCATGCTTGCCTGCCACGCCCAGTTGAGTCCGATCTTCGCCCTCTATGCGCAAGCCAAACCCACAGTGAACCGAATGCTGGCCGGCAGCGTGGAAGGCATCGATCCTTTCATCACGGTGGAACCGGACGGCGGCGGCACTTGCCGTCTCTGGCGCATCGCCGATCCGGAGCTTATTCGCCGGGTTCAACAAGAGATGAACGATCAGCGTTTATTGATCGCCGACGGCCACCACCGTTACGAGGCGACCTTGAACTATCGCAATCAGATGCGCAACGAACGCGGTCAGTGGAGCGGCCGCGAGGCGTTCAACTATATTATGACCTATTTCGCCAACCTGAACGACGAGAACGTGGTCATCCTCCCCACCCATCGCTTGGTTCGCGGCTACGCGCCCCAGCCGTTCCTGCAGTTGGAGGAAAACCTTCAGAAGTATTTCTATATCGAGCCCTATCCGAAAACCCCGGAAGGCAAAGGTTGGTTTTTGAAGGCGTTAAAAAGCGGCGCCAGGAAACACCGCATGGTCGGCGCCAGCTTCAAGCGCGACCCGCGCTATCTGATCTTGAGACTGAAAAACAAGCGAATCATGCAGCGGCTTGCCGACAAGCTGAGCGCGCCGCTGCGCGAACTGGAAGTTACGACGCTTCATTTACTCATCTTTGAGCTCATACTGGGAATGTCCGCCGAGCAACAAGCAAACGGGGAGACCATTCGCTACTCTCAAGATGAGGACGCGATGCTGCAGGCGTTAGAGAAGGAAGACTATCAGGCGGCGTTCATCCTCAATCCACCCAAGGTAGAGGAGATTTTAACCATCGCCAATAATGGCGAGACCATGCCGCAGAAATCGACCTATTTTTATCCCAAACTGTTTTCCGGTTTGATCGTGAATAAAGTTGCTGCCGCGGAAGAGATCCTAGACCCAACGGAAGGCTGAGCTTCAGATCAACCCTCCCGAAGGCTTTCTCTTTATCCTAACGGCGGAATGAATTGGCCGTCGCCGGGCTTTCCGAGGATCTTACCGTTTTCCATTACCGTTTTCCCGCGCAGAATCGTGCGAATCGGCGCGCCTTTGATCTTTCGCCCGTGATAGGGCGTCCATCCCACTTTCGTGTAGGTCGTCTCGTTGCTAATGACCTCTTCTTGGTTCATGTCGATGATCACCAGATCGGCATCCGAGCCGGGTTGGATGACGCCTTTTCGTGGATAGACGCCGAAGATGCGCGCCGGATTGTAGGACGTGATCCGCACCAAGGTGTCCAGGGTCAGCTTGCCTTCGTTCACCGCGGTGAGAAACAGTCTCAGATAATCTTGAATCTGTGGCTCCCCTCCAGGCGATTGCCACATATCCTTCCAGCCGATGTCTTTCTCCGCTTTCGTGTGCGGGGCGTGGTCGGTGCCGATCAGATCGACGGTGCCGTCGTTGATTCCCTTCCACAGTCCTTCCACATGCGCCGGCGGCACCCAGAAACCCAAACAATAGGGACCGAGCTTTTCGACATTCTCCCAGGAGCCGAGGAAAAGCGCCCAGGGATTGACCTCGCAACTGCAAGGCCGCCCTTGGTCTTTTGCGCGCCGGAGCATGTCCAGACCTTCAGGCGTCGTCATATGCATAATGTGCAGTCTGGTCCCCAGAGCTTTTTGAAAGCGAAACAAGGTGGCGATAGCGGTATCCCAGATAATACCGTCGAAATCACGGTAGGCTTTGGCATAGGCCTGGGGACTTCTGTCGCCGTTCTTCCAGTATCTCTGCTCGATCTCGTCCATCAGATCCTGATCGTGCGGGTGAACCATCAACGGCAAGCCGGTTTGCGCTACTGCTTCAAAGGAGCGAAAGAGCTCGCCGTGATTGTGAACTCCGATCCCCGGCATGTGCGGATAATCTCGCCCGGTATCCTTGACCATGAAAATTTTGAACGCGAGGGGCCCGGCTTTTGCCAGCCCGGGGATCTCTTCGGGCACGGTTCCGGACGGATTGTGATTAAAATCGACGATGGCTTTCTTCTTGTGATCTTCGATCAGACTGCGGTAGCGTTCGACAGTGGTCGTCGGTGGATCCACGTTGGGCATGCCGATGGAGAGAGTCACTCCCCCGGCCGCCGCGGCCATCGTTGCGGTGGTCATGTCTTCTTTGTGGGTAAATCCGGGATCGCGGTGATGCGTATGGGTATCGACGAGCCCTGGAATGATTATTTTGCCTTTCGCGTCTATCACGCTCTCCGCCGACTCCGGCATGACCGGCGGTTTTCCCAGAGCGACGATCTTTCCCTGACTGACCGCAATGTCGACGTCGAGAAATCCCCCTGGCGTCCACACTTCGCCGCCCTTAACGATCAAATCCAGCTTTTCCATCAATCGTAATTCTCCCCTTTTTTCTAAAGTCAGAAAATCGTTATATGATCAGCGATTAGCGCTGTCAACCATGCTTGACTCAGTGGCTGAAATCTGAAAACATTCCCTCCGCTTTCGTCTAAGGAGCAGACACGAAGCCAACCAGGAGGAGGACCTGATGCTCAAAAACATAAGCCTTGCGTTTCTGGCAGCTGCATTTTTCAGCGCCGCGCCGGTTTATAGCCAGAGCGCCAATCTCATCGAAGCGGGCAAAAAAGATGGCAAAGCGGTCGTCTACGGCTCTTTGGAATCCGATTCGGCAGAAACGGTCTTTAACGCATTCAAGAAAAAAACCGGAATTGAAGTGGACTATTGGCGCGCCTCGGCGACCAAAGTAATGGACCGCGCATTGAGCGAATACCGCGCCGGCAAGCCTCAGTTCGATATCATTCTCACCAACGATAGTCCCATGCAGATCATGCTGAAAGAGGGAATTTTTGCCAAGTACGACTCGCCTTCGGCCAAAGATTTCACGAAAGAATCCATCGACCCAAACCTGGGTCCGAGGTATCGTAATGTCATCATCGGCGTTGTCTACAACAAAGACGTCGTCAAACCTGCAGATGCTCCCAAGTCGCTGGAGGATCTCGTCAAGCCACAATATCGGGGCAAGCTCGTCATGCCTGACCCGACCCAGCATACGACGACGACCCAATGGGTCTCCAGTCTGGACAAACTCATGGGCAAGGAAAAAGCCGATAAGTATATTCGCGATCTGGCGGCACAAAAACCTGTGCTCGTAGAGTCTTTGCTGCCGGCTGCGGAACGGGTGGCCACCGGTGAAACACCCATCGCCATTACCTACATTAAATACGCCTATATGTTCGGTAAGCGGGGAGCCCCGTTGGACTATGTCCGATTAGGGAAATTCATGGGCGACGGTCACTATCTGACTCTGGGCAACAAGGCTCCCCATGCCAACGCGGGAAAAGCACTCATCGACTATTTCCTTGGTCCGGACAGCATGTCGATGATCGCCAGTTTGGGTGAGTTCGTGAATCGAAAAGGCGTCTATCCACCGCTGCCCGACGCCGATAAAATCCAATTCGTCGAGATGTATGACCTCGACACAAAGCAATTCGCCGAAAAGAAAAAGGAATACCAGCAGATTTTTCTGCGGTAGCCGGGTCAGTT
>Ga0105347_1000481_pt1 | contig 18774 bp, 13 predicted proteins | sample EasRivMeERMLT890_FD_89677 | JGI IMG/M metagenome (GOLD analysis project Ga0105347, IMG submission 89677) | Soil microbial communities from meander-bound floodplain in the East River, Colorado, USA - East River MetaG ERMLT890 | ecosystem: Environmental > Terrestrial > Soil > Floodplain | place... | reverse complement strand
GCTTGTAGGATGATGCGATGTCGACAGTCCCATATCCCGCCGTGACCGTGTCGCCAAACGGCGAGGCGGCACGAAAATCATCTCGGCGACCGACGATATTGACGATGAGATTGACGTTTAAGGCATCCTGCAGATAATTCAGGATCACGTTCCCGCTATTGCGCGGCCGGCGCGGTAGCGTCCCATCCGCGGTATCCCAGTCGAGATAGGTGTAATTGGCGTTCAAGGTGAGCCCCTCGAAGAGTTTTATTCCCAAAGTCAATTCTACGCCGTCAAACCGGGCGCGCCCCACATTCTCTGCGCGGAAGCATCCAAACGGGTCCCCGGGGATGGGTCTCCCTTCGATCAAGTCTTTCACCTCGCGATGGAAATAGTTGCCGCCTATTTTGATCCGCTCGGCGAGGAGATTCTGCTCGATGCCGAAGTTTATTTCCCAACTCTTCTCCGGCCCCAGATCCGGATTGCCGAAGGCAGGGCAACCGAAGCCGGGAGGAAAGAACAGCTCGTTCAAGGTCGGCGCTCTAAAACCCTTGGCATAGCCGCCCTTTAACTTGGTGCCGATTTCCCTGAAAAGATACGCCGCTGAAAACGACGGAGTCCAGGCGGTGCCGAACTCTTGATTGTCATCGAGACGGATTCCCGGGATCATGATCAAGCGGCGGTCGAGGAACTGAAGCTGTTGCTGCAGATAATAGCCGAAATTGCCGACGGCTTCGTCGATTCCGCCGCTGGTGGTGGCCGACCGTCGATTGTATTGGGTGCCGAAGGTCGTCGTGCCCCAGTCCTCAAAGCGGTAGTTGGTTTGAAATTCCCCGGTTGTGATAAGCGGGCGAAAGCGATCGGTGGCGTGCGAGTCGCAGGGGAATCCGAAAAAGATGCAGGAATCCACATCGTCGCTGAACTTGTCGTTCTCTTTGAACATCGATCCGGAGATTCGGTAGTCCCAGTTACGAAGTATTTTCTGCTCCCATTCGAGCTTGGTGACGTATTGGGTAGTGGCCTGGCGCGCGTTGGAATCGGGCTGGGACGCAAAGTTATTATTATTGTATAGCCCCCCATCGCTCTTGATGAAATGAAAGATTCCTTTAAGGCTCGCATTCTCGGTCACTTGATAGTCCAGCCGCGCCGATGTCGAGAGATTGCGATAGTCGTCATTGACGCTCCGAAAGCCGTCGCTCGCCAAGCGGCCAACGCTGAAGGAATAGCCGAGGTCTCCCAAGCCTCCTCTGAGAGTCGCCACTTGGCGGTTGGTCCACCCATTGCCGCCCTGAAGGGAGACGCCCACATCCAACGGCCCTTGCCCTCTTTTGGTGATGATATTAATTACGCCGCCGATGGCTTGGGAGCCGTAAAGAGTACCGCCGGCGCCGCGGAGGACTTCGATTCGCTCGACATTTTCGGTGGTCAGGTTCGCGAAGTCGTAAGCACCTGTGGTTGTGCTGTTAATTTCAACACCGTCGATCAAGACCAACACCTGATTTGATGCGGAGCCGCGAATGAAAACCGAAGTTGCCGTTCCCATGGAACCGGTTTGAACGACATCGACACCCGCGACGTCGCGCAGAACCTCCAGGACCAGTTCGGCTTGGCGCTGGCGAATGTCTTCAGCCGTGATCACGGTTAAAGAAGTTGTCAGCTGATTGAGAGGAACTTCCGTGCGTGTGGCTGTCACAACCATTGGAGGAAGGCTCTCTGGCGGCGCAGGTTCCGCAGCCTGAGAAAAGCTCGGCAACAAAATCAAGAATAGCAAAACACCGAAGCAAACCATAAAAGCTCTCCTTTTCCCGCGAAAGGGGAATGTAAAGCAGAGCGGATAGGTCTCCTGGCTTGGGCTTAAACCTAGTTGCCGCGCCTTCCCATCGTCTCCGCGGTTCAAGGTTCCAGAGTTCAAAGTTCAAGGTAAACCTAAGAACTAGAACCGCATCGATTGACAGTGGCTAGTGCGTGCGGCTTTCGTCGCCCTTACAGTTGCGGGGCAGCAGGGGCATTTCCGGAAAGGCTAAAGGATAAGGGACAAAGGATGAACTCTTCTTTCATCCTTTCGCCTTTTGCCTTTATCCTTTGCGAAGTTCACCCCTTTCCCTTGATCCGTCTGCAGCCGATTATCGTCCTTTTCTTACCTCTTCCTCCCACCCTTCGGTGGTTTGTTCCATACGACGCGAAATTGTGTTGCTTCTCTGGCGCGCGTGGGACACGAAACACAGCACAGGACTCAGCCCAGGGAGCCATCGCCTCTTCGGTTTATGGGGGAAAGATTGCAGGACCTTTCTCTCTCTTCCGGAGAGGCCGGTTGAAAAATGCTCTAGGCAGGTTTCCTGGCTTAGGCTTCAACCTACTCGCCGCGCCTTCCCGTCCCTCGGCTAAGCTCAGGACAGTGACTTAGGTTGCGGCTTTCGTGGCCATCACAGTGGCGGGACCGCGCCGGATTCTCACCGGTCTTCCCTGACGCCCGGAGCGTCAAATAGTGACGCGGAAATTACAACGGGAACAGGAACTTGTCAAGAAAGATTCAATAAGCAGTTGGTTGGCCTCGACCAGCAAACGCGCAGGTGCGTTTACGTTGCCGATCAGAGAATCAGCCAGAATACGATGGGAATCGTCATCACGGCAAAAAAGGTGCTGAGCACAACGATGGACGCTGCCAGCTCGGGATCTTGACCAAACTTTTCCGTCAGGATGAAGTTGATCACCGCCGCGGGTAAAGAACCGTAAAGCAGCAGGGTCTGCCGATTGACGCCTTCGGCTCCGAGCAGATTCACTGCGAGGGTGGCGACGGCGAAGCCGCCGAAGATGCGCAGCAGCGCCCCGCCGACGGCGTGGCCCCATTGCAACGAGCGAAAGTCATGCAGTCGGTAACCGAGACTCACGAGCATGAGCGGGATGGTCGCCTGGCCCAGCATTGCCGCCGGCTGAAACAGCAACTCGGGAATTCTCAATTGCGCCAGATTGAACAGTAAACCGCCGATCGTTGCATAGATCAGTGGCAGGCGGAAAATATCCTTCCAGTTGCCGCGGCCGCTGAGAATGTAAACACCCAGCGAATATTGAAAAAAAGTAATAATCACAAACAGCAAGGTCGCCCGTTGCATGCCGGGTGGGCCGAAAGCGAAAAGCGCCAGCGGGATACCCATATTGCCGGCATTCATGAAGAGGACGGGCAGGGCGAAACCCCGGGAGCTAAATTTAAAGAACAGAAAATAAATCCGGATCAGCAGGCCAACCCCGGCAAAAATGATGACTATGCCGGCGAAGAGAATGGCGATGTCTCCGGCAAAGAGGGGTTTGCCCGCCAGCGAAGTGAAGACGAGACAAGGCGTTGCCAGGTAGACGATAATCTCCGTCACCGACGCCAGGCTGATCTTCCTCCAATGGGCGAAAACGAAGCCCACCGCGACAAGCAGGAAGACCGGGATAACCGGCGATAAAGGCTTGAAGATCTCCATGGTGCCAACGGCGAGTCGGATGGGGGCTTACAAAGATGCAAACAAAACGAAGCTCAAGGTTTCACTCAACTCAATAACAGCGCCACAATTCTCAGACCGGATGGAGCCAGTGCGCCACCGGAGGTAGCTCCGGCTGAGCAGTGCAAAGAGAGATAGGCCCAGGCCGATCCAAAGCGCTGTTTGCGCCACCAGCACAGCGGCTAGCGCGAGGGTTACGATGGTTGCTAATCCGAGGTGCCAGGCTCTCACGTTCGCGGCGATGATCCTTGCAGTCCCTTCGGCAAAGGAGGCTGACCCGTAGAGGAAAATCAGCAACGACCAGCGCGCTAACATGGGCGTCGCCAGGAGCCCGAGACTGCGCGTTTCACCGGTCACTTCGATGGCCCGAACTTTGAGCAGGACGACAAAAACGATCGCGAGAATTCCCCACGCACCACTATAAACTTTTTCTTCGCCGAGATTGACTCTTGCCGACAATGCATCACAGGTCTTTTGCAAACCCTCGAAGTGATTTGCTCCCGTCAGGAGCGCCAGGACCGCGATCAGGAGGGCGCCAAGAATTTCCGATTCAAGATGAGGATCCAATAAACGATTTAACAGCACCAGCACCGACCCTAAAAAGACTCCAACCAGGGGGAAATACGTTACGGCTGCTCCCAGCTGTTGAGGATCAGCCTCGACATGGTCAAAGCGCCGCCAAAAAGTTAGGAATTTGAGGGCAAAAACAGCACTTTTCATGGCTATCCTTTTTCGCTCAGCCCTCTCTAGCTGTCAACCTGCTGGAGCTCAAACCGTCGAGTTTTTGCCATACCGCTAATTACTTTTCCCACTGACAAATTTTATTCCGTAAAATCAGTATCTTATGGCAGATTTTTCGCTTTACTTTTGGACGCTTTTCCGGTACACTTCCAATTGGTCAAAAGTTGAGCTAACCCCGGAACTTTTCAAGCAAAATCGCAGCTAGCATTTGGAAAAAAATGGCCGAACCAAAAACTCCCCAAGCATCCGACTATAGTGCCGATAACATAAAAGTTTTAGAAGGCCTGGAAGCGGTCCAAAAGCGTCCAGGAATGTACATCGGCGACACCAGTGAGCGAGGACTTCATCACCTCGTCTATGAAGTTGTGGATAACTCCATCGATGAGGCATTGGCGGGTCACTGCGATACGATCGACGTCACGATTCACATCGATAACAGCGTTACGGTTGTCGACAATGGGCGCGGCATTCCGGTGGATATTCATTCTACAGAGAAAGTCTCCGCCGCCGAAGTCGTGCTCACGAAACTCCATGCAGGCGGCAAGTTCGATAAGGCCTCCTACAAAGTCTCCGGTGGCCTTCACGGCGTGGGAATCTCGGTGGTCAACGCCTTGTCGGAAACGTTGGAAGTCGAGATCAAGCGCGACGGCAAAGTTTATCAACAAAGCTACAAGCGAGGGCAACCCCAGGAACCGCTCAAGGAGGTAGGAAAATCCAAAGAGCGCGGTACCCGCGTGACTTTTAAGCCGGACACGCAGATCTTTGAAACCATCGAGTTCAGCTTCGACGTTCTCTCACAACGGCTGCGCGAACTGGCGTTCTTGAACCGCGGAGTGAAGATTACCATCGAGGACGAGCGCAGCCAAAAAAAACACGAGTTGGTCTACAAGGGCGGCATTGTTTCCTTTGTCGAGCATCTCAACCGAGCGAAGTCGGCGATTCACTCCAAAGTAATCTACTTGCAGGGCGAAAAGGAGGGCATCGATGTCGAGATCGCCATGCAGTGGAACGACGGCTATGCGGAGAACGTCTTTTCCTTCGCCAACAACATTAACACCCAGGAGGGTGGCACCCACCTGATCGGCTTCAAGTCCGCGCTCACGCGCACGATCAACAGCTATGCTATAGAAAGCGGCCAACTCAAAAAAGACGATGAGAATCTTCAAGGTGAAGATGTCCGTGAAGGCTTGACCGCCGTCATCAGCGTCAAGGTTCCGGAACCTCAATTCGAAGGCCAGACCAAGACCAAGCTGGGTAACAGCGAGGTGAAAGGCATCGTCGAGGCCCTGGTAAATGAAAGGCTCGCCAACTATCTCGCCGAGCATCCCACCGACGCCAAAAAAATCATGATGAAAGGCGTCGAAGCGGCGCGGGTAAGGGAGGCGACGCGCAAAGCCAAAGATCTCGCGCGGCGCAAAGGCGCGTTGGATTCGGGTTCGCTGCCGGGAAAACTTGCCGATTGTCAGGAGCGGGATCCCGCTTTAAGCGAGCTTTACTTAGTGGAGGGTGATTCCGCCGGTGGATCGGCCAAACAGGGTAGAGACCGGCGCAATCAGGCGATTCTCCCGCTGAAGGGTAAGATCCTCAATGTCGAAAAAGCCCGTTTCGACAAGATGCTTTCCTCCCAGGAGATTCGCCTGATGATTACCGCCCTGGGCACCGGGGTCAAAGAAGATTACGACGCGGGTAAGCTGCGCTATCATTCCATCGTCATCATGACGGACGCGGACGTCGACGGCTCCCATATCCGGACATTGTTGCTCACTTTTTTCTACCGGCAGATGCCCGATTTGGTGGAAAAAGGTCATCTCTTCATCGCCCAGCCGCCGCTCTACAAAGTGAAACGGGGAAAGCAAGAACGCTATATCAAAGATGAAACCGGCCTGGAAGATTACTTAATCGAGATCGGCACGGAGGATATCCGAGTGCGGACCTCAAGCAATGGCAACGGTCTCGCCGGACAACCGCTCCAGGCCTTTATCAAGAAAGTCCTGCGCTGGGAGAAGCTGATGGCCGTCGCCGCGAGAAAAAGGCGAAGCCGGTCGGTGATTGAAGCTTTATTGTTGCAAGGGGATTTTGATGCGGAAACTCTCAGGGACGAACAGGCCATTAAAAAGTTCCAGACCGACCTCGAATCCTATATCAACCTGGTGGCGCCGGACGAAGCGCCGCTTGCGTGTTCCCTCGAGGAAGACCCCGAGCACAATTGCTTCAAGCTCATCTGCGTCACGCGCTCCAACGGGACCGGCCTGCACACCACGATTGATCGCGAATTACTGGCCAGTGTGGAGTACAAGGAACTCAAGCGGCTTTTCAGCGAGCTCATGAGCCCGGGGTCGCCGCCCTATTCGGTAGAGAATGGGGAACAAAAGGCCAAGCTCCGCTCCTTTACGGAACTGGCGGGTTACATTCTTGAGGGCGGCAAGAAGGGGCAATACATCCAGCGTTATAAGGGTCTAGGGGAAATGAACCCGGAGCAGCTTTGGGAGACGACCATGAACCCCGAGACCCGGGTGCTCCTGCAAGTCCGCATCGAAGACGCCGTCGAAGCCAACGATATTTTCTCCACGTTGATGGGCGACGAGGTAGAACCACGGCGCAAGTTCATCGAAGAGCACGCGCTGACGGTAAAGAACCTGGACATCTAATTCACGATAAAGTTCAAGCCGTTCAATTCGTTCAAAAGTTCAAAACGATTAAACGGCTTGAACGATTTGAACGCTTAAAGATATGGAAGCGACACTAAAACAGCAAAAAATCCCCGTTTATATCGAAGACGAAATGCGTCAGTCCTTTATGGACTACGCCATGAGCGTTATTATCAGCCGCGCTCTACCCGATGTGCGTGACGGACTCAAGCCGGTGCACCGGCGCGTGCTTTACGCGATGTACGACATGGGCAATGGCTGGGACAAACCTTACAAAAAATCGGCCCGTCTCGTCGGCGATGTCATCGGCAAGTATCATCCCCATGGCGATGCCGCGGTCTACGACACTATTGTTCGGTTAGTGCAAGATTTCTCGATGCGTTATCCGCTGATCGATGGCCAGGGAAACTTTGGCTCCATCGATCCCGATCCTCCCGCGGCAATGCGCTACACGGAAATCCGCATGGCCCGTCTTGCCGAAGAGCTGTTAGCGGATATCGAGAAAGAGACCGTCGATTTCAAGCCGAACTACGATGACTCCCTTAAAGAGCCGGCGGTGCTGCCGTCGCGCATTCCCAATCTGCTGGTCAACGGCGCGTCGGGCATCGCGGTGGGAATGGCGACCAATATCCCGCCCCACAATCTCGGCGAAGTCATTGATGGATTGGTTGCGCTGGTGGAAAACCCGGAGCTCACGATCACACAACTGATGAAGCATATCCCGGGGCCGGATTTTCCCACCGGTGGTTTCATTCATGGCAAAGAGCCCATCGTCCAGGCTTACCACGAGGGTAAGGGCATTATTCAGATGCGCGGCAAGGCTTTCACTGAAACGGTCAAGCGCACGGGAAAAGAGCAGATCGTTATCAGCGAAATCCCCTTCATGGTCAATAAGAATCGGATTATCGAGCAGATCGCCGCCTTGGTCCAGGAAAAGAGAGTGGAAGGCATCGCCGATCTCCGTGATGAATCGGACCGCGAAGGGATGCGCATCGTGGTCGAGCTCAAGCGCGACGCGATAGCGGACATCGTCCTCAATCAGCTCTATAAGCACACAGCGCTGCAAGACTCTTTCGGCGTCAACATGCTGGCCATCGTCGACGGCCGGCCCAAGGTACTCAATCTTAAAGAGGCGCTCAAAGACTTTGTCGATCACCGCAAAGAAGTGGTGACGCGGCGCACCGCCTACGACCTGCGGAAGGCGGAGGAGCGACTCCATATCCTCGAAGGTCTGAAGATCGCCCTCGACCACCTGGACGCCGTTATCGCGCTGATTCGCCGCTCCCAAGATCCTAAGGCCGCCAAAGACGGTTTAATGCAGAATTTCGGGCTCTCCGAAATTCAGGCACAGGCGATCTTGGAGATGCGCCTGCAAAGACTGACGGGTCTGGAGCGCGACAAAATTCTGGACGAGCACAAGGAAACGGTGGAGATCATCGCCAAACTCAGGGCGATTTTGGCCAACGAGAAGGAAATCTACCGCATCATTGTCGAAGAGCTGAAAGACATCAAGGAGAAGTTCAGCGACGATAGAAGAACCCAGATCGTCGCCCATTCGGAAGAAATCTCCATCGAGGACTTGATCGTCGACGAAGATATGGCGGTGACGATCTCCCACGAAGGTTACATCAAACGCAACGCAGTCACCCTCTATCGCGCGCAGCGCCGCGGCGGCAAAGGAAAGATCGGCACGACCACCAAAGAGGAAGACTTTGTCGAATATCTGTTTATCGCCTCGATGCACTCGTACATCCTTTTCTTCACGACCATAGGAAAAGTCTATTGGATCAAGGTGCACGAGCTGCCGCAGGCGAGCCGAGCGGCAAGGAGCAAGCCGATCGTGAACCTGCTCAATCTCGAACCGGGAGAAAAAGTTTCGGCTTTCCTAACCGTCCGTGAGTTCCAAGAAGGGCGTTACGTGGTCTTTGCCACAAAGAAGGGCCTGATCAAAAAAACCGACCTGATGTCCTACGCTAATCCGCGCTCCAACGGGATTCGCGCCATCGCGCTGGAAGACAAAGACGAGGTCATTGGTGTCCATCTCACCGACGGGAACCAGGAAATCATTCTGTCCACCGCCGATGGCCAATCCATCCGCTTCAAGGAAGAACAAGTCCGGCCGACGGGCCGTGGAACTTACGGAGTCGTCGGCATGCGGCTCGATGAAGGCGACCTGGTAGTCAGTATGGAAATACTCAGCCTCGGTTGCGACGTTCTCACGGTGGCCGAGAACGGTTTCGGCAAGCGCACCGAGACCGATGAGTATCGTCTCCAAGCCCGCGGCGGCAAGGGCATCATCACGATGAAAACGACGGATAAGACCGGCCGTGTCGTGGGCGCGCAGCAGGTGACCCAGGATGACCAGCTCATGCTGGTTACGAACACGGGAAAGATCATCCGCCTGCGCATCAAAGATATCCGGGTTATCGGCCGCAACACGCAAGGCGTGCGACTGATCGATCTCGAGGAAGGCGAACGGGTAGTATCCTTGGCTCGCCTGGCGGAGAAAGAGGACGAGGAAGAAGAGTAGCCTTTCGTCAGCTCAGGTGTTTTCGCGATTCGGGTCTGACGAATTCTCTGCGACCTTGATTTGTGCTTCCCTTTCCGTGATCCTTTCACCATGATGCTGAAGTCCATCGGAGTCATTGGCGCCGGCGGTTGGGGTATCGCCCTGACCAAGCTTCTGGCTGACAAAGGCGAACCGGTGACGCTCTGGTGTCACGGCGCTGAAAGTTATCGCGAGCTCCAGCAGAACAGAGAAAGTCGCACCTACTTGCCGGGAATCACTCTGGCATCCAATGTAAGTTTTACTCGCTCCATAGCCGAGAGTGTCAGCGGCAAATCTCTGATCCTTTGTGCGGTTCCGTCCCATGCGGTGCGGGAGGTTCTGGCCTCCGCCTCCTCCCATCTAGCCGCGCAGACAACTGTGCTTTGCTGCACCAAGGGGCTCGAAGAAGAAAGCCTGAAAACCATGGGCGAGGTTCTGGCAGAGATCTTCGGCGACGCGCGAAGGCATGCCTTTTTGTCCGGGCCGACATTTGCCATTGAAGTGGCTCGGGGACTGCCGGCCGCGGTTACGGTGGCTGCCCGCCTTGAGGAGGTAGCAAGGGAAGTTCAAGCGATCCTGAGCACGCAGAATTTTAGAGTCTACACCTCGACGGACATCGTCGGCGTGCAAATGGGCGGTGTAATCAAAAACATTATTGCCATTGCCGCCGGAATCAGTGACGGTCTGGATCTGGGTCATAATGCGCGTGCCGCGCTGATTACCCGGGGGCTGGCAGAGATGACGCGCTTGGCAATTCGTATGGGAGCGGATCCAATGACTCTCGCGGGCCTGCCGGGCTTGGGTGACTTGGTGCTGACCTGTGCGGGCGATCTAAGTCGCAATCGAAAGGTAGGCATACAGATCGCCCAGGGAAAAAGCGTGCAACAGATCACACAGGGGACTCGGATGGTCGCCGAGGGCGTTCGCAACACGCGCTCTGTCTATCGGCTGGCACGGAGCTTACAGGCCGAAATGCCTATTGTGGAGCAGATGTACAAGGTCATTTATGAAAGTAAAAAACCCGCCGAGGCCGTCCGCGACCTAATGCAGCGTTCGCTAAAGCCTGAACTCTGCTAAATTGACAATACCTGGCGTCTATGATTGAAATAAATTCTTGGCCGACTAGCTGGCCCAAGGGAGTAATTATTTCTTATGAAAAGAACCTATCAGCCGAGCAACGTGCGCCGCAAACGGACTCATGGTTTTCTTGTTCGGATGGCAACCCCCGGCGGTCGTAAGGTGCTGAAAAGACGAAGGGCCAAGGGGCGGAAGCGGCTGACTGTTGTGGTACCGCCCAAGCGCGCCCGGAGCTAAAAAGCACGGATGCGGGTGGGGGGCGGGGCGGACTTTCCGAAACAAGCCCGTCTGAGAAAACGGCCAGAGTTTCTGAGCCTGTCGCGTTGGGGGAAAAAGATTCATGCCCCCCATTTCTTGATCATTACCAAGCCGAACGAGCGCAGAGAAGCCCGGCTCGGTGTAACCGTTAGTGCGAAAGTGGGAAATGCGGTTGTCCGAAACCGAGTGAAGCGGTTTCTCAGAGAATGTTTCCGCCGGTATCGCCACCAAATCGTTCCCAGCAAGGATGTACTGATCATTGCCAGGAAAGGAGCAGTGAGCCTTTCCTCGCACGAGGTTGAGAGTGAAATTAAAGCTATTCTTATTGAAAACAGAGGTCGCCGGAAATAGTGTATCGAGTTTGTAGCAATATCATCCCCTCCATATTGACGGCGTATCACGCTCTGATATCGCCTTTTTTGCCGCGCGCATGTCGTTTTTTTCCCAGCTGCTCGGTTTATGTTTCTGAGGCCATCCGAAAACACGGTATTCTCAGGGGAGTAGCTCTCGGTTTCAAACGCGTTAGCCGCTGTCACCCGTGGAATGCCGGCGGCTACGACCCAGTTAACTGAAGCTATTCATGGATAAGCGCGCATTTCTGGCTATTGCCCTGTCGATACTCGTTTTGGTGGTCTATCAAGAGTGGATCACCCGATACTATGGCCCCTCTCCGTCCGCCCCGGAAGTTGGCAAGAGAGAGGAACCGGCGAAAGTCCCGGCGGCCGAGGTAGCGACTCCCGCCCAGCCGGCGCAAAGCCCATCGGTCGAGATCCCGGTCAGCCGTGAAGCCAAAGAGGTGCGCATTGAAACCGACAACTATATTGCGTTGTTTACCAACCAGGGGGCGCGGCTCAAAAGCTTTAAGTTTAAGACGTATCGAGCTTCCGTTGCCGAGAACGGTCCTCTTTTTGAAATAATTCCCTCCGCTCCCGGGGTACCTTTCCCCTTGGGGGTTCAGTGGCAGAATCCGGCGCCATTCGACGATAGCGGGCTGCTCTATTCAGCACAGGGAGGCGACCAAACACTAACCGGCGACGCCAAAGGTACTCTGATCTTCAAGGGCCAAACAGGTAACGGGACGGTAGTCACCAAGTCGTTTACCTTTTCCGCTTCGACTTACCCCATTCAATTGGAGGTTTCGGTAACCACAGCCGATGGCGGCGCCCCAGCGCCTGAAATCATTTTGACTGAGAAAAGCGATCACAGTGTGGTGAACCATGAGGCTCCCTTTGAAGGGTTTATCGCTCTCGTTGATAACAAGATCAAACGGGAACCGCCTCCTGAAGCGGGCAAGGTGTTGGAATTCGTTGGCGACGTTTCATGGGCAGGGTTTGGTTATACCTATTTCTTTTTTGGGTTGCTTCCCGACAACGGTGCTCAACACCGGATCTCGTTGCGACAGTCTCCCCCGACTCTGGTCGCCGGTATCAGCGGCCCGGCAGGGACAGGTAACGTCCATCGCTACACTGTCTTCGTTGGACCCAAAGAGCTCGACATTCTCAAATCTTTGGGCAAGGGGCTGGAACGTGCCATCGATTTCGGCTATTTCGGCTTCGTATCGATTCCGCTGCTCTACGCGCTACATTTTTTTCACGGTTTTACCGGAAGTTACGGCATCGACATCATTCTGCTGACGGTTGTGATCAAGCTCCTGATGGCGCCACTGACCCATAAGAGCTTCGTATCGATGAAGCAAATGCAGAAGCTCCAGCCACAGATGGAGCGGTTGAAAGAAAAATTCAAGGACGACAAAGAGAAACTCAACAAGGAAGTCATGGAGCTCTACCGGCGCAACGGCGTGAATCCGCTGGGCGGCTGTCTGCCCATGGTGCTCCAATTCCCGGTTTTTATCGGTCTTTACAATGCCTTGAGCACTCCCATTGAATTGCGACATGCATCGTTTCTGTGGATCAAAGATCTTTCACGCCCGGATTGGGAGTCGCTGCCGATCACGTTGGCCGGTTGGCACTTTGGTATTCCCGTGCTTACGATATTGATGGGCGCGAGTATGTTCATTCAGCAATGGATGACCCCGACGGCCGGCGATCCTAACCAGAGACGGTTGATGCTCATGATGCCGTTACTGTTTACTTTCATGTTCGTATCGTTTCCTGCGGGTCTCACAGTTTACTGGCTGGTGAATAACCTTCTCACCATTGCCCAGCAATACTGGATCAACCGCCGGGAGACCTAGTCTAGCAGGCTGCTGAAAAAGCCTCATATGCTTCGTTGCGCTCGATCGCCTCGCTACAGTTGGCTGATGGCGTATGGCTTATAGCGTATGGTTCGTAAGGTCCAACTATATGCCATAAGCTATCAGCCATATGCGAACTACGCGCGCCTTGCCTCTGAGTCTTTTTGAGCAGCCTGCAAACAGAGTTTCAGCAACCTGCTAGTTGAACCTGCCATGCGAGGTTTGAATTATGGATTACGTGGATGCCGAAGGCGACACCATAGACAAAGCCATTGAGAACGCCCTCAAGCTATTGGGAGTCGAGCGCGACAAGATTACGGTGGAGATCTTGGCGGAGGGAAAGAAAGGGATCTTGGGCTTCGGCTCGCAGAAAGCCCGAGTTCGCGCCGCTCTCCGCAAGTCTGCCATCGATGTGCGGGCTGCAGAGCTGGAATCGCTTACCCTGGAAAATCCGTCCACGCGAATAGCAGAAACGGCGGCCATAGGGGACAAGGCCAAAGATGTTCTGATAGAAATCTTGAATTTGATGGGTGTCAGAGCAGAAGTTGAGTTGAAGACGGGAGAGCAGACCGACGAGGCGATATTGGAGATCCAGACTGAAAATAGCGGCCTCTTGATCGGACGTAAGGGACAGACGCTGGAAGCGTTACAATATCTGGTGAGCCGCATCGCTGGGGAGCGCGGCGGGACGGAAGGTCCGCACGTTGTCGTTGATATCGAAAACTACCGCGACCGGCGGCGCAAATCGCTGGAAGACATGGCGCTACAGTTGGGCGAGAAAGCCAAGCGACAGCGAAGGACAGTGACGGTGGATGCCTTGAGCGCCGCCGACCGGCGCATCATTCACGCGGTGCTGCAGGACGATCCCTGGGTAACCACCAAAAGTCTGGGGCAAGGTTCCTATCGCCGGCTGCTGATTATTCCTGAGGGAGATCGCAGGAAAAAGGACGAAACTCCAGTCCCTACCCAAGATAGACCAGGCACTAAGGTCTCGAAGTAGAGATCGCCGATACGCCCACCTCCGGCCGACCCCCAACTGAGTAACAGCCACAGTTGATTGACCCGGCTCCCCAGGTTGCCTATAGTGAAGCCATGATCCAACGCCGAAAAACCAGACAAATTCAACTTGGCAAGGTCCAAGTAGGCGGCGGTGCCCCGATTACCGTCCAATCCATGACCAAGACGGACACCCGCGACGTGGACGCCACAGTGGACCAGATTTGGGCCTTGGAAGTGGCGGGTTGCGACATTGTGCGGGTGGCCGTGCCGGTCCGCGAAGCGGCGGAGCAGCTGGGACGAATTAAGCGACAGATCCGCATCCCCTTGGTTGCCGACATACACTTCAATTACAAGCTTGCGCTGATTGCCCTGGAACAAGGCGTCGATGGTCTCAGGCTGAATCCGGGAAATATCGGCGCCCGTTGGTGCATTGAAGAAGTTGTCAAACTTGCCGCCGAACGCAAGATTCCAATTCGCATCGGCGTCAACGCCGGTTCGTTGGAGAAAGATCTGCTGCAAAAGTACGGCGGTCCCACGGCGGTCGGGATGGTGGAGAGTGGACTGCGTCATATTCGCATCTTGGAAGAATTGAATTATCCGGAGATCAAAATTTCGCTGAAGGCTTCGGACCCGTTGATGACCATCGAGGCTTACCGCATGCTGGCCGATAAAGTGGATTATCCATTCCATCTGGGCGTCACCGAGGCCGGGACACCCAACGTCGGCACGATCAAATCGGCGGTGGGGCTGGGGACGCTGCTCGCCGAAGGAATCGGCGATACCATACGGGTTTCGCTGGCGGCGGATCCGGTAGAGGAAGTGCGCATCGGCGCTGACATTCTTAGAGCTCTCGGACTCAAGAAAGACGGGATGATCTTTGTCGCCTGTCCTTCTTGTGGGCGGGCTGATGTGGATCTCGTGGGGCTGGCCAAGGCGGTGGAGGAACGAATGACTCCCTACCGCAATCTTAACATCCATGTCGCGGTTATGGGTTGCGAGGTCAACGGGCCCGGGGAGGCGCGCGCTGCCGATCTGGGCGTCGCCGGCGGCAAAGGCATCGGTCTGATCTTCAAGCAAGGGGAAGTCATACGCAAAGTTCCCGAGCCGCAGATCGTCGAGGCCCTGATGGAAGAAGTAGAAAAATTGGCCGCCGAAAAGGAAGCAGCGAAAGCAGCGGCAGCGAACATTTAACCCTCTTCGCTCTCCCGGTTCATTCCCATTGCTAACGTCATGCGTTGGAGCAAAACCTTCATCCCCACCCTTAAGGAAGATCCAGCGGACGCCGAGGTCGTGAGTCATAAGTTACTGGTCCGCGCCGGGTTCATTCGACAAATCAGCCGGGGCATCTATGACTACTTGCCGTTGTCGCTGAAGGTCATTCGTAAGGTCGAGACCATCGTTCGCGAAGAGATGGATCGGGCCGGGGCGCAGGAGTTGCTGCTTCCCATCGCATCTCCCGCGGAGTTGTGGCAGGAGAGCGGCCGCTGGGATCTCTACGGTAAAGAATTGCTCCGTTTCAAAGATCGTCACGAGCGCGATTTTTGTCTTGGCCCCACCCATGAAGAGGTGATCACCGACCTGGTGCGGCGCGTCGTGCGGTCCTACCGTGAGATGCCTTTCAACCTCTACCAAATTCAAACGAAGTTTCGCGACGAAGTGCGGCCGCGTTTTGGTTTGATGCGCGGTCGCGAGTTCATCATGAAGGACGCGTACAGCTTTCACACCGACGTCGAGGACTGCCGGCGGGAATACGACAACATGTTTCAGACCTACAAGCGAATCTTCACCCGTTGCGGTCTACAATTTCGTCCGGTGGAGGCGGACACGGGGGCCATCGGCGGGAGCCAGTCCCACGAGTTCCAAGTGCTCGCCGAATCCGGCGAAGACGCCATCGTTAGCTGTAACCAATGCGAATATGCCGCCAATGTGCAAAAGGCCGAAATCAAGGCGGTCCGTTCCGCGGCCCGGGATCTCAAAGAAGAATCGCCGGCTCTGCAGAAGGTGTCGACGCCGGGCAAAAGGACCGTGCCCGAGGTGGCGGAGTTCCTCAAACTTCCAGCGGTAAAGTTCATCAAGACCGTGGTCTACAAAACCGACGCTGGGGAGCTGGTGGGCGCGTTGGTGCGCGGCGATCATGAGATCAACGAACTCAAACTCCAAGCGGTGCTCGGTTGCCGGGAAGTGGCGCTCGCGGATGAAGCCGAAGTAGCAGCGGCGACCCAGGTCGTTCCGGGTTTTTTGGGACCCATGGGTCTCAAATTGAGGATTGTTGCGGATCTGTCGGTGCACGGAATGCGCGGCGCCGTCACCGGCGCCAATGAGGCTGATGCCCATTTTATGGAGGTCGATCAGGAACGGGATTTCACGCCAGCCACTTTCGCCGATCTACGAGTAGCGGTTGATGGCGATCCTTGCCCGCGCTGCGATCAGGGCAAACTCGAAACCTATCGCGGCATCGAAGTCGGTCAGGTTTTTTACCTGGGGAAGAAATATAGCGAGGCCATGGGGGCCACCTATTTGGACGCGGAGGGACGGGAGCGACCGATTGAGATGGGTTGTTACGGCATCGGGATTAGCCGTCTGGCCGCCGCGGCCATCGAGCAAAACCACGACGCCAATGGAATTATCTGGCCCTTCTCCATCGCTCCGTTTCATGTCTTGCTGTTGCCGATCAACTACAGAGACCAAGCGATCCAGGAGGTCGCCGATCGGCTTTATCGGGAGCTGCAAGAGCGGGCCATCGAAGTGCTGTTGGACGACCGCGATGAGCGGCCGGGCGTTAAGTTCAAAGATGCCGATCTGATCGGCATTCCCCTGCGTGTAACGGTGGGAACGAAAGGGCTTGAAAAAGGCTGCATCGAGTTGCGCTGGCGCCGGGACGGCAAAACCGATAATATTCCGGTGGACGAAGCGTCGCAAAAACTGCACAGTATCGTAACCCAGGCACTTCAGGCATAGCGTATGGCATCCAACCTAGAGTTGGTCCGTTCCCGCCTCTCCGTCCGAGAGCGGCTGATCGTCGCCCTCGATCTCGATAATTTGGAAGAAGTTAAGCAGCTGGTAAGAAGTCTCGCACCTGAAGTGGGAATGTTCAAAGTCGGGAAGCAGCTCTTTACCTACGCTGGGCCGCAGGCCGTAAGGCTCATTCAGGAAATTGGCGGCGAAGTTTTTCTCGATCTAAAATTTCACGACATCCCCAACACGGTCGCCAAGGCGGCCATCGAAGCCACCCGTTTGGGCGTTAAAATGTTCAACGTCCATGCCTCCGGCAGCCTGGAAATGATGCGGGCGACGGTAAAAGAAGTACGCCGGATTTGTCGTCAGGAAAAGCGCCGGCAGCCGATCATGTTGGCGGTCACGGTCTTAACGAGCTTGAACCAGGATGATCTCAAGCGGGTCGGCGTGGATGGAAGGGTGGGTGATCAAGTCGTGCGGCTGGCGCTCCTGACCAAGCAGGCGGGTATGGATGGCGTCGTCGCCTCGCCCCACGAAGTGGCCGATATCCGCGCCGCCTGTGGCCGTCGGTTCGTCATCGTGACTCCGGGGATTCGTCCGGTCACGGGCAGTCGCAATGATCAACAACGGGTCATGACCCCTGCGGATGCGATAGCAGCCGGCGTCGATTACATCGTCGTCGGACGACCGATTCTTGAAGCAAAGGATCCTGTTGCGGCGGCCCGAGAAATTGTTGCCGGGATGGAATCCGGCTGAAGATAGATCTTCGGCGCGCGCGGTTGCGCCGTTACTAGACTAGACTAGCAGGTTGATGAAAACTCTGATTGCAGGCTGCTCAAAAAGACTCAGAGGCAAGGCGCGCGAAAATCGACGAGCGGAGGCGTACTTAGGGAGTACGTTGTAGCGAGGCGATTGAGCGCAACGAAGCATCTGAGGCTTTTTCAGCAGCCGGCTAGTGCTTCCAAGAATGATAGAAATGGTTGACGGGGCTTTGGCCTGATCCCACAGCGAAGCCCTTTCGAATCGCCGCCGTTATATAATTCTTCGCCAGGACGACAGACTTCTCGACACTTTCACCTTTCGCCAAGCAGGCCGCGATGGCAGCGGAGAAAGTGCAGCCGGTGCCATGGGTGTGGCGAGTGCGGATACGGGGAGAGCTGAGCTCGCGGATTTTCTTGCCGTCAAAAAACAGGTCGACGGCCGGTCCCTTTCTGTGACCGCCTTTGATCACGACGCTCTTTGCGCCCATGGCGATGATGCGTCGCCCTGCCTCGGCTATGTCCTTGCCGGTGGTTAATTTCATCCCGGTCAGTTCCTCGGCTTCTGGAAGGTTGGGAGTCACCACGAGCGCCAGTGGAATTAGATGGGAACGCAACGCCTCGACGGCATCCCTCCGCAGCAACAAGTCACCGGATTTTGCGACCATCACGGGATCGACGACGACGTTTTTTAGATCGTATTGCCGGATCTTCCCGGCAATCATCTCGATAAGTGCCGCATTGGCGAGCATCCCCGTCTTCAAGGCTTCGGCGCCGATGTCCTCGATGACTGCGTCGATTTGCGCCGCAACCAGGTCTCGGCTCAAGGCAAATATTCTCGTTACCTTAACGGTATTCTGCGCCGTGATCGCAGTGATCACCGAAGTCCCGTAGACGCCGAAAGCGGCGAAGGTCTTGAGGTCCGCCTGGATTCCAGCGCCGGCGCCGGAATCCGAGCCGGCGATGGTCAGAGCTTTATGGATTTTCATGTTGGTTTCGAGACCAGGACCATGGGGCCGGTTGGCGCGGCTGTCGTGCCGACCGGTTCGAGAGTGACGGCAAAGGTCTCTACGGGTTGATCGCTGCGGGGGACGTTGATATGCAGTCCGCCCTGGCTGGCAGCGTCGGTTGCAAT
>Ga0105347_1000478_pt1 | contig 18849 bp, 16 predicted proteins | sample EasRivMeERMLT890_FD_89677 | JGI IMG/M metagenome (GOLD analysis project Ga0105347, IMG submission 89677) | Soil microbial communities from meander-bound floodplain in the East River, Colorado, USA - East River MetaG ERMLT890 | ecosystem: Environmental > Terrestrial > Soil > Floodplain | place... | reverse complement strand
CAGCACGGTGACAACGTCGCCACCAGGCCGCTGTGGCGCGCGCTGTATGACTCCGACGCCGACGTGGTGATCTCCGGTCACGAGCATTTCTACGAGCGTTTCTCGCTGCAGGATCCCGACGGCCGTCCCGACCCTGCCCGTGGCATTCGCGCATTCATCGTCGGTACAGGAGGCGCAGAGCTCAACTCGCCCGTGTCCGTGCACCGCAACAGCGACGTCCGCTGGAGCGTCAATGGCGTGCTGGAGCTGGAGCTGGGGGTCAACAGCTATACGTGGCGGTTTCTGTCCGAAACGGGCGCGGTCGCGGATGTCGGCGGGGGTTGGTGTCACGAGCCGAGTCCACCGACCGGGTCCGCAGATCCCAACGGGCTGGTCCTCGGGAACTCCATGTACCCTTGATCTCGGCCGCATGCACACCTAGGCTATTGGTCGATCATCCTGAGACTCCTGGAGAAGAGACCAATGCCAGTTCGAGAGATCACGACGAAACCGCAGGTGGCGATCATGAACGCGGTCCACGACCTGCCGGTGCTGGTCGCCCGCGACAAGGGATTCTTCAAAGACGAGGGGCTGGACATCGACTTCGTCGTCACGCCGGGAATGGCGCAGGTCACGAGCTCCCACCCCGTCAAGTTTGATTCCGTGTTCGATCGGCCGCTCGATTCGATCTACAACGAAGGCGGCATCGACACATACCGCATGTGCGAATGGGGAATCATGAAGCGCGCCGTCGAGGCGACGTCCAGCGGACTCCGCCCGCGGAAGATCGTCGCGCTCGGCGCCTCCATGTCAAAGTTCGCCATCGTCGTCTCGCGGGACTCGAAGATCTATGAGCCCGAACAGTTGAAGGACCAGGTCATCGCTGTGACGCCGAACAACGGCTCGCATTTCACCACGCTGAAGATGGTCGAAGGTTTCTTGACGCCGGAGCACGTAAAAACAACCAGCGCCGGCTCCATGGTGAAGCGCCTCGAGGCATTGCGCAAAGGCGAGGTCGCAGCCGTCAGCCTCATGGAGCCGTGGATCAGCGTCGCGCAGAAGGAAGGGCTCCGCATCCTGATCGAATCGCACTCGACCCGAAGCGAGGCGGCAAGCGACGATCTCGACGGCCCGACGCTTGCGGCGATGTTCCGGGCGCAGGCAAGAGCCGTCGACGTGCTCGACAAGGATCCGACGCCGTACGTCCACTATCTGATCGCGGAAACGGGCGGCCTGCTGGAGCCGCGCGACTTCCAGACATGGCGCCTGCTTCACGCCCCGCCACAACCGTACACTCGCGAGCGTTTCGACGACACCTACAACTGGACGGTGAAGTGGAATATGACGGTGGCGGGAGCCACATACGAGAACACGGTCGACAACCGCGCCTGGGAATAACGCGACGGGCTGCCTCCGTGTTTCCGTGCCTCCGTGGCTCGTCTTATCTTCGGGCCCTTTTGACCACCGTGTTCTCGAAAAGCGTGGACCACTTGTCCGCCTCATCGAGAGAGCGGCTCGGATCGGTCTGTACGATCTTCACGCCCTTGAGCGGTGAGGCAACCTTCATGTTGGTAGGCACGTAGTCCATGTTCACGAAATACTGCTGTCCTTCTCCCAGCAGATACTCGTAGAACAGTAGCGCCGCATTCGGGTGTCGCGCCTGTCGCGCGACCCCCACGGCATTCGAACGGGCGATGGCCGGATCGAGCGTGAACCAGTCCACCGGCGCGCCCTTCTTTTTCGCCTGTTCCGGCATGTAGTTGTAGACGGTGAGCGCGAGGGGCACCTCACCCGAGATCACCATGTTGTTGAGCAGCGTGTGTCCCTTGCGGACGGAAATGCCGTTGGTCGCGACAAGGTCGCGGAAAAACTTGAGACCCACCTCGCCCCCGCCCGTGACATCCACCACCGACGCGAACCAGTCCTGGTCCTTCGCCTCGATGCCCAGCTTGCCCTTCCACTTCGGGTCCAGGAGGTCCTTGTAGGTCTTCGGCAGGTTCTCCTTCTTCACGAGATTGGTGTTGTACGCCTGTACCCACACGGAGAGCAGCGTCGCCGCCCATTCGCGGTGCACAGGGACCGAACCCGGTTGCAGATCCTTGTGCACGGGCGATCTCACCGGCAGCAGAATCTTTTCGCGGGAGAGCGCCTCCATTTCCGGCGAGCCGAAGTGGATCACATCGGCGTCGTACCTCTTCGCGGAGGCCTCCGCGACCGTACGCTGCAGCACGCTGTCCGTACCTGCACGCCACACCGTCACCTTGACACCGTATTTCGTCTCGAACGGTTTCAGAAGAGTGGGAAGATCCTTCTCGGCAATCGTCGTGTACAGCGTGAGCGCGCCCTCTTTCTTCGCGGCTGCGGCGATCCTGACCATGCGGTCCGGTCCGTCGTAGTTCACGAGCGACGTCTGGCCCGCCTCCGCGGGGGCCACGAAGGACACAAAGACGGGGTTAACCACAAAGGTCACAAAGAACACCAACGTCAGAACACAAAGAAAAACAAATCTCTTTGTGTTTCGCTCTTCTTCGTGTCGTTCGTGACCTTCGTGGTTCAAGCCGTCTTCGTGCGCTCGCACGCTATCTTCCTCGTCCAAAGAGTTGTCCGTACAGCGTCTTCCATTTGTCGTACTCGTCGATCGCGACCTTCGAGTCGACGAATTTCATCGGCATCCTGTTCAGCGGCGTGTCGATTTTCTTGCTGGTCGGCACGAACTCGAGGTTTGCGATGATCTGCTGCCCTTCGGGGCTCAGCTCGAAGTCATAGAACAGGACGGCGGCGTGGGGGTGTGGCGCCCTGCGCGCGACGGCGATGCCGTTCGGGCGCGCGATGGCGTTGCCGATGACGAACCAGTCGATCGGCGCGCCCTGCTTCTTGAGTTGCTCGGCCTTGTAGTTGTAGACCGTCAGAGCGAGCGGGACCTCGCCGGAGACGATCAGCTGACTCAGCAGTGTGTGTCCCTTGCGAACCGACATGCCGTTGGCCGTCACCATGTCCCTGAAGACCTTACGGGCACGCGCGTCGCCGATGTCGTTGAAGATGCCGGCGAGCCAGTCGGAATCCTCCTGCTCGATGCCGATCTTCCCTTTCCACTTCGGGTTCGCGAACTCCTCCCACGTTTTCGGGAGGTCCTGCTTCTTCACGAGCCTGGTGTTGTAGGCCTGCACGAACACATTGAGGCGCGTGCCCGTCCACTCGCCGTGCGGAAGGACAGCCGGGGCAATCAGGTCGGCCAGGTGCGGACTCTTCACGAGCTGCAGGACATTTTCACGATGGAGCGACTCAAGCTCTGGCCCGTTGGTCTCGATGACGTCGACGGTGAAGCGGTTCGCGCGCGCCTCCTGGATGGTGCGGTTGACGATCCCTTCGGAGCCAGCGCGCCACGGGACCACCTTGATGCCGTACTTCTTCTCGAAGGCGACGCCAAGCCGGCCGATGTCGGCGGTCTGGAGCGACGTGTAGACACTGATCGTGCCTTCCTTCTTCGCCCCGGCGACGAGCTTCTCCATCCGGTCGGCGCCGGTGTAGAGCGCGACGTCGGCGGCCGTGGCTCCGGGCTTCACCTGTGCGCGACCGGTGAGCGGAAGTACGACCGCAGCGGCGATAAGGCCGGACGCGAGGACGAAGTGCCGTCTGTTCATTCTTGCTCCTGGTCAATTCGCGATTCTGATGAGCGATTCGTGATTGCCAAATCGGGAATCAGAATCATCAGTCATCAATCACTAATCACCAATCACTAATTACTAATCACTAATCACTAATCGCCAATGAATGCCGGGGCGGCAGCTCGGCCAGCTCCAGGGTGTATGCCTCATCCATCCGCGGTGTGAGGCCGCGGCTGGCCAGTGCTTCCGCGAACCAGTGACGGACTCGCGGGGACTCATCCGCATAGTCGATCTGGTCGCCACCGAGCCGCTTCGAGATCCACGCTTTGGGCACGCCCTGCGCGTTCCGGATCGAAACACCTTCGGCTTTGAAGGCGAGGTAGCGCGCCGGCGTCGTGCCGGTATTGAAGTGCTGGTGGTACCAGAGATTGGGCGGCACGATCATCGACCCCTCTTTCCACTCATAGCGCTGGGGCTCTTCACCCTCTGGCCACATCAAACTGTAACCTTCCCCATTCAGGATGATGACGTGCGCGCCAGGGCCATGGGCATGGGCTTTCTTGTATCTTCCCACCCCGAACTGCGAGATGTGGCTGTTCATGTGCCCTTTGGCCATGCTGAAACGGATGTGCGCCCCCCCCGCCCCGCGCTCCTTGGCAGAGATGAGCGGCAGGTTCAGGGCGTCGGCCACGAAGTTCGTATCGAGCAGGAGCCCCCGCTGCTCGCCCTTGTTCGCGAAGTACTCAGGCTCGCCGTTGAAACGGTCCTTGAAGTCGTACCGCGTATTGAAGACGAAGTCGAGGTCTCCGAAGGCGTTGATGATCACCGGGGCGTTCGTCACGGCCACAAAGCGGGCAGGGTCCTTGCCCGAACCGTTGAAGTGCTGATGCCAGGTGTTCAGCGGGATGGCGAAGAGCGCACCCGCCTTCCACTCGAAGGTGATTCTCCGCCCGGCATCGTTCCAGACCGCCGTTGAACCCCGCCCGTCCAGGACGTAGATCATTTCCTCGTACAGCTGGTGGTGAGGAGCGAGCTCCTTGCCGGGTGGAATCTCGCACACATAACAGTCGTTCGAGGTGCGCGAGGCGTCGTGGTTCAGGAACACGCCTCGCCCGCCGCGCCTCGCCCACGGCTTGAGGTCGACCGTGTGCAGGTCCGGAACGTAGAACGAGCTGATGATATCCAGGCCCTCTGCACGCACCCATCTCGTGTACGGAGTTTCCTTCTCGGCGGCGAATTTCTTCGCCAGGTCGTCGGAGACGACTGCGTCCTTCGGCATGGGACTCCAAGTGTAACTAGCGATTAGTGATTCGCGATTTTCGATTCGTACAACTCCCCATCACATGTCACCCCACCACAATCACCAATCACCAATCACTAACGCGTTGCAGTGGCGCGGGCGCCGCGCAGGTAGCTTTCGACCCGGTCCGGCGTCAAAATCACCGTCGCGTCGTACTCCGGTGCGTCCTCGATCTGCTCCAGGTCATTCAGTCCGCACGCCTTGAAAATGCGGTTGACGATCGAGATGAGGCGCGCGGGCTTGTCGGCGCTGGCGTTGAAGTGCTGGTGGATCGTGTTGGGCGGAATGTAAATGACGTCCCCCGCCTCCCACTCGTAGCGCTTCACCTCTTCCTGCGGCGTCCAGTGATAGGTGTCGGTGATCTCCACGTCGCAGTCCTGGTGCAGGTCGTAGCCCTGGCCCTCCAACACGTACAGGCATTCCTCGGCGAGGTGTCGGTGCTTGCCCGAGCGGCTGGCGGGCGGAACGATCTGCATGTAGGCGTCCACCGTTTCCATGCGCGTGTTCATCGCTTCGTTCACCAGGTGCTTGAGGAGGCCCTGCCGCGCCATCTCCCACGGCATCTCCTCCGGGTGGATCACCTTCTTGCGCTTCGCGTTCCTCGCCGGCGCCGCAGCCGCGTCATCGAGCAGCGCTTGATAGAGCTTCTGGTTGTTCGTGCCCTTCATCCACGCTTTTGATTCGCTCCAGGACATCACCAGTTCTCCTACTCGTCGTGGTTGAAATTCTGCTCGAACTCGCGAGCCTGAAAACCTTCAGCGCCAGGTGCCGGTGTCGTCGGCCGGGGCTCGACCATCTTCTGGAAGAGCATGTTCATGAACATGAACATCGGCTTCGTCTTCATGACGATCGCGCGAGCGGGCTTGGTGCTGCTCGCGTTGAAATGCTGGTGCACGCAGTTGTTGTGAACGATGGCAACGTCGCCGGCCTTCCAGTCGTACCGGACGCCGTCGTGAATCTCGTACCCTTCGCCGTCGAGAATGTAGAAAGCCGCCTCGTTGACGTGACCGTGCTTCTGCGAATGACCGCCGGGCGCGTATTCCTCGAGGTGAATGTGGAACATCTGCGTGATGCCGTCCTTGGGCTCGATGTAATGACGGCTGTATGTCTGCGGCCCATCGTTGAACCTGATCAGGCGTCCCTTTCTCACCCGCGGCATCGCGCGTAACCGGGCAAGCTCCTCCTTCAGGTTGTACTGGCCCTGAATCGCGCGCACGAACACACGATCTTTCTTGCTGTGGTAGTGCGACTCGCTCACAACCACTTCTTCCACTGCCACGCCCTTCTCGTCTTTCGCCATCGTGAGGTCTCCACTCCAACGTTGCCACGGAGGCACGGAGACACGGAGTTTTCTTGGTCACGTTCTTCTCCGTGACTTCGTGTCTCCGTGGCTCGTCTTCTTAAAAACGCATCAAACTCCGTACTCGTCCAACCTGAACTTCTTCGGCTTGAGCATTCGGCACAACTCCCGGTTCAGCCCTGCCTGCGGAAGGCCGATGCCGGCATCGTTGGCCATCGACTGGATGATCTCCATATCATCCTCCGCCCACGCCATGGTGTTCGTTCCCCAATGTCGCAGGACGGCGTTTTCCGCGCCGGTCTTGAGGAGCGCGTCACGCAGCACCTCGACATCGATCCCGGAGCGCTTCGCCAACGCCAGCGCTTCGTGGTTGGCAATCAGGCACGCCCACATCAGCATGTTGTTAGCCGACTTGGCGACCTGCGCCGTCCCGACGCCGCCCGAGTGGATGATGTCCGTACAGAAGCAGGCCAGCACCGGCTTCAGGCGCTCCACGATCTCCGGGTCCCCTCCTACGAATGAGAGGAGCGTACCCTCATCCGCGGCGCGACCGCCGCGGCAGACCGTCGAATCGACGACATGCACGCCGAACGGTCTGGCGAGATCCGCAAGCTCCCGCACCGTACGCGGGTGCACCGTGGACATCACCGCCACGATCGTTCCGTGGGCCAGATCCCGAAGGAGACCCGCCGCCATCACCTCGCGCAGCTCCCGGTCGTAACCCACGCAAACGAGGATCGCATCACCTGCCCGTGCGAGCGCCGCCGCGCTGTCGAGCCAACCGGCGCCGCGCGTCACGACCGCTTCCCGCTTCCCGGCGTCGATATCAGTGGCGACCACGGTGAAGCCCTTGCGCACCATATGGCCGATGATCGGCTGGCCCATGCGACCCGCGCCGATCACGCCGACTGCCCGAATTGCCGTTGCCGTGGTGTTCATGAAGTGTTTTACCGCTTCTGAGTGACGGTGTCGAGCAGCGCCGGCTGACCCGCCTTGACCCGCGCGATCGCCCGTTCCAGGGCCGCTCCGAGCCCCTCAGGTGATTCGAACGGGCCTTCGGCGTACCAGCCCATCGATTTCGCCATGGCCGCAAAATCCGGCGCCGGGTCGTCCAGGTCCATGCCGATGTGCGCCCTCTCGAGCGGCGTGCCACGCAATTTCGCCATCCGGATCTGGTGTTCCCAGTCGTTGTAGTAAGCGCGGTTGTTGTGCATCACCACGAGCATGGGGATGCGATGCTTGGCCGCGACCCACATTGCACCGGCGTCGAACATGAGATCGCCATCGGGCTGCAGGTCAACGACGAGCCGCTTTGCCTCGCGGTGCGCAAGCGCGACGCCCATCGAAATGCCGAATTGAGTTGCCGTGCCGAGCGACCGCCCGGGATGACGGTAGGGCTCGTCGAAGTCCCACAGCTTGCGCGCCCAATTCTCGAGCGTGCCGGCGGTGAGGACCCAGTCCTCGTCCTTGATGGCGCTCCAGACCTCGGAGGCGAGACGCGGCAGCGTGATGGGACTCGCGTCCCAGTCCACCTTCGCCTCCTGCGCCCACTTCTCGCGCCATGAGCGGCTCCTGGCGGCGGTGTCGAACCTGCGCGCCCTAATACCTTCACGAAGCGTCGGGTCGTCCGCGATTCTGGCGTCGAGAAGCCGTGTGATCTCCGGAATGGCGATCGTGGTGTCGGCGAGGATCTGCAGCTGCGCGTGATGCAGGCGCTGGTAGTCGAACGTCCAACTCGAAAGTTCCAGGTCGCCGAAACCGATGTCGATCCACTTCGCAGTCGCCGGCACGATCGACGTCACCTGCCGCGTCGCGCTCACCAGCTCCGTCGTCGGCCGCTCCCAGTCTCGCGTGTCGAGGCATATGACGAGGTCGGCGTCGCGGAACACGTCTTTCGCGTGACTCATGTTCAGCGGATGGCACGTCGGGAAGTTCAACCGACTGTCGACATCGTAAACCGGGATGCCACCCATCTCGGCGAGGTCCACGAGTGCGTAGAAGGCTTCCGGCTCGCGACCAACGTATTCGGCGATGATCACCGGTTTGGAGGCGGCGGCAATTAGATCAACAGCCTCCGCAAGCGCTCTTGGCTCCGGCGCGATCCGTGTTGGCACTCTGGACCCGACGGCGGGCGGCATCGCGACCTCATGATCGAGCTTCTGCTCCTGCAGCCACGCGTCGTAGCACATGTAGATCGGGCCACGCGGCTCGGTCATCATCACTGAATACGCGCGCGAAAACGACTCGGGGACCCCGTCGATCGTATGCGGCTGGTAATCCCATTTCGTGTAGGCGCGCACCGCGTCGCCCTGGCTTTGAGCCGTATGAATCCAGTCGATGCGCGGACGACGCTTCGTCTCGTCCATCGGGCCGGTGGCGCCGACGATGAACACCGGCGCGCGATCGATGTAGGCGTAGTAGATCGCCATGTTGGAGTGCAGCAGCCCGACGAGATTGTGCAGAATCGCGACCATTGGCTTGCCGCTGGCTTTGGCGTAGCCGTGCGCGATCTGGACCGCGATCTCCTCGTGCTGGCAAAGGATCATGGTCGGACGGTTGCCGCCGTAGTTGACGATCGAATCGTGCAGGCCACGGTAGCTCGCTCCAGGATTCATTGCGGCGTATGGCAGGTCGTAGGCCTGCAGCAGGTCTACGATGACGTCGGACGCCCAGCGGTCACTCGCCACGTTACGCCACCTTGAGGGCCACGCACTTCTGCGGATTCAACTGTACGAAGATCGCCTCGCCGACTTTTGTACGCAGGGTCGGATGGCGACGCGAGAGAAGCGTGCGTGACCCGACCGTCACCCGGAAATCAACCGCTTCGCCAAGGAAGACCTTCTGTTCCACCCGCCCTTCCCACACGTTGCTGCCCGCGGGTCTGGCCTCCGACAGCTCCACGTCCTCGGGCCTCACCGACAGCGCGACGCGCTCGTCCGGGTGCAATTCCTGGACGGCACTGACCGTGACGTCGCCGATCTCGGTGCGCACAACGTCGCAACTGCCGTCCGTCGTCGACTCCCTGCGGAGGACGGTCCCCTCGATGAAGTTGCTGGTGCCCACGAAGTCCGCGACGAACTGGTTCAACGGACGTTCGTAGATGTCGCGCGGGCTGCCGATCTGCTGGATGCGTCCCTCGTTCATGACGGCGATCTCGTGCGACAGGGCGAGCGCCTCGCTCTGGTCGTGCGTCACGTAGACGGTGGTGATCCTCAGATCGCGCTGCAGGCGCTTCAGTTCGAAGCGCATCTTCTCCCGAAGCTTCGCGTCCAGATTCGACAGTGGTTCGTCGAGCAGGAGGAGTGCCGGCTCCATCACCAGCGCGCGCGCCAGCGCCAGCCGCTGTTGCTGGCCGCCGGAGAGCTTCGTCGCCTCGCGCTCGGCGAGATGGTCGAGCTGCACGGCGGAGAGGACGCGCATGACGTTCTCGCGGATTTTCTTGCGCGAGTACCCGCGGCCGCCGACTTCAAGCGGAAAGGCGGCGTTCTGGAACACGTTCATGTGCGGCCAGATCGCGTAGGACTGGAAGACCATGCCGAAGCCGCGTCGGTTTGGCGACACGAAGACGCCTGTGGACGAGGAATAGACCACGCGGCCGTTGACCGAAATCTCACCGGCGCGAGGCCGCTCGAGGCCGGCGATGGAACGGAGTGTCGTCGTCTTGCCGCAGCCGCTGGGACCGAGCAACGTAAAGAGACGCCCCTCGGCCACGGTGAAGCTCACGTCCTGGGCGGCCTTGATGATCTGACCCTTGTCGTTCGGGTACTCGGTGGACAGGCCCTCGATTTTCAGCACGGCGCCTTCTCCTTCCCCCTTCCCCCTTCCCCCTTCCCCCTTGTCATTCTTTGACGCCGTACTTGTTGCCGAGCCAACGGGCGACCAGAACCAGTACGAAGAGTGTGGTGATGAAGAGCACTCCGAGCGCCGAGAGCTCCACGTACTGGCCATTTTCCCAAAGCTGCCAGATGACGATGGACACCACCTGCGTGTCAGGACTGTAGAGAAGGATCGATGTCGAGAGCTCCCTGATGGAGACGATCATCACGTAGATCCAGCCCGCCAGGAGCCCGGGCTTCAGGAGCGGCAGGATGATCCTGCGGAAGGCCGTGAACCAGGAGGCGCCGCTCATCGCCGCCGACTCCTCGAGCTCCTTGTGGATCTGGAGCATCGACGTCGTGTTGTAGCGCAGTCCGTACGGCATGAAGCGCGTGATGTAGGCGATGAACATGATCCAGATCGTGCCGTACACCCCGACGTCGACGTTCAGATAGAAGATCATGATCGACAGGCCGAGCACGAGTCCCGGAAACACCATCGGGAGCGAGGCGATGTTGTCGAGGAGCCACCGCCCCGGGAGCTTCGTCTTCACCACGATCCAGCAGATGACGGAGGTCACGAGCATCACGATGGTCGCCGAGCCGAAGGAGAGCACGAAACTGTTCCATACCGTGCGCCCGAGATCCGGGTAGGTGAAGATGAAGCGATAGGGATCGAGCGTGAGGTTCCGTAGCGCCTCCATCGAGGGCACCGAATAGAACCTCTGGAACGACGACCACAGGAGCACGGCGAAGGGCAACACGACGATCAGCACGAAGTACACGATGAAGACCGCCGCCGTGAACCAGCGCCATCGCCCGAGATCGATCTGCCGCGGGCGGAATCCCTTGCCGGTCATCGTGGCGTACTTCGACCCGCGGCTGGAGAGCCGCGAGACGAAATACACCCCTGCGGTCGTGATGGCGAGCAGCGCCACCGCGTACGCCGACGCGAGGCCAACCTGACTGGGATAGCGGTGCACCGCCTGGTAGATAGACGAGGTAAACACCTCGATGCCCACGGGGAGACCCAGGAGTGCCGGCACCTCGAACGACTCGATGGAGCGTACGAAGAGGATGAGGATCGTCGCAAAGATCGCGGGCCAGGTGAGTCTGAGCGTCACACGCCACGCCACCTGCAAGATGCTGGCGCCGCTCATCGTCGCCGATTCCTCGAGCGACGGATCCATGGCGCGAAAGGCCGCGCTCATCAGGAGGAATGCCATCGGCGAGTAGTGCAGCCCGTCCACCCAGATCATCCCGCCCAGCGAGTAAATGTCGAACGGCGCCTCCGTCAGGCCGAACCAGCTTTGCATGACGAGGTTGACGATGCCGATCTGCGGGCTCGCGAGCAGAATCCAGGCGACAGTGAACAGGATCGAGGGGATGACCAGCGGGATGAGGGAGAGCGCGAAGAAGATCGACTTGAACGGCGTGTTGGTGCGCTCGTTCATCCACGCGAGCGTCGTGCCGAGCACGAAGGCGAAGAGCGAGGCGCCGAGCGCGAACCGGATCGAGGTCCCGAACAGCCGCCAGGTGTCCGCGCTGCCGTAGGCCGCGGCATAGTTGCCGAGCGTGAAAACGGCGGCGGTCGCCGCCGTCTGCGGCGTGCGAAAGCTTTGCCACAGAAGGAAGCCGAGTGGAATGACCGCAATGTAGACCGTGAAGGCGACGCACGCGCCTATCACGATCCACTTCCAGTCGAAGGCGGCCTTCGGGCTCGCGCCGCTAACGCTGACGATTTGGGACGTGGTCGTGGTGGTGATGGTGCTCGTCTCCGTGATGGTGTCCGTGGTCGTGATCGTGCCCGTGATGATGGTGGTGCGCGTGCCCGTGGTCGTGATCGTGATCGTGACGCCCACGGGCATCGGTGTCGGGGATCCGCGGATCCTCGCCGAAGACGAGCGACTTGATCGTGACCGGGACGGTGAAGGAAGGCATCCGCACGCGGCCGAGATCGATGTAATCGAAGTCCCAGAGCGAGATGCCGTCGAGCACCAGTACCTCTGAAGCCACACTCAATTCGTCTTTAAGGATCGCGCCGAGAGTCTGAGCGATATCGCTGTCAAGGATCACGAACACGGGCTTTTCCGCCGTGATCGTGCGTGGGAGCGCCGCCACAATCCCTCGTGCAAAGCCGGCCAGTCGAGCGTAGGCCGGTGCGCCACGCCAGCGGAACGCGAGCGCGACTTCCGAATCGCCTTCGACAAGATCGAAATGTTGAAAATGATCCCGGATGGCGGCAGCGACCGCGGACGGGTCGACCGTGTCGTCAAGCGGTACCAAAGGATGGATCACCTGCAGGTTCTTGCGGGGCAGCAGTTCCCTTGGACTCGAGATATAGACCGTGTTTCCCGATAACTGCACGCTGTACTCCGAAGCGCCGAGCGCCGTGGCACGCATGCACTCGCCGGCGGGCAAGAGCGGAAACGGGAAACACCCCGCGGCGAGGCGCTCGCGGATGGCGTGCCCGAGACGGCGGCCAAGGTCACCAAAATCGTGCTCCTCACGCCCGTAGACGTACTCGCCGACGCCGCCCGAGAACATCGCCCCCGCGATGCCGCCGAGCACCCCAAGGGGCTCGGTCAGCCACAACCCACGGACCTCTGGGGGCGCAGGATCCCGCGTAAGCGCGGCTACGAGAGCATCTGCCATCCACGCCGTGACGCGCGATAGATCCTGCTCGCTCACTGTGTCACCCAGGTTCCACTCGCAACCCGCGAGCGCAGCGAGATGCCGGCCCCCCGGATCGAGGCGCGTGAGACGGCCCTCGTCGTCGATGACGGCCAGGCGCCCGCCGAGGTGAATCGCCGCCGTGTGCACGACGTTGCCTGCCTCGACGAGCGCAAGCTTCGTCGTGCCGCCGCCGATATCGATGTTGAGAAGAGCCGCCGCGCGATCGTGCGATGCCTTCGCCGCGCCGGACCCGTACGCCGCGAGCATCGACTCCATGTGGTGCCCTGCCGCGGCGCAGACGAACTCACCGCCCACCTCCGCAAGTACTTCGGCGATCGCCTTGGCATTCTCGCGACGCAGCGCCTCGCCGGTGAGGATCACCGCGCCTGTATCGACATCGTCCGGATGCACACCGGCGGCCTCGTACGCCGAGTCGATGATCCGGCCGATGGCCTGATCGTCGATGCGCTCCTCGTCGAGATACGGCGTCAAAGCGACCGGCGACTGGTACACGGTCTCGCGGTCGACGACGAAGTAGCGGCTGGTGAGCTCCTCCGAAAGCCGCCGCAGCTGCACGCGGGAGAAAATCACCTGCGTTCCCGCGGAACCGATATCGATTCCGACCGACAGAAGCGTGATGTTGTCCTGCAGCCACAGGCTTGACGTCGTCGGGTCGTACTCGCCGCCGATGTCGTCGTGATCGTGATCGTGGTCCGCCTCCCCATCCTCGTGCTCGTGCATGGGGTCCATGCCAAGAAGGTGATCTTCCAGGCTGTGCGCGGTCTTTTTATCCGGAATGTCGGCCATCAGCCCCTGTTTGTGGGCGGTATGGTATCGCAGGACCGGTCACCGAAACGGCTCAGACGAGCCCCGCCCAGCAGCCGGAGACCCGAAATCAACAAAGCCATTACTCCGCAAAAGCGGCAGATCGGGTTGCGGCACACGTACTAACGACGTAGTCTGTGACGGCGTCGCGTTGATACCCGCAGGCGCCACAGCTACTCTGCTCGGCCGAAAAAACGCGTGAACGGGAGGTGCTTGATGTCCCCGGCGATTCGCCACTTCATCATAATTGGGGTAACTGTTGCCGCCAGTCTCGGACCGGGTGTGCAGCGCGTTGAGGCACAGCAGCCGCTCAGGGTCGAGGGCATTTATCCACGGCAGCTCCCGATCGGACAGAGCACCGTCATCAATCTCGTCGTCCCGACCGTGGACGAACTCCAGCCGGAGATCGCCCCGTCGCAGGGCTTGACCGTATCAAGCGTCACGCGTGGCGATAGTTTTCAGGGAGCGCACACGTGGTGGGCGATCACTGTTGATGTGGGCAAGGATGCTGCGCCGGGGGATCGGACACTGACCCTGCGGTTTCCGAGAGGACGCGCCATTTCGACCGTGGTCGCCATCCCCTCGCACGTGCCTCGCGTCGGCGAGCTCCGTATTCTGGGCGCGCACTCGAATCCAGCGGCGCTCGACATTGAACTGGCGGCGAGCGATGGCGCCGGTGACCTTGGCGCGGCGCCGTACGTCTGGTTCACGGCGTCGTGCGGCAGCGCCAACATGCCGCTACCCGGAGTCATCCGCGGCACCGTGGCGGGCAAGCGTGAAAGCGGCAGTGTCGTCCGCGTGAGCATTCCGCGCCCGGCGCCCGGGCGTGACACGTCCGATGCGACCAAATGCGATTTGCAGGTACGCGTCGCCGACTCCGCGCAGTTCGAGAGCAACGCGCTGAGAACAACCGTCGATTACTCGGCGTTCGGCTCGACCGCGTCGCCACAAGCTCCACCGAGCGTCGGAGCCGATACCGGAGGCGGCGACTGGGAAGACGTCGTCAGTCAGGAAGAACGCTTCTCGGTCAACTTCCCCGGCCACCCCACCATTCAGCACACGACCTGGTTTTCACAGTTCGGCGCGGTCCTGCCGGCACGCGTCTACAGTGTGATCAACGGCCAGAGCCGCTATTCCGCGACGGTCGTCGACTACAACCCGGTCGAGCGTCTGCTCGTAGAGCGATCGCGGTCGTGCCCGCCGGGAGCGAACACGTGTCAGGGTATCGCTGACTGGGGTGTTGGGTACTGGAAGACCGACATTCGCGGAGCGCTGCTGTATGTGATTTCGAGATTCCAGCAACGCGATGCCAAGGTGACGACCTTGTCCTGGAATGGCGTCGCCCTGGTCCAGGGCGTGGAAATGCGGCTCACCAACAACGCCGACCAGTCGCGCACCTTCGCGTCGATCTACATGCACGAGAACCGGCTCCTCATCCTCGAGGCGACGGTGCCGCGCGGCGCCGCGCCGCCGGTGGCCTTCAACGAGTCGATCAACTGGCTCGACGAACAGGGACGACCGGTTCGGTACCAGGCCACTTACGTCAATATCCCGGACGTACCGAAGCCCCTGCCGCGCGGCGGGCCGCCGGCGCCACCGACACCGCCCGGCCCCTGACAGCTGCCCGCGCTCACCAGGAACAGCGCCGCCACCACGGGCCTCTTCAAGCGCAGCTGCACGACACTGCTGCGTTCTGAGGAGGAGCCCGTGAAGCCCGCCAGGAGCGTCGTGGTTGTCAGAGCTTGGCGAGCGGCCCTTCCATGGGCCTGGCATCGTAGGGGCGTCCGGCTCTCCGGCACCAACGCTCCCATGCGCGCTCGAACGTGAAAGAGCCGCGCGTGGTGAGAATGGCTTGTACCTCTCCTTCGCTGAGAAACGTGACCTCGCCAAGCGTGTGCGCCTTCATCTGGAGGTCGGCGTTGAGCTCGAGATAGATCGAATTAAAGACGACCTCTCGCAGCGATCCACCGGCGACCACGCATCCATGCCCCCTCATCAGCGCGACCGGCCGGTTGCCAAGCGCCGCAGCGAGGTCGCGGGCCATGTCCATGTTTGTCACAAGCAGATTGGTGTCGCCGAACGACGTGCGCGAATCCCAGACCGGCACGTCGGTTCCCATCGACGCGCACATGTGCATGATGGGGCGCAGCGGCGTGCCGGTGACGCCGAACGGGATCACGCCGGGACTGTGATGATGAACGACCGCGTGGACGTCGGACCGCGCCTCGTACACCGCGCCGTGTATGAACCGCTCCGCATAAGGTTTGCGCCCGCCTGCGTCGATGGCGGCGCCTTCGAGCGTGAATTCCATCACGTCGTCGACCTCGATGCATTCGGGCGCGCGCGCGCGTGAGAGTAGATAGCGGTCCGGGGCGTCCGGATGGCGAATGCTCACGTGTCCGAACGAGTCGACGATGCCCTCTCGTGCGAGAATCCGGTTCGCCGTCACCAGGTCTTCGAGAGCCTCTCTCATAAGGACACCATGGATCGCCTCAGGCTCAGGACTGCGTTCGTCACCCGCGGACACACGCAGGCATTGAAAGACGGGACCGTGAAGCCCCGCGGCTTCGACTTCGATTTCGAGGAGGTGCCCGTCATCATCAACGCCTTTCGACGCATGGTCCGGGGACTCGAGTTCGACATCTCCGAAATGGCCATCACCACTTACATCTGTGCCCGCGCGCACGGCAAAGCGTTCACTGCCCTGCCGATCTTTGTGGTGCGAGCCTTCCACCACGGCGCGATCGTATACAACACGAAAGCTGGCATCACCGGGCCGAAGGATCTCGAGGGCAGGAAGGTCGGGGTCAATCGCGGATACACCGTCACCACGGGTCTCTGGGCCCGCAGCATACTTCAGCACCAGTACGGTGTAGATCTCAGTCGAATCACGTGGGTGCTCTCAGGAGACGAGCACGTCGCGGAGTACGAGCCGCCGCCAAACGTGGTGCCGATCGAAAAAGGCAGGAAGCTTGAAGACCTGCTGATGTCTGGCGAGATCCCCGCGGCGATCGGTGTCCAGGTCGATTCTCCAGACGTGAAGCCGTTGATCCCGAACGCGCGGGAGGCAGGCTTCGACGCCCTCCGCGAGCGTGGACTTTATCCGATCAATCACACCCTGGTTGTGAGGAATGACGTGCTGACCGCCAATCCTGATCTGGCTCCGGAGATCGTCGACGCGTTCGCCGAAGCCAAGCGCCTCTACGTCCAGCGGCTTGCGGCCGGGGAAATCGGGCAGTCGTCTGACGATGCCGTGTACCGACGGGTGATGGAAATAACTGGCGGCGACCCGCTGCCCTATGGCATCGAGCCGAACCGGCAGATGCTCGAGGCCGTGATTCGACACAGCCTGGAGCAGGGGATCATTTCACGCCCTGTCGCGGTCGAGGAGCTGTTTCCCACGAACACTCTCAGCTTCACCGCCTGACGTCATCCAGGAATTCGAGCAGCCTCCCGGGTGCTGTCTCCTCCAGGCTCGCCTCGAATCTGCCGCGCCGCACGGACGTCTTCGGCGTACGTCTTCATGGCGTCGAGCGTGATCCGCGCGACGTTTGCATAGCGCTCGGTCGTATCGTCCAGGGCCGTCGCCATGTAACCGATCGCGTTAACCACCGCTCGAACGCGTCCATCCAGCCACGGCCCTCCGCCAAGGCCGCCGATCACGGGGATTGACACCGCGGCGGTCACCGTAGAACCAGCGACAGGACCGGAGTGCGTGAAATCGAGCATCACCGCGCCCGCCTGTTCCAGCAGCTTTGCTTCCGCGACGAACTCGTCAGTCCCCTTTCCCCTTCCCCCTTCCCCCTTCCCCCTATCGTTTGTGTGAGGGGTAATCCCGAACTGCGCCCATACGGGAATGCCCTTGCCAGCGATAGCGCGAACGGCGTCGGGGAACTCCGACGCTGCGTCCAGCTTCAGCATGTCCGCTCCGCCATGCTCAATGAGGTACGTAGCCGCACGCACCGCGGCGTCCGTTCCCTCCTGCAGCGGCCCATAGGGAAAATCGCAACTGACGAGCGCCCGTTCGACACCCCGCCGGACAGCCTTGCAGGCAAGGAGCATCTGGTCAACGGTCACGTCGAGCTCGCTCTCCTGTCCCCACATGTTGACGCCGACCGAGTCGCCCACCGAGACGATGTCGACACCGGCGCGGTCGACGATCTGCGCCATCTGGTAGTCGTACACGACCACGCCGACGATCTTGCGTCCGTCGCGCTTCATCTGCTGAAGCGCTGGAACCGTCACCCTACTCTTCACGTCTCGCCTTCCGCTCGCGCCAAGCAATACTATCCAGGATGTCTCAGACGCCTCGCCTTAACAATGTCATCCGCGTCCTGGAGCAGAGGGGAATTCCGATCACGGCTTTTGCTCCTCCCTCGATCGACAGCGCCATTGCGCTCTCTGCGGCGTCGTACGACGGCATCGTATTCGAGGCCGAACACAATCCGTACGACATCAAGAGCCTGCGCGACTGTCTTCAGTACATGTTGAACCGCCGGCAGATCGTCGAGCGAGGAACACTTTCGCCAGCGGTCACCCCGATCATCCGCATCCCCGCGAATGGGAGCGAAATGAACCAGTGGCTGGCCAAGCAGGTGCTGGACATCGGCGCCTACGGTGTCGTATGGCCGCGCGTCAGCACGGTCGAACAGGCCTACAACGCGGTGGCCGCATGCCGATACCCGCGGCCACGATCGGCGGCCGCCTACGAGCCCGAAGGGCAGCGCGGCGACTCGCCTGTCAACGCGGTGCGCTACTGGGGCGTGACGCAACAGGAGTACTACGCGAAGGCCGACGTGTGGCCTTTGAGCCCGGACGGCGAGATCCTGGTCGTCATCATGTGCGAAGAGGTGAGCGCGATCGACAACCTTCCGCAGATCCTGAAAGAGGTGCCCGGCATCGGTGTCGTGCTGATCGGCGAAGGCGATTTGTCGCAGAATCTCGGCTACCCGCGGCAGTACGACCATCCGGCCGTCGTGGAGGCGATGACGGCGATCAGGCGAATCTGCAATGAACGCGGCGTGCCGTGCGGACACCCGCATGTCGACGCGCACAACGCACAGAAGATTGTCGATGAAGGCTATCGCTTCCTGATGGCCGCGCCCGCCAGGACGTTCGCCGGGCTGGAAGCCTGCCGGAAGATCCTCGGCAACCACTAAGAGCACAAAGACGTACATAACCACGAAGGACACGAAGGACACGAAGAAAACAGAGCACAAAGTAAATTCATTTGTGAGGTTCGCATACATCCTTTCACTTGGATTAGGATGCTGCGCTCCTCATGGCTGACGACGTCCTGACATCGGGCCAGCGGCAGCGCCTCGCCTGGATTCGTTTGTACGAGCGAGT
>Ga0105347_1000477_pt1 | contig 18890 bp, 31 predicted proteins | sample EasRivMeERMLT890_FD_89677 | JGI IMG/M metagenome (GOLD analysis project Ga0105347, IMG submission 89677) | Soil microbial communities from meander-bound floodplain in the East River, Colorado, USA - East River MetaG ERMLT890 | ecosystem: Environmental > Terrestrial > Soil > Floodplain | place... | reverse complement strand
GGTCTATCGACCAAGGTTATCATCGACTCGAAAGATATCGACAAAAGGCCGCGTATTTCGATTAAGGATACCCAAGGTCAGACCACCAGGTTAACGGCGACTGCGGAAGCTCGATATTTGATACCGGTCGGCGCCCATATCAATGTCCAGGACGGCCAAGAAGTATTCGCCGGCGATATTTTGGCGAAAATCCCGCGGGAAACCACCAAGACTAAAGATATCACCGGTGGTCTGCCTCGAGTTGCCGAGCTTTTCGAAGCACGCAAGCCGAAGGAATTCGCCGTCATCAGCGAAATCGACGGTGCGGTTTCGTTCGGTAAAGACACCAAAGGTAAACGTAAAGTCGTGGTCACGCCGGAAGTTGGCGAGCCGCGAGAGTATTTGATTCCCAAGGGTAAACATATCAGCGTCCATGACGGTGATCGTATCCGCGCTGGCGAGGCGTTAATGGACGGTTCGTCGAATCCCCATGATATTCTCAATATTCTCGGGGAAAAGGCCCTGGCCAAGTATCTCGTCGACGAAGTGCAGGAGATCTACCGGCTCCAGGGTGTGCGCATCAACGACAAGCATATCGAGGTCATCGTACGCCAAATGCTGCGCCGCGTGCGCATTAAAGATGTCGGCGATGCCGATTTCCTGGTTGGTGACCAGATCGAGAAGTGGCGTTTCGAAGATGAAAACCAACGGGTCATCGGCGAGAATGGCAAACCCGCGGTGGCCGAACCGCTGTTGCTGGGTATTACCAAGGCGTCGTTGTCGACCGAAAGTTTCATCTCGGCGGCGTCGTTCCAAGAGACCACCAAGGTCCTCACGGAGGCCGCTATTCAAGGCAAAGTTGATTTGCTGCGCGGTTTAAAAGAGAACGTCATTATGGGGCGACTCATCCCGGCGGGCACGGGGGTGACTAATTACGCCAAAGCCGAGATCGAAACCGACGAAATTGAAGACGGCGCTGCACCGATGGATCAAGCGGTGGAAGCCTAAGCTTTGACAATGACGAATTATTTTGTTAGTTAAAGGATTTTCCTAGGTGAGTTTAGAGGATTAATTTTCTCTCCAGAATCCTAACAATTACGACGAGAAACCTTACCTATGCCAACAATTAGCCAATTAGTGCGCGAGAGCCGGGAAAAGCAGCGTCGCAAGAATACCGCGCCGGCGTTGCAAAGCTGCCCGCAGAAACGCGGCGTGTGTACGCGTGTTTACACGTCGACGCCGAAAAAGCCGAATTCGGCGCTCCGTAAAGTCGCTCGTGTGCGATTGACCAATGGCGTCGAAGTAACGTCTTACATTCCGGGGGTTGGCCACAATTTGCAGGAGCACTCGGTGGTTTTGATTCGCGGCGGCCGCGTCAAGGATCTTCCCGGAGTTCGCTATCATATCGTCCGCGGCACCCTCGATTCTATTGGCGTTCAAGACCGCCGTCAGAGCCGCTCTAAATATGGCGCCAAGAAACCGAAGTAATATTTATGCCGCGTAAAGGTGAAGTAAGAAAACGAGAGATTTTGCCCGACCCAAAGTACGGCGATAAGGTCGTGGCTAAGTTTGTCAACACGATCATGAACCAGGGCAAAAAGAGCGTCGCCGAATCGATCCTCTATCATAGCCTCGATATCATTACCGCTAAGACTAAAGAAGATTCCTTGGGCATCTTCAAACGCGCCATTGAGAACACCCGGCCCACTGTCGAGGTTCGTTCCCGGCGCGTCGGTGGCGCGACCTATCAGGTACCCGTCGAAGTGCGCCCGCAGCGGCGTTTGTCGCTAAGCATGCGTTGGTTGATCGACGCGGCACGGGAGCGGGCCGAAAAGTCAATGGAAGAAAAGTTGGCGGCGGAATTGATCGATGCCGCCAACAATCGCGGCACAGCGATTAAGAAAAAAGAAGACACGCATCGTATGGCGGAGGCCAACCGGGCCTTTGCTCACTATCGTTGGTAAGTAACATTTAAATTTGAGTTCGTAAAAGGAGGCGGTTTGACCGCCTCCTTTTTTTCCGACGTAAAGAAAATGGCTAGAACCGTTTCATTGGAGAAGACCCGCAATATCGGCATCATGGCTCACATCGATGCCGGTAAGACCACGACCACGGAGCGGATCCTCTACTACACCGGCATCAACTATAAGATCGGTGAAGTGCATGAGGGCACCGCGACCATGGACTGGATGGTCCAGGAGCAAGAGCGTGGTATCACGATCACTTCGGCGGCGACCACCTGTTTCTGGCGCGACCATCGGGTCAATATTATCGACACGCCGGGCCATGTGGATTTTACCATCGAAGTTGAGCGATCGCTGCGGGTGCTTGACGGCGCGGTGGCGGTCTTTTGCTCGGTGGGCGGTGTCGAACCGCAAACCGAAACGGTTTGGCGCCAGGCCGATAAGTACGGTGTGCCTCGGCTGGCATTCATCAATAAGATGGACCGTCTCGGCGCCGACTTCTTCCGAGTTGTCAAAATGATCGAGACCCGCCTGGGGGCGCGTCCGGCTGTCATGCAGCTGCCCATCGGTGCCGAAGACAAATTCGCCGGTATTGTCGACCTGATCACGATGAAGGCCGTGGTCTGGGAAGATGAGAGCTTGGGCGCCAAATTTCATGAAGAAGAAATTCCGGCAGATTTAAAAGACCAAGCCGATGAGTATCGGGAGAAGTTGCTGGAAGCTGCCGCCGACGCCGACGAAGCGTTGATGGAAAAGTATCTCGACGGCAAGCCCATTAGCGAAGGCGAGTTGCGGGCCGCGATTCGCAAGGCGACACTCGCTCTTAAGATAGTTCCAATAGTCTGTGGTACCGCCTTCCGCAACAAGGGCGTTCAGCCGATGCTCGATGCGGTCGTGGACTTTCTGCCGTCACCTGTCGATATTCCACCGGTTAAAGGCGTCATCGCCGGTACCGACAAGCCGGATGAACGCCCGGCCAGGGACGATGTGCCGTTCTCGGCGTTAGCTTTCAAAATTATGACCGACCCGTTCGTCGGAACCTTGACGTTTTTCCGGGTCTATTCTGGCTCCATCAGTTCCGGCGCGAGCATTTATAACTCGACCAAAACTAAACGTGAACGAGTCGGCCGTTTGCTCAAGATGCACGCCAACAAGCGTGAAGAAATCAAAGATGTTTATGCCGGTGATATCGCGGCCGCCGTGGGTCTAAGAACCGCGACTACGGGTGATACGCTGTGCGACGAAGATAAGCCCATTGTCCTCGAGTCCATTGATTTTCCGGAGCCGGTCATCTCGATCGCCATCGAACCTAAGAGTAAGGCCGATCAAGAAAAGCTCGGGCTGTCGTTGCAGAAGCTGGCTACAGAGGATCCTTCCTTCCGAGTGCGCACGGATGAAGAGACCGGCCAGACGATCATTTCCGGCATGGGCGAATTGCATTTGGAAATTATCGTCGATCGCTTGCTCCGTGAATTCAGCGTCGGTGCGAGTGTCGGCAAGCCTCAAGTCGCATATCGCGAGACAGTTCGAAAAGCGGTCGAGCAGCAAGGCCGTTTCGTCCGGCAGACCGGCGGTCGCGGCCAGTATGGCGATGTTTGGATCAAGCTCGAACCCCAGGTGCCGGGCGGCGGTTTCGAATTTGTCGACGCCATCAAGGGCGGATCGATTCCCCGCGAATATATTCCCGCGGTTGAGAAGGGCATTCGCGAAGCGCTCGATAATGGGGTGCTCGCCGGCTATCCCGTGGTCGATGTTAAGGTGACGCTGTTCGATGGCAGCTATCACGATGTCGACTCATCGGAAATTGCCTTCAAAATCGCCGGTTCGATGGCATTCAAGCAGGCCGCGCGTAAGGCCAGCCCGGTGTTGCTCGAACCGATTATGTCGGTGGAAGTCGTCGTGCCGGAAGATTTCATGGGCGATGTTATTGGCGATCTCAGCTCGCGGCGCGGCAAGGTGCTCGGTATGGACACCCGGCCGGCGGCGCAAGCGATCGATGCTCGAGTGCCGTTGGCGCAGATGTTCGGTTACGCCACCGACGTGCGTTCGATGACTCAAGGGCGGGCCACGTACACCATGCAGTTTTCCCATTATGAACCTGTTCCAGCGGCGGTTGCTGAAGGCATTATCGCCAAATTTGATGGCAAGTCGGATGATGAAGTATGAACGAGAAAATTAGGATTCGGCTGAAAGCCTATGACCACCGCGTGTTGGATCAGTCGGTGGGCGAGATTGTCGAGACCGTGCGGCGTACTGGCGGCCGGGTCGCGGGACCTATTCCGTTGCCCACACGAATTGAGCGATTCACAGTAAACCGGTCGCCCCATGTCGACAAAAAGTCTCGCGATCAGTATGAAATCCGCACGCATAAGCGTTTGCTCGATATTCTCGAACCGACCCAGCAGACGATCGATGCTTTAGGCAAGCTGGATATCGCAGCCGGTGTGGATGTGGAGATTAAGCTCCAGTAACGAATGGGAAATAGAATCGGACTAACTGAGCGCCGATGGGAATAAGATCATGACTGGGCTAATTGGCAGAAAAATTGGAATGACTCAGTGCTACAGCGCTGAAGGCAATGTAGTTCCGGTCACTGTGGTTGAGACCGGACCTTGTGTGGTTGTCCAGAAGAAACAACCGGATAAGGACGGCTACAGCGCGTTGCAAGTTGGCTTCGGCAGTAAGAAGGCCCAACGGGTGAACAAGGCAGAACAGGGTCATATGGGCAAGGCTGGCAAGGGCGCTTTCGAGGTGCTGCGCGAGTTTCGCCTCGACGACGTGTCTTCCTATGAAGTGGGGCAGGAAATTAAAGCAACCGATCTGTTCAAAGTCGGTGATTTGATCGATGTCGCCGGTGTCTCGAAAGGCCATGGTTTTACCGGTGTTATTAAGCGATGGTCTTTTGCTGGTTTTCCAGGATCCCATGGTACTCATGAATATTTCCGTCATGGCGGCTCCATCGGCAACCGTTCTTATCCGGGCCGTGTTCGTAAGGGCAAAAAAATGGCCGGACATTGGGGCAATGAGCAGGTAGCCACCCAGAATCTCTTGATCGTGGAAATTCGCGCCGAGGAAAACTTGATGTTCGTCCGTGGTGCGGTACCGGGGGCTAAGCAGGGTGTAGTGATCTTGCGGCCGGCAGTTAAAAGGTAATTAAAATGGAAATCCACGTTATCCAACCTACGCTCAACGAAGCCATTTTCGGCGCCAAAACCCGGCCGCATTTGTTGCACCAAACGGTGGTTATGCAGCTGGCCAACCGGCGTGCCGGTACGGCCGCCACTAAGACCAAAGGGTTTGTCAGCGGCGGCGGTAAAAAGCCTTGGCGGCAAAAGGGCACCGGCCGGGCCCGTTCCGGAAGTATCCGGTCGCCGATTTGGGTCGGTGGCGGTACCGCATTTGGCCCGACGCCACGCGATTATTCCTATCGCATGCCCCGTTCGGCACGTCGTGAAGCGTTGTTGTCGGCGTTGAGTCTCAAAAATCGGGAAGGCAAGCTGATCGTTGTCGATAAATTTGAGCTCGAAGCGGCCAAGACCAAAATCATGGTACAAGCATTAGCCGAGCTGAAGGTCGCCAGCGCGGTGATCGTCGTCGCCCAGGCGGACGAGAAGATCGAACGTTCCGCGCGGAATTTGCCTAAGATCAAGGTGCTGCGGGTTGAGGGCTTGAATGTTTACGATCTAATGCGTTATGAGCACCTAATTTTAACCGACGGAGCGCTCAAGCTCTTGGAAGAAAGGTTGGCAGCATGAAGGCGCCGCATGAAGTGATCAAAGCCCCGTTGATCTCGGAAAAAGGCACGGCACTAACGGAGAGCGCGAATCAGGTGTTGTTCAAAGTTCGTCCTAACGCCAATAAAATCGAAGTTAAACAGGCAGTTGAGCAAATGTTCAAAGTCAAAGTTGAGCAAGTGCGCATGGCCCGTTATCTCGGCAAGGTGCGCCGCATTGGCCGGAGCATGGGACGCCGTCCCGATTGGAAAAAGGCTTATGTAACGCTTAAGGAAGGCGACAAAATCGATTTTTTTGGCGCCGCCTAAAGCGACTGTAATAGGGATTAGAGAGTAAGAACATGGCGATTAGAACTTACCGGCCAACGTCCGCGGGCATGCGCTTTCGCACCGGCCATACCTTCGAAGAAGTGACGAAGACGCGGCCCGAAAAAAGCTTGACTGAGCCAAACAAGCATAGCGGCGGGCGTAACAATAACGGGCGAATCACGGCGTTTCATCGGGGCGGCGGTCATAAGCGCCTTTATCGTTTAATCGATTTCAGGCGTAACAAGCTCCAGGTCCCTGCAAAGGTCGAGGCCATTGAGTACGATCCGAATCGTTCCGCGCGCATCGCCTTGCTCTGCTATGCCGATGGCGAGCGCCGCTATATCCTGGCACCGGAAAAGCTCCAAGTGGGCGCCACGGTCATCGCCGGCGACGACAATATCGATATTCAGCCCGGTAACTCCATGCCGCTCAAATTCATTCCGGTGGGTACGATTCTCCACAATATTGAACTTAAGATCAGTAAAGGTGGGCAGCTGGTTCGCAGCGCTGGTCTGGGAGCGCAGCTCATGGCCAAAGAAGGCGCTTATGCGCTGCTTAAGCTTCCTTCCGGAGAATTGCGCTATGTCTTAGCTGAGTGCCGCGCCACTGTCGGACAAGTTGGTAATGCCGAACAGGAAAACGTCTCCCTGGGTAAGGCCGGCCGCATGCGTTGGCTGGGATTCCGGGGTGCCAGCCGCGGTATTGCGAAAAATCCTGTTGACCATCCTCATGGCGGCGGGGAAGGCCGATCCAAGGGTAATCATCCGATGACGCCTTGGGGCAAACCGACCAAGGGGTATAAAACGCGAAAAAACCAGTCCACCGATAAGTACATTGTGCAACGGAGAAAGGGTAGGTAGCGATGGCCCGTTCGGTTAAAAAAGGACCTTTTATCGATGAGCATTTGCAAAAAAAGGTCACGGCGATGGCGGAGTCTCGCGGTCGCCAAGTGATTCGCACTTGGTCGCGACGCTCGACGGTGACGCCGGAGATGGTAGGCCTGACCATTGGTGTGCACAATGGCCGGAAGTTTATTCCGGTTTTCGTTAGCGAAAATATGGTTGGCCATAAGCTCGGCGAGTTCTCCCCGACGCGAACGTTTTACGCGCATTCTGGGGATCGTAAGAGTGAGGCCAAAGAATCCGGTGGCGGCGCGCCGCGACCGGCACCGTCAAAGAGCTAAGTTATGCGAAAACCGACTAGGAATGATTGACCGAGTTATGGAAACACGCGCGATCACAAAATTTATCCGGGTCTCACCGCGCAAAGTGCGTTTGGTGGTGGACCAAATTCGCGGTAAGGGTGTCGAGGAAGCGCTCAATATTCTCAAGTTTATTCCCAAGCGCTCGGCAGGCATCGTCGCAAAGACCGTGCGCACGGCAGTGGCCAATGCGGAGAATACCCAGAGCGTCGACGTCGACCGGCTATTCGTCAAGCAGGCTAAAGTCGACGAGGCTGGTATGTGGAAGCGTTTTACCTCCCGCGCTCAGGGCCGTGCCACGCGGGTGCGCAAGCGTCTCAGCCATGTGACAATTGTCCTCGACGAATCCGAGGAGAGGAGCTAACTTTACGATGGGTCAAAAAACGCATCCAAAACTATTTCGCCTCGGAGTCATCGAGACTTGGGACTCCAAGTGGTTCGCGCGCCACGACTATGCCAAGCTCTTGCACGAAGATTTTCGCATCAAGAAGTTTCTCAAGACGCGGCTCTATCACGCCGGCATCTCGCGAATCGAAATTGAGCGGGCGGCCAATAAGGCTAAGATCAACATTCACACGGCGCGCCCCGGCATCGTAATCGGCAAGAAGGGCGCTGAGATCGAAAAGCTAAAAGAAGAAATTACCAAACTCACCCATCGTGAAACCTACATCAACATTCACGAAGTGCGCCGGCCGGACTTGGATGCCCAGTTAACCTCGGAAAATGTCGCTTTGCAGCTCGAGCGTCGTGTTGCCTTCCGTCGCGCAATGAAAGAGAGCGTATCGCGTGCTTTGCGGATGGGCGCCCAAGGTGTAAGAATTCAATGCGCCGGCCGCTTGGGCGGATCCGAAATTGCTCGCACGGAGTGGTATCGCGAAGGCCGCGTGCCGCTTCATACGTTACGCGCCGATGTGAACTATGGCACTGCTGAAGCGCGCACGACCTACGGCATTATCGGCGTCAAGGTTTGGATTTTCCGTGGCGAGGTTTTGACCGCCGAAGAAGAACAGCAGAAAGCGATGATGGGCGGTTGAGCCATCGGATCCATTCGTAAAGTTAGAATAAATATTTCAACACCACCAAGAAAATGCTTGAACCAAAAAAAGTAAAGTATCGCAAAGTGCAAAAGGGCCGCCGCCGTGGTACGGCGCATCGAGGCTCCACGCTCGCCTTCGGCGATTATGGGCTGAAAGCCCTGGGGCGGGGATGGATGAGTGCGCGCGAAATTGAGGCGGCTCGTGTTGCTTTAACCCGTTATTTGAAACGCGGCGGGAAGGTTTGGATTCGCATTTTCCCAGACAAGCCGTTGACCAAGAAGCCCTTGGAAACCCGCATGGGCAAAGGTAAAGGCGCGACTGAAAAATGGGTTGCGGTGGTCCAGCCGGGACGGATCTTATTCGAGATGGAAGGTGTCGAAGCCGTGCTTGCCAAGGAAGCCTTTCGTTTGGCGGCGCATAAGCTTTCGATCCCGACCATGATGGTGGAACGCAGAGGATTAGTCCATGGAAGCTAAGGAACTGCGCGGTATGAGTACCGCTGATTTGACCGAAAAGCTCGCAACCCTGCGGGAAGAAATCGGCCACTTGGCGCTTAAACGGGCGACCAGCCGGCTGGATAACCCTATGAAGCTCAAACAGACCAAGCGGGATCTTGCCCGGGTTGCAACCATTTTGCGCGAAAAAGCGCTGCAGAGTCAGGAAGGCTGAGCATGGAAGGTAGAGGACTGCAAAAAGAGCGTAGCGGCGTGGTGGTGAGCGACAAGATGGCGAAGACCGTCGTGGTATCGATCGAGCGCACGGTGACGCATCCGCGTTACAAAAAGATTTTGCGCCGGCGTTCCAGAGTGAAAGCGCACGACGAAACCAATCAGTGCCGAGTCGGCGACCGCGTGTTACTGGTCGAGTGCCGGCCCCTCAGTCGTGACAAGCGTTGGCGCGTTAGCAAGGTTTTGGAAAAGACCAAGTCGGGTGCCGAAGCAAACGTCGGGTAGTCTTCGCGCGAGGAAAGTGAGTCGAGACTGATTTATGATTCAGACCAATTCAAACTTGGATGTCGCGGATAATTCGGGCGCGCGCCGAGTCCAATGCATCAAAGTCTTGGGTGGCAGCAAGCGCCGTTATGCTTCGGTCGGCGATATTATCGTGGTCGCGGTTAAAGAAGCGATTCCCAACGGCAAGGTGAAAAAGGGCGACGTCGTGAAAGCCGTGGTCGTGCGGACGGCTAAAGAGCTCGGGCGGCCGGATGGAACCTATATCCGTTTCGACAATAACTCAGCGGTGCTCATCGATAATCAAAAAGAGCCTGTGGGAACGCGCATCTTCGGACCGGTGGCGCGTGAACTGCGCGCCAAGAAATTCATGAAGATCATTTCTCTGGCGCCTGAAGTGCTTTAGTCAGAGATTGAGGAGAAATCGCTCGTGGAGATTCGTAAAAGCGACAGCGTGATGGTGATTGCCGGCAAGGAACGGGGCAAGACCGGTAAAGTTTTGCGCGTGCTGCCGGAGAAAAATGCGGTCATTATTGAGAGGATCAGCATCGTCAAGCGGCACACCAAGCCACGTGGACCGCAGCAGACTGGCGGTATCGTCGAAAAGGAAGCCGCGATCAACGCGTCCAATGTCATGATGATGTGCGATAAATGCAACGCGCCGGTGCGTATCGGCCATAAGGAGCTCACTGACGGCAAAAAGATCCGCATCTGCCGCCGTTGCAATGAGGCGCTAGATTAGTTCGTCAGACCAGCGGGACGATTGAATTAACCATGGCAAGATTAAGAACCAAATACAAAGAGGACGTCGTACCGGCGATGATCAAGGAGTTCGGCTACAAGAACCCCATGCAGGTACCCAAACTCAACAAGATCACGATCAATGTCGGCTTGGGTGAGGCGACGCAAAATGCCAAGGCGATCGATAGTGCGGTGATCGACATCACGGCGATCACCGGGCAAAAGCCGGTGGTGACCAAGTCGAAAAAGGCCATCGCTAACTTCAAGCTGCGCGAGAACATCCCGATCGGCTGCATGGTCACCCTGCGGCGCGATCGCATGTATGAATTTCTCGACCGCTTGATCCACACCGCACTGCCCCGGGTGCGCGATTTCAAAGGGGTATCGGACAAGTCCTTCGACGGCCGCGGCAATTATTCTTTGGGCCTGCGTGAACAGATCATTTTCCCAGAGATTCAAGCCGACAAAGTCGACAAATCCAGAGGTATGACGATTACGATAGCGACTTCGGCGACCTCCGATCAAGAAGGCCGGACATTGCTTCGGCTCATGGGGATGCCGTTCGCGAGTTAGTTTAGGGGGAAATTCCATTGGCCAAGACATGTCTGAGAATTAAAGCCGAACGACCGAACAAGTTCAAAGTGCGGGAATACAACCGCTGTCCGCTATGTGGGCGTTCGCGGGCATTTTACCGCCGTTTTCGCATGTGCCGGTTATGTCTGCGCGATAACGCTCGTAAGGGAAATATCCCTGGGCTAATTAAGGCCAGTTGGTAGAGGCTGGAGTTTAATATGGGAATGACTGATCCGATCGCGGATTTGCTAACGAGAATTCGCAACGCTTCACGGGCGCGCCATCAAAAAGTTGCCGTGCCCTGGTCGCGATTAAAAGAAAACATCGTCAAAATTTTGATCGACGAAGGCTATCTCAAGGACCAAAAGAAGGTAAAAGCCGCCATCGGCGGCGGCGACGAGATGGTTATTACGTTAAAGTTCGACCGCGAAAGCCGGCCGATCATTCTGGGGATGAAGCGGGTGAGCAAGCCTGGCCGGCGGGTTTATGTTGGATCCCAGGAAGCTGCGCCGATCCGTAAAGGATTGGGTATTCATGTGCTGTCGACGCCCAAGGGGATCCTGGTCGATCGCGAAGCGCAGCGCGCCAAAGTTGGCGGTGAATTGATATGTACTGTTTGGTAAGACGGATAGAGGTGTAATGTGTCACGTATCGGCAAGCTGCCCATAGCAATTCCGAGCGGTGTCAAAGTCGCAGTCGACGCCAACGGGATTCGCCTCGAAGGGCCGAAAGGTAAGCTGCAAGCCGGAGTTCCATCCGGAGTCAGCGTCAAAGTCGACGGCAATTTGATGCGTGTCGAGCGCGCCAACGAGGACCGTAAAGTCCGGGCGTTGCATGGTTTGACGCGCAAGCTGATCGCCAATATGGCGCAAGGTGTCAGTGTGGGGTTTAGCCGAGTTCTGGATATCAACGGCGTCGGTTATCGCGCCGAGGTCAAGGGTCAGGAAATTCACATGACGCTGGGCTTCTCCCATCCTGTGGTGTTTCGGTTGCCCGTGGGCGTTAGCGCAGCGGTGGAGCGGCAAATTATTATCACCCTGAGCGGAGCGGATCGCCAGATTTTGGGCGAAACTGCGGCTAAGATCCGCATGCTTCGGCCACCGGAGCCCTATAAGGGCAAGGGCATCAAGTATCGTGAAGAGTTCATTAAGCGCAAAGCCGGCAAAGCCGTCGGCTCGGCGGGTGGAAAGTAATCAATCGAGGAAATGAGATGTCGAGCAAGCGTTTAGACATAGGTCGGCAACGGCGAAAAGCTCGGGTGCGCAAGAAAGTTCGCGGCACCGATCAGCGCCCGCGAGTTTGCGTATTCCGCAGCAATAAGCATATTTATGCCCAGGTCATTTCGGACAGCCAGGGAAAGACCCTGGCGGCAGTGTCTTCTCTGTCTGAAGATTTGGCGGAACAGCTCAAAAAATCCAAAGGTGTCGATGCCGCCAAGGAGGTAGGCGTCGCTTTGGCCAAGGTTTGCAAAGAAAAGAATATTACCCGCGTCGTCTTCGACCGCAATGGGTTTATTTACCACGGCCGGGTAAAGGCCGTGGCGGATGGCGCTCGCGAAGGTGGGCTAGACTTTTAACCAGCTATTGAACGAGAGGTCGCTTTGGAACGGATTGATCCGCAAGGTTTAGAGTTGAAAGAAAAGGTGGTTCACATTAGCCGGGTGGCAAAGGTCGTTAAAGGCGGCCGGCGCTTTAGCTTCAGCGCCTTAGTGGTTACCGGTGACAGCCACTCGGTGGTTGGCTACGGTATGGGCAAGGCCAAGGAAGTGCCGGAAGCGATCCGCAAGGGTTTGGAGCAGGCGAAAAAGAATTTAATCAGGGTGCCGATTATGGACGGGACGATTCCCTTTGAAGTAACCGGGCATTACGGTGCTGGTCATGTCATTCTTAAGCCCGCTTCAGGCGGGACCGGCGTGATCGCCGGGGGCGGTGTACGCGCGGTGGTAGAAGCCTCCGGCATCCAGAATGTCTTGACCAAATGTCTTGGTTCGAACAACCCGCATAACATGGTCAAAGCTACCTTCGAAGCGCTGCGCGATTTACGCCAACCGGAAGAAATCGCCGACCGGCGCGGCAAAACATTGGCGGAGATACGCTAAACATGAGACTTGACGATCTGAAACCAGCCGCTGGTTCGAACAAGAAACGCAAACGGGTAGGGCGGGGCGATGGCTCGGGCCATGGCAAGACTTCTTGCCGTGGGCACAAAGGGCAAGGCTCGCGCTCCGGCGGTAATACCAAGCCGGGCTTTGAAGGCGGCCAGATGCCATTGCAGCGGCGTTTGCCCAAGCGCGGTTTTCATAACATTTTTCGCAATGAAATGGCCGTGGTCAATTTGGCGCAATTGGACGCGCTCGCCGGTGCCGGCGAAATCGCTCCAGAAACGATGTCTCAACATGGCTTGATTAGCGGTAAGAACCGACAAGTAAAGGTTTTGGGCGAGGGCAATTGGACCAAGCCCGTGACCGTGCGGGCCCATGGTTTTTCCGCCGGCGCCAGAGAGAAAATCGAAGCAGCCGGCGGTAGAGCGGAGTTGATAGCGCGTCATGCTTAGCGGTTTCCAAAACGCATCGCGGGTGCCAGAATTGCGTCGCCGGGTGATTTTCGCCTTGGCGATGCTGGCCGTTTATCGTCTCGGCGTCCATGTACCGACGCCGGGCATCGATCGCGCCGCCATGGCGGCGTTTTTCGAGCAGCAGAAAAATACTCTATTTGGCTTTCTCAACCTGTTCTCCGGTGGCGCTCTCGAACAATTTTCAGTTTTCTCCCTGGGCATCATGCCTTACATCAGCGCGTCGATTATTTTGCAGCTGCTCACGGTCGTGTTCCCTTACCTGGAAAGGCTTTCCAAGGAAGGCGAAGTCGGCCGGCGCAAGATTACTCAGTACACACGTTACGGTACGGTGGTCTTGTCGATAATCCAGGGAACCATGATCGCGATCGGCTTGGAAGGGACGCAGGGACCCGGCGGCACGCCTTTGGTCCTCAATCCAGGATTGGCTTTCCGCTTTATGACCGTGGTTACGCTCACTTCAGGCACTGCTTTTATCATGTGGTTGGGCGAGCAGATCACCGAGCGGGGCATCGGCAACGGCATGTCGCTGATTATCTTTGCCGGCATTGTCGCCCGCCTGCCCTCCGCGATTTGGTCGACCTTTGAATTTATGCGCAATGGCGAGCTGGGCCCGCTGGTCGCTTTGGTCATCTTGGTTCTAAGCGTTGCGATCATTGGCGCGATCATATTCGTCGAACGCGGCCAACGGCGCATCCCAGTGCAATACGCCAAGCGGGTAGTCGGCCGGCGCATGTATGGCGGTATGACCTCCCACCTGCCGCTAAAGGTTAATACGGCAAACGTCATTCCGATTATCTTTGCATCCTCGGTATTAATCTTCCCGGCGACCATGGCTCAGTTCGCAGCCAATTCGTGGATTCAAGCGATATCCGGAATGCTTGCGCCGGGTCAATGGCTTTATGAGATCGCGCAGATTGCGCTGATCATCTTTTTCGCGTTTTTCTACACCGCCGTGGTGTTTAACCCGAGCGACGTGGCGGAAAACATGAAAAAGGCCGGTGGCTACATTCCAGGCATCCGGCCCGGACAGAAGACAGCGGAATACATCGAGAAGGTGCTGTCGCGCATTACCTTGAGCGGCGCGGTCTATTTATGCCTGATCGCCTTGTTGCCGTCGTTGTTGGTGCGCCAGTTTAACGTGCCTTTTTATTTTGGTGGAACCGCTTTATTGATTGTCGTCGGCGTCGCATTGGACACTGTCGCGCAGATGGAAACCCATCTCATTAGCCGGAACTATGAAGGGTTCATGAAGCGTGGTAGGTTGCGCGGCAGAAAGGGCTAGAGTCTTGGACGCCAGCGCACGTGTGGTTCTGTTGGGCCCTCCGGGAGCGGGGAAGGGAACCCAGGCAAAGTTGCTCGAGCAGGAGTTCGGTGCGGTTCAAATCTCCACGGGAGATATCCTTCGCAAAGCCGTGGCCGATCAAACTCCGCTCGGCAAGCAAGCTGGGGACTATCTCAAGCGCGGCGCGTTGGTTCCCGACGATGTGATTATCGATCTCATCGCCGAAAGGCTACAGCAAAAAGACTGCGCCAAGGGTTTTCTGCTGGACGGCTTCCCGCGGACGATACCGCAGGCCGAAAGCCTTGACGTCATTCTCAAGAAGTTGGCCTTGAGCCTAAACTGCGTTTTGTCGGTTCAGGTGCCACGGGAAGTGATTATCGAGCGGCTGGCGGGACGGCGCACCTGCAAGAATTGTGGCGCCCTCAGCCATGTCATTTTTGAACCGCCAAAACAGCCGGGTGTTTGCGACCGCTGCGGCGGCGAGCTGTATCAGCGCGACGACGATCGGGAAGAGACTATCGCCAACCGTCTGACAGTCTATGAAGCTCAGACGGCGCCGCTGGTGGACTACTACCGCCGTCAGGGCGCGTTGCGGGAGATAGACGGGGTTGGCAGCATCAGTGAGATCCGAGTTCGCGTGATGACCGCTTTAGGGGGCTTGGTGTCGTGATTTCGCTCAAGTCGGCTCGAGAAATCGAGATAATGCGAAGAGCGAATGTTATCGTTGCCGAGGTTCTCCAAGAGCTCAAGAGACGCGTCGCTCCGGGCGTGACAACTTTGGATTTGGATGCCATTGCCGAGGATATGACCCTCGCCCGAAAGGCGATTCCGGCATTCAAGGGTTATAACGTCGCCGGCCGGGTTTATCCGCGCTGCTTATGCGCCTCGGTCAACGAAGAGATCGTCCATGGTATCCCATCGAGCCGGCCGTTGCGCGAAGGCGATATCGTGGGACTCGACTACGGTGTTATTTACGAAGGTTTCTACGGCGACTCCGCAGCGACCGTCGCAGTCGGCAAAGTGAGTGCGGCGGCACAAAGATTGATTGATGTGACCGAGGCGTCGCTCTATGCCGGGATCGAGCAGCTCCATGAGGGCAAACGCTTGGGTGATCTCGGCGCTGCGGTGCAAAAAGTCGCAGAGGATGCTGGCTATTCCGTTGTGCGTGCCTTTGTCGGCCACGGTATCGGCAAAAAGCTCCACGAAGAACCGCCGGTGCCCAACTACGGCGAAAGGGACCGCGGGCTGCGATTGAAGGAAGGCATGGTGCTGGCGGTGGAGCCGATGGTGAACGCCGGTAGCCACGAAGTCGAAATTAAAGAGGACGGTTGGACGGCGGTGACCAAAGATGGCAGTTTAGCCGCCCACTTCGAGCATTCGATAGCCATTACCAAGAATGGCCCGTATATTTTGAGTCAACTTTAGTGCTCAGGAGAGGCGACAGAAGAGGAATCCCGATTTAGCTATGGCAAAACAAGACGCCATCGAAGTCACCGGTACGGTGCTTGAGACTTTGCCCAATGCGATGTTCCGGGTGGAGTTGGAAAACGGCCATAAAGTGTTGGCCCATATATCGGGGAAAATGCGCATGCACTACATCAAGATTCTGCCGGGAGACAAGGTCAAGATCGAGCTGTCTCCCTATGATTTGGCGCGCGGACGCATCGTCTTCCGCGAGCGCTAGTAAGAGGGGTAACCGTGAAGGTTAGAGCGTCGGTCAAAAAGATTTGCAATAAATGCAAGGTGATTCGCCGCAAGGGCGTGGTGCGGGTGCTGTGCGAAAACACCAAGCACAAACAGCGGCAGGGCTAGTGAAGGGTTCAGCGTTCTAGATCTAATTGCACCGCGCCGGCTAAAGCTTGAGCGCGGCATGGAGTGAAATATGGCACGTATCGCGGGGGTCGACTTACCCAGGGCCAAACGAATGGAAATCGCGCTGACATATGTCTACGGCATTGGCCGCAGCACATCGCGCGACATCTTGAAGGCCGCGGGGGTTTCTTTGGATCTGCGTAGCGACGATTTGAGCGACGACGATGTCGCTAAAATCCGTCAGGTGCTCGATCAGAGCTACAAAGTCGAAGGCGATCTGCGCCGCGAAGTGACGGGTAACATCAAACGGCACTTGGATATGGGATCGTACCGTGGTCTGCGCCACCGCAAGAATTTGCCAGTGCATGGCCAGCGCACTCATACCAACGCACGCACTCGTAAAGGTCCGCGCAAAACCGTTGCCGGCAAAAAAACAGCGCCGTCCAAGGGCTAAACTAATTTAGGAGATTTCCATGGCAGATGCTGCGGACGAAAAGAAGAGCGAAGGACAGGCGGGCGATGCCAAAGCCGTTGATAAGGCGGCGGCGCGCAAGCGGCGGGGTCGCAAGAACATCGCCGAGGGTGTGGTGCATATCCACTCGACGTTTAATAACACCATCGTGACGATCTCGGATTATCAGGGCAATGTGATCTCGTGGTCCAGCGCCGGCGCGATGGGTTTCAAAGGCTCGCGCAAAGGCACTCCGTTCGCCGCCCAACAAGCGGCCGATAGCGCCGCCAAGAAAGCCATGGATCATGGCTTACGTACAGTACAAATTTATGTCCGGGGCCCCGGCGCAGGACGCGAGTCGGCGCTGCGCGCACTGCAGTCAGCGGGCATCAGCATTAGCCTGATCAAAGACGTTACGCCGATCCCGCACAATGGCTGTCGCCCGCCCAAGCGGCGGCGGGTCTGATTTTAAGAGGAGGAAGCAGGTTTGGCTAGATATATAGAATCCGTGTGCCGCCTTTGCCGGCGCGAGAATCTTAAGCTCTTTCTAAAGGGCGAGCGTTGTTATACCGACAAGTGCGCCATTGAGCGGCGCACCTACCCGCCCGGGCAACATGGCCAGGGGCGGCCCAAATTCTCGGAATACAGCATTCAGCTGCGCGAGAAGCAAAAAGTAAAGCGCATGTATGGCCTGTTGGAAAACCAATTCCGCCGGACATTCGCTGAAGCGGCGCGCACCAAAGGCATCACCGGCGAGACCCTACTTGTGCTACTTGAACGGAGGCTCGATAATGTCGCCTACCGGATGGGCTTCGCCAGTTCAAGAGCTGAAGCACGCTCCTTGGTGCGCCATGGCCATATCTTGGTGAACGGCAAGAAGGTCAATATCCCATCCTACACGGTTCGCGTCGGCGACGTGGTTTCGGTCAAGGAGCCGAGCCGGCAGATTACGCGGGTGATGGCAGCGTCGGAAGGCGCGCAGCGGCGCGGTGTGCCCGATTGGGCGGAAGTCGACCGCGAAGCGTTCAGCGGGCGCATCAAGATCCTGCCGACGCGCAGCGATATCACCATGCCGATCAACGAAAAACTCATCGTAGAATTGTATTCGAAATAGTTTTCGAATCTTGGGAGACGATATGTCGACAATGTACAAGCATTGGACGGAGCTGATCAAACCCAGGCAGTTGGAAGTGGACGAGAGAAGTCTGACTGCAACGTTTGGGCGTTTTACGGCGGAACCGTTCGAGCGCGGGTTCGGTCAAACCATCGGCAACTCGCTGCGCCGGATTCTTTTATCTTCGCTGATGGGCGCCTCCATCATTGCGGTTCGCATCAAGGGCGTTTTGCACGAATTCTCCACGGTGGCCGGGGTCACCGAAGATGTCGCCGAAATAATTCTTAACTTGAAAGAGGTTCGCCTGCGCTTGAACGAGGGCGAACAAGCAACGCTGAAGATCGATGCAAAAGGTCCGGGTGTCGTAAGTGCCAAAGATATTAGCGGGTCGGCGGCGGTCGATATTCTCAACCCCGATCATAAGATCGCGACTTTATCGCGTGACGGCAAGCTCGATATGGAATTGTTGGTCAAGCTTGGCCGCGGCTACGTGCCGGCGGAGCGCAACAAAGAAGAGAACGCCCCGGTGGACACAATTTTTATCGACGCGATTTTTTCTCCTGTGCTCAAGGTCAACTTCACGGTCTCCAATGCCCGGGTCGGCCAGCGTACCGACTACGATCGTTTGGTGTTCGACGTGCATACCGACGGCAGCGTCAAGCCCGACGATGCCATGGCCTACGCGGCGAAGATTTTGCAGGATCAGGTTAGCATTTTCGTCAACTTCCAAGATGAACCGCGGCCCGAGAAGCGCGACGACGGTCCGACGATCCCGCTCAACGAAAACCTGTTCCGCAGCGTCGACGAGCTGGAGTTTTCGGTGCGCTCGCAAAACTGCCTGCAGAACGCCGATATCAAATACATCGGCGAGTTGGTGCAAAAGAGCGAACAAGAAATGCTCCGCACCAAGAATTTTGGCCATAAATCTTTGAACGAGATCAAAGAAATCCTGCGCGAGATGGGCCTAGAGCTGGGTATGAAAGTAGACCACTTTCCGACCCGCGCTGAAATTGAAGCCCGCAAGCGCGAAATTACCAAGGAGTAGCCCGAAGCCATGCGTCATCTCAAATCCGGCCGGCAACTAAGCCGCAACTCGAGCCATCGCTGGGCATTGATGCGCAATCTGATCACCGCGCTGTTGCGCGAGGAAAAGATTCAAACCACCGATCC
>Ga0105347_1000476_pt1 | contig 18905 bp, 17 predicted proteins | sample EasRivMeERMLT890_FD_89677 | JGI IMG/M metagenome (GOLD analysis project Ga0105347, IMG submission 89677) | Soil microbial communities from meander-bound floodplain in the East River, Colorado, USA - East River MetaG ERMLT890 | ecosystem: Environmental > Terrestrial > Soil > Floodplain | place... | reverse complement strand
CGAGTTTCGCGCGCAATTCCCAGTGGGCGGGCTGGGTGTACGACACGCCCGGGTACGACACCGACGGCAATGGCTATGCCGGGAACTACCGCATCGTGGGCCGGGACACCATCTACTACACCGGCGACAGCATACCCGACTTTCAGGGTCCCCCGCCCCCGCCCTCGCCCGACGTGCGCTTTACCACATCGCAGGGGAGAATCATCCTGCGCTGGAACGGATTGCTCTCCGAAACGGCGCGCGACGTGTTTTCGAACCTGCCCGACTTCGAAGGCTACCGCGTGTACATGAGCCGCACGGGACTCCTGGCCGACTTTGCGCTGCTCTCCCAGCGGGATCACATCAACTACATCCGCCGCCAGTACAATTCCGGAGCCAATCGCTGGCAGGTGAAGGACCCGCCATTTACGCTCGACTCGCTGCAATCTCTCTACAACGATCTCGTGGACAGCGTGTATGGCTTCACGCCGTTCCATCCGGACAGCTTCGCCGTGGCCGACGTGGACGAGTCGATGCGGGAGATCGTGCTCGATAACATCGATCCCTCACGGCTCGACACGAATTACTACTATTTCGAGTCGTACGATGCCAACGAGATGGCCGACGACGCCGGCCTGGCGTATCTGGCCGACAGCCTCGACCATGACGTGAAGCAGGTGATCCGCAAGCGCTTCCCGAGTTCCTCGCCCGCCGACACGGTCTTCGAAGACGGCCTGCCGTACAACATGTTCTACGATTACGAGTTCGTGCTCGACGGGCTCCAGCTGGCGGAGCCTGCGTTCATCGCCGTGACGACATTCGACTTCGGCAATCCGGCCGCAGGACTGTCGAGCCTGGAGTCGTCGCCTTTGTCCACCATGAAGGAAGTGTGGCCGATCAACTCGGCGAAGGTGGTGAACGAGGAGCGCCCGAAGCCCACGGTGTATCCCAACCCGTACCGTCTGGCGGACGATTACAACGCAACGGGCTGGGAAGATCCCAAGCGGCAGGGACTCGACCCCGAGCGCGGGCGCAAGGTGACGTTTGCCAATGTTCCCGAGACCTGCACCGTGTCGATCTGGACGCTCGACGGCGACCTGGTGCGCCAGCTGGAGCACGCGGAAGACCCACTGTCGTCACAAGCCAGCGTGGTGGTGTGGGATCTCATTACGCGCAACACGCAGGCTGTGAAGACCGGCCTCTACATCTTCACTGTGGAAAGCCGCTACGGCACCGAGGTGGGCAAACTCGTGATCGTGAAGTAAATGGGGTCAGAGGCAAATTAAGCCGGGCGACTTCAGACGCGAAGCAGGGGGCACTGGCCCGGCTTAATTTGCCTCTGACCCCATTTACTCTATGGAATCGCTTTAACAAGAAAACCGCCTGAGGGCGGCTTTCTTGCGTCTGCACAGAAGAGGGGGTCCACCGGGAAGGTGCTCGTCCCTCCCAAGAGGAACCAAATGGGCGGACCACGGTTGCAGGAGGACCCTCCCCACCCGTTGACAGGAGGTTGTGGCCCGCCCTGGGAATGGACCCAGGTCGACGTGGGTTATTCCCGGGGGGAAAGGGGGGCGATCAAAATCGACGGCAGACTCTGACTACGTGTTTTTGGCGGGAGGACCTGGAGCTTTCTTTCTTAGGCTCCGTAATTGAATGACGGACTCGCGAATGCCCTCAACGATCCGGATCGTCTCCTCCCACGAGAGGCCAGCTCGTTCCTTTTGCCAGCGGGTGTGGCTCTCCAGCAACTTCCGGATATCATTCATTGAGAAATTTCGCTTCAAATCGTCGCCAGGCTTCGCCGATTCCATAGCGGCCGGCCAGCTCGGCCAGGCGGTCTCTTGCCACGTCGCCGAAGACGGCGTAATCGGTGATGACCCCCGAGTCGCGCATCTCATTCAGCAGTTGAGCGACGCGCTTCATGAATCAGATCCCTGGCTGCGACGCGGCATGAAGTCCTGGATGGTGGGGCGAGCCGCCGAAGTACTTCACACCGTAAATGCCGTCAGCGCCTCTTCCACTGAATCGTGGATTTCGAAGACTTCGGTGAGACGCGCGATCACCACCAGCTCCTTGATGCGACTGGTGAGCCCGGCCAGCATGATCTGCGCCCCCACGTCGACATAGGCCTGACGCGCGCCCACGAGGGCGCCGATGCCTGCGGAAGCCATCCATTCGGTCTTGGAAAGGTCCACGACCACCTTGCGGCCCCCCTTGGCCAGGATGTCGTCGAGCACGGCTTGCACCTGCTTCTTCTCGGCCTCGCCGGGAATACGGCCCTCCAGGCCCACCACACTGACGTCGCGCACGGTTCGAGTCGTGATCTTCATGCATCCTCCGAAAGAAGCCACAACCTAGACCAACCGTACGGTCCGGTCAAGTCGCCGCCGCCCCCGAAGTTGCCGTTGCGGGTCCCCGGAGCCGGGGGGATATTGACCATTCTCGCACAGCCATGGACCACCCGTACACCAGTGACCCTCACGACGCCCGCGCGGACGGCGGACACATGCCTGCCGTAAGCGTCGTGGTTCCGTGCCGCAATGAGCGTGCGCACATCGAGGACGCGGTGCTCTCCATCCTGGCACAGCGCGACGTGGACGGAGGCTTTGAAGTGCTGGTGGTGGACGGCAAAAGCGACGACGGCACTCGCGATGTGCTGAATCGACTCCAGGAGGCCCATCCCCAGCTGAGAATTGTGGACAATCCCGAACGCATCACGGCGTACGCCATGAACCGCGGCGTGGAGTCATCCCGAGGCGAACTGGTGGCGATTCTGGGAGCACACACATTGTATCCGCCCGACTACCTGAGTACCTGCCAGTCGCTGCTCTCGGAACATCCGGACGCCGATTGTGTCGGCGGCACCATCGAAAGCCGCGGCGTCACGTCTTTTGGACAGGCGGTGGCCTTCGCCATGTCGCACCCTGCCGGCGTGGGAAACGCGCGGCACCGCTATCCCGACTACGAGGGCTACGCCGAAGGCGCCTGCTTCCCGGTGTTCCGCCGCCAGGCGCTCCTGCGCACGGGGTTGTACGACACGGAGCTGGTGCGCAACCAGGATGACGACCTCAACTACCGCTTCCGGCAGGCCGGCGGCCGCGTGTTCATCTCGCATCGGGCGCGCTGCGCGTACTTCGTACGCGAAACGGCGGGTGCGCTGTTCCGGCAGTACTTTCAGTACGGGCTGTGGCGGCTGCATGTCCTGCGTAAGCACGGCGAGGTCGTGTCGTGGCGTCAGCTCGCGCCTGCGGCGTTCTTCGCGTGGGTGGGGGGCGCCTGTTTGCTCTCCCCGGTTCTGCCGGCGGGGGTGCGCCCCTTCCTGTGGGCCCCCGCGGTCGCGTACGTGGTTTTGCTTTTCACCACGATGCTTCTGAGCCTGCCGTCTGTGGGGTGGGCCGCCGCGTTGCGGGTACCTGTAGCACTGTTCACCATGCACTTCGCCTACGCGCTGGGCTTTGCCCGTGCGCTCGTGCGCGGAACGGCGCGGTGAACTCGCAGGGCGAGAAACTGGCGGCCGACTTCTTCGACCGCTTCGCGGACACGTTCGACACGCTGTACGACGAAAAGCGCGGGCCTGCGATGCGATGGGTGGACCGCACGTGTCGCAGCGACATGTTCATCCGCTTTGCGTGGACCTTCGAGCGCATGGGCCCGCTTTCGGGGAAGAGCGTGGTCGACATCGGCTGCGGTTCGGGCCCGTACATCGTGGAAGCGCTGCAACGAGGGGCCGCTTCCGTCACGGGAGTGGATCCGGCACCGGGCATGATCGAGCTGGCGTCCCGCAGGCTGCAGTCGGCACGGCAGGCCGAACGCGTCCGGCTCGTGACCGGCTTTTTCCCGAACGTGGAACTTGAACCGCACGATCATGCCATTGTCATGGGGGTGTTCGACTACCTGGCCGATCCGCTGGCGTTTCTTCAGGGGGTCCGCAGGGTCACCCGGGAGAGCGCTCAGGTTTCGTTTCCCAGCCAGCACTGGTTCCGTACGCCGTTTCGGAAGGTGCGTTATCGCCTGCGCAACTGTCCCGTGTATTTCTTCGATCGCACGCGCATCGAACAGCTGGCGCGACAGGCGGGATTTGGATCGGTGGACCTCCGCAAGATTCCCGGCGCCGGCATGGACTACCACGCGTGCCTGAAGCCCTGACACGACACGTCGCCATCACGGTGGACGTGGAAGACTGGCCCCAGTCGAGCTGGGACCGAACGCTGCCCATCACCGCACGCGCGGCAACCAACACGAACCGGCAGCTGGACTTCTTCGGCGAGCACCGCACTCGTGCCACCCTGTTCGTGCTGGGGAAGTTCGCGCGCGCGTTCCCCGACGTCGTGCGCCGCATGGAGAGGGAAGGGCACGAAGTGGCCTGTCACGGCGACGGTCACGAAGTGGTGTTCGGGCACTCCCGCGCGCATTTCGAAGACGATGTGCGGCGCGCCAAGTCCCTGCTCGAAGACCTGGCGGGTCGCGCCGTGACGGGCTATCGTGCGCCCGACTTCTCGATTCGCCGCGCCCAGTTCTGGGCGTTCGATGTGCTGGCCGAACTCGGATTCGAGTACGACTCCAGCATGTTCCCCATCCACGCCTCCCGCTACGGCGTACCCGCGTGGCCGCTTTCGCCAACACGCCTGATGCTCCCTGGAGGCGGCGGTCTCGTGGAATTCCCCATCTCCATCGTGCAGTTTGCCGGGCGCAACTGGCCCCTGGGCGGCGGCGGCTATCAGCGCCTGCTACCGGGATTCCTGTTTCGCGCACTGTCCGAAGGCGTGATGAAACACCGACCCTTCGTGCTCTACGGGCATCCGTACGAGTTCGACGTGGATGAATTCCGCCACCTCGACCTCGACATTCCGTGGCGCGTGAGATGGCATCAGAGCCTGGGTCGTCGCTTCGTACCGGCCCGGCTGTCAGCCTTCATCCGGCATTATGGTGGCGGGCCGCTTCGCGATCTGTTGCCCCGCCTCGAGTTTCCGGACTTCGACCCCACGACGATTGCAGAGTCCTGAGACACACACAAAAAAAGAGAAGGGGCCCTCTCTTGAGCCCCTTCTCGCACGTTTGATTTTGCCTCGCTGGGTTGTTCAGATCACGATTTGGACGTTCTGTGCCTCGTAGAATCCTTCATGTCCATGAAGAACCTGGAACTCCACCGTCTGTCCTTCTTTGAGGGTGCGGTATCCTCTACCCTGGATAGCCGAGAAGTGCACGTACACGTCTTCGCTTGACGCCACCGGGGTAATGAAGCCATACCCCTTGAAATCGTTGAACCACTTCACCGTGCCCTGCGCCATTCGGTGTCCTCCCTGGCGAAGGTTATTGGTTTGACGACTGCATCTCAATATACGCCGCCTGTGTCGAAATCGTCAAAAATATCTGTCAATTAGACTATCCCATTGCCGGTGAACAAGATAGGGCACCGGGCCAGGCCGTTTGGGCGGCCGGAGGGAGCCCTCATAACAGTGCGGCACTCCCGAAACGGTAGGTTGCTGCTGCCGGCCTCGGACTGCGGCGTCAAAGCGCCAGCGACATGACCGCGCCGGCGATCAGAGGCACGGTGAGATTGTCGTCCATCGGGATGGGAAGCGCCTCCACGAAGGCCGCCACGGCGGCTCCCAGCACCTTCACCTGCCACGACAGGCCGGGGATCCACAGAATGCAGATGAGCGAAGACAGAAAAAACGCGAGCGATCCTTCGAGCGTTTTGTGTCCGATGCGGATTTTTCCCACGGCGCGCCCAACGAACACGGCCGCCGTGTCGCCCACGATGATACAGATGAGTACCGCCACCGCCACGGGTTTGGCGAAGAGTATGGAACACAAGGCTCCCGCAGCCAGAATGTAGGTGCCACCGGAGAATCGCCTGCGCTCGTGGGGTCTGAGCACCGACCCGAGCGTCTGCCGCAGGAATCGGGACAGACGCGAGTTGGTCCAGCGCGTGATGTCGAAGGTCGCCAGAAGAAGAAAGAAGCCGAACAGGATCAGGCGGGCAGCGTGCACGGGCACGAACCATAGGCCAATCGGCATGACGAGGGCGAAGAGGTGGATCGCTTTCCGCCCCGCCTCGCGCGCGAAGCCGATGTCCTTCGACGGAAGAGGTTCTAGCGGCGCCACAGCTGTTGCACGCGCTGCCAGTAGCTTCGATCGAGACGGATGCGATGCCCTTTGCGCACCTCGGCGCGCCACTCTTCCAGGCCTCGCTTCTGATGCTCGCGGCGAACGGCCTCGATCTCCTTGTTGCGAAGTTCCCGAGCCTCCATCGCCCGCGGGCGGTCCTCCAGCTTGAGTATGTAGTAACACGAGTCGTAGGGCACCGGTCGCGTGAACTTCCCGGGCTCCAGGATCCAGGCTTTGCCCCAGAGTTCCACGGGAAGTTCGTCCTGTTCCACCCAGCCGAGATCGTAGGCACGCGAGGCGATGTCGCGCACGTTGTCGTGGTAGCGCCGCGCCACGCTGTGAAAGTCGTCGCCAGCCCACAGCCTGCGATAGGCCGCCCAGATGGTGGCCGTGTCACAGGCGCGGAGCTGCAACAGGTGCAGTTTCTTTTCGGGTTCGGGAGCAGACGCCGGCGCAGAGTGGGGATCGATCGAGTCCTCCGGTGGTGCCTGGAGCGTGTACAGGCGGTCCTTGCTCGTTCGCAGGGCTTCCGATCGCAGATACTGCCACCGCTCCGCCTCGATCAGCGAATCGTTTGCGAACCCTTTGTCCTCGGCGACCTGGAGGTAGAGGTAGGGGAACGCTGAACCCCGGAGGGACGCGTGTTTATCGTCGAGGGTTCCTGCATCCGTAATATTCTGCTGTCTGCGGTACAGTTCCCACGCGCCTTCCCACTCGCCCCACCACATCGTGTCCCGGTCGTTGAGCGTGACCAGCCACACCGACGGCTCAAGATTCGGCACCCGTTCCAGGGCCGAGTCGTTGTAGTGCCAGCGAGTGGCCGACACCAGGGAATCGGCCCAGGCGGTGCCCAGAGCGCGACCCTTCGCAGACTCGAGTTGCCTGCGGATGAGCACGCCGATCGTGTCGTTGTACACGATGGTGGACTCGGGCCGCACGCCTTCCACCCGGATCAGATGATATCCGTACAGGGTCTTCACGGGGCCTACGAGCTCCCCGGGAGTCGCCGCGAAGGCCGCCGAATCGAAATCGTGCACCGTATTGCCGGGAAACAGCCAGCCCAGGTACCCGTTCTGTGCGCGCGAACTGGTGTCGTCCGAAAACGCGCCCGCAAGTGTTTCGAACGGCGCGCCGGCCAGAACCGCCTGCTTGAGCGAGTCGGCTCTCCGTCGCGCTGCCTCCACCTGTATCCGGCCGCGTGTGCGCTTGCCGTCGGGGGAGACGGAGTCCCTGGGTGCGATCAGGAGGTGGCGCACCTCGCGCCTGGACGGCGCCGTGAAGATCGTCGTGAGGCTGTCCTGATAGAACTTGGCCACTTCCTCCTGCGACACGTTCACCCCGGGCGCCACCAGGTGCGTGTACGTGAGTGGCCCCGCGCGATGGGCCATCCGCCAGCGCATGCGGCGGCGGGATTCGGGCTGCGCCAGAATGGCTGCCGAGTCGAGATCGCGGCAGATGATGGTTTCGTCGATGTACCAGTCGAGGGAGGCCTTCAACGAATCCAGGTCACGCTCGCGCACACCCGCGGGGTGAATCCCAAGATTGTACAGGTAGTCGCCGAAGTTTCCCACCGTGAGTGCGGTGTCGTCGATGTACACCAGGCGCGCCACAGGCAGCGAGTTGAATTCATGGGGCGACTCGATCTCGGGGATCTGAGCCCAGGCGGCGGAGCCGAGGAACAACAGTGAACACAACAGGGTTCGAAGCGTCATCGACGGGATCACCACGCGTGTGAAAGTGAGACTCGATAGGAGTCGTCCAGGGTTTCTGCGCCGCTCCAGGCTCCATCCACTGAGAAGCGGCCAAAGGTCACTCCCACGCCCAGCGTGGGGTCCTTGGCGTTCATGCCGCCGCGCACGGCCACCGCGTTGCGATAGAGCAACTCCGCTCCCCAGCGCACGTCACAGGAGACGTCTCCCACGTGAAACTGTGCTGCTTCCTGCCGGCCCTCGAACTCGAAGAGCCCGTCGGCCAGAAGGGAGAGGCGGAACCGGTCGCCGCCAGGTTTCACCGCCACACCGAGAGCGGCCCGGGGGGTGACGTACTCCTTGGTTCCGTTGTCGTACGAGAGCAGGCTGGTGGTGAGATCGTACACCGCGAGTCCGAAATTCCAGGCGGGCGCCGGGCGGTACGACGCTCCCGCGTCGATGCCAAATCCGATCCCCGTGACGTCCACCAGATCACGATACATGAACTTCAGCGTGGCGCCGAGGCTCCACGCCTCCGACAGACCACGGCCCATGCCCGCATACAGCGCCCAGTCGCCGTGTCCCACGGTCTCCACCACGCGCGGCTGATTGGTGGGAGAGATGGGTTGCGTTGGATCGGCCAGCGCGGTGCGGTTCACGCCGCCGCCGGAGAGACCGTACACGGCGAATCCCACGCCGAGCGGCTTCTCGCTTTTCCGTGAGGGCAGACCGAAGGCAGCGGCATTGTAATTGAGCAGGGAACCGAAGGTCTCCGAGTGCATCACCATGACGTCGCGCGATGGCAAAGACGAGAGCAGCGCGGGATTCCAGTACACGGAGGTGGCGTCGGCCGAATGTGCCACCGCGGCCCCGCCGTAGCCCCAGGCACGGGCGCCCAGTCCCAGCCGCATGAACTCGCCGGCGTACTTCGCCGCCCCCGCGGAGGAGGGTGCGAGGCACGGAATGATGAACGCCAGACAGAGCGTGCCACGGCTCAGGCGCAAACGGTGACCTCCGTGCGGGGAAGGTTCAAGGTCTGGGCGAGCTGCCGGGCTCTTCCCAGATCATCGAAAGCGGATAGTGTGAAGCCCAGACAAACCAGAAGCTGAGTGTGCTGGGCACGCGTTCCAGGGGAGTGTTGGAGAGCGGCCCCGAGACTCCGCGACCGGAGTAGGTGAGCCACATGGTGCCGGACGTCTTGTCCTTGATGTAGCTCTCGCCCGAGCCAAAATCGAGGCGCACGAGATCCAAGGGCTCGCTTGCGCGATCGCGCCGATACACCACGGCGGTCTCGGAGAGGTGGTCGAATTCGATCTCGAGGGGAACCTTGCCCACCTCCAGCTTGAACTGCTTGCGCTCTACCAGCGCGTACAGCGGCACGACCACGCTCTGGCCATCGATCTGGAAGCCGCAGACCAGCTCCTTGCCCACCAGTCGGGAGTCGGGATTCTGAGAACTGGCCGGCCCGAGTTGTTCCTCTCGCTCGTAGTAGTTCACAAAGTCGGAGGCAGTGATGTCGCGGCCGAGTTTGGTGAGGCACACAGTTTCCGGGTAGAGTGAGCGCCACTTGCCCCAGCTGGTGTGCGTGCTCGTCAGGCGTTTCAGGCGCTTCCCTTTCATAGGGCCGTCGAGCGCCCGACCTTCCAGGTGCGACCAGCGCGACTGAGTCTTGCGGTCGACCATGACCAGGCCGTCTTTCCACAGTTCGCCGGAATCGTCGAATTCGAGTGTCTCGCCGTCGACCTCCCGGATCCAGACCATGCTCGTAAACGAAAACGGAGACCAGGTCACCACGATGGGCAACTTGCCGATCTGGTCGTTGATCACGGAATAGCCATCCATGAACCAGGTGGGGTAGGCCTTGGAATCGTTTCCCTCGGCCACTCCGATCACCGGCTCGAATTCACCCATGAAACTGGCCGCGAGGGCCACCGAAACGAAGGCCGGCTTTTCCAGTCGATGGATCTGAGGGGGCTCAACCACACGGTAGAGCATCCCGTTCTCAAGGGGGGTAGCCACCCGGTCCCCGGCCACCACGGTGGAGGGCACCAGGAGGGCGATCCATAGGAGGGAAAGTCGCTGGCTCATCGAACGGCGTAAAGTAGCTTCGGGTCCCTAAATGTCAACCTGTTTTAGGTTTACGCTCGGGCGACGTGTTCGTTCCCGGCGCTCAAAACGCCTGTGGCAGCGGGCGCGCACTCAGGAACCGCCAGCCCGACGCGAGAGCGATTCGCCGTACAGCGTAGCGGCCGCGCCCGCCGCGGAGGCGTAAGGCGCAAAGCCTGAAATGCAGCTGTCGGCCCGGGCGGCGAAGCGGCCCTCGCCCGTGACTCTCGAGAGCCTGTCAAAGCAGGAAGCGGCCCTTCCCAGCTGGACTCTGGGAAACACCGTGACCTCGCGCAGATATCCGTCGAAGGCCGGCTTGTCTCGAAGCGCCTTCCGCTCGGAATCCCAGAGCCCGGCCCAGAGGCTGTCGGCCAGGCGTGTCGCGATTTGGTTCGAAGCAGCTCCCTCCAGGTCGAGCAGACACTCAAGCCAGGTGAGAGCGTCCATCAGATAGCCATCGAGGTCCATTTGCTCCGGGGTGTGCGGAAGCGAGGCGCCGGCCGTTGAAACGATCCCCAGCCAGCTGCCAGGATACGTGGGAGTCGAGGCGTCTCCGAGAGCCGCCGCCAGCTGCACTTCGAGCGCAGCTTCTTCCGCGGTCGCCGCCCTTCCCAAACGATCCCATTCCGTTTTCGCGTTGCGGAGCCGTTCGGCCTGGACGTCGAGTCCGCCATACCGGTGAAGTTCCAGAATCGTGCGAAGCCACTCGGCGCGCGTGGCCTCAAGCGTTGCCGCGCTCCCCAGCTCGTTCACTCTCGCGGTGCGCGCGGCCTTGAGCGCGGCGTGCAGCGAGTCTGCGCGTGGGCTGCGACGAGCCGACAGATAGCGATCGAGATCGGTGCGCCAGAGCGCGGGGCCAGGGTTCTGTTCGATAAGATCACTCACCAGGAGAGAGACGGCCGAGTCCAGTGCCCGGAGGTCCGACTCCGGGGACGGCGCGGCTTCAATGGGTAACGCGGGTTCGGCTTGCGACTGCCAGAACGCTTCGGCGCGATCGCGCAATTCCGACTGGTGATCCCGCCAGTAGCGCACGGTTTCCACGAGCTGTTCGGACCACGTGTCGGGTTCGCCCGACAGGCGGGCCAGCGCTTCACCCGTTGGCAGGAGCACGGAGAGATGCGGCACCTGGTTTTCCGCGTAGCGCTCGACTAAGTCGGGTCGGTCGCGCCGATCGATGCGCACCGGGAGAAACTGCCCTGCCACAGTGGCGGCCAGAGGCTGTTGCGAAAGCCAGGTTTCGAGATCTCTCGCACGCTGCGCCAAGGAATCGGAGATGAGCAGGAACACAAGCGCCGGCCGTGCGGCCGCTTCGCTCCACGTGGCCTGGTTCCACGGCAGGAAGGCGAGTTCCTGGTGCGCAGGAAGGGCGGACGTTTCGGGGTTGGAAGAGGTGGCCGACACGCCCAGATAGATGAGCCAGCCGCCCAACGCCAGCCCGAGGATGAGGAACAGGGGTCCGCGCGCGCGTGTTGCGGTCATGTACTCGTGATGCTGCGCAAACGAAAGAGCGCTACGCCTGGCCGTCGAACAGGCGGGTGAGGTCGGATTCCACCATCTTGCGCGTCACGAGCCCGGTGTATTTGCGCTCGAGTTCGTGTTGTGTGTTCAGGAGGAACGTTGTGGGGATGCCGCGAAAGTTTCCGTACTGGATGACCACGTCCTCGTTGCCCATGAGGATGGGGTAGTTCAGGCCGCGCTCAGCCACGAATTCGCGCACGCCATGAACGCCGGTCTGATCCAGCGACACGCCGATCACCACGAATTGGTCACCGCCGTGCGTGCGCTGAAGCTCCACCAGATCCGGAAGCTCCGCCTTGCAGGGCGGGCACCACGTGGCCCAGAAGTTCAGAAGTACCGCCTTGCCGGCGTAGTCGGAGAGACGCACAGGCCGGCCCGAAAGATCCTGAAGCTCGAAATCGGGCATGGCCTTCGGGCTGCGCGTGACCGCCACCGCAGAGGAGTCGGCTGGCTTCTGCACGGGCATGGCCTGGGAGAATTCACCCGCTGGCTCGTCGGCCGGAGAGCCGCAGCCGGACAGTTGAACGGACGCGAGGAACACCACAAGACAGAGCGCCGGCCGGAGGGCCCTCAGGGCAACCGAGTGAATGCCCATCTTCAGGACTTCTCCTCGGCCTTGGCGAGGCTCCGCAGATAGTCGTCGAAGGTCATTACTTCGTACAGATCGTCTTTGATGTAATTGATGATGGGGATGAACTGCTCGGCGTTCACGTAGCCGCCGCGCGTGGTGATGAGGCGCCCGTCGGGGGCCAGGAAGGCGATCGTGGGAAAACCTCGGGCCTTCAGGGCACCGCGTGAAATGGCGGCCTCACTGGACGAGGCCGTATCTGTGGTCACGAACTGAAGCAACGTCTTGCCCTGGGACTCCACGGTGCGGGCGGTGACCTTCAACTTTTTTCCCGAGTCCCCTTTGAGCTTGATCGAGATGAACGATTCGGCCAGCACGCGCCGCACACCTTCTTCGGAGTACGTCTCGGACTCGAGCTTCTTGCAGTAGCCGCACCAGTCGGTGTACACGTCCACCATGATGTGTTTGCCCGTGGCGGAGGCGGCCTTGAGACCGTCTTCGAACTCCACCCATTGCACGGCCGGAACGGGCTCAGACGACTGCGCCTGAGCAGGCGCGGTACCGTCGAGAGCCAGGCTGAGAAGCCCGGCGGCAAAGAGTCTATGAGTCATCTTCAAGTCCTGTCCTGCACCTCTTACAACCCGTATCGGGCGATACGGTTCCAAACTAGACGGTAGCCTCTACCGCGCAGATGGCGCAAGCCCAGAGCGCGGAACTCCCCGTCCGGCGCGGCCCATCGAGCGCTCGGGCGTTTCGGGCCAGCCCTCCTCCTAATCGATTACACCGTTGCGTGTTATCCGCACGGCCCGGGGGCCCAGCAATTCCTCGAGATCCGTCAAGAGCCGGTCGGACAGCTTGACGGGGTGTCGGGCCGCGCGCAGCGTCACCTCCTCCTGCGGCAAGGCCACGGTCATGATCACCGGCGTTGAGCCGGGATGGGCCGAAAGCAGATTGAGCAGAGCCGAGTTGCCCTGGGCCAGAGGAGTTCCGGCCAGCGACAGGCGCAGGGACAGCCGCGGCTCCTCCCACGCCGTCTTGAGATCGGAGAGGCGCAGCAAGCGGAGCTTCGCGCGTTCTCCCTCGCGCGTGGACACCTGGCCCGTGGCCAGCACCATGCGATCGGCCACAAGGAGCGGTGCGTGTTCCTCGTACGTTTCGCCGAAGCAGAGAAGTTCGATCTGACCGGTGAAGTCCTCCAGCTGCGCGATGCCGAAGGGCTTGCCCTTCTTGTCGTATTTCTGAGTGATGCTGTTGATGATGCCGGCCACCGTCACCTCGGCGCGGTCGCGCATTTCATCCACCGACTCGATAGGCACCGCCAGCGCGTCCACGCAGCGGCGGTAGCGCTCGAGCGGATGCCCGGAGACGTACAGTCCGAGCACCAGTTTCTCGCGCCGGAGTTTCTCGGCGGGGGGCCACGGTGGCACGCCGGGCAACTCGGGCGGTTTCAACGAAGAGGCGCCGGCGCCGCCAAACAGAGATCCCTGTCCCAGATCGCGTTCTTCCCCCGAGCGCTGCGCAAACTGGACGATCATCTCGGCGCCCGCGTGAAGAGCGGCGCGATGCGGCTCGAGACGGTCGAACGCGCCGGCCTCAATGAGGCTTTCGAGCGCGCGGCGATTGAGAGAGCGCGGGTCCATGCGGCTGGCGAAGTCGAACACGCTGTCGAATGGTCCGCCGGCAGTCCGCGCCGCCACGATCGATTCCACGGCCGACCGCCCCACGTTCTTCACGGCGCAGATCGCGAAGTGGATCTTGCGGCCGCGAGGGGCAAACTCCACGTCGCTTTCGTTGATGTCGGGCGGCACCACCTCCACGTCGAGTTCTTTGCACTCCGAGAGAAGCTGCACCACCCGCTCGGACGACTGCAGTTCGGACGACAGAAGGGCCGCCATGAATTCCACGGGATAGTGGGCCTTGAGAAACGCGGTCTGGTAGGCCACGAGTGCGTAGCCGAAGGCGTGCGCTTTCACGAATCCGTAGCGGGCGAAGGTCTCCATTTCATCGAAGATGGCGAGCGCCTTCTCGCGGCCGATGCCGTTTCTGTCACAGCCTGAGAGGAACAGATCCTTCTGCGTGGCCATGAGGTCGGCCTGCTTCTTGCCCATGGCCTTGCGAAGCGTATCCGACTGGCCCAGCGAAAATCCCGCCAGATCGGTGCTGATCCGCATCACCTGCTCCTGGTACACGATTACGCCGTACGTTTCGGCGAGGATCGGTTCGAGCCGGGGGTGCAGGTAGTCCACCTTGCGACGCCCGTGCCGGCGTTCGATGTACAACTCCACGGTGCCCGCGTCGAGAGGGCCCGGCCGGTACAGCGCGTTCATGGCGCCCAGATCCTCCAGGCGCTCGGGCTTCAGCTTGCGGAGGTAGTCGCGCATGCCCGACGATTCGAACTGGAACAGGCCGATGGTGCGCCCCAGGCCGAACAGTGCATACGTTCCGGCGTCGTCGAGGGGGATGTCGTCGAGGCGGATCTCGATGCCACGGTTGTCGCGGATGTTACGCAGGGCATCTTCGAGCACGGTGAGCGTACGCAGGCCCAGGAAGTCCATTTTCAAGAGGCCCAGCGCTTCGACGCCCTTCATGTCGTACTGGGTGGTGACTTCGTCCTTCGACGATTTGTACAACGGCACCCAACGCGTGATCCGGTCGGGCGCAATCACCACGCCCGCCGCGTGCGTGGAGGCGTGGCGCGAGAGCCCCTCCAGCACGCGTGAATGGTCCAACAGCTCGCTGATGCGCAGATCACCCTTCGCCAATTCCCGCAGGCGAGGCTCTTTCTCCAGCGCCTCGTCGAGCGTGATGCCGGGCTCCATGGGCACGAGCTTGGCAATGGTGTCCACGTCTCCGTAGGTCATGCCCATCACGCGGCCCACGTCGCGCACCACCGCGCGCGCCGCCATGGACCCGAACGTGATGATCTGCGCAACGTTTTCGGAGCCGTATTTCTTCACCACGTAGTCGATCACGCGGTCGCGTTCGCGATCGGCGAAGTCGATGTCGATGTCGGGCATGCTGATGCGCTCGGGGTTGAGGAATCGCTCGAAGAGCAGCCCGTAGCGCAGCGGGTCGATGTTGGTGATGCCAAGCGCGTACGACACGAGCGACCCCGCGGCCGAGCCGCGGCCGGGGCCCACCGGAATCCCCTGATTCTTCGCGAACTGAATGAAGTCCTGCACGATGAGGAAGTAGCCCGCGTATCCCATCTCGGAGATCACGCCCAGTTCGAAGTCGAGGCGCTTCTGGATGTCGGGCGTGATGGTGCTGTATCGCTTCTCCAGCCCCTGTTGTGCCTGCTGCACCATGTAGGCATCGGGGGACGCGTAGTTGGCGGGCAGGGGGAAGCGCGGCAGCTTCGACTGGCCGAATTCGAGTTCGAGATGACACATCTCTGCGATACGCACCGTGTTCTCGATGGCCGACGGGACGTGGCGGAACAGTTCCTTCATCTCGTCCGGCGACTTCACGTACAACTCGGAGGTTTCGTAGCGCAGGCGGTCGTGATCGGCCAGCGTCTTGCCGGTTTGCAGACACAACAGCGCGTCGTGAGCCTTCGCGTGTTCCTTCTTGAGATAATGGCAGTCGTTGGTGCACACGAGTGGCAGGCCGGTCTCCTGGGCCAGGCGCACGATCTCGGGACGCACGCGGTCCTCGGCATCGAGGTGATGATCCTGGATCTCGAGGAAGAAGTTCCCTTCACCGAAGAGCCCGGCATAGCGCATCGCGCGCTGTTTGGCCGACTCGGGTTTCTCGTGCAGCAGGTGGCTGGCCACTTCGCCCTGCAGACAGGCCGAGAGGGCCACGAGGCCCTGCGAATGCTTGGAGAGCAGCTCGTAGTCGATGCGCGGTTTGCGGTAGAACCCCTCGAGGTAGGCCGACGACACCAGATGCACGAGGTTCTGGTAGCCTTCGAGGTTCTTGCACAAAAGCACGAGGTGGTAGGTGCGGTTCTGTCCGCGCGCTGCGTTTCTGTCGAAGCGCGACTCTTCCGCCACGTACACTTCGCAGCCGAGGATCGGCTTGACGCCCTGCTTGCGCGCCTCCTGGTAGAATTCGATCGCGCCGAACATGTTGCCGTGATCCGTGATCGCCAGCGCGGGCATGTTGAACTTGTGCGCCGCCTTCACGAGGTCCTTCACCTTGTTGGCGCCGTCCAGCAGACTGTACTGCGTGTGGTTGTGCAGGTGGACGAAGTCGGCGTAATGCATATGCGGCTGTGTTACGGGGACAAGTTGCCCGGGAATTATGCCGGGACAGGCTCCGGCTCGTGAATATAGCAGCCCGCCGGGCCCATTACAAAGACGTCCATGTGCCGGGGCCAACTTGTGGTAACCTATTGTGTGTCAACATATTAATAGGATCGATCTCAGGCGCTTCAGCTAATCATCTTGACGTACGATATAATAATGATATCATATCGATATCTAACAGGAGGTCCACAATGGATCGCAATCAAATCGTGAAGGTTTCGTCGGGCTGGTTTCTGCTCTTCATCGTCATCCTCATGTTCGCGGTGGCATTGGCGCTGGTGGTTCGCAGTGGTGGCGCTCCGCAGCTTCTGCTCCCGGGCGTGTTCCTGATCCTTATCGCGTCCATCATGGCCGGCGGCTTCTTCATCGTCAACCCCAACTACTCCGCCTTGCTGGTGCTCTTCGGCAAGTACAAAGGGACGGTGGTGGAGAATGGATTTTTCTGGGCGAATCCCTTCCTGAAGAAGACGAAGATCTCGCTGCGCGTGCGCAACCAGGAAACCGCGCGACTGAAAGTGAACGACAAGTCGGGCAATCCGATCGACATCGCAGCCGTGGTGGTGTGGAAGGTCACCGATCCCTTTCGCGCCTCCTTCGAAGTGGACGCCTACACCGACTACGTGAGCGTTCAAAGCGAGTCGGCGCTGCGCCACATGGCGTCCAATTACGCCTACGACGGGAATGAAACTCAGGTGACCCTGCGCGGCGCCACCGACGAGGTGAGCGACAAGCTGGCGCACGAACTTCAGGAACGACTCGATCGTGCGGGAGTGAAAGTGATCGAAGCGCGGTTGTCGCACCTGGCGTATGCGCCGGAAATTGCGGGCGAAATGCTGAGGCGCCAGCAGGCCGAAGCCGTGGTGGCGGCTCGCTATACGATTGTAGAGGGCGCCGTGGGCATGGTGGAACACGCGCTGTCCGAACTCAGCAAGCGCCAGCTGGTGCAGCTCGACGACGAACGTCGCGCCACCATGGTGAGCAATCTGCTGGTGGTGCTGTGCGGCGAAAGTGCCGTGCAGCCAGTGGTGAACACGGGAACGCTGTACCGCTAGGGGTGCCGCGTCGGCACGCGAGCCAACTGTATGGCCGAGAAAAAATCGTTCCTGCTGAGACTGGACAAGGATCTGTACGACGAGCTGCGGCGCTGGGCCGAGGCCGACCTGCGCAGCATGAATGGCCAGATCGAATACATTCTCCGCGCCTGGACGCGCGAGAGGAAGGGCCCCAAGAGCGGTTCGGTCTAGTCCGCCCTCCGGGCTACGCTTCCGACAGCGTGCCCGGTCGGCGCGGCCGTCGCGCCATCACCCAGACGAGCAGAATGCCCGCCACGAAACCGCCGGCGTGCGCCATGAACGCCACGCCTCCCTCCTGCTCGGCCGAAGCCACCGTGGGCAGACCCGAGAGCAACTGCAGTAAGAACCAGAGTCCCAGCACCACAACCGCCGGAATCTGGATCACCCGGATGTAGAATCCCAGGAAGATGAGCGTGGCCACCCGCGCCTTCGGGAAGCTCACCAGGTAGGCACCCAGAACCCCCGCGATAGCGCCCGAGGCACCCACCAGCGGAATCTTCAATCCGGGCTGCGTCCACACGAAGAACACCGTGGCCGCCAGGCCCGAGAGCAGATAGAAGATGAGAAAGCGAACCGGACCGAGGCGGTCTTCCACATTGTCGCCAAAGATCCAGAGGTAGAGCATGTTGCCCCCCAGGTGCATGAAGTCACCGTGGAGGAACATGCTGCTGAAGATGTTGAGGTAGGGCGAACTGGGTACTTCAGGCGTGAGCTCGTTGCCGGTGACCAGTTCCCAGGGTACCAGACCGAACTTCCAGGCCCAGATTTCCTGGCCCGTGCCGCTGACGACCTGCCACAGGTAGATCCCCACGTTGGCCGCCAGAAGCATCCATGTCACCACCGGCTTGCGCGAACTGGGAATGTCGTCGTAGAGAGGAAACATGGGCCGTGAGTCCTACTTCACGTGGAATGTGCGCGACACGCGCGTTACGTTGCCGGCCCAGTCGTACACTTCCAGTTCGAGCAAGTGTTTACCCGCGGCCCACGGCCTCATCGGACGTGCCACCAGCCGGTCGGTCTCCGGATCGTACTCGGGGGGCAGCCACTCGCCGTTTACGCGCACCACGATCATCGTGTCGTTGCCCACGCCCGACAGGTCGTCGTCCACCTGGGCTGAGATTACGAAGCGGCGGTTCACCACCGCGCCTTCGGACGGGCGCAGTCGGCGGATGGCGGGGGGCACGGAATCGATCGCGAACGTGAACGCCGACGGACCGCCTGCCTGGATCACGATCCGTCCCTCCTGGCGCCGTTTCTCCACGAACGAGAGGCGGTTGGCCGAATTGCCGAAACTGAACACCGCGCGATCTTCGTTTTCCGGTGCGCGAAATGACAGGGTCACTGACCCACGCAGCACCAGATCGTCGGGCCCGAGATGGATCGCCGGCTCTCCTCCCGGCAGAACCTCGCGGCGGAGAGTGAGAAACGATCTCTCGTACACCGCCTGCGGGGGCACCTGAATCTGCACGCTGGAGTCGGGAAGCCACACGCTCTGCCCGCGTTCGGGCGACACCACGAGCACCGTGGTCTGCGACAGCACGGGCTCGGTGCCTTCGTGCCACACCACGGAGTCGGGCGTGTCGGTCGCGAAGAGCCTGCACAGCTGGTT
>Ga0105347_1000474_pt1 | contig 18964 bp, 29 predicted proteins | sample EasRivMeERMLT890_FD_89677 | JGI IMG/M metagenome (GOLD analysis project Ga0105347, IMG submission 89677) | Soil microbial communities from meander-bound floodplain in the East River, Colorado, USA - East River MetaG ERMLT890 | ecosystem: Environmental > Terrestrial > Soil > Floodplain | place... | reverse complement strand
TCGAGCCAGGCCGGCGTACCCTGACCGGCGCCAGGCACCGTAACGGCGACCTGCGGTGCATGACCGCATCAATGGTGGTCGAGTACCTTGGCATAGATCGTGCATCGCTGAAGCGTCCGGGCGACTCGGTTGTGGTCGACAGCAAGGGAATCTTCGACCCGATCACGCCAGTGGATATATCGATGTACGCGCGCCTGATCTTCAACGTCGTGTCGGTTCCGGTGCGCGTGCTCATGGGGGCGTGCGCGCTCGAATCGCGTAATCCTAAGAACAAGGAGTAGTTATGCAGACACGTTTTCGTGTGTTACGCGCGGACCTCAAGACGATCGACGAGGTGGTCGCGGACCAGGTGAACACCAATCCCGCGGGCGACCTCACATTCTACGACATCAAACTGGGTTCGCAGGGCGTACCGGGGCCGGTACTGGTGAAGATGATTGCATACTGGTGCTGGGTCGAGGTTACCAATGGGGGCTTGTACCTGGGTGATGTGCCACAGTCGGCCGAGATGCTGACGCCGGATGCACACGTGCACCACGAGGTGGATCTATGATGTACATCAAGCAGGAAACCATCAACGCGTTCGGGTGCCAGTCCGATAACGTGAAGGCCCTGGTACAGGAAATGGGGTACAAAGTGGTTGGAGTCGAAGTCGAGAGTGTGCGCGTACGTCCAGGAATGGAAGCAACCTATGACGGTCGGTCGGTTACCATTTTGCCGCGTGGTGCCTGGGCGGCCCTGAATAACAAAGCCTATGGTGTGGGGGGCGTGGATTTCATCCAGCACCATGATGGTGTGGTGGACGGGCTTTCTGTTGTCCCCAGTTCCAGATTGAAATGCGGCGGAAAGTTGATCAGCGGCTATGAAGACTAGCCAGCAGCACCGGGCCGCGCGAACCGGACGCGCCGCCGAGATGTACGCCGCGGCGTGGCTGCTTCGTAATCATGACGTGTGGGTGGCGTTCATGCCCGACGCCGCAAGCTCGGACATGATCGTGACCCGCGCCTTCGACGACCGCAAGTTCGTGATCCAGGTCAAGGCCGCGTACCCGCTCGCCAAGGGCGGGCACCGCACCGTCAACCTGACCCGCACCAATGGCACGCGGTACGCGGAGCGCAGCCTCGACTGGGTCCTGGCCGTGGACCTAACGTCTCGTATGATCTGGCTGTTACCCTCGCACCTAACCAGCAAGTTCAAACGGCTGCGCCTCACCGAGAAGTACTCGGGTTACGCGTTCGACTGGAACGACAAGGCGCCCGTCTTTGGGGAACTGTACACCCCAGCCGACTGAAACGAGGTTGAGATGACCAGAAAAGAAGCACTTGGCTTCGCAATTACAGCTGCGACACATCATTCGCCTACGGCGACGACGGAGAAGCCGAGGCACGCGCCGAGTGTGCGCGGAGGAATGTGGACTGATGGATTTTAGTGTGGGGGCGCATGTTCCAAGGGCTGGCGAGTTTGCCTTGCAAGCAGACTGTGGTGGGTTCGATTCCCACCGCTTCCACCAGTGAAACTCGCGGTTCATCAACTGACCGGCGCGTACCGCGTGGCCGGCGACGAGGTAACCTATGAAACCTGCCCCGTTTGCGGCGCTGGTGGCTGGCACTTTTCCGCCAACCGGCGACTGGGCGTATGGAATTGTGTTGCTGGTGCTCATACCGGCGGCGGCGGTCGCGTTCTGGATCCTGCGCTGCTTCCTGGCTACAGCAGCCCCGGCGCTACTGAGGTTGCTGCGCCGGACGCGCCGGTCGCGCTGCCCGACACGGACCCAATCACGAACGGATCGTTGGCGTGGCGTTACTTAAAAAAGCGCGGGGTCGACGCCGACACGGTGCGCGAACTCGCGATCAGGGACTGGGCCGAGAAGTTCCGTGTACTGATTCCTTTCTTTGGAGGTGATGGTGATGTTGACTATTGGACTGCTCGCGATTATCTTGGTACTAGTGACCGTAAATATCTTAACGCTCGCGCTCCTAAGGCACTCTACGAGGCGGGCCTTGGTGGCGGAGATGCGGGTCTCGCAGCTCGCGGCCATGTTGTCCTTCTGGAAGGCCCAATGGACGCAGTTGCTGTCTACCAATCCGCCCGAATCGAGGGGCTGGATTGGAGGGCAGTCGCGCTCGGGGGAGTTACTGTGCCCGGAACCCTTCAACCCGCACTACGCCGCGTCGTCGAGGGGCGCCGAGTACTTGTTTGGTTCGACACCGATCTCCCCGGCCGAAGGGGATCCATTGAGATTGCCCGACTCGTTCGGGCCCACGCTGAATCAATTCTGACCTGGCCAGTGTTCTGGAACGAAACTTGCAAGGACCCGGGTGAGCTCCCGTCGTCCGCCATAGCAGAAAGGTTGCGACATGCAGAATCCTACTTCACCGATCGACCCGACCAATCCGGTCAGGGTTGAGAACGGTCCGAACTACACGTTCTACTACAATGATGGCACCAAGCTGGGCGAGTTGCGCATTGCAAACGGGGACAAGATCCCTATGTCCGAGCTCGACGCCTCGCAGTTTGCTGCGGCCTCACCCGAGGTGAGGGCCCAGCTGCTGCCGCGCTACGCTCAGTCGCAGGACTCGTACCGCAAGTCGCGCAAGGTGGCGCGATGATTATCATACGTCACAGCGGCGACAAGACCTGGCCGATCGAACTGGTAGATCGGTACACGTACCAAGGCCAGGAGTTCGACATGCCATTCGACCAGTTCCGCAAGTCCGAGGACGCGCGCAGAGCGGTCCGGTTCCTGCGCAACGTGAGGGACGAGACACGATGATCAAGTATGGCATAGGTTGGGGCTATGACTCAATCTCCGAGTACGAGGTAGTGAGCGAAGCCGAGAAGACGCTGGTGGTGTGTGATCCCCAGGGCCGTACACGTCGTTGTAAAAAGATCAGCCACTACTGCCGCTTCTTCGATACGCTCCACGAGGCGCAGCAGCACCTGCTGAAGCGCGCGCGCGACAAGGTGAAGTCGGCGACGAAAGAGTTGGAACAGGCAGAAGATCAGAGTACCAAGCTACAGGAGAAATTCGGTGCGTAAGGTCTGCTTCGTACTGGGCACGATGGAATGGCGCGCGGTACAGCGCGGCGAGACCCTGACCGACTGGACCTTCGGCCAGCTCGACCGCATCGCGCGCGAGCATGGGGTGGACGCGAGCATCGTGTTCGCGGTCGATGACCCGTACCTTGCCTCGAAGTCCAAGACAGACATCGGGATCGAGCGGATCCGCCAGGACCGCCCCCGGGTGCTCGACGAGGTGTCGGCCAGCTCCGCTGACCTGGTGATGATGTTCGGGCCCGTGGCGGCGGCGTCGCTGCTCGACCACGGGAGCATGACCGAGTCGGACCTGCAGCGTCGGGCGCATTTCCCGTTCGCGAAAAGCGTGGTTGCCACAGAAAATGGGGGCGCAGATTCTGTTGACGTGGTGGTGCCGGGGCCGGCGTGCTACTACACCAGCAGCATCGAACAGATCAAGATGTCCCCGGGCATGGTCGAGTGGTGGGACCTGGACATCGCCGCGGCCCTGAAGGGGTACGACGATCCCGTAGTCGACAGGTATGGATTGAACGACGAAATTGGTGCGCAAGGTGAGGCGCTTCTGCAGTTTGTTGATCTTATCGGGTTTGATCTTGAAACTACCGGACTTGATCCGTGGGCATCGAATGCCGCCATACGCATGGCGGTGTTCTCCTGGCGTTATGCAGGATCGGAGGACATTACAACCCATGTTTATGACTGGGATCGGATGCCGGCATGGGCGTTTCGTGTACTCGCTGATGCGGCATACACAAAGGTCGGCGCCAACGTGGCGTTCGATGTGCGCTGGTGCAAACGATTTGGCGTGGAGGTTCGGAACTACCAGGACGTCCTGACCACGGAGCACGTGCTCTGTCCCGGCAACCCACGCCTCACGCTCAAGGACCTGGGTTTCAAGTACTTCCCCCAGGTGGGCAACTACCACCGGCACGTGTACGCCCTGGCCGCCAAGTACAACGACGACTGGTCGCTGATCCCGGCCGAGGAAATGTACGAGTATTGCGCCGCCGACGGGCAGGTCTCGCTCGTGGCAGCGGAGAAGCAGCGCGACGCCCTTAGGGGGTCCGTCCAATCGGGGAAAAATCCCGTCGCGCTGCTCTCTAATCTCTACCCGATCCTGACCGAGATGTCGGCGGCCGGCGCCCGGATCGATCCCGCCGTGAACGCGGAGCTGGACGAGCTGTACCAGGGGAAAATGGCCCAGCTCAAGGGTGAAATCAACCAGGTCCTGGGCCCGGTCAATCTCAATTCGCCCGACCAGCTCGCGAAGGCCCTGAAGCAGTCGGTCCCGGGGCTCGACCTGTCGCCGCGCCGTATCAAGCGCGCGCTCGGGGACGATCCCAAGATCAGAGTCCAGGGATCGGCGAACGGGTTCGGCGAGGAGGACGAGCAGCTCTCGACCGACCGAGCCACCCTGGAGCGCGAGGCGTTCCGGCACCCCGTGATCCAGCTGATTCTAGCGTACCGCAAGTACCGGGTGCGGCACAGTACCTTCATCGAGGGGATCCGCGAGAAGCACCTGGTCCAGCACCACGGCATGTCCTGGATCCATCCCGATTTCCGCAGCGACGTGACCGACACGTACCGGCTCTCGTCCCGCAACCCGAACGGGCAGAATATGCCCCGCTCGAAGCCCGACCCGAACGACGTCGCCAAGATTGACGCTGACCCTCGGTATTCGGTCAAGCGCCAGTTCGTGAGCCGGTTCCCGGGCGGCAGCATCGTCGAGGGTGATATGTCCCAGGTCGAGCTGCGCGTGGCGGCCTGGCTCAGTGGCGACCAGGAAATGATCGCGGCCCTCACGTCGGGCGGGGACATTCACCGGGAAATGGCGGCCCGGATGCTGGGCAAGTCCGCCGGCGAGATCACACCCGAGGAGCGCCAGGAGGCCAAGACCAACACGTTCCTGATTATGTACGGGGGTGGCGCCCGCAAGTTGGCCGAGGAACTGAAGGTGCCATTTCCCAGGGCCCAGGCCCTGATCAAGCAGTACTTCGGGACGTACCGGGGGTTGCGGCGCGCGATTGATGAAATCCACGCAGCGGTTGAGCGGGATCACACGGTCGAGACCCCGTTCGGGTTTCGGCGCCTGTTCTTCCCACCCGACAACTGGATGGGGCCGGACGGATGGATGGTGCGCCGCCAGGCGTGGAACACGCACGTGCAGAACACGGCCGCGTGCCTCATGTATTGTGCTATGATACGGTTCCGCGAACTGTGGGAGAACCTGAAAGCCGCAACCAACGTCGAGTGGTACTCGGTTCCGTTCCTCCAGATCCACGACTCGATCGTGGTGGACACGCACCCGCAGGAGACCTGGGTAGTGGCACGGATGTTGCAACAGGCGGTTCGGGAGGCGCCCATTGTGGCGCTCCGGTACGGGGTCGAATTCGACCTACCGCTCGGTTCGGACGTCAAGATCGGCCCCAACTGGGGAGAAGTGGAGAAGACATGAACATAGAGTACAGGATCGGTTTCGACTGCAGTAGCATCGGCGTGAACGATGACGGAACCACGCTGGACATGACCGGTGTTAGTCTGGATGCCGAAGATGCGATGCCGGTCAAGGATTTTCTTCAGGTGGCAAAAGAGACGGAGGCGCTCGTCGAGTTCGCGAAGCGCCGCAGATCGGTTCAAAAAACGGAGGAGTAAATAAATGGCACTCGAAAGACCCAAGTTCAATGTTCCTAGCGCCGCCGAGTCGAAGCAGTTCGTCGACAGCAACAACCGGTTCCTGACCCTCAAGGACGGGGACACGGTGCAGCTGCGGTTCCTGCCCGCGGCCGGCGACAATCCCAGCATCTTCTTCCCGGTGGCTAACCACCACGGCCTGAAGACGCAGGACAACAAGAAGGTCGCGCTCGCGTGCCTCGGGGTGCATGGTACCGTCGAGACCGGCAAGCGCTGCCTCTTGTGCGAGGCGTCGCGCTACCTCAAGGAGACCGACGAGGAGCTGGCCAAGGAAACCCGGGCGCAGACCCGGTTCTATACCCAGGTGCTGCAGGCCATGTTCGGCACCGTCGGCGGCAAGCCGGTACTCAAGGGCTGGAGCGGTCCTAAGCTGATCCAGTGGTCGGGCAAGGCCCAGGGCAAGCTGCAGGCGATCGCCGACAGCATGGAGAAGATGGGCGAGCCTCTGTTCTATGACCCCGACCAGGGTCAGGCCCTCATGGTCACGCGCATCGGGGCCAAGATGGACACCGAGTACATGCCCGAGCGTACCGGCAAGATCGTGGGCCTCGATGAGATCCGGCCGACCTGGGGTGACGAGTTCCTGACGGATATCAACGAGGCCGCGGGCCTGAACGTCGCGAGTCGCGAGCTTCAGTTATCGTATCTGCGGGTCTCGTACCCGGCGATCGACTGGGCCACGGCCTTGGTGGCCGGCGAAGCCGACGAGGACTAGTCGTGGATTCGGCGCACCACATCTTCAACCTCAAGCCCCGGACCGCGTACGTCGTGATCGTGAACGGTCACGCGCTTCGGGCGCAGCAGACCTGGTTTCCCGAGGGGCAGGTCGACATCAATCTCGACCTGAACCCGGGGGATCGGGTGACGTTCATCGCGGTTGACGATACTACGATCGCTACGGGGGCCACTCCACTACGCTTTCGCCCGATTTTCCATCGGGAGTGTATTTCTGGCATTACTCGTACAACGGGACGTACGAGTCTGGAAAGGTCACGTGCGTAAGGTAGAGATCATACTCGTCAAGTACAACCAGCCACACCTGGAACGGGACGTGATACGGCGTATCCTGGATACCACGAACCACTCAGACTACAATCTGACCGCGTACCAGAACGAGCCCGGCACCGGCTTGGCCACGGTCTGGAACTATCTGATTGGGCGGTCGGACGCCGAGTATATCTGTCTCCTCAACACGGACACGGTCCCGTGTACCCCGTGGCTTGAGGCGTTGACCGATATCCTTGACAACGAACCCAGCGTGGCGGCCGTGGTACCCAGCAGCAACCGGGTGCACCTGTCCCAGATAGAGACACCCTGGATGAATACGTTCGCACCCTATCCAAGCGAGATTCAAGAGTTCGCCGATAAGCTGGCGAGGGACGTGGGGCCACGGTTCGAGGACCTGGTGACACTGAGCGCCATGTGCGTCGTCTTTCGACGATCCGTGTGGGAGGCGGCGGAAGGGTTCGACCAAGAGTTCTTCCTCTACGGCGAGGACACCGAGTTCTTCTACCGGATCCGTAAGATGGGTCTCGGCCGGCTCGTGTGGCACAAGGGCGTGTACGTTCACCACTACGGCCAGCAATCGATGCAGGCCGCGGTCCGCAACGGTGAACTCGACTATTTCGTGCTGCGCGCGCGTGCTAACAAACTCTGGGAAAGAAAGAAGTCCGAGATCGATGCCAAGTATCCTGGGTAGCCACTCACGTGTTCTCGTGACCGGGGGCGCGGGATTCATTGGGCGCGCACTGGTGAGTCGGCTCGTGGAGATCGGGCATGAGGTGGTGGTACTCGACGACCTGTCGACCGGTTCCAAGGTCCCGATCGCTGGTGCCTACTGCACCAGAGGATCGGTGCTGGATTGCAATCATGTGATTGCAGCAGCTGCAGGTGTGGACCTCGTGATCCACCTCGCGAGCGTAGTGGGTAAACTGCTCGCCGCGGAGCAGCCCAATCGCTCGTTTGAGACCGCGGTACAGGGCACCATGAACGTGTTCATCGCCACTCCCGCCACGTGTCCAGTGGTCCTGTTCTCGTCCTCGGCGGTGTACGGCGTAGACGCGCTCGGGCCGGTCCGCGAACTGCGCGACGTCAGCGAACAGCGCGCCTACGACTACGATGGCGGCAAGAAGGGGTACGCCGTGGGCAAGCTGCACATGGAGGGTCTGGGCGCGTACGAAGCGGCGTTTGGGCGGCCGGTGCTGACGGTGCGGCCCTTCAACGTGGTCGGTCCTGGACAGGTAGGGCGGTATGGCATGGTGCTCCCGCGCCTGATACGGAACGCACGGTACGTCGAGCCCCTGGTAGTGTACGGGGACGGTACCCAAACCCGATCGTTCTCGCACATCAACAAGTTCGTAAACGTGATGCTGCGCCTGATTGAGCGCGAGGAAGCGTGGCAGCTACGGCACCCGATCAATGTCGGGGCACCCGAGGCCACGTCGATTACGTCGCTCGCGGAGACGGTACTGATGACGGTTGGCAGCAGGGCGCCGATCCAGTACGTACCGTACGAGTCGGTGTTTCCGGGCCAGCGCGACGTCATCGAACGGATCCCGGACACCGAGGTACTGGACAAATTGATTGGAGCCACGCAGTGGCCGAGCGTCACCGAGATCGTGAGGGACACGTACAATGCAACAGTTTAGTGTCGCGACCACGTCCTCTACGTTCTGGGAACTACACCGACGACTCGTTCTGAACGAGCCGTTCGTGTACACCCGGTACGGCGACGGCGAGATGAACATTATGCTCGGAGAGGGCGGGGGTGGACAGGACCCGGACCCCGCGCTCGCGGCTGAGACGCGCGAGCTATTCGACTGGCTCGCGGATGACTACGAGAATCTGCTTGGGCTCGCGATGCACCGTGATGAGCGAGGCATGACACGTGCCCTATTCAAGGGATGGGACAATCCCGTCTACGATCAGTTCAGGGTGGGGCGCCGGTTCGAGTCGGCGATCGCGTTGCACTACTACGCGGTGTTCAAGCCACATTTGTTGCGGCGTTTGTTCGATCTGATTCGATACAGGCCCAAGGTGTTGGTGACGTCACTTCCCGGATTCGATAATGTCGGTCATCGTCTCGATCTGTTGATCGGGCCGCACCAGGTGGTGTCGGTGCCGGCGCAGAACGCATACACCAATATTGATGAGTGGTACGGGAGCCTGGAGGAACATTCGCTGATCCTGTTCGCGGCCGGTCCCGCCAAGTGTGCCGCGTCGCTGCGGATACTGAAGTCGGGGCGGCAGGTGCAGGTGCTGGACCTGGGGTCGATCGTGGACCTGGCGGCCGGGGTGGCGTCGCGCTCATGGATCATGGAAACGCCCGTTGAGGCGAGAAAGGTGCTGTTGGGCGGATGAAGATTACGAACGATCCTATCCAGCGCGTGTACACATACCTGCTAGAGAAGGCAGCGAAGCGCGCCGAGCGGTTCACGGCGACGCCCCCGCTCCGGTTCCGTCCGAGCGAGATCGGGGGCTGCAAGCGCGAGATATTCTACAGGCTCTCTGGCAAGAAGCCGCGCGCTGTCTCGGGAGAAACCCAACTCCTGTTCATGGACGGCGAGGTGCACCACAACGTGATCCGGCAGCTGATGCGCGAGGCCGGGGTCACGTTGGGAGACCTGGTGTTCGGCCCCGAGGGCGAGATCGAGGAAACGGGCGGCACGTTGCGGGTCCTGACCCACACGCTTGGCGAGAAGACCTACGATGTCCAGCTCAGCGGGCGCAGCGATGGGTCCGTGGACGTCGGCGAGGGCGCCGCCGCGATGCCACTCCTGGAGATCAAGACCGTGGGCCGCTTCAAGTTCTACGAATTCGAGCGCGCGTACCTGAAGGGTGGCGAGAAGTCGGTCCTGAAGTTGCTACGGGATGACGTCAAGAAGAAGGCCGGCGCGAAGCCGCACCCCGAGCACGCGAACCGCCGGATCTGGTACCAGTTCCAGGCGACGCTGCTCCTGGTGGACCAGCCCTACATATGCGTCCAGTTCAAGAACCGGGACAAGTGCGAGCTCGGGCTGCTGGGCGAGGACGGGCTGAGGCATAGTGTACTGATAGCGGCCGATCCCGATGTGCAACAGGATGTCTTGGCACGGTGCGCCGTGGTGCTGAGGGCGCTGGAGACGGGCGTGGCCCCGATGGCCGAGTTCATGGACGGCAGCATGTCGTGCAAAATGTGCAACTTCTACCAGTACTGCTGGGGAGCCACGAAGAAGGAGGGAGCATGAAACTGTACATCGCTGGCCCGATGACCTCGCACCGCGAGCGCAACTACAACTTCCCCGAGTTCTACAAGGCCCAGGGGTTGCTGGAGATGGCGGGGCACGTGGTGCACAATCCGGCCCGCATGGATCTGGAGACGGGCAAGGCCAAGCACTCGCCCTACGAAGGGCGCATCGTCACGTCGCCCGAGTTCACGATGTTCGACGCGCTCCGGCGCGACTATCAGGTGATCGCGGACTGCGACGCGATAGTGCTCCTGCCCGGCTGGGAACAGTCGACGGGCGCCAACAAGGAACTCCGGACCGCGCGCGAGGACTTCGGGATGCCAGCGTACCTGCTGAAGGTTGACGCCGCGGGGTGGCCGGTACTGGAGGAACTGGCGTGAGTCTCACTGCAATTGAAAAAGGCTGGGCTGCCGGATTCTTTGATGGCGAGGGCTGTATTACTTTACATGCTGAAGGTAAGAAACGTAAGGACGGAACTCGTCGTAAGTATCCGCGACTAGCAATTCGTAGCACAGATTTAGATATGTTGGTGCGTTTTAGTCGCGCAGTCGGAAAGTATGGTTCCATTTCCGGACCCTACATACGTAAGTCACCAACAGGCAATCAATGTAAACCAAGTTGGGACTGGGCAGCCAGTAATAAATCTGCCGATGCAACGATGCGGTTACTTTACAGACATCTTTCGAAGAGACGGCGTAAAAGAATCAAGGAGGTTTGGGGTGCGAACTTTCGACAGTGGGGCTACTCGGGACAACGATATCAGTAAAATAGATTATGACGGATTCTTATCTCCGCAAGTTCTAAAGCGGTACGGGCAGTACATGCTCACGCACCAGAAGCAGGCCGACGGCCAGATGCGCGCGAGCGACAACTGGAAGAAGGGGATCCCGCGCGACGCGTACATGAAGTCCATGTTCCGGCACTTCATGGAGGTCTGGGACGAGCACGCAGAAGCGGCTAGATTTGTAGCAGCGGGTGATACGGTTGAGATGCAACGGGACGACCTTACCCTGTTTCAGCGCCGGGAAGAGGCGTTGTGCGCGCTCCTGTTCAACGTGATGGGGTACCTGCACGAACTGGAGGAGGGGCGATGACCAGATACCGTCCTAACTATTGGCATATCAACCGCACACTCTGCGACGTGCTCGAAGAAATGCGCAGCTGTGTCAAGGGCGTGACATTCGGGGCGATGCCCGGACTGATCGAGGAGGCGCAGATGCTTGGGAACCGTATGGAGTCCGCCCTCGGGAACCTGAAGGAGATCCCCAAGATGGAGGCCGAGTACGAGCGGCTGCGCCAGGAGATCAAGAAACTGGGCGCGAAACTTCCACCGGACAAGGACGACTAGTGTGTCTCAGCACCTGTACCAAGCGAGCCTCCGGGCCATGCTCCAGAAGTCGGTCTGGATCGGTATCCGGCGCGTGGCGCTCGATGACACGTTCATTGATACGACTATCCGGCTTCTTCTGGCACAGATCGATCACTTACATGGTCGTATCCAGGACCGAGACCTTGAACCTGAAGACTTGCAGTGCGCGGTGGAAGCGAGCCACCAAGGCCAGCTCCGGGATGACCTCTTGGTCTATACCGAGGGAATTAGGAAAGCTACCGCCGCTGCTGAATCTACAGTCAGAGAGTTGTTGGCACGTGAGTTGCTTGATCAGACGGCTACCAAGATTCTGGGGGCCCGGAACCTGGGAAAACTGGACGTGGAAACCCCGGCTGCTCTCGTCGCAAAGGCCCAGGAGGTCTCGGACGGGGGCGCCGCCACGCCGGTCCTGACCCTGGAACAGTTCGATATGCCAAGCGTACGGAGCGAGCGGGGCGAGGTGATCTCGCTCGGACTCTCGGAGAAACTGGACCGGTTGCTTGGGGGTGGGATCGGCGAGTTCGAGATGGTGACCTACCTGGGGCGCTCGAACATCGGCAAGACCTCGGCCATGGTCGCCACCGGGGCCTCGATGGTGCGGAGCGGGTACAACGTGTTCCACGTGATCATCGGGGACAGCGCCGCCCCCAAGATAGCGCGGCTGTACGAGCGGGCCGCGGTGCGTGTCCGTAAGCGGGACTGGACCGACCAGAACTCGACCGAGGCCCGGCGGGTCCTGGCCGCGAACGGTGGCCGGCTCTGGATAAAGGACATGTCCGCGGTCGAGGTGACCGCCGACAGCCTCGAAAGCAGCATACGGGCCCTCAAGCGGGCCGAGGGGGTCCCGGTCCACTGCGTGATCGTGGACTACCTGGAGCTGATGTCCCCGGGCTCGGGCCGGGGCCGGGACAGTGGCCAGACCCGGTTCCTGTATAGCAAGCTGTGCAAGCAGGTCCGGGGTCTGGGCAAGAAACTAGACACCAGGATCCTCACCGCGTGGCAGGTCAACCGCGAGGGCGCGAAGAAGGACACCGCGACCGAGGACGACCTGAGCGAGCTCTGGGACATCTTCAAGCACACGGACGTCCTGATCGTGCTGAACCGGTCCGAGACCGAGAAGCGCAACAAGCGTATGCGGCTAGTGGTGCGCAAGAAGCGCGAGGACGACGACGAGAGCTACCAGCAGTCGGTCAACACGTTCTGCGAGTGGTCGACCATGACCATCGAGGACATACTGGAGGACAAGAATGCCGTACATACCCAAGGAACGCAAACAGGCACTGAACATATTGGTGCCGAACACACCCCCGGAGTCGCCCGGAGACCTGGCCTACCAACTGAGCCAGTTGGTGTACTGGTACCTGAAGAAAAAGGGGCTTAGTTATGCAACACTCTCTGAGGTTGATGGAGTACTGGGCCTCACCCAGTACGAGATCCGGCGCCGACTTGTCGGTCCCTACGAGGACCGCAAGCTCGCTGAGAACGGGGATGTCGGGTTCGCCGCCCTACTCGGTAGGGATTGACCCGGGATACGGCGAGGCCGGGATAGTGCTGAGGCGTGGCCCGGACGTGTTGGAATTCGGGTTGGTCAGCGATGAGTACGGGCACGGATTCCCCACGGTGTTCCGGAGCCAGGCGGTGGCCGCGTGCCTCATTGGTAAACTGATCGGATGGATCGGCGAGCACGGGATCGTGGAGCTTGATATCGCGATCGAGCGACCGATCTACAACCAGCACCCGGAGAACTTCGCCAAGCAGTACACACAGGTCCAGGCGCTCCAGGCCCTGGTGTGCAGCGAGGTGGCGCCACTCCTGAAGACGTGCTGGATCAGCGAGCCCAATCCGAGCGAGTCGAAGAAACTGGCCACGGGTGAGGGCGACGCCGGCAAGCCAGAGATGCTGCAAATGAGCCCGTTCGCCACGATGGGGCTCGTGGCCGATCTGAGGCTGCAGTCGCGTTGGACCCTCGCGGACGCGTGGGCGCATAGTTTGGCGACCTGGGGAGCGGTCCCGCGGAGGTTCCGCGCGGATCAGATCAAGTGGCCGATGCCACAGAAGGGCGAATGATGCAGCAGAGCGAGACGATGTTGGTGGCGGCCGAGTTCCGGCACCAGAAACGCAAGTTGTTCGGGGATCGCGTGATGTTCATCCGGGACGAGGGCGACACCCAGGTGGGGTCCATTCTGATCCCGGGCGAGATCAAGAAGCAGTCCGGCACGATCGTGATGATCGGGGTCGACGTGGACCTGGGGAAGCACGACGTCAAGATCGGGGACCGGGTCCTGTTCACCCGGTACCTGCCCCCCGAGATCGAGCTCTCGCGGCTCGACGGGTCCATGGTGCTGGTACACATTGTGCACATCAGCGATCTGTACGTGGGCTGGGACGACCCTGACCTGGTGAAGGAGTACAACGATGCGTGCGCGTCGCTCGGCACTTCGACTTGAGGACTTTCCGCTTGTTCGTGACCCCGAGTTCGGGGTCTGCGTGGTCTGGGAGGCGATCGAGGACACGATGCTGCCCGAACTCTGGGAACAGTTCTCGGTCTGGATCAACGGCCAGACCTGTGGTGTGCTCCCGGATGGCAGCATCGTGGTGTACGGGGCCGACCTGGAACGGTTCCTAGACGGGCGACCGGTGATAGACTAGTGTCCATGATCCGTGTGTGCCGCGCCCTCGATGGCAAACTGCCCGTGTTCGACGCCGATATCGGCGAGGAGACCGAGTACTGGTTCAAGCTGAAACTGAATCAGTACGGGCCGGTCCCGCGCTGGCTGTTGTTCCATGACGGCGACAATGTGTGGCGGGTCGAGAGGGCGATGCTGCTCGGGATGTGTGACGGGCTCGCGCTGATCGAGGCCAAACCCCAGCCCCGGGTCGTGGGGGCAGGGTTCCTGTTCGAGCGGCGCAAGGTCGCGACTAAACTGGCGAGAGAATTGTCCAGAATGATGGCGCAGTAGTTTCGGGGCTGGCGGCCATCAACAGTATCCGGGAGACGGAGTAGCGCGTTCCTCGCGAGAACGTGATGCGTACGCCGGGAAGCGTAACCGGCTCTCACTCCCGGAAACAGTTCGGCCGGTCCAGTCGTCCACACAGCGTGGGCGGCCAGGCCGGCCGATTCGTTTCTTGCCTAGCGGCGTCGGAGCCACCAGAGCAAGTCGATCAGGTTTGATGCCAGAGCGCACCACCTCCTCGTTTCGTCTGCTGCAATTCTCGTGCCAGCGGCGTCTGCGACGCTACTGTGCCATGTTCCCGATCTGTGCCGCGGTCAGGGCCCCGATCACGAACCACACGAGCGGGTGACGCACCACTTTCTCGTACCAGGGCTGGTGCTCGTCCGCGAGGGCAGCGGCCGCCGCGAGACTGTCCACGCGCGCTAGCTCGCGGCACTCGCCCAGATCCACCCGCAGCAGACGAATAGTGGTTTCACTGGAATCGAGCACCGCGAGCAGACTGTCCACTTCCTCGACGCTGAAACTAACGCTGTCCGCTGGACTCGCGTACGCGACGGACTCGATCCAGTACAGCTGCGCGGAGCTTGTCCGGATCGCGGGACTGCACAGCAGACTCGCGCTCAGCGAACTGGCTAGCAGCGTCCTCCAGTGCCTCCGCCCGAGCCTCGGCACTATCCTCGCCCAGATGCTTGCGCAGCGCGTTCTCCGCATCAGTGCGCCCCTTCCTCGACCGGCTTTGGCTCCGGGACCGTGACAGACCGAACAGAGCTAATAGGGCCAGGAGCGCCCCCACGACGAACTGCAACACCTTTCGCCACCTCCGCCAGGTACTCGATCCCGTTGCCGCCGAACGCGGCCAGGATCAGGGTACTGAGTAACGTAACCTGTGAATCGGTCATGTTCGGCAGGGCCGCGATGACGCCCCCAAACATGGCCACCATAACCAGTTTCCTCGAACCCTTGAGGTTCACTTTACTTTCGCCCTTGGTTTACGTGTTAATGGTTTGATTTCGCGAATCACAACCGACGGAAAACAGGTGAAGTCCGCCCACTTTCCGTCCTCGTAATTGTAGGTTTTTGCGATAACGGTCATGTCCCGCTCTGTGTCCTTTGGATCGGGACCTTCGTACAGAAGGTACCCAATTGAGTAGAGCCGTCGCGCTGGCGCGACTTCGGCCTCCTCGTTCCAGTTACTGATATCCTGAATGTCTTCCCACCACACACCAACAATCTGGGTGTTCTCCGGAGTTCGCTCACTCCAGAGATGCAGGTTAAGTGGTGACTCCGACAGCTGCAATCTTCGAGTACGCACGTAACACCTGGTCTCTCTTTTGGTAACTTAAGAATGGCCACAATGATTCTGCTATTCGTAAGCATTCCGCTTTACAATTACAGCGCCACATGTGAACCGGTTTGTGTTTTGTAGAAAAGTAGGGGCCAATGACCTTACCGCCCTGAATGGCTTGTTTAAACCTAAGCAAGGTGCGCCGATCACACTGGGACACAGACATTCGTGGGTACCAGCGATCACCGCTCTGCCGCACACCGATCCAACCTTCGCCATCGAAAAATCCCGCGGCCCATGCCAGCTCTGCAGTCTTATCGGGGGTCTTGCCGTCCCAGAGGTGCTGGTTGAAGGGCGATTCCTTCGTCTGCTGCTGCTTCACAACCACTCTCCTTATTGCGGATCGTACTCGCAGTGAACGTGGTCCGTCTCCAGTACCACGTCGAATTGGGGCCCGAGACGCGCCGACATCTCGGACACGATGGCCTGGTGCTGCTCGACCGGGACGTGCTTGGTGCGCAGGTCGACCGCGAACCCGATACCGTGCAGCGACCCCGGCTTGTGCTTGCTGTCCGTGACGCTCGTGACGACACAGTTGTACCCCAGGGAGGTGTACACCTGGTCCGCGACCACGATCGCGAGCAGCACCTCGGGGCGCATCCCCCTGAGGTCGACGGTTTCCTTGATGCTAATCATGCTACTGCCCCTTCCCGAATAGTGCCCGCACGCCCACGATCAGGGCCCCGGCCGCGGCCCCGAACATTCCCGACTTGAACTCCAGCAGTCGGACGCGGCCCTTGATGTCGGCGACGTCGGCCGCGAGATCGGGTAGACCGCGGGTGCGCTCTTCGAGCATCCCCAGTTTTTCTGTGACGTCACGCTCGAACTCGTTGCTCACTGGTTAGTCCCTCCGGTCATCTGTTCCATTCCTATTCCGTGCTCCTTGTAGATCTTGATGTACTGGTCGATCAGTTGTGGATTACCTTCGAGATTGCGCAGCGCCTGGGAGATGCTCCTGGCCTGGATCGCGGTCTCGATTGGGTTCGTCGACATGAGACGGATCTTGTACACGTTCGCGAGCTCGTCCGACAACTGGTCAATCTTGGTCTGGTCCTGTTCCTCGATCGCATCCACGAACTTGTCGACGGTGCTACGCATATTGTAGTAGTAGCGCTGGTTCTCCTGCTGCGTGGCCCGAAGCCCCCGACGGAGTAGTGTCTCGCGGATGTTGGGCTGCATTAAGAATGTGGGAACTAATTCGCCTCCGAGACCCTCGCCGGGATCCCGCGACATCTGCATGTTGTAGGTCAACTCGCCCGAGGGGGAGCGTACCTGTCCGGTCGCGAGACGTTCCGCGGCCTTACTGGCTGCGAACACGAGCTGTGAGGCCGGGATCAGGGCGCTGAACATCCGCACCAACTTCGTGGCGTTCTTCTCGACCTCGTCCGGATTGTTGCTGGTCAGTGCCTCCATCAGGTCGAGATTGACCATCGCGGCGTCCACCGCGGGCGAGGTCAGGTCCATTGCGGACTCTGGTAGGTAACCGATGCCCAGGTAGCGGGTCAGGTCCATGCCCGCGTTCGCGGCCTGGCGCGTGATCTCGCCGCTCACCGCGAGGTACTGGAGAATCTTACCGGGCTCGCGCATCGCCTGCGACATGAGCTCCTCGGTCTGTTTCGGGAGGAAGCTGAGGAACTGGGTTGCGGCAGAGGATCCCGTAGGGCCAACCAAGCGCGTTACCCACGGCGATCGGCCGAGTGGGCCATAAAGGTGGTTGACTTCCTCGCTTGCGCGCAGCGCTTCGAATAGGATCCTCTTGCCGTAACCCGCCTCGACCGCGTCCCGCCACGATCTGTATCCGGCCTGGTTCAGGTGCAGGTCGACCGCGGCCATGAACGCAATCCCGCGGCTGATCTCTTCGGCCCTGACGTTGGTCATTATGCCGAAGGGCGAGGGCGACGGGACCTTGGCGGCGAAGAACGCGTTGAACTTGCGCATCTCGGGAGACTCAAAGATGTCGATGAAGGGTTTGTAGGTGCCGGCAACCTTGCTCAGCTGTTGCCCCTCCTTCGTGGCCATCTGAAACAGACCGCGAGCTGTGCGCAGTATCCCGTACCGGCCCACCGACGTGGTCAAACCGCTCGCGATCTGTATCATGGGATAGTGGGGGTTGCCGCTGAGTAACCCCGTGTGCACCAGCGAAACGAGTCCAAGCAGCGTCCGGTCGAGCGCGCCCGGGCGGTACTGGATTTTGTCCTTGCGGAAGGGCACGCGTATCCCGCCGCCCCCGTTTATGGCCCCGCCAATCATCTCGTCGATCTTGGCCCCGAGATACGTGGGCTTGCCCTTGAGCTGGTTCACCAGATCGTTCGCGTAGGTCTGGTGCGACGAGTTCTGCATACGTTTCGCAAGATCGCCGCCGGTCTTGATGATGTCGTCGTACATCGGTTCCAGCAAGATCTTTCGGTGCGCCGCGCGCGTGTACAGATCCAGGGCCTTGATCGCGGACCGGTCGTACGCCTCGACGCCGTGCCGCTTGAGCAGGTGGCTCGCGAAGACCTCGGCGTTCGCGGGCAACCCAATGTACTCCAGTGGGCGCGCGCCGCCCGAGAACTGGGACAGATCGAACACGTGTCGGATGTAACCAGTGAGATAGCGCTCGGTGCCACTCACGCCCTGGAGGTCCGCGTAGTGGTCGAGCACGCTCCGGATCCGGTCGTGGGCGCGCCGCATCTCGGGCTTGGCGGCGTCGTAGAGCGCCGTGAACTCGGGGGTCTTCGGGTCCGAATCGAGTAGATTGAACAGTTTGAGGTCCGCGGCTTTGTCGACCGTGTAGGGCGAAAACTCGGTCTTCGGGTTGAACTTGCTGCGCTTTATGAGAACACCCGCGAGTTCGCCCTCGCGCGCCACAAGGTTGTTGCTCGCACGCAGCGACTGGTCGTAACGCATGTACGTAGACCGAATCCGTTCCCAGGCCGCGGGGTCGTACGCACTGTAGTAGCGCTGCGGTTCGCGCATCACGCTCAAGCCCTGCCCAAGCTTCGTGGTCCAGAAGTGGAGGTTCAGGCCGCCCGGGTAGAGCGAGCGGATCACGCGGTCACCCGCGGCCTCGATCCAGTTGTTATACCTCTCGGGGCTCTCCATGATCCCGGGCTGCTTCGGGGGTAGCCAGCTCGGCTCGAACCCGGTGTCCTCGGTGAGGCGCGCCATGTTGCCGCGCAGTTTCTTGAGGCGGCGTATGTCCTGTCGCAACTGATCCACGCGGGGCTTCATGCCGGCGCGCTTGGCGGCCCCGAGCGCGGCCTTGGTGTTCTCGATCTGCTCCTCGACATGGGTCCAGGGTCCGGCCCGTTCCACCCCACGCAGGGTGCGCTCGGCGGCATTTGCGGCCTCGATCTTGCGT
>Ga0105347_1000473_pt1 | contig 18971 bp, 22 predicted proteins | sample EasRivMeERMLT890_FD_89677 | JGI IMG/M metagenome (GOLD analysis project Ga0105347, IMG submission 89677) | Soil microbial communities from meander-bound floodplain in the East River, Colorado, USA - East River MetaG ERMLT890 | ecosystem: Environmental > Terrestrial > Soil > Floodplain | place... | reverse complement strand
GTTTCGACTTCGCCAGTACGTACATGCATTGCAACAGCAGAAACCGGCCCAGGCCCCGCCCCTGATACTCGGGCACGACCCCGAGCATGTCGACCCAGGCGTCCCGGTGGTCGCCGCGAAGCGTGTTACGGGCAAACGCCACCACCTCGCCCGCGTCCGACTCGAGAAAGAAGGTCAGACCGGAACTGAAGGACGGATGACTCTCGAGATTCTGCATTTCCGCAGGGCTCACCTGGGCGAAACTCGCGTGCTGCGCGAACACCTTGTTGATGAGCGCGGCGACCAGCGGCGCATCCTGGCCCACCACGTACGGACGCACGTGATACCCCATGGGCGGGCGGGGCATCTCTCCCGGTGCGAAATCGGGATCGGCCTCCAGGGTCCAGATGGACACCAGTTCCTTGAACCCACGGTTGGAGACGAACTCTCGGGCGTCGCGATCCCGGCTGTCGATCACGGTGTCGAGCAGCTTCGCCCCGTCGGCGCGTGCGCGGGACCGCACCTGTTCGTACACCCAGTCGGCCACGCCGGCGTCGCGAAACTCCGGATCCACAGTGACAATCGCCAGCACGGTGGGCTCGCGCGCATCGAGGAAACGTCCGTAGCGCAACAGGCCCACGATGCGCGTGTCATCGAGCACGACGAGCACGCCGGTGGGACCGATCCGCTCCCACGTGAGCAAGGTCTCCAGGTCCTGACGTGAAAGCTCCAGCGGGTCGCCAAGTGTGCGAGCCGAGCGTGCATGCAATTCCGCCAGCCCGTCGAGCTGATCGGGTCGTACCGGTTCGAGTTTGAGCGTGGACAGTTCGGTCATCTCAGAAAGTCCTCTTCAACGGGCGGGGCGTGGCGAGTGGGGCCCGCGCACTTGCCGGGCCTCACGAAGGTCCGCAGTGTTCGGCATAGTCCACCAGGCCGGGAAAGGCGGCGCCTTCTCCACAGTAGGCGCAGTCGCTGCGTCTGAACACCTCAAAGGTCTCGAAGGTCATGGACAGTGCATCCAGGCGGAGGAGTCTGCCGGAGAGCGACTCTCCCCGTCCGAGAATCAGCTTCACGGCCTCGGCAGCCTGCATCGTGCCAATGAGCCCGGGAAGAAATCCCAGAACGCCCGCTTCCGCGCACGACGGCACCCAGCCGGCGGGCGGGGGCTCCGGATACAGGCAGCGGTAGCAGGGCCCGTCAGGCCGGCAGAAGACGGATACCTGGCCCTCAAACTGATGAATGGAGCCGTGCACATTCGGTTTTCCCAGCATGACGCACGCATCGTTCACGAGGTAACGCGCGGCGAAGTTGTCGGCGCCGTCGAGCACCAGATCGTACTCGCGCACGATGCGCTCTGCATTTTCCGACGTGAGTCGCTCCTGGTAGGGAATCACCTGCACATGCGGGTTGAGTGCCGAGAGTTCGCGCTGGGCCACTTTGACTTTCGGCAGGCCTACGTCGGACGTACGGTACAGAATCTGGCGGTGCAGGTTCGATTCGTCCACCACGTCGAAGTCCACCAGGCCCAGCTTTCCCACGCCCGCCGCCGTCAGGTAGTAGGCCGAAGGCGACCCCAACCCACCGGCTCCTACAATGAGCACGCGAGAATTGGCGAGTTTGCGCTGTCCTTCCGGTCCCACTTCCGCAAGCGCCACCTGGCGCGCATAGCGAGGAAGGAAGGCCTGATCGTGTGGGTCGCTGAAGGCAGGATCGGTGGCACGGTTCCACGCCTCCAGGCCGCCCTGGAGAGACTTTACCCTGGTGTACCCCAGTCTGCGCAGTTCATCGCATGCGCGCGAGGATCGCTGACCCCTGGAACAATACACCACCACGTCGCGGGCGCGATCCGGAGCCACGCGTACAATGTCCACGGCCAGCGAGCCCAGGGGCACGTGCAGGGACGGTTCGAGGGCTGCTCGTGTGCGCTCGAACGCCTCCCGCACGTCGATCAGAAGCGGAGGCGCATCCCCCGAAAGCAGTCGCCGCAGTTCGTCGACCGGGATTTCCGCAGGTTCAGACACCTTGTCATTATACGCAACGGGAGGGGCCGCCGAAAGCGGGGTCTCCTTGACGCTCCGGACCCGCTGCCGCATATTGCGCCCCGAAACGAAGGGAATGGAGCAACGATGAGCGAAACGTCGGCTGGAGGAATTGCCGCGGGGGGAACGGGACGCGCACGACGCGCCTTCAGGCTGTTCCTGGCCGTGGCGGTGGTGTGCGTGGCCCAGGTGTCGTGGTGGATGACGCAACAGGTGCGGCAGACCGACCAGCTGGCCGAGCTGAGGAGAGCACAGCTGGATCTCCGCAGCACACAGATCGCCCTTCAACTCAACGACCAGGTGTCGGCCCTGTGGGAAGATTTCGACAACATGGCGAAGGACTCCACCTGGAAGGGCGCAATCCCCAGGCAGCTCATGGATCACCCGCTCGTGCTGTCGCACAATCGCTTTCCCACTGTGACACGGCGCGTTCAATCGCCTTTCGGCCAGTACGACATGGACAACTGGACCTGGATCTTCCGTGGCCAGCACGACACGCTCTGGGTAACGTTCGACCCCACGGCCGTGTCGAGAGTCGTGGAGTCGATCGATCCCGGGTTCGAGTTCCGGGGCGAGGCACCTTTCCCCGGCACATTGCCGTATCCTCTCGATCCGCTCCCGGTGCGGCCCACGGTGGCGCAGCTCGACTTGGTGGAGAGCGACTGCCGACGCGAGCTGTTGATTCAGGGCTCAGAGGCGGTGATCTTCCTGCTCCTCACCGTAGGCGCCGCCTATCTGATCTATCGCTCGGTGCCGCGCACCGCCTGATTTGGACGCAGCCGTCGCGACCCGGAACCCCTATATTGGGATTGTAAGGAGAGACATCAAACGTGCCGATCTTCGACTACCGTTGCAAAGCCTGCGCTCACCAATTTGAAGAACTAGTGACGCGGGCGGAAGACTCCGTGTCCTGCACAAAATGCGGCGCACCCGCTACGAAACTCCTGTCTGCATTCGCCGCACTGGCGACGGGCTCCGGAAGCGATGCCGGGATGTCCGGCGGAGGTGCGTGTGGCTGCCACCCCGGCGGAGGAGGCTGTGGTGGGTTCGATGACTAGCTGAAGCGCCGCTTGCAGGTCGGCGCCAACCTGTACACTTCAATCCTGGGGGCTACCAGAATGAATCGGGTCACGCTTGAAAAAACCGGTCCGCGCCAGTTCACCGGCACGGATGAGCGACATAAAACATTCACCATGGACATCGCGCCGGAATTCGGCGGCCAGTGGGACGGGCTCAAGCCGTCGGAGCTTCTCCCCTTCTGCCTGGCGGGCTGCATCGCCGTCACGGCCGTGGGCATACTCGAAAAGATGCGCCAGGGACCGTTCGACTTGTCGGTGGACGTTGATTTCGAACACGATGAGGCGCCGCCGAAGGCGTTCAAGAAATTCAAACTCACCTGGACCTACCGGGGTGCGAACCTCGACCCGGTGAAGCTGAAGCAGGCCATCGAGACGTCCGAGCAGAAGTACTGCTCCGTGTCGGCGTCCCTGCGTGACGACATCGTGGTGGAACACCACATTCGTCAGGCGCTTCCCGCGCGTACGCTGGCAACATAAGCCGGCGTCGTTCCGCAGCAACCGCCCACAATCTTCACCCCCAGGCGCGCCCAGCGCGCAAGCCACACGCCGTACTCCACCGGCGTGCACGCGTGCGTGAATTCGAAGCCCATTTCGCCACCGGGTCGCCCCACATTGGCGTACGCCCCCAGCGGGAGGTCCAGCTGCCGGCGGAGGCGCAGGAGGGCCACATCCAGGATGGACGGCGGCGCGCAATTCACACAGAGCACGTCCGGCCGTGCCCGGCGCGCCCAGTCCGCCAGGTGCGACACGTCCATGCCGTCGTAGAGATGCGACTCGTCCCGCAACACCACCGAGGCCAGCACCGGGAGCAAATGCCGACGGGCCTCTTTGTAAGCCGCGTCCAGTTCGCGAAGAGAGTTGAACGTTTCCAGAAGCAGCCCATCCACACCCAGCTCCACAAGCAAGTCGATCTGCGCGCGATGATAGCTTCGAACCGTGAACGCGTCGGGCACCAGGTCGGGCCTGTAGCAATCTTCCAGCGTGGACACGGATCCCAGCACCCAGGCGTCGTGGCCTGCCGCACGCCGCGCCAGCCGGACGGCCTGTCGATTCCAGGCCTGCCAGGCCTCAGTCAGCCCGGCGCGCTCCATGGTGTACAGCGATGTGCGAAAGGTGTTGGTGGTGATGAGTTCACAGCCCGCGCGCACGTAGTCGCGATGAATCTGCTCAACCACGTCCGGGTGTTTCACGTTGGCCGCGGCCGACCAGAGAGGCAGCGGCGTGGGCACACCTCGACGCCACAGCTCCGTGCCCATGGCGCCGTCCAGCTTCAAGGTGCCGTGCTTGCTTTCCAGCACCCGCCGCAGATGGTCTCTTCGTTCTGTCAGATTCCAGTTCACGTTTTGCCTGGGCGGCTCGTCAGTAGCAGCCGTACTCGAGCCGCGGGCCGCTTCGAAACAGATAGTTCACCATGGTAATCACGTCGCTGACGGTCACCAAACAACTGCGATTCACATCCAGCAGCGTCAGGGTCGCCGGTGCCGGCCCCCCCTTGAACACGAAGTTCACGGCATAGATCACGTCCGCAGCAGTGACAGTGCCCGACTCATCGAGATCTCCTGCGGGCCACGGTTCAAACACGGCGGCGAATCCCGGTCCGTCGCCGAGGGCGTAGGTCTGGTTCACCGTGCTGCCCGCGATCCTGTTCACCTGATCCACGGAGAAAGCGCAGGCGTAGGCGTTGCCAAACAGGTCAGCCGCCATGCCCACCGCGCCCGTGCCCACGGCGACGGGGTTCCCGGAGCCCCGCATGAGCGTATTGTCGTCGGAGTTCAACGTGTACACTTCGCCTGAACCCACCCATCCACCGGCGGCGATATACACCACCCCGGATGGCGCGAGCGCCATATGGCCCGGAGAACCGCCGGTGGCAATGCTGTCCGTGACGGTGCGCGTGACCGGATCGATCACGTAGATCATCCCGAAGGAGCTGAAGAAGTCTCCCGTGCACAGCACCAGCAGTTCATCCTGGTAGTCCAGGAGCACGGCCTGCGGATTCGTCCCCACGTTGATCGTGGCGACGACCTGGTCCAGATCGGGATCCACCACGGCTATCTGGCCCTGCCCGTACGCAAAGGTCCCGAAATCGAACGACGTCAGGCACACAAAGAGTTCGCCGTTGTGAACCGCCATGCCCTCGGGTGCCATCCCCACCACGTACTCCGTGTCGATCATGCCGGAGTTCGTGTTCACCTCTGTGATCGTGTTGGCCAGCAGGTTCGACACGGCCACCACGGAGTCGTTAAGAAACGCCAGGCTGTAGGGATTCCGGTCGGGCCCCAGCGAAATGGTATTGAGCAGCGCCACCGGATCCAGTTGCACCAGTTGCAGATCGTCACTGGAAGAGTTCAGCACGTAGGCGACGCCGTCACGGCGCCCTGCGTTGTCGATGAACACCTGGTTGGGCACCAGGCCCAGGATCTGGATGTTGTTACTCACCGCCCCGGTCTCGAGATTGACGCGACTCAGCGTTTCGGACAGGCCGTTGATCACATACAGGCTGCGCTCCAGGGCCCAGGTGTGGGAGGCACAAAGAAGAAGTGCGGTTACGGTGATGACGCGTCGGATTCGCATGGCTTGGATCTCCTTCAGCGAAGCGATGAGGACAGGTTGAGGGATAGGATGAAATTGCGGCCCGGCATGGGATCGCGTTCGATGACTTCGTATTCGTTGGCCCCGAGATTCTGCACGCGCGCCACGGCCTCGACCGCGACTCCCCAGAAACTGTAACGGAGTCCTGCTACTACATCGACTACGTCATAGGGCTCGATGTATTTGATGGCGTCCTCTCGCACATAGCGCCGGTCGAACGAGCGGTAGGACACATCGAGCCACCCCCAGTCGACATCGGCGCGGGTGCCCAGGACCACCTTGTGGCGGTAGCGAAAAGGAAGCGGATCGCCATTCGTGTTGGTCTCCCCCGCGGTGTTTTCATGATCGGCGAACAGGTGGTCGATACGAAACGTCAGTCGCTTCCTGAACACGGCCCATTCCAGGCTCTCCTCGCGGCCGTCGATGCGTGCACCGTCTATGTTCTCCGGCAGCCAGGCGCCTCCCGCCGACCTGGGACGCCAGTAGATGAGATCGCGGTATTCGCCCCAGTAGTAGCGCTGCTCGAATTTGACGTTGGCCACCTCAGGCCAGTTCAGAGCGTACCCCACCTCCCCTTGCTCGGAATGCTCGGGCCGGAGGCCCGGATTGCCCTGGCTTTGGTACTGCTCCACCCAGAATTGGTCCAGGATCGGCGGCCGTCTGAAAGCGCGCCCGTAGGAGGCATGCGCACTCCAGCTTACACTCGAGAGCTTCCCCACCACGCCGCCGGAAACGTTGGGGCTACCGAGTTCCCACACGGGCTGGAGAGGGTCGAAGACAGGGGAGATGGGGGTGCGAGGGTAAGCGGCCTCCGTGTGAGTGTAGTCGTAGCGATAGGCAAGTTGCAGTGACACCTCGCGGATCGCCTGGTTTTCGAACTCAACTTTGGGAGACCAATTGGCACTCACAGCGTGACTTCGGCGTCTCGCCGTTCCAAAGCTGTAGGCGGGCCGAAGGTGATCCTCTCCCCAGAGATCTTCCTGCATCAGCTCCACAGCCATTGCGAAGCGCACGAGCGGGCCGGCGGTCACCTCGGCGCCGCCGTGCCATTGATACCAGTGAGCGCGCCTTTCCGTGTTGTCCGGGAGAGTACCCGTGTCGACGTAGGAGTTCCAATCGTCGGCCGCTGCGTATGCGAGGAACGCTCCGACCACTCCGGCCGAAACCTGGAGCCGCCCCGAACCGGATGATCTCGCTTGTGACCGTGAGGCCCCGGGCGTCAGCGCCATTTCAAGTCCGGGAACCCCGGCATCCAGATCGAATTGTTGAAACCCGGCCGACCATTGCAATCCCCGGCTCACGGCCCCCGATCCGCGCAGCGACCAGGACTGCCGGATTGACTCGTTGTTTGTCCTTGTGGTGTCTGTGGCCAGTTGATCGTCGTAGTACTCGAAATCCCCTTCACTTCGAGACGTGGAAAGCGAGGCGCTGAGCTGTTGGCCTGCCAGGCGCAGGCCTTCGGTTCCTATCACTCCTTCGCGGCTGTCATAGGAGCCTATGCCGCCGTGCCCGTAGGCGCTCGCCGTAGCCGCACTTTTGCGGGTGGTGATCAGCACAGCACCAGCCAGTGCGTCTGCGCCCGCCGCGGATGCTGCCGGCCCGCGTACGATCTCAATTCGCTCGATGTCATGGGCGGGGATGGTGGACAGATCCGCTGCCTGACCGCTGGCCGCAAGCGGCACGTCGTCCACCAGCACCTTCACCCCCTCCGGGTGGCTGCCGCGAATCGAGACGCGCGCTGAGCCGTCACTTTGACGCAGCACTTCTACGTCCGGGGTGTGAGTGAGCACGTCCGCCGCAGTGGAGGCGCCTGATCGGGAGATGTCCTCCCGGCTCACCACCACGCGCGACGGCGTCGAGGAGAGCGCGTTCTCGGTGACCTCTACTTGAGTGCCCTCGAGAGCGCGTGGATCCAGGTACACCACCGGTTCGAGCGTCTCCTCGGGACCGACGGTAACGCTGATGTCGCAGCGATCCTCGTAGCCGATACGGCGCACACAGAGGCTGTAGGTACCGTCGGGGACGCTCTCAAACCAGAAGCGACCGCCTTCATCGGCCTGCACCACCTGTCCTGTGGGCCGCCACTCGACAAGTGCATTGGGCACCGGCAGAAGGGTGTGTGCATCGCGCACCGTGCCCGACACCGGACGTGCGGCCAGTGCGTGTGAAGCGAGGAGTGGCAGAAGGGAGAGTGCCGCGCCCACGCACAGGGCGCGCGCCACGGTTAGAAACGAAATCGGCCGCCGTCGCGACAGTGCGACGCACGGCCTTCGAAGCAGAGCCAAAGCCGACCTCTCCCGCGAAGGTGTGGATCTATGCCACGCACACGGCAGGTCTCCTGGCTTAAGGCTCTATCCTACTGGCCGCGCCTTCCCCTGTTCGAGTGGCTGTTTCGACTGAGCGAAACGTGCGGCGGTCGTTGCCTTTCACAGTAGCGGGGCTGCAGCGGATTCTCACCGCTTTCCCTCTTCGTCCCTCTTGGGACACCGTGAACACTCGCACAGTATTGCCGACCTTGAACGACTGCAATACAATTCTGCGACCCGCCGTGAAGTCGCAGCGGATCGAATGAGGCAAGCCGCCCTAGAAGAAGAACTTAGCCAACTTCAGCGCCCCCTGTTTCCAGGGAACGCGGTGCGTGACTCCCGACGCCTTCGCAAACGTGTCCGCCTTCTCGAGATACCAGCGGTAGTTGCGGATGAGCGCTTCGCGGTTGGAGTACTTTGGTGCGTACCCCAGTGCGCGCTCGGCCTTGTCGATGGACACGAAGGATTCTTTGCCGGCTGTTTCGTAGATCCACTCGTACAACGGGGACAATCCGAGTTTCTCGAGCATCCGCAAGGCCAGGATGGCCGGTCGTTCCGGGATAGACACGACACGCTTGCCGAACCCTGCCTCGTCCAGCACGGCCTGGAAGTCGCTCCTGGGCGTGCCGAATTCTTTCGCGCCCACATTGAACGTGTCGTTCACACGCTCCGCGGGAAGCGTGGCGCACAACCAGATGGCGTCGCACAGATCCTCGACGGCCAGATACTGGTAGGGGTTGTTGCCCTTCCCCAGCACGGGGAAGTTTTTGCCGTCCTTCGCCCACTCGTACAGCATGGCGAATACGCCGAGACGTTCGGGCCCGATGAACGACTTGGGGCGGAGGATGGGAACGCACAGACCCTTCGCACGGAACTCCAGGCACACCTGTTCCGCTTCAATCTTGGCTTCGCCGTAGGGGCCCACGCCGTGGAGTCGATCGGATTCCACGAGAGGATGATGGTCAGGGATTCCGTACACGGCCGTGGACGAGATGTGGATGACGCGTTCCACGCGATTCGCTGCCGCCGCCGCAAGGACGTTGCGCGTGCCTTCCACGTCGGTGGAGTAGATGTCTTCCGGCTTGTAGAGGGGGAGTGCGGCCGCGCAATGGATCGCGACGTCGATTCCCTCCATGGCGGCGTTCATGGTGGGCGCGTGGCGGATGTCTCCCGTGATCGCCCTGACGCGGTCTTTCACGTCTTCGTAGTCGAACGGGGCAACATCCACGGAGGTGACGCGCCCTCCCTTCTCCAGCAGGAGGCGCGTGAGGTTGATCCCCAGGAAGCCGGCACCGCCGGTGATCAAGTAAGACGTGGACAACGTGAATTACGCCTTTCCAACCCTACATCGGAATCAAGGTCTCAGGACTTTGTAGGCGTGCATCCAGTCGTTGCGCAGAAACCCCGGGATGCACCAGAGGATGCAGAGCGGTTCGATGGCGCGGGCGGCTTCCGCTTTGCCCAGGTCTTCCACGTCCCAGCCGAATTGGTCGAGGAGGCCCGACACTGCCTTCTTGGCCGGGTCATGATTGCCGCAGATGAACATGGTGGGCTTGCCGCCCGGAAGTTTGGGGTCGACCATGAGAGCATTTCCCACGCAGCTGAAGGCCTTCACGAAGTGTGCACCGGCGAACTCGCTCTGGAGCTGCTCCAGAAGCGACCGATCGAGGTCGGTGAAAAACTTCAGCACGCCATTCTCCGGAGGCGCATCCGCAATGGGATTGGTGGTGTCGATGACGGTCTTGCCTCTGATCGTGTCCGCACCCGCCCGCCCAAGCGCTTCCGCGGCCCTGGAACCCTTCACCGCCAGCACCACAAGTTCTCCGAATCGGGCCGCCTCCGCAAACGTGCCCACCTGACCCTGTGGGTTCGTTTTCTTCCAGTCGGCCAGCTTGGCCGCATTCGACGTGCCCATCATGACCGTGTGTCCGTGTTTGAGAAAACCCGCGCCCAGCACCTTCCCCACATCACCTGAGCCCAATACGCCGATCTTCATGGCCGTGCCCTCTCCTTCCTCGTCAGGAACATCTCAAGTTGTACACTAGTGCTGTACCCGGCCGGTGACGGCAAGCCCCATTCCCGAGCGTGCCCTAACGAAACAGCACGGTCTCCACGAGCTGAGCCGCCCGCTCGGGCGTGCACACCTCGGAGACTTCTTTTCCCGAGAGACCCGCGTACGTCACGCGCAACTCGCCTGAGGAAAGCTCGCTCACGTCCACCTGCCGGTTCTCTCGGATAAAGTGGGCCAGGCGCTTCTCGCGATCGAGTTTGAATTCATAGCGTTGCTCCCAGGTTTCAAGCAGCGTACCCAGAAGCTCATCCAGCGGACCGAACGGGGCCATGCGCAGGGTCTCCCTATTCTTTGGGGCTCAGCCGGTGTCCTGCCGGTTCTCCCGGGTGAAGGGGGCCAGGTGCCCCGGGTTCGCGATCAGCCGGTGACATCCGCCCTGCCAGGCCGGCTCTCAAGAAAATCCACAATCCCCGTCTCCAGCGAATACTCCGCGCCGACGATGACGAGGCCCTCGGTCCGGATCATGTCCTCGAGCAGCTCCGAGCCGTGACGAAGCTGGTCTACGGACGCGCGGACGTTGGCGCGCACAGCCTGATGCAACAGCTCCTCCGGATCGTCAGCCGGCTGGCTGGCTAAGATCGGCTCCAGCGCCGGCCGCACGCGATCCACAATGGAGCGCAGATTGCGTGACTGCTGAGTCGCTCTCCCCTGCAATTCATCCAGAGTCGCCAGGATGGCGCCGCACTGCGAGTGACCCATGACCACCACCAGCCGCGTATTGAAACGAGAGGCGGCAAACTCCACACTGCCAATCTGCGACGGCGCCACGATGTTGCCCGCGACCCGGATGACAAACAGATCTCCGAAGCCCTGATCGAACACCAGCTCGGCCGGCACGCGTGAATCCGAACAACCGAGGACGATGGCCAGTGGTTCCTGGCCGGACACGAGCAGGGCGCGTCGCGTCGCCTCCGACGGCCCTCGCCCCTCCAGCTGATTGGAGACGAACCGCTGATTGCCTGCACGGAGGCGAATCAACGCCTGGGCTGCATCGAGCATTCAGTGGTTACTCCACCACGTCCACGGCCACCACGAAGTAGCGCGTTTCCGCAAACCAGGATACCGGAATGCCCACGTGCTCCTCGTAGCTGAGCCGCACGCGTTTGCCCATGGTGTCCTGAAGGCTCTTGGCCACCGCGTCATCTCGCACGGAGAAGAGGAACTTCTCCGACAAGGCGCCGGGCATGTTCACCATGGCGAGTTCGCCTTCCCAGGTCTTGAAGATCCAGCCCTTGTTGGAGATCTTCTGCACGTAGCCCACGCGGTCGCCGCTGGAATAGGAAAACGTCATCGCGACGAACGTCCAGAGAGCGAACCCCACAACCACAACGGCCAGGGCGATGAGTGAGTACTTCTTCAGTTTTTGCATGATTTCGATTCCGATCTTGAGGTTCCGACGTTCATTTGAGTACGAAGCGTGAGCGGGTCCGGAGGAGCACGCCCATTCTCAACCTGCCGCCTCCATGGCGGCGCCCCAGCAGGCTTTCAATCCGCGCAAGGCAACTACAGCGGAACCGGCGATGAGCGCAATGCGCGCGTAGTTCCCGGTGCCCCACTCCCGGGCCGCGGTTTCCAGTGCCTCGGGGGTGGAGTTCTCGAGCGGCTGCACGAACATGAGGTCATTGCGTGGATAGTGAAAGGTGTACGTGATGACATCCGTGAGCACCATGAGCGCGAAGGCGGTCACCAGCCACCAGCGGGCCTTGCGTGTCCGCCAGTTGAGAAGCACCGACAGCAGCAGAAGCACCTGGGTGGCGGGCGCAAGCACGCGGAAGTAATTCCCCGGGTGCGATTGCGTTAGGAAGCCCCGCGCGTGCGTCAACGATTCCGGCACGTTCACCGAATAATTGGGAGCCATCACCACCGATTCATAGCAGGCTCCGCCAAGCGACATACAGACTGCGATCACCGCAAGTGTTAAGACCCACGACCTCACCGACTCCATCTGCTCCATCCTCCCCTGGGTCAGCACCTCGCGGATTTGCGCTTCCTGCCAATCGTTCCACGCTTCTGAATCTTCTGGATGTACTCAGGCGCGTACGGCACCTTGCAGGCTGTGCCACCCATGTCCACGTCCACTTTGCCGACGTTTTTTCCCACCTCGAGCGCGGTCTTCGTGAGATCCTTAACGTAGCCGCCCACCGCGATGACAAATCCGTTCATGGTGTAGCGTACCCGATTCGGTTGCTTGTGTATGGTCTTTTCCACACGCTGGAGAAGTCGTTTCAGCTCGGCCAGATCGAGTTCATCGTCGGATGTGATCGACACCAGGCTCCCCCAGGTGGCCCAGCCGGCGATGGCTTCGCGCTCCTTGGAGGACTCGATCCACTTGTTCGCGAGTTCGAATCCGTGCGCACTCTCTGACGTCACCCAAGGCACCGTGTACTCGATCAGCGCTCCGCAGTTCGCCTTGTCGAGCCAGGCCTGAAGGTCCTTTCTGGTCATGCGCCCCTCATCGGCGACGAGACCGGCCAGGTACATGGCGTCGTAAACGCCCGTGTTGTACAGATCCAATGAGAGCTGATAGTCCTTCTTGATGCGTTTCTGAAACTTCTTAAGGTCCTCGATCTTCACGCCATAGAAGGGCTCGGGAATCCCGTGGACGCGCATCACCTTGCGATAGGTCTCGCTGCCCAGGGGCTTGAGTTGCTTCAAAATGTCTGCGGCCGTCATGCGAATCCTCTGTATGTGGATGGCTCCTGCTGTCCGTAGGAGCGATTCGGGGAGAGGATCGGAGGCGTCGGCACCTGGGTCAACAGAAACACCCGGGCGGGTGCGTGCCCTTGCGCCGCACTCAGAGCGAGGCGCCGACCGCGGGCTGGCTTCCCCTGAACACGAAGTACACGGCTCCCAGAATGCACAGGGCGGCCCACAGGTAGTCGAGCTTCAGCGGCTGACGGAGATAGTACAGCGAAAACGGCACGAACACGGCGAGCGTGATCACCTCCTGCAGGATCTTGAGCTGGCCCACGCTGTACTGCGTATACCCGATGCGGTTGGCCGGCACCTGAAGCAGGTATTCGAACAGCGCCACGCCCCAGCTCAGGAGAGCCGCCACCACCCACGGCTTGCTGTTCAGTTCCTTGAGGTGGGCGTACCACGCGAAGGTCATAAAGACGTTGGAGAGTGACAGGAGGACGACGGTTTGCAACAGCACCGGCAACTTGAGGCCCATCATGTGTTCTTCCTTGTCGGGTTGGAGCTGGCCTTTGTGCGCTTCTTCGGAGCCTCGGCGTCGGACACCATGTCGAGGAGCTTCGTGGTGGTATTCCAGTTGCGGATGGTCACGTGCTTGTACACGGGCTGCTGAATCAGCTTGTTGAGTTGACTCTGAGCCGCCTTGCTGCTCAGTCGGCGAAAGTAGAGTGCGCTGCCTCCCTGGGCCACTGTGTCGACACCGCTTCTGGCCGTCACCTGGGCCATCACCTCCCGGCAGGTGATCGGGGTCAGAAGAAAGATCACATCGTAACGGTAGCGATCCGGATCCCCGCCGAATCCGTCCGGCGCCTCGGCCACGATGCGTTGAAGTGATGCGGCGGACACCACGCACACCCTCGAGTTGTAGCGGAATCTGTCGCTCAGCGATGTCTCGATGGCCGAGGTCAGCCGGGCCGGGCTCGTCGAACTCGCTGTAAACACCACATTGCCGCTCTGGATGTAGGTATCCACATCGGCGTACCCCAGACTCTCAAAGCAGCTTCGCAGGTCGGTCATCCTGATGATGTTCTTGCCACCCACGTTGATTCCGCGAAGCAATGCGACGAATCGGCTCATTCCGTGGCTTTCATCAGGGACGCCTCGTACTCATCCGAGCGGAGTGCAGGGCCATTGCCTGCACGGATGTGCGCCGCGTTACGCTTTCTTAAGCTTGCGCACGATGAAGAGGAGAATCACCGCGCCGATGGTGGCGACCAGGAGGCTGCCCAGGAGTCCGCCTCCGCCTGTTGCACCCACGAGGCTGAACAGAAACCCACCCAGAAGCGCACCGATCACGCCCACGATGAGATTGGTCACGAGGCCCGAACCGCCACCCTTCACCATCACCCCCGCCAGCCATCCGGCCAGTGCACCCACGATGAGAAACCATAGAAAGTTCATAGCACGCTCCCTTTCTCGCGAGAATCGCGACGGTTGGCAAACGGCACGCAGTGCGTGCACTCCAACGTTAGGTAGGAAACGACCCCACGGGCAACCGTGATCCGGCTTCCAGCGCCTCGAAGTCAGTCCCGGATGGGCCGGGCCATCAGGGTTCGGCCAACCAGCCGGTCGAATTCGAGACAGGTCGGTCGTCGAGCGCCTCTGCAACGGCGTACCTGGCCACGAGTCGCGTCGTATCGAGCACCGGCAACGGCGAATTGGCGGCCGTGATGATGAGGGGAATCTCCGTGCATCCAAGAATGACACACTCGGCCCCTCTGTGGCGCAGATCCGAAATCGCTTCGATGAACAATGCAATCGTCTCGGGTTTGAAGACCCCCTGGCACAACTCGTGGAAGATGGCCGCATGCAACTTCTCCCGAATGGAGGCCTCCGGGATGGAACAGGTGAGGTTGCGCTTCTCCAGCGCCTGTGCGTACACAGGCCCTGTCATGGTCCATTCGGTGCCGAGCAGCCCAATGTGTCGAAAGCCCCCGGCCGCGATTTCGCGGCACACGACCTCGGCGATGTGCAGGCCCGGGATGGGCAGGTCGCGAGCGATCTTCTCCAGCACGATGTGGGCAGTGTTGTCGGGGCACACGTAGAAATCGGCTCCCGCGTCTGCGACGATCTGCACGCCCTGGGAAAGGTTTCGCGCAACGGCCGCGTAGTTGTTGCTCTGCCAGCCCGGCATGCTCAGTCCCATGGGCACCGAACTCATGACGATCGTCGGATGCATGTGAAGCCCGAGATGCCTGGCTCCTTCATGACACGCGGTGAGATAGCAGAGGGAGGCTCCCTCCACGCTGTGCGCGACAATGCCGATTGTTTTCATATGATTTGATTCCGCATTTCATTCATAGTCAGGGTAAGGCCAGGAGGAGTGCCTGAGTAGCCGGCCAGGGCCATGGGTCTGGCCAGTCTCATGGTCGAGACTCGATGGTCGTACCTGTAGGCCGACATGGAAGGCAAGGTTGTGGGTGGCCCGGGCTCAGGCAACCACGATGGGAGCTGCCTCAGTCGGACCCAGTACCCGATCGCCGCGTTCAACTATCCAACAGCGACACCGGCCTCGGGTGCCCGCATGCTTGTCCCCTTCACACCTGTTGCGCCGCGCGTCCAGCTAAAACAAGCGACCTGAAGGCCAGGCCGGCCACCACGGCAACGACGAGCAACAGGACGACGATTCCCACAAACGCCGCGTCGATGCCAGACTCCCACACAAGCGTCGATGGACTCGTCCCCAGCTGCCACTCGGACCGGCCCTGGGTAAACAGGCTGAAGGCGGACAGCATGTTCCCGCCCGCGTGGAGCACCATGCCCGGGAAGGTCGAGTTGGTTGCGTACGCCAATCCCCCATAGACCGCCGCGACCGCGATGTAATAGGGCAGAAGCACGATCCCAACTTCCGGATGGCCGAAGTGTGCCAGTCCGAACAAACTGCCCGTCACAAGAATTGCGATCAGGGGACCGTGACGCCGCTCGATTCCGCCCTGGATGTAGCCGCGAAACGCGGTCTCTTCCACTATCCCGGCCACGAGAGAACTCATGACCACCCATGCAAACACGGTCGCCAGCGGGTACTTCGAGGGATCCAGTTCTTGCTGCTGTGGTAGAGTGACGAGACGACCCAGAACGCCTTGAAGAAGCAGAACACCGATCAGGCCAAGTACGCCGGCTCCAATCGCCGGACCCCAGAGATGCTCCGGCACTGAATTCGCGCGTGCCCCCAGACATCGGGCATCTTTCGTAGCAGCGGGCCAGCCTCGCCCCCGTACGAAGTACAGCCACCACACGGCCAGAACGAAAGCCATCACTGGCGCCGCCCACGGAACTTGCGACCCATGCTTGAGGTTCGTGCCTATCAACTTTGCCCACGACCCTGTGCCCAGGAGGCCCACGGCGAGACCCGCCACGACGGCTCGTGTGAGCGCGGGTATCCGGAGCCAGACTTGAGAGGTTGTCATGTGTACGCTGATCGCTGCGGTTCCCGATCAGGCAGCGATCTCACTTCTCGACAGGGTAGTAATACACCCGCGAAATCAGACTGTCGCGGAACTCATAAACGCACAAACTCGACTGAGACCTGGGGCCGGATTTGCCCTCCCAGGAAGCGCGCTCCAATGCCGCCACCCTGGACGCCGTCGCCTGCACCCACTCCAGCTCCGATTTGGCGCTCGGCATCGACTTGAAATAGGACGCCATGCTTTCGCGCAGCCTGGGTTTGCCTTCGGTCTCCACGGCAATGGTGTCGCCCGCCACGCTGAGCCACTGGATGTCGTCTGAGACCATGCTCATCATGGTGTCGATCTCTCGCTGGTTGAAGGCCGACACGTAGGCGCGGACGCGTTGTTCGTTTGTTGTCGGTGTCTCGGCGGCTGCGATGCCGGGCGCGCCCATGAGGAACAGCAGTCCGAGTGAGGCGACACTGGTTCGTGCGTGCATTGGTTGGCTCCAGAGGCTGGTGGTGTGGTTGAATCTACTGAGCAAGCTCAAAGAATTCCACGGGGTTGCCATCCGGGTCGTCGGCCAGGATCTGCTTCCCTCCCGGTCCGACGACGATCTCATTTCGAAAGCGGACACCGGCTTGTTTCATTTCAGCGACACGCGCGGGGAGGTCCCTGACTTCGATCACGATTCGGTTCCATCCGCCACTCTCCGGCCTGCGTCCATCAGGCATGGGGCGAGCCGCCGAACTCTGAGGTCCGCTCAGCCAGAGTGTAAGGTCGTCCCTTGACACGTAGGCAAAGGCTGGCCCCATTTGCTGCACCAGCCTGAATCCACACGTCTCGGTATAGAAGGCAATCGCAGCGTCCACGTCGCTCACGAAGTACCGGATCGATGCCATTTCGCATTCTCCGCATGATTGGTTGAGGGTCCTGGCCGGGCGCGGTCCGCCACCCAGGAATTATGTTCCAGCCCCTGACTCGCTCGGCGAGCTACGAGTCATGATGTAGACACTCACGTCCTGTTCGGTGCCCTGGAACTCCATCGCCTGATCTCTCTGCCACGCAAACCCTGCTCGAAGGAGAGTCTTCTTCGATGCAACATTCGCGGCAGATGTTATGCCGACAATCGTAGCCAGTTCGAATGCCTGCAATGCCCAGCGGGTTGCGGCCACGATGGCCTCGGTGGCATAGCCCTGGCCCTGGTGAGCCTGTGCAATGGCGAAGCCGATCTCAACGTCACTGTCATGCGGACTGAATCCGACATGACCGAGAAGCGCACCAAGCCCACGATGCTCGATCGCGAGAACATACGGGCCTCGGCCCGGGTGCCCCGGATCTAGAGACTGGCGGATGAGGAACTCGAGCGCCATGGTGGCGTGATCACGATCTCTGTACACCTGACTTGGAAGCCAGGTGCGGTACGCCGACTCCTGGCTGAGAGCGAGAACGGACGCAGTATCCGCCGGAACCAGGTGCCGAATCAGAAGTGAACGCGTTTCGATGGGGAGCCCTTCAACTGCCACAGCCACTCCCTCCTGCGTGATTCACCGGTACAGACGCGCCGTCAGAATGAGCCGGGCGCTGCAAGAGGTGTCATTCTCCCAACACCAGCGCGAACATGAGTGGAGCGACGATCGACGCGTCCGACTCGATGATGAATTTCGGCGTCTCGATGGCGAGCTTTCCCCACGTGATTTTCTCGTTCGGCACCGCGCCCGAGTACGAGCCGTAGGATGTGGTCGAATCGCTGATCTGGCAGAAGTAGCCCCACACCGGCACATCGGTACGGCGAAGGTCCTGATGCAGCATGGGCACCACGCATATCGGGAAATCGCCTGCAATCCCGCCGCCGATCTGGAAGAATCCGATGGAGTGTTTCTCAGACGTCTCCGTATACCACTCTGCGAGTGTTATCATGTACTCGATGCCCGTGCGGACGGTGTGGACATTCTTGACGTCACCTGAGATGCAGTGCCCGGAGTACATGTTGCCCATCGTTGAATCCTCCCAGCCGGGCACCCAGACGGGCAGATTCTTCTCCGCGGCGGCCACCAGCCACGAGTCCTTCGGGTCGATCTGGTAGTACTTCTTCAGTGAGCCGGAGCGCAGAACACGATACATGAATTCATGCGGGAAGTATCGCTGGACCGCTCCGTCGGCCTTCATCCACTCATCGAGGAGCGCGCCTTCGAGCCGTCGCATGGCCTCTTCCTCGGGAATGCATGTGTCGGTCACCCGGTTCATGTGGCGCTTCAGCAACCCCTGTTCGTCCTGCGGCGTGAGGTCGCGGTAATGCGGAACGCGCTCGTAGAAGTCGTGTGCGACCAGATTGAAGAGGTCTTCCTCCAGGTTCGCGCCCGTGCAGGTAATGGCGTGCACCTTGTCGCGGCGGATCATTTCGGCCAGCGACAGGCCCAACTCCGCCGTGCTCATCGCACCGGCGAGCGTGACCATCATCCGGCCGTCCTGTGACAGGTGGCGGCTGTAGGCCTCGGCTGCATCCACCATGGCGGCCGCGTTGAAATGCCGGAAATGATGCTTGATGAACTTGCTGATTTGTCCTGAACTCATGAAATGAAACCCTTCCCCTGGCTACCGTCCCATCCACTCACACCAGTACCTTTGCACGGCCCTGAAAGTAGAAATGCCGCCTCCGGGTGTCTACAGGAAAAGAAACGCCTCGGCGAGTCTATGACGTGCGGCCATTCCTCATTCCTCCTGACGTTGGATTTGAGGGTCGGGTGGACGACGAACCCGCCCAGCGCGTTCCAGCTTCCAATTGGATTTCAGTGGCAAGGCGTTGCGACAAACGGACGCGC